>Ga0194044_10001337_pt1 | contig 12529 bp, 9 predicted proteins | sample JunL4417m_MetaG_FD_155460 | JGI IMG/M metagenome (GOLD analysis project Ga0194044, IMG submission 155460) | Anoxic zone freshwater microbial communities from boreal shield lake in IISD Experimental Lakes Area, Ontario, Canada - Jun2016-L442-17m | ecosystem: Environmental > Aquatic > Freshwater >...
AAATGTTGCTGGAAATCGGTTCAAAGCACTCCGTGTTACCCAGAATCTGCGACGTGCTGGCGGTCGGCATCGGGGCTAGAAGCAGTGAATTGCGTAATCCGTGCTTTACAATCCGCGCCTTTAATGAAGTCCAATCATATCGTCCTGCCTCTGGCTCCACGCCCCACATGTCGTACTGCAAGATGCCCTGGGATGCGGGCGACCCCGCAAATGAGCTATAAGGCCCGTATTGCTCTGCCAGGTCGCAGGACGCCGTGAGAGCAGCATGATACATGGTCTCAAAAATACGGCGATTCAGGGTGCGTGCCTCATCGCTGCTAAACGCCATGTCCAGCAGCATGAACGTGTCGGCCAGCCCTTGAATCCCAATGCCAATGGGCCGGTGCGCCATGTTGCTCACGCGCGTCTTCGGCGTGGGATAATAATTCACGTCAATCACGCGGTTCAAATTCTCGGTCACGATGCGCGTTACCTCGTGCAGCTTCTCAAAGTCAAACGGGGAACCGTAGGTTCCCCGCACCCCTCCCTCTTGCGGTTGGGGGTGCGGGGGGCGCTTGTCGCCCCCCGGTACGAATCGGTTCAGCGCAATGCTGGCCAGGTTGCACACCGCCGTCTCCTGATCGTCCGAGTACTCCATGATTTCGGAGCACAGGTTGGACGACCGGATAACGCCCAAGTTCTTCTGGTTCGTCTTCCGATTCACGGCGTCCTTGTAGCACAGGTACGGCGTGCCCGTCTCCATCTGGCTGTCCAGGATGCGGAACCAGAGGTCACGCGCCTTCACCTTCCCACGATGGCGCCCCTCTGTCTCGTATTTGGCATACAATGCGTCAAATTCGTCGCCGTACACATCCGACAATCCCGGGCACTCATCCGGACAAAACAGGCTCCACTCCGCATTGGCCTTGATTCGCGCCATGAACAGGTCCGGCACCCACAGCGCATAAAACAGGTCGCGCCCCTTGGCGTCCTCGTCGCCGTGGTTCATCTTCATCTCCAGAAAATGCGTAATGTCGGCATGCCACGGCTCCAAATACACGGCAATTGTGCCGTTGCGCTTGCCGCCCTGGTCAATGTAGCGCGCCGTATTATTGAACACGCGCAGCATAGGCACTAGCCCATTGGACACGCCATTCGTCCCGCGAATGTGGCTCCCCGACGCCCGAATGTTGTGCACGTGCACGCCGATCCCCCCCGCGTGCTTGGAAATGTTGGCGCACTCCTTCAGCGTGTTGAAAATGCCGTCAATGCTGTCGCTCTCCATGGCAATCAGGTAGCAGCTGCTCAGCTGCGGTTTCAGTGTGCCCGCATTGAACAGCGTCGGCGTGGCGTGCGTGAAATACTTCTGCGACATGAGGTTATACGTGGTAACCACCTTGTCTATATCGGATCCGTGTATCCCTACCGATACACGCAACCACATGTATTGCGGACGCTCCACCGTTTTTCCGTTCGTGCCCATCAAATACGAGCGCTCCAGCGTCTTAAACCCGAAATAGTCAATGAGAAAGTCACGGGACATGATAATAATGGACTCCAGTTCATTACAATGTGCGCGAACCGTGGCCCAGAACTCGTCGCTGATGAGTGGCGACGGGTTACCGTGCACGTCCTTGAATTCATACAGTTGTTCCATGGCCGCATGAAATGTGACTGGAGTGTTTTTGTGGTGGTTGGATATGATGATGTATGCCGCCAGCGTGCCGTAGTCGGGGTGCTGTGTGGCCATGGTGGCGCACTGCTCGGCCGTGAGCTCGTCTATTTTTGTCGTGGGAATACCGTCGTACAGCTGGTCAATCACCTTCATGGCAAGGGAGGTGTAATTCACTGCGGTAATGCCGGCTTGCCGGCCCACATTGCGAATGCGGGCCAGTATCTTGTCAAAAGCGATGACTTCATATTCGCCATTGCGCTTAATGACGCGCATGTCTGTGTCAGCGTCGTTCATTATTTTGTGATACAATTATATGACTTGTGGTTTTATATTATTTCATGAAATAATGTTGTATAATTTAATTTTTTATAGACTATTTATATAACATAATTTAGTAGTCAAACAAATGAGTCAACCAATGAATCAAAGAGTCATTGACTTAATTAAACGTCAAAAAGAAGAGGGATTCCCGCTACACCACACACTTGGGTTACTCGGAGTTTCACATATCCCTCAGGATGAAGCAACCTATTTTCCTAAAGAATTTAAAGAAGTGTACACGGTTAATGAATTTTTGCCCCTAGTGATAGGCAAACCATATCGGAGAACAATTCTTAATAGACTTTACGGTGAACACGCAGTCACCATGGCATATTACGATTATTTGGCAGGTAAGCCTGAACTGCCTCGTGAATTGGCTGACATCGGCGCGCAAACTGTTGTTTCTGGACCCCCCGAAAAAACTCCTGGTGGTTCTAGAAAAAGACGTGGCCGACGAAATGGCAAGAAGTCCAAATCCAAATTGCACACTAGCCGTAAATCATGTGTGCGACGAAAACGGCATTGATATTTAGAAAAAAAATGTTTTTTTTGGTTTTGTTTTGTTTTGTTTTGTTTGATGTTGGTTTTTTTTATTCAGTACAGTTACACAGACATTGTTCATGTGCGCCTTGGTGGCAGGCATGGCAGCTGATGCCAACACGGTTGCATTGGCACTGGCGCTCACCATTCGTGGTATTGGTATCCACAAACATCTGAAACATGCTGAGCCGGTCGTGCAGGTCGTGAAGCATGGAATGGATGCGCGTGATGATTGGCTGAGTGAGTTCGGGAAGAGTGTCCTTGAGGTCTTGAATGAAGCGTAATGCCATTGGAATCATGACGTCCATGATCATGTCCGTTGGGACGTGTTCGCCGCGCTGTGTATTACGGCGCCCGTTGAGAATGCTTTGCCGGTACTTGTTGATTTTCTCGCGTTGAACCTGTTGAATGCGAATGACCATTTTGCAATGAGCCGTGAGGTCGGTCAACAGCGCCATAATGGGCAAAGCGTGTTGGCGACCCAATGCACTGGCACTGGATCTGCCATCACACTTATCAGCGTTGCACTTATCAAATTCACTTTGGACGGAACGAAGGTGATTGCGGAGCAGTTTGGTGCTGCCGGCCACAATGCGTAAAGAAGATGCTTTCATAGAGATGAACAGGTAGATAGACGGGTATGACGCTGATTGAAACAAGACAAATGAAAAAAGTAATTCAATTTTTTTCATTTTCATACATTTTTTGAAGTGACATTTTGATGACCAATAAAAATAAAATGTAGGTTTATACTACAAATTTAATAAATAATAACAATGCGAACTAAGCGAAAATGCCGATATAATTTGAACAAAACCCATACTGCACCAAAACTAAAATTAAATACGTATAATTTTCACGGAGGTGCAGGAACTGCAAGATCGTTACGATCAGATAATCCATACGGATTTTGCATTAAGCTAGATGATGCGCCATTTATTTACCATGCAAGTGATTACTACTCGTCTGACATAACACCCGACATTGTTAAGGTAGTGAAAACCCGATATAAGCAATTGATAAACAAGACTGTAATTGAGTCACTATCAAAATTCGGTTCCGACCAATATGAGTCAGAATCAGATAATGCAACAACATATGTTCGCACATTTCTAAATATCCCAATATGCTGGCAAGAAATTATTATATTACTTTACCTTTCTTTAAAACTGCACCGTTTGGTTGAAAATAATTCAAGAGTAGTTTCTTTAGGGGAGTCTCCATCCAAACTGGTTTTCATTGAAGAAGTATTAGTTACCCACCCTTCATATAAAAATATCCTTAAAAAATATGGATTTGCTACGGATGTAGATTATACATTTTTTCCGATTTCGGGTTTAAGCAATGATATGGACAGAGTGGACTATGACATGTTTGATCTTGATCTTGATTTATCAACTTGTATTCATAATGTGGAATCGTCTTTGCGTCAAGTAGATTTGCCGATACTAGATCATTTCGCATTATTTAAACTGGATCCACGGTCTATTGTGATAGGTGAAAAAAACATATACATTCAAGATAGATGTGAAAGTTATAGGAGTACCTTTAAACTTATGAGTTATTACAATAAGATGTGTGATATGCAGAAGTTATCACCAGATGAAAGATTACAATTATTTGAAAGATTGTATATCATAGGATTTGATGCAAAAGATCAACATGCTGTTGAAAAGGATCGTCTAATAGTTCAACGATTGAACATCTTTTTTTATCATATTATAACGAAACAAAGAACCGAACTTACTCCCGATAAGTATCACTTTATTCAGCAAAATTATCCCGTTTTTAAAAACAAAATTGAAAACATTCGTAGCAATGATTTCAACATTTTTATGAATCAACATTCGTTGTTTGAAAAAGTGCTGACATTTTTAACCACTCCCGAAAACACACTTAATAACTCACGATGTGTAAGGTCTTGTAGTGTAAACGATCATGAATGTTTCACAGAAATTAAGAAAATGTACGATGAAGACAAAGAGCTCCATGAAAAACAACCGGGGACGACGGGGGATAATTGTAATTTGATTAATTTATGTCTCATGTTGTTTATAAACGAACTCGGCGATGAGTATATTGAAAATTTTATAGTAAACTTATATAAAATTGACTCGGAAATATTATTTTATTTAAACGACCATACATTTGACATATTAAACGATGAAATATTGGAATTTGTAAACCACCAAACATACAATAGTAACATATTGAATAACATTTTAAACACCAAATCAGCAATACATGAAATTAATGCGAAAATAGATCAATTTTTAAAACGTGATGGACTTTTTAGTCCGTGTAGATATACACCGTTCAAGTTTCAAGGTAAAAGAAAGGGTAAATCCAAGAGCAGGAGGTCAGGTCGTGGTTCCAATGCAGGTTGATTCAATTGGATTTGTTAGAAGAAAAAAGATTCGTATTGACCGGTTTCAAAAATTGATTCTGTGTGTCTAAATCCTGCAAATAGTTGCTGTCCTTTAAAAATGGGTTCATACCAACTTGCGGAGTTGGCCCACGTTCGTATATTTTATCGCTGTTATTCTCTCGTTTTGAATGTTGGTGATCCAAATTGAGTTCCTGAAATTGGTTTGAATGCGACTGTTCTTGAGTTTGTCGTTGTTCTTGTTGTTGTTCGCGTTGTTCTTGTTGTGTGGCATATGGATTTGTCGTGCTAAATGTTTTGAACAGTGACTGCGATTGTTGCGATTGTTGTGATTGCATTCTGGGTGTTTTCAAATTTTCAGACGGATATGGAGGGCGCCATATGTGATTCATTGTATCAATGTATCAATGTATTATTGTGTTAATGTATTAATGTATTAATGTATTACACAGTTTAAAAATTAAAATCATTGCACGCATTATCCAATTTGGCACCCGCTAAATATGGACCGTTTTTCAATGACAGTCCAACACTCTTCGCACGCAAACCCGTGCTGCTGCTGGTCCGAAACCTTTTTTAGCACGTTCTTAAACTTGTGACATCGGCTGCATTGAAATGTGCAAATCTGATTATTTTCAGAGTGTGGATAATGATTTATGATCGTTTGCATGCTTGTGTTATGCAAATATTTAAGACTTCATTTTATATTTCTTTTTGAAAAGTAATATAAAAAATATAAAAAAATTGATTCAACTTAAATGCATAAAGGCAAACAACACAGTTCACCATAACCATGCCATCATTTTACCCCCTGGAAATCAACGGAACAAAATACCTGATTTGCAAACTGCCAAGTCAAGACTTCTCCACGCTGCATGATCCCGACACCAAACAAATGGTGGGCCAATGGAACAATGAAGCCGCACAGTATGAAATATTCCCTCTGGGGAACCTACGGGTCCTCACTCCAGCCGCTCACCTACTGGAACAACAAGAACAAGAGCAACAAGAAGAACAAGAATTTGATCGGTGCATGCGGCAGTTAATCGCATCCGGAGCAGCTTTCACATTCGTGGATTAGGATGGATGGGATCACGATCGCAGTAAGCGCGCCATGTTCACCACCTCCGGTTTGGCAACGGCCGACGCCTGAAAAATCTTCAGCAAATGCGCATCATCTCGGAATCGGATGCTGTACTCCTGCTGCAGCTTGTTGCGCCCGATGCGTCCCAGCGCCTGAATGATTTTTTCCTGGCTGATGTCGCTCAAATCCTTGCCCAAGTAACCGTGGCAGAACTGGTAGTTTGTGCCGTAAATGTAGTCAGTGGACGCAATGATCAGGTATAAACGCTGGTTCTGTGCCAGGTCCTTCATGATCTCCGTGTACGTTTTATTGGAGTTGGAGTGTTCGGTCATAACCCCGATACCCATCATCAGCAGCACTTTCCAAATGTTTTCAATCCGCAACACCATGATGCGCTCCACGTCCTCGGGTTCCACGCGCGAAGTGAACGGGTTCGCAGCCGCAACGGCATCTTCCGAGAGCTGCGGAGCCCACCGCTTCAAATGCTCGGCCCGGTTCGGCACAAACATGTCGTTCAGCGCCCCCCACTTCACCTGCCGCCGCAGCTCGTCTATCTTCTCCTGCAGCCGCCGGACTTCGGGACTGAACCGCATGTCGTCCATCTTCCTGTTGTTTTTCTTGTCCTTGTCTTTGCCACTGACCTTGTCATCGTCCTTGTCATTGGATCCCTCCTCCATGGCATCCTCCATCTCATGCTCCAGCGTCTCCATCGCGTCCTTGATGGCATTATTGTGGTCAATGATTTCCATCAGGTCGTCCATCACGCACTCGGGAATCTGCGCAATCTGCAGCGCAAACCGCGCGATTTTCTCCACGTCGTTCGCCAAAAACAGCGTCGGCCCGCACGTCAGCGTGTGCGCGTCTTGCGCCGTCAAGTTCACATTGGACGCGTGCATGCGAGTGCGCTGCGCCTGGAAGTGCGTCCAAATGGCAGGCCACCGGTCCGCCTGCACATTTTCCAGCAGCTCCAGATAATGCGCCTTGATGTTCGTCATGTTGATGTCGGCAATGTCCGAAAAATGCCGATCCACCGCGTATCGCGATGAAGTCCACAGCTGACCCTCGTTGACGTGCGTGATGAATTTGACCACCTCCTTCAAATCAAAGTAGCGCAGCAGCGTTTTGTAAGCGCGACAGTGCGCCGCCGATGCGCGCATGTCATCATACTTTTCAAACATGAGGTGCGGCAGCTGCACGTAGCCGTCCTTGTTCACCAGAGCAATGGTCTTTTGACAATCGTGACTCACAATGCTGTGCACCTCAGCGCCCGAAAACCGCGCCCGAAAATCCATGATGGTGGGCGCCATCTCCGCTTGTTGCGGCAGCGTGGCCGACGACAGCACCACGTTCGGCACGATGTTCTCCGTCCAGTTCTCCTTGATGACCGCATGAAACTCGTGCTCGGCGTAGTCCATGGTGATGGTGGGCTCGTCCCAATACAACAATAATTTGTTGAGCGGGTTGAACGCGTTCATATAGTACATGGCATGCTTGTACGACTTGATGTCGCTGATCATGATCTCCACGTTGTCACCCACGCTGTTGTCCACCTTCCGGATGCCGCCCGTGCGACGGTCGCGCACCACGTCCTTGGCGGCATAGTAGTGCAGGCGGATGTTGTCCACGCTGCCGCACCCGAACGCAAAGGCGATGCGTTTTTTCGCGGAAATACAGGCCTTCGCCAGTGCCAACCCCACATGGCGCGCGGCGCACACGAAGATGACACGGTAATGCTCACTGAGTCCAATCGGTGTCAGCGTCTTGCCCGTGCCGGTGGGTGCAATGTAGAGCACCAGCTTGGGCGTCGTGTCATTTTTGAACGCCGTGAAGATCTGCTTCTGATGCTCGTACAGTTTGACATCCCCGCACTTGAACACGTACTCGTTTTTCTCCACATAGTCGTGGGCTTTCTTGATGAATTCAGCCGGGTCAAAATCGGCCTCCACTAAACTGGTCACGTGGTCAATGAACTCCTGCACGTGCGGGTTCAGGTGCGCGATGCTGTTGCGCACCAGCATGCTGATGCTGTAATAATAATACATCCACTTGGGGCGGCTGGGCACAGCGGCTGGCATCGGCACCTTCTTCTTCTTGGTGCCTTGCACATGATCCCTCCAGTGCGGATACATGTGCGGGAACTTGTTGTTCAACAGGTTCAGCAGGAGTATAAGCAGCACAAATTCGTATATTTTCGTTTTTTGATCATCCAAATTGCTGTTCGTGTTTTGAATGCGGATGAGGTCCGCCTTTTTGACCAGCTTCTTTTTGTCGGTGTCGGTTTCAAATGCCAACAGGCCAAACGCCTCGCGCATCTCATCCACGTGCGTCTTGAAATACAGTTCATACATGTGCGCGTGCATTTCGTCGGACGGCGCAATTTTCATGTACTGCATCAGCGACTGGTTGGCATTGCGCACAATGCTCACGTCGTGATATCCGTCCTTTATGAGCTGATAAATTTGCCGTTCATCGTGAGAATCTGGCACCTCCACGCTGTCCCATTCGCTCTTGGTGAGTTTGCCCTGCGTGAAATCCATTGTTGGAAATAAGTTACAATTATGTAGCGATGTTTCTTTAAATGCATTCTCAAATTGTTTTTACTGGTGGCTCACATTCAAGTGAATTTGGGGTGTATTTAGCATTTTAATTGGTGCATTCTACAAAAAATTGATTTTGGTTTAATCCAAATAAAACTAATGCAACGATATCATATAAACAATGTTGAAATTCCTCTTTTCCGGTTTCACAAAGGCGCAATCGCAACCACCTACTGCTACTACAATGATGAGCCCACCCACCACCACCACAGTCACCCCCAACCCCAGTCCATTGCTTGTGAGACCGCCTTTGCTTGTGAGCCTGCCTTTGCTTGTGAGCCCGCCTACCATCATCACCAATCCTTTGCTTGTGAGCATTGACGGCAATATCGGCTCCGGCAAATCCACCACATGGACCATGTTGAAGGAGGCGTACAAATCAAGGGATGACGTGCACTTCGTGGAAGAGCCCGTGGACTCGTGGGACCATGTCAAGGATTCTGCAGAGGTCCCCATTCTGACGAATTTCTACAAAGATAAACGGACGTTTGCGTTCCGATTTCAAATGATGGCCTATATTTCACGCCTGGCTTTATTACGCCGAACGGTTCGCGAGCATGCGGGGCGCTGTCGCGTCATCATTACCGAGCGCAGTGTGGACACCGACCGCAACATCTTCGCCAAAATGCTCTACGACAGCGGCGACATCGCGCACGACGAATACACCATTTACAACATGTGGTTTGACGAATTTGTTCAGGACCTGCCGGTGGCTGGACTCGTCTACATTCGCGCAGACCCCGAGACGTGCATGGAGCGCATTGCGAAACGAGGGCGCGAGGGCGAAAGCATCCCGCTGGAATACATTCAAAAGTGCCACGACTATCATGACGAGTGGATCAACGGCTCCACTATGACGTGCAAAAAACTGGTCATTGACGCCAATCCTGAAATTGAAGTCACTGCAAACCAGCGTGTGGAAGAAATTAAACGGTTCATTGATGAACTTCACTGAATCAAACCCACTAAACCACCACTAATCCAACTAAAAATAAAACAACTTATTTTTTATTTTTTTTTATTTTTGACACTTAGTAGACCGTTTGGACCGTTTGGACCGTTTGGACCGTTTGGACCGTTTGGACCGTTTGGACCGACGTTTGGATCCTCCATAAGTCCAAGTGGTGACAGGAGCCTCCAAATTGCATTGTTCCGTGGGAGGATTGCTGGGATTGACTGCCACCAAATTCAGCCCGGCACTCCCACACAGACCACTGCACGGCTCACGACATGCAACAACCACATACACCCCAGGAGGACCACCATTTATCAATGTGCTCAACAAACACGGATATCCGGCGGGTGTTAAATACGTAAATTTTCTGTTATAAACCGGTTGTGCAACCAACATGTGTGCAAATTCGGTGCTTATGACATTCACCATGGGTCCCGTTGATGGATCCTCTGGATTGTATGATGGATTATATCTAAAAATTCCCTCATTGATGGGATCCTCCTTAGGGTTGTCCCTTTCAAACAACCGCATGTCATTCACAATCCCTCCAGGCACATGGGTTGATCCAATGCATTCCATTCTAACGGTTTTCTTGTTGTATTGTTGCATTTCATCTGGGTCCGGTTTTGCATATGATGCTCTGTCCCGCAATAGTGTGACCAAAGAACCAAGATCTGTGAGGGAATGCATTTCCCACGCGGTCGTTGCGTCATCATTTTCACCCAACACAATTATATCTCCGTCCATGAACAACGACCGACCAATTGGACAAAACAACACCATGGATTTACTATTATTAAAATATTGTGGCTGCAAACCAATGGCTGGATCACCCAACATCGCACACCCATGACAACTCACAAAATACACGGGTTTTTTTACACCGTCCACATCTGTCACACTCATTACAAAACCAAATTAAGTTACTGAATTACTAAATCACTGAATTACTAGTTTATACACAATGGATATAAATTAATTTGCAGCCAGTCAACACAACCAGTTCAAAACATTTGATGCATTCATTGCAATGTTGACGCATGTGTTTCGCACGTCCAACATGAGTGCCATGTGACACGCGCCCAGCGCGATCATGGCCAGCATGCGCGGCAACTGTTTCAGCATGAAGCGCTGGTGCACTGCGTCGTGATGATCGCTGTCATCTAGCAGCGAATATTGGGTTTCATTGTGCTCGTACATGCCTTGTTTAGGACGCGCGTTCAAAAGGCGCTGTTCAAGTGCAGTGTTGATTTCGGGTGCGCACCGTCTCAGCAGTTTCAACGCGGGATAGAACCCGACCGCAATAAACATCATCATTGACAGCCAAATGTTGTTAACAAGTGAAATGTATGTTACGTCCATCACAATGGTAACAACGTGCAGTCCGCGGCTGGTCCATTTGGCCACCCGGGCCAGAATGATGGTGCGCTGCTCATCGTCTGGAACGTAGAGCCGCATGGTTTGGCGGCTGGGCTCGTTCAGTTGCGCGCTCAGGCTGTAGTAATACACATTTGCTAGCGTGGTCCCAGTGTACACGGCGCGCATCATGGTCGGCGGATTCACGCATGCTAAAAACAGGCTCTGGATCAATCCAATGCAGGAGGACCAGTGAAACAGGATGACGGTGGGTTGCATGGATTGCGTTGATTGAACAAATGAGAGGTTATTATACTATAAACACATATCTATAATATAATACAGAGCCATATACATTATCAATGTGTTCAGTGTTCAATGCATCAAGCAACCTTGATGGCGGCACCTGCCGCAGCAAACCTACCTAAAAGTGGATGCTCAAATGGAATCGCTCCTTCCCAGATTTGAAACGTTTGATCAAAATCCAAAAATAATATTTGAACTCTGCCTGCATTAACCAACTGTATCGTGTGTTCTATGATTACAATGGGTGTAAAATTGAATTGGGCTTCGTCTCCATCTATGCGGTTCAAACCCAGCTGACTCACGTTCAATTGATAAAACGGATTGGCCAACAGGGCTGGAAGGTTGTAATCAGGTGGAGTCTGTTGATTGGACAAAACATCCACAAATTGAATGGATGGACACAGCCCCGCATGATCCGAATTCCGCTGACGCATTTTCATTTGTCCTGTTCTATCCTGATAAAACATTATGTCCGCAATGGTTCCAGCAAATTGACTTGCAGGTGACGAAGCAAGCACCGTGCGCACAATGTCAATGGTGGTCTGGGGATTTACGACTCCGAACCGATCCACAATTCCTGCGCTCCGCAATGCTGTCACTACCAAATTTGCGACATCGGGTGGAACGCCATTGTCTTGGGTCAACTTTCTGGCGGTGAAAAAACCGTTATCATCCAACAGGTATCCGATGGGTGGACCCTGGCAATTCAACCCACGTTCTGTCATAATTTGTGCAATGACCTGATACTTGGGTTGTCCTTGAAAATTGTGTTGTCCGGATGCATTCATTGGATTGACTGATAGTTCTGCATTCGTGCATAAAACTTCCACAAACGCGGCATCCAGACCCATGAGTTGCAACGTTCTTATAATTCCAACTTTGTTACCACTTGTGAGAATGTAAACTGGAAGTCCGCGATTGTGACAAGCAACTAAAAGTTTTTCCCATGCATCGTATTGCAACGGTGTGCCACATGTGAACATTTTAAATGCTTGCTGAACTGCTGCTGGGTTGGCAAATGAATACGTCCCTTGCAACCCTATGTTTACTGAATCATTTGGTCCTAAACCTCCCTTCATTCTCATTCTGCGACTAATGCGACCACCGCGATGTCTGCGACTGCATCGTCCTCGGCGTTTGATACCGCGACTCTTTTTAAGTTTGTAATGCATTATTGATTATACTAATTATATATCAATTGTATTTTTTTTTTTATTTTTAGTTGAGTATCAACTTATATCCGCCATTGCGTTTTGGCGGCTTGTATTTCAGGAGATCCCGCTCATTAGACGTGGTGGGAAAACTGGCCGCACCGTAAATGTCCTGCAGC
>Ga0194044_10001338_pt1 | contig 12529 bp, 10 predicted proteins | sample JunL4417m_MetaG_FD_155460 | JGI IMG/M metagenome (GOLD analysis project Ga0194044, IMG submission 155460) | Anoxic zone freshwater microbial communities from boreal shield lake in IISD Experimental Lakes Area, Ontario, Canada - Jun2016-L442-17m | ecosystem: Environmental > Aquatic > Freshwater...
AAACCCCTAATTGTATGATTTCCCGCTCCTCAATGCTTAATTGTTTATATGTCTTTTTCATGTGCCAATATTATACAGGTGTTGCACTTACTTGTTGAACCCATCCATAAAATCATTGACATATATCATTATTTATGCCATACTATGAATAATTCATATTAAACCGCCCAAGGGGCAGAAAGGAGGTCTTCACATGAAGACCAAGGAAGTTGTTCTTGCAACCGCAGTGCCCAGAGAGGTCAAGCTGGTGTTTTCCAGCATGATCATTATTTCACTGGCAGGTTTTTTAGCCGCCTGTGAAGTTTGTTTTTGGCTGATTATCCTGGTTTTTTTTCTAGGCCTCTGCCTGGCACTAACGGGGGTGTTTCCTGCCAAAATCAAGGCAATTGTTATGGCCTTTGAAGAAATCGTTCAATAGGCCGCAAGCGAATTCAACCCCAACCCCGGACACTCACCTGTCCGGGCTTTTTATTCAATTTTTTAGCTAAAATTAAACACAAATTTAAATTACCATTGACACTTTATTAAATTTATGCTATAGTATTAATTATCATTAGTTCATTAAAGCCCTTTAAGGGCACCGAAAAAGAAGAAGCAAGATGACTACATCTGCAAAAAATGCCGTTGCGGCTCGCAAAATAGGCCGCAAAGAATGTGTCCTGGGAATCATTTGTATGGTTCTCTTTATGTCCGGCATACTCTCGGCCGGATGTGACTATCCATTATGGCTGACGGTGTTCTTTTACACCACAGCTATTGGAGCGTTTGTCCATGCGACGTTGGTATATCGTCGGAGGATGAGCCTGGAGCCGGTCCACAACCGGCACTCCTACTGATTCCCATCGCTTTTTCCCTCTGCCCCCGGCCGATTCACGACCGGGGCTTTTTCTTTTTCTCAAAATATTTTGCTATACTATGATTATGATTAACATTCTCCACCACTTCGTCCCCAATCCGATTATCTTTTCTCTTGGAGCAATCCAAGTCCGATGGTACGGCTTATGCCTAATGCTTGGTATTGCCGCTTCACTTTGGTTAGGGAGAACACTGGCTCGGTTATGTAAAATCTCTGATGAAGACTACTTTGATTTAGCTTTTTGGGTTATTCTTAATGGATTAATCGGCGCACGGGTTTACGAAATCTTTTTGGAACTGCCGTATTATCTAGCCAATCCGCTCGAAATCCCAGCAGTCTGGCATGGCGGCCTCGCTATTCATGGTGCCATTATCGGTGGCGCCATTACCGTGTGGTATTGGGCAAAAAAACATAGTATTCGTTTTTGGCAACTTGCCGCCATTGTTACCACCACCCTACCCCTAGGTCAAGCCATTGGTCGCTGGGGCAACTATTTCAATCAGGAACTTTTCGGTCGACCAACCGATTTACCCTGGGGCATTCCGATAGAATATCGTCATCGACCAGTCAATTTTTCAACCGATGCCTATTTCCAACCCACTTTTTTATACGAATCAATTGGTAGTTTGATTATACTGGGAATATTAATAGTATTTTGGAAAAAATGCTTTAAAAATCCCAATATACCTTGGCCAAAAATCATTACCTTGACCTATATTGGCCTTTATTCGCTTTTACGCTTTGTAACTGAATTAATTCGGATTGATGCTACCCCAACCCTGTTTTCCCTTCGCTGGCCGGCCATTTTAAGCCTAATTTTAGCAATTAGCAGTCTAATTTGGCTGATTATTGTCGTTCAGAGATCAAAAACACCTCCTCTTGAAAAAAAATAGGCTTTGTGGTACAGTCTTGTTATCTCTCACACTCAAATTAATTAATTTCACAATTCAACACGCCAATCTATGCCAAATAGGAAATCGGCAGAAAAGGAATTGCGCAAAACCGCTACCCGCACCGCCTTTAACCGCAAGGTAAAAGATACGGTCAAATCTTTGGTTAAAAAGAGCGTTAAGGCAATTGATGCCAAAGACGCTACAGCCAAAGAAACGGTTGCCAAAACCTTAAAAGCGCTCGACAAAGCGGCACAAAAAGGAATCATCAAGAAGAACACCCGCAACCGTCGCAAATCGCGCATCGCCAAAAAATTAAACGCATCTCTTAAGTAGTTTTAAGAAACAAAGAGCACCATTTTGGTGCTCTTTAAGTTTACAAATATGGAATTTAATAATGCATTCTATGCATTTGGTACAATTCATTTTATTACCCTAAACTATCTTGCATATTTATTGACACATTCAAATTCTGATATAACGTTAAAAAAATATAAAAATTTATATTTTCTTTCGTTTATGCCATCATTTGTTATATGTGCATTTTCATTAATTGCGCTGCCATTAGTTTTTATTGGTGGCATGTTAGTATATTATTCAAACAAAATTCAATTGACATTTCCGCAAAAAAATAAAAATGTTTTTTTAATTTTAAGTATTATTATAAACATTCCTTTCTTTTTTGCCGTTTCTGGACTAACCTATTTACTTTATTCAATGATTACTAATTAACAATTTATTGATAAAGATGCTTAATACAGATCGCACTCCACTCGGCCATATAAAAATGGAATAAGGCCAGAAATCAATTTAAAAATTATTTAATATCTTTCTTTTTTAAATAATTCTAACATCTTTTCTTTTATTTTTCGATTCAATTCAATTAAAATCGGTTCGTCTTGACAAAACTGATCAGCTTTTGTTAACGCAATTGGATAAAACGCTTTGTCCCAATAATCAATTTTAAATAAAACTGATTGAAAATTGGCCTCAAGTGAATTTAACGCTTTGATATATTTCGCCTCTGTGGTTTGTCCAGCCTCATACTCATGCCATAAATCATAAATTTCTTGGCCCAAACTACCACCAAGATTATTTTTAATTTTTTCAATTTCGGCTATTTCATTTTTTTGCTTATTTACTCTGATCTGATAGTTGTTCTCTGCTAAACCATAAGGAGTGTCGCCAAAGTCAGCCTCAACTAAGTCATGAAACAAAGAAAGTTTTAGACACTTTAATAAATCAATCGGCTGCTCAAGCGCTTCATGCGTCAACAAAACAAAGAGAGTCAATTGGAATGAATGATCAGCCACGCTTTCAAACCGATTTTCTGATAATTTAAAAGACCGAAGTTGTAATTTTAATTTTGCAGAAAATTCTAAAAAAGTTAAAATTTGAGTTGCCGTGTACATAGCTATAACCCCGCTATTAATCTAGTTAACGCGAGCTTTGGTTTGCCTTGACCGGTTTTAGATTGAAAATCGACTTCCACTAATCTATTTAATATCTTTTTTAAGCCGTCTAGCTGGAAACGATGTACCTGAGTTGCGCTTTTCTGCGCCACAAACGGATGTAATTTTAACTGACTAGCAATCTTTTTGACATTCCAGCCGTTATCCAATGCTTGGCGCACCTGCACCAATATTTTAAACTGTCGTTCGATCATAAATAGCATGTATTCCTCACTCATACCACCATCTAATTGGTCTTGTAAAAGTTGCATCGCTAAGCCCCGCTGTCGATTACTAATCGCATCAGTCAATTGAAAAATCTGTTCACTGAAACTGCCGGTTACTAATTCTTTAATTTGTTCGATACCAATTTTAACTCCTTCGTTACCATCGCCCAGGGCCAATTGTTGCCCAGCTTGATGATGCCAGAGCTTGTTTAATTCTTGATCGAGTTGCCACAAATCGCTACCAATTAAACTTACTAGTCGGTTAACCGCCTCGTGAGTAATGGTACCGCCGCGTCGCTCAATATCCTGTCGAATCCAAGTGGCCACTTCCATATTATTATATGGCTTATACTCTTGAACAACTTGTTGCTTGGTTAACCAATCAAGCAGCTTGGTCCGTTCCTTGGCCAGATGCTTATCGCCACTAAATACCTCATCCCAAAAAATTATAATATTGTCACCCTGATGATCGGCCTGTTCTTTTAAATATTCGCCAATAGCTGTAACCATAGTTAGCTCGCCTGCGCTTACAATCCGTTCAAAAATAATCATCCGTTTGCGGGCAAATAACGAGCTGCTCATCATGGCCTGTTTAAACTTTTCCACGGTTAATTCCTTGGCGTCATAACGATCAAGACTATCGCCTGAAGGGTCAACTTCACGGATATATTTTTGCTTAAATTCGCTTAATTTTCGACGACTACGAAAAGTATCCTTACCAAAGAGTAATATAATCATCTTGTTTATTTCCAAGTTTATGCTAAAATTGAAGTAAATATCATATTTAATCATAATTACGTTACCACAAAGAGCCCGAATATGCAAAAAGCGCTTTGCCCCAATTGTGACAGCGACTTAATTGTCGATGACGAAGCAGTAACCGGTGATCTTATCACCTGCAACAACTGCGACCACGATTTTGAGATTCTCAAACTGCATCCGCTTAATCTGAACGACCTTACCGCAGCCGAAGAATAACTTCAAAAAAACCGCTGACAATGATCAGCGGTTTTTTATATAGCTATTGGCGGTTTAATTTTGTACATTTTTTTGATTTGACTACTAATTGACTATGCAATAGACCATTAGAGGCGATAAAGCCTTTAATTGGACGATCGTAACGCTGGTCCTTGCCAAATAAATCCGTTACCTTGCCACCAGCCTCTTCAACTATTATTTTAACCGCGGCGGCGTCATGCGCGGTGTCGTGTGGAAATATTACAAAAGCCACCTCGCCAGCCGCTAATAACATACTGGGGTAAATTACTGAACAGGCCTTCATTAAGTTAGAATCTTCATGAATAATATTTTCAACCAATTCGAACACATCATATTTTGCCCGCTTAAACATTTCGAAATCAGCGAACGCACCCACAAAATTATTTTTACCTGAAACTGCAATTCTTTTACCATTCAAAAAAGCGCCTTTCCCCAGACTTGCATAAAACAATCGATCACTAAACGGATCATACACAACCCCAAAAATACTCTTCCCTTTGTGCACTAATGCGAGTGAGAAGGTGCAAATCGGAATGCCGTGAGAAAATGGGATGGTGCCGTCCACTGGGTCACACACCCAAACATAGTCACTATCGGTTAAATGACTCTCTTCCTCGGCCAAGATACTATGCCCAGGAAAATTTTTATGAATCGCTTTAATTAATAACGAATTGATATTATTATCAGTATCCGTAACTGGCGTAACATCTGCTTTCCATTCCTTAACCATGTTTAAGCTAAAATTTTGTTTAATAATTTTTCCAGCCTTTTTAGCAAACGCCAAACCAAAAGTTTCGTATTGCAAGTTATTAATCATGGGTAATATTATTCAATTATTATTTTACTAAATGTAATATATCTTGGATATTTGCCGTGGCGGTACAAATTACTGAATCACCAGCACCATAAAATATACGCAATTCATCATCAACCAGGGTGGCGCCACAGCAAAAAACCACTCTTGGCATGGTGTTGTTTTTATCACTTTCTATAATAAAATTTTGTAATTCTTTTTCGTTCATTTTTTGTAATGAATGCAAGCCACCGGGCAAGACATCAACAATGCCTGTCATTTCATAACTCATTTCCGGCTTAAAAATAGAACTGATTGAGCGATGAATAATTTTTCTTGGATTTTGCAAGTCTAACAAAATACATCCAACTTGATACCAATGCTTATCATTTATTCCATGATATAACACCAACCACCCCATTTCGGTTTTAATCGGTGGTGGTCCCATTTCAACAAAAGTGTTGTCAAAATAATCACCTAGTCTTGGATTCAAAAATGGCGTTTGGTCGCCTATCCAATTAATTCCATCAGTTGATTCAGCGAACCAAATATTATATTCACCAAACATCATCACATATTTACCGTTAATCAGCTCTGGAAAAATCGCTCCAGACTTTGACCATTCAGTTAATTTTGGCTTTATTGTTGGCTTTCCATCATCAAATTTAATTCTCACGCCACCGGCTTGTTCAAATTGCCAGTCGGCAAAAACCGGACCTTTTTTATCCCAATGTATTAAATCTTTTGAAATAGCAATACTAAGCCGCGGTGTTACGCCATCAAAAGAAGCATAGGCCATATAATAAGTATCTCCGATTTTGGTAATCCGAGGATCTTCAAGTCCGCGCATCTCATATTCATCCACACCAGTTAAGGCTGGCTCATTAAATCGATGGAAATCTTCACCATTATCAGAAACGGCATAGCCAATCGACGACTTCCAGTTTTCACCAGCTCCCATGGCACGGTAAAGCATGTGATATTTTCCCTTATCAAAAATTACGCCAGGATTATAAAGTTTTTTTGATTCCCACCAATGATCTGATTGTGGTTTAAGAATCGGGTTTTTTGGTGAACGAAAAAATAAGTCGCTCATACTATGCATTTAACTTTTTTACTGCCTCGGTAAACTGTTTGCCTCTATCTTTATAACTTTTAAAAATACCAAAACTAGCACAAGCGGTAGACAATAACACAATATCTCCTGCTTTCGCCTGTTTTTTGAAATACGCCACTGCCTCTTTCATCGAATTAACTCCTACAATGCTGTCTTTTGGATATTTTATTTTTGTTAAGGCGGTATAAATTCGTTTACCGCCTTCTCCATTAAAAATAATTACAAATTTGGTTCGTTTTTTTATTTCTTTGGCCAATATTTTAAAATCTGATTTTTTGTCTGCACCGCCAGCCAATAATACAATCGGTTCAGCAAACGATTTTAAAGCCGTAATGGTCGCATCCGGCGTAGTGGCAAATGAATCATTATAATATTTAATGCCTTTTATTTCACGGATAAACTCAATACGATATTCCAAACCCTTAAACTTGGCCAACGCGCGCTGCATGAATTCAGTTTTTAACTTGGCCAATTTTGCTGCGGCTACTGCCAAAGCTGCATTTTCTTGATTGTGAATACCCAGCAACTTACTGGGCCAATCACAGCGATCGGTAAAAATTACATTCCAATCTCTTTTGGCGGATATTTTATTAGTTAACCGCTGGTTGGCGATTAACCAATCATTCTTGTTTTGCCATTTAGCAATATTCCATTTGGCATTCCAATAAGCTCCCATAGTTTTGTGATAATTAGGATTATTTGGATCAGCTGGTGCCAGATGTTCACGAGTAAAATTGGTTATCACGCCGATATGCGGACTAGCGGTTCCCTGTTCCAACTGAAAACTCGATAATTCCAAAACCACCCAATCGATCGATGTAATTTTTTCAAAAAAATCAAATGGTGCCAAGCCAATATTGCCTCCAAGCCATACCTTTTTACCATCTTCTTTTAACATGGCGGCAATTAATGAGCTGGTTGTGCCTTTACCCTTACTTCCAGTTACACCAATGGTGTGTTTCGTTGGGCACCACTCCAAAAATAACTGCATAGCGCTGGTAATTACTAATTTACGCCCGAGTTTCTTTTTGGCCAATTGTATACCTGGGCAGTCCAGAGGCCACCCTGGCGAACGAAGCAAAATATCAAAGTCCTCTAAATCTTCATTATATTTTTCGCCTAACCGCCAAAAAACCTGAGTTTTTTTAATAAATGGACGCATCCGCTCGGCCAAGATATCGGCTGTACGAAAATCACAAATCGTTAATTCAAAATCTAGACCAGTGGATAATAAATATTTGGCAAATGATTCATTTTCAATCCCAAGACCGAGCAGACTAATTTTTTTATGTTTTAATTCTGATAATTGCATATTAGTATCTTAAATTACGTTATTCCATCTCGCCCCAGGTTTGACCAGTTTTGCTTTCGACAATAACTGGTACTTTAAGCTCGATCACTTTTTCCATAATCTCTTTTATAATCGGTTCAACTTTTTTGGTGAGGCCGTGCTTTACCTCAAAAACAAGTTCATCGTGTACTTGCAAAAGCATGCGCACCTCGCCTGCTGGATATGTTTGTTGCAGCCAGTCATCAACTTGAATCATGGCCAGTTTAATCATGTCAGCTGCCGTGCCCTGCAAAGGCGTGTTCATGGCCATGCGCTCGGCCGCCTTGCGTACCTGCATCACTGAAGAATTTAATTCTGGCAAATACCGTCGTCGATCAAATAACGTTTCAGCATAACCGGATTCGCGCGCCTGCTCAATCGCCTGCTCTACCCACGCTTTAACCTTAGGATAAACCTCAAAATAGGCATCAATAAACTGTTTTGCTTCCCAATACGGAATATCTGCCACCTGCGCCAAACCGTGGGGGCCTTGGCCATATAAAATACCAAAATTAATTGCTTTAGCGGCACGTCGCATATCTTTAGATACTGCCGTAAGCTCAACCTTATTAATCGCAGCCGCTGTTGAGGTGTGAATATCTAAGCCCTGTTCAAATGCTTCAACCATTTTTTCATCCCCAGACATATGGGCTGCTAAGCGTAGTTCGATTTGAGAATAATCCAAGGCTAGAAGCTCGTAACCCGGTTGCGCAACGAACGCTTGTCGTACCGCCTGACCGTAATCACCCTTCACCGGAATATTTTGCAAATTCGGATCAGAAGAAGACAGACGACCGGTGGCTGCAATGGTCTGATTGTAACTGGTATGAATCCGACCAGTTAAGGGATTAACCAGCTTAGGTAAAGCATCAACATAGGTGCTGGCAATTTTAGTATATTCACGATAATCAAGTAGCATCGGTACAATTTTATGCAATTCCTTAAGCTTTTCCAGTTCGTCAGCCGAGGTCGAGAGGCCGGTCTTGGTCTTGCCTATGCCGGCAGTTGGGATTTCCAACTTGCCAAAAAGTATTTCTTGTAACTGTGCCGGTGAATTTATATTAAAACTCGTTCCCGCCTCGGCATAAATACCCTCGGCCAGGCTATCGATTTGTTTATGTAGTTTTCGACTTAATTTTAACAGATAATTTTTATCCAAACTAATACCCCAGCGCTCCATGCGGCCTAACACTGGTATCAAAGGTACCTCAATCGTTTCAAACAAACCGTGCAAATTATGTTCTTTTAGTTGCGGTTTCAATTTTTTAACTAACCGATTAGTAAAATCTGCATCCTCGCAAGAATAGATGCCTAATCGTTCAAACGACACCTCGCCGAATGCTTGTTTATTTTTACCCGTGCCGAGCAGGTCATCTTTGCTGATTTTTTCAAATCCCAATTCACTAAACGTAACACCATCAAGGTTGTGTTGACGACTCCCTGGGTTAAGCAAATACGAAGCCAGCATGGTATCAAAAGCCACGCCCTCAACCAAAATGCCATGAGTGGCCAACACGGCCAAATCAAATTTAATATTATGACCGTATTTTTTAATCGCTTTATCCTCTAAAATCGGTTTTAATGCATGAAGCCAGGGGTGCTCATTAGATGTTTCAACCTCTGCCACGGAAAATAAATTTGGCTTAGTCTTTGAGGTTTGATTTGCCACGGCGTGATTGATTAAAAGATAATAGGCCTCACCCTTTTGCCAGGCGAAGCTAATACCCAATAATTTAGTGGAGCGTGTATCAAGAGAATCAGTTTCTGTGTCCAAGGTGAAAGCTGTTTGTTGTTTCAATACTGTTAAAAATCGTTCGAACTCTGCGTCCTGATTAATTACATGATATTTAAACTCTTGTCGATTTCGAGCAAATTTATCTGCTGTCCGTTCACCGATGGTTGTTGCCGATTCTTTGCCACCATCACGACCCAACTCTTGTATTCGAGCTAATAACGATTTAAATTGCAACTCACTAAATAGTTCAACCACTGCCGAGCGATTAAAATGACCAAATTTTGATCCGGCCAAATCAAATTCAAATTCAACATCCCGCTTAATCAACGCCAGATGTTGCGACATATACGCGCGTTCTTTATGTTCATGTAATAAATTTCGAATCCGTTCTTTAATATTTTCATCACCCTTTTCCACTGCAACATAAAGTCCATCTAACGATTTAAACCGTTGCAACAATTCCACGGCAGTCTTTTCACCAATACCTTTAACCCCAGGAATATTATCCGATGGGTCGCCACGCAGGGCCTTGTAGTCTACAATCTGCTCCGGGGTTAAACCATATCTCGCTTCCACTGCTGCCCAATCATACGTTACCGCATCATTAATGCCACGGCTCATGGCATACACTTTGGTATGTTCATCAATCAGCTGCATGGTATCCATATCACCAGTCAAAACCACCTTATCTAATGCATCACCCACTTGGTGGCAAATGGCGCCGATAAGATCATCCGCCTCAAAGCCAGACATTTCATAAATTGGCACGCCAAAAGCAGTGGCCACCTGACGCACCCGGTCAAACTGGTCATATAATTCTTGCGGCGCCTTTACTCGTGTTGCCTTATATTCTTTAAACACCTCATGCCGAAAAGTGGGGCCCTTTTTATCCAAAGTTAACACCACATAATCCGGTTTGATCTCTTTGACCGCTTTAATAAAAACAGCCGCGAAGCCATATACCGCGTTTACCTGCTCACCGGCCTTGGTAGTTAAGGTTGGTGGCAAAGCGTGAAAACTACGGTGAATTAAGGCGTTTCCGTCAATAACCAATAATTTTTCTAGTCGTTTACTCATACTTCCATTACATCAAATATTCCCTACTTTGGCAAACAAGTTATTAAAATAAAAACTTTACATTTTATACTACTCATGCTAGTATTAAATTAACAATATGGCTAATCAATTTGTAACAAAAAAATACAAGGCAACTTGTCCTCGATGAATCCCACCGTTATGGTGGGTATTTTTTTAGCCAAATCGGTCATTATACAACTCTAACCCTCAATGAGAGAAAGGAAAATGGTGGTCACCATGAAAAGGACCAGTAGCTTACTTTGGCTCCGCGATTGGGAAAAGATTCAGTGGCGCAATAGCTGGCAATCGAAAGAGCTATTGCAAGCGATAATCGCATTTGTCTTTGGAGTGTCCATCGATGATGTCGAAGCAGCGCGAGCAATTAGCGACGAATATTTTCTTCAAACTATAGTTCTCTTGCGCCTCGATGGTAAGCAATGCCCACTCTGTGAAGGCAAAAACCACAACTGCAAAATGTGTTTGGGAAAAAACCAGCCAACACATTTGAGCCGTAAACTACTCTTGGCTGCCTCTGGACAAATGGCACCGTGCTATTTGTACTGTCATTTTTCAGGCGACGGCTGTACTCCCGGAGTAGAAAATGGCTGCACCGCGTATCAACCTTTTTTAGATCAAAAGCTTGCAGCCTAACCATCTTGCCTTGAAAGGAGGCGATTGCCGATGCGCTGATTTATGCTATCTTGGTTCCGTTAACTCCCGCCCACCTTAAACCGAATGGAGGAATACGGCGATGACACAATTACTATGCACCTGGAAGCTAGTTCGTTTTGACCCAAATGATGGGGAAATAAACGGTATTAAAACCGTTGTTGAACACTATGTCTGCGTTCACTGTGGCGCAAAAACCAAGACTGGACTGGAAATAACTCCGGAAACCAAAATCTGCGATCACCAAGACCGCAGCAAGGCCATTATCAAAGTCAGAGCGCCAATTTCGTTGTCCACTTCCACACCCATCCAACCTGTAAAACATCAAGCTGTGCCCAAGACACCTGAAAAAAAGGTTATTCCATTGCCACCGCCCAGCAACTCCTTCAACCGGCGCGAAAAGCGTGCGCTACGAGCCATAAACACAGCCGCCAACGCAGGGCGCTAACACACCGCTCACAGGACTCTCAACACCCCACCCCCCGACTATTTAAGCCGGGGGTGTATTATTTTATTTACAATTTCCTTCCTAAAAGAAAAGCATCACTTTTATAAAGTGATGCTTTTATATAAATTCATTTTTTATTAAATTCCCAGCCCACTTAGTGTCGCTGTGCCACTTGTTTCACCGTTATAATCTCCCATAAACCAATATTCTAACGTATAACTCGCCTTCTCACCTGTTCCTATTTTAGAATATCTATAATTAGACTGAGCTGGGCTTTTTGGTATAGCACTCATGTAAGTTATCATTGAAGAAGTCAAGCCTTTTACTCCATCAGGCGAGCCGTTAATTCCAATCTGAGAGGTTTCAGGATAAGTCATGTTGTCTGCATAATACATTTCGAGCGCATTTTGTAGTTGTTTAACTTCACTGATGATTAGGGTATTTTTTGATTTCATTCGACCCAAAACATAACTATCGGTCGACTTACCTAACCCAAGTGGATTAAATCCTCCATCTACCTCAGCACCATCGGTATACCCATCGCCATCTGAATCCGCTTTATTCTTATCTGTTCCGATTAAATCCTCTTCATAATTTTTCAAACCATCAGCATCATTATCCATTTGAGAGTCTGCCTTATTAATTTTACCAAATTCTCCAGTTGTACTAGCAATTTCATTTTTTACGCCCGTGCCAATCATATTCATCATATATTTGCCGATCAACTCCTCAACAGAAACGTATTTTTCAGGAACGGTTATTAAATTTTGTTGATTATAATTCATGAGATGTATATCAACAGCGATATTTCCTTTCGATTTAAATTCCTGATTAGTTATCGAAACGCCGAAAGAAAACCGATGTAAAAAATAATCTTTTTTGCCAATCCAAATTTGCATTTCAGAAAAGTCTACCGAATCAAGCCCCTTTTGAATAC
>Ga0194044_10001339_pt1 | contig 12523 bp, 5 predicted proteins | sample JunL4417m_MetaG_FD_155460 | JGI IMG/M metagenome (GOLD analysis project Ga0194044, IMG submission 155460) | Anoxic zone freshwater microbial communities from boreal shield lake in IISD Experimental Lakes Area, Ontario, Canada - Jun2016-L442-17m | ecosystem: Environmental > Aquatic > Freshwater >...
AGACACAGACACACCAGAGTACGAAAACCAACAGACAATGCTCACTTAGAAAGATTCAATAGAACTATTCAGGATGAGTGTATTAAATATCCAACAGATGACATTAATCTAATTAACAGCTGGATTGAAACCTATCTAATCTATTACAACAACCATAGACTTCATATGGGAATTAATTACTTAACACCATGTCAAAAATTGGGGCTAGTGTTGCGAAGGTCTTGAAAAGACTACATAGCAGTCGCTATGACCAATTGACAATAATTAGATCGGCTATTTAACCCAAATCAAACTATCAAAATTGTGAGTTACCTGAAGATTACCGAGGTTATCATAGGTGCCGGCATTAGTTACACTAAGAGTTTTACCGGTTTTGTTTTTGATAACTATTTTGTGCTGTCCTTGTTTTAGTCTAAAGTTGAATTTCCCTTTGGCGTCAAGATTAATAGTCTGTATGCCATCAACAGTCATTCTCCCATTACTTAAGGCTGCGCCACCTTGGAAAACTTGACCTTTAAGCGTAAAAGATGGGCGATTAAAGAATACATCGATAGTTTTCTGTTCATCATCGGCGATTGTTAATAATGTTGGTTGCACATTGTAAGTTTTATTAATTTTCGGATCGGAAACAGCAAATTTAAAATTACCAGATGGAACTTTGGATATTTTGTACTTTCCAAACGCATCAGTAACGGCAATCTTGTTGCCAAAACTAACTTCAAGGCCAGCGATGGTATCATCGTAGTCTTCTACATGACCAGAGATTGATGCAGTTGTAATTTTGAAGCCAAGGCGAGCTAGAAGACTTTCTATTTTTAAGTTAACGCTGTCTAGGGCTGTTTGGATATTAACGCTAGCAGAAGCGATGATTTGAGATCCCGTAGTTGCAATCATGCTAATTTGGTTTTTGAGTTTTTCTTTTGCAGGTAGACGGTTATAATTTTCTTTTAGCCAGTATCCGTCGGCGATCTGGTCAGGCGTTAAATCCCAATTGTTTAAAGACAGGCCTGGTTCAAAGTTGGCCTTCTCAGTTTTTTCAAAACCAGAGCTTGACATAATAACTTCAAATTCTGACTGAGTTGAAGTTACACCAGCAACCCGACTGTTGCTGTTATTAAAGAATAAAGTTGTTGGGACTTGACTTACTTGATAAGTTGCAAGATTTGGAAATCGGTTTTTCATCGATTGATACAAAAATTTTAAAACATTTCTGCATTCTGTAGAAATTAGTGGATTACTAATTGCGGCCTTTATTTTAGCATTGTTCATAAGGTAGTCACTCATAAAACTTGCCCTTAATTCACGTTCATTGGTGCGAATTCCATAGGTTGCAAAGCAGCCTGATTCAAAATATTTGCTATCACAATTACTGTTTTGGGCTGCCTTGAGTGCGTTATTAAACTGTATTTGCTGTAATCTTGTATAGGGAAACAGGTTATCTAAAGTATGGCTTAATTCATGTGCAACATCTGGGATAAGTTCACTGCGATCTAGCGTTACCTCGTAAATTCCAATCATTTGCTTTGCCCCAGTAGATCCAATATTTTCTCTATTGTTACCAGCAAATGCCGCTATTGGAACTCCATTATTTGATTGATCGGCGGCAATAATATGAATTACCGGGTAACTCGTTGCGCCGGCTGTACTTAGTATCCCCTTAATAGCAGTTGCAATTTGTTCTAGTTTGGATTTTTTTTGAACAAATATTTGATTAAGGTGAGCCGGGTCAATATTGGAAATACAAAATTCTATTCCGTTAAATGTTTTACAGGTAGAAGTTTCGTTGGGATTTATGCTAGATAGGTAGACTTTTACTGGAAAAGCTGTTGGGTGAGCCAGCATATCTCCATTATTGTAGTTGTACTTATTTGACATAAAAAGGATTTCCGCATTTCTAGCTCTGGCTATAGATGATGCGTCAAGTTTATAATGAATCCTATTTGCGACTTTGGCATCATATTCCCATTTTATTAGACATGCAGAAAAGGTGTTATCAGAATAAGTGCATCTAAAATTATTATAATTTATTGTTTGGGTTTTAAAATCTGTGATTGGTAACGGTTGTTCAGCTGGGTTTTTTGATATGGCGTAAAAATCAACAACATAATCAAAAACTCCATTTGGAATGAGCTTGTAGTCAACTTTGTAATAGTAAAACTTTCGACTGTAATCATATTTTAAGTCTTTTTTTGAAATTTGAATTTTGTATTGAGTATTATCTGATAATTGATAGTTTATTGGTGGTTTGAAATCGAGCGTATAGACAGTGTCGTCTTTCAAATTTAAATTCATGCTAAAAATATTGAATTCACTAGATGAAATAGCTGATAGAATATTTTGTTGAGTTTCAAATTTTGGGCTGGAACTAGTCTCGTTAATTTCTCTGTTCCCTGGAGCAAAAATATCCAGAATAGCAGCAGTGACTGGGGTGTTTTCACCTTCATAAACTTTACCAAAAACAACAAACTTTTCTTTTGTTTCATCACTGGTTCGGATGTTTAGATCTTTTTTTAAATACAATCTATTATCACTACCAATATATGCAGAGGAGAGAATGTCGCTTGGTTTAATTTCAATTTCTTCCGGATCATCGTTGATATAATTGTTGTTTAAGTCAAAATAAGCCAAACCGCGCTGATCGGTTCGCGATTTTAAGCGTATATTTATTGAGCTAGCGCTTGATCCTGGTTGGGCAATGTTATAGACATCAGTAATAGCGTAGTCGTCTGGTGGCTCATATGGGGAGTTATCGCTCCAGTCGACTTGCCATGGCCCTTTGCCACAACTTTTACAATATGCCTCAACCCAAAGGTCGTTATCCAGTATGTTATCATTGCCCATTATTCCTACAATATTAAACTTGGAAAAATCAGTTCCGGTTAAAGAATAGTTAGAAAGTACAATATTAATATTTTCGTAGATTCCGCCGGATACAACCGTGAGCCCCAAGAGATCAATTGTATCGCTGCGGCCGTAGCAGTTCCAATCACGGTTTACTGGAGAGGTTGGATATTTGTCAATCATAGCGCAGACATCAATTTTTATGTTCCCGGCCAGTTCTGCTTTTGGAATTTCAACTTTGTAGTTTCCGTCGGTATCTGTAACTGCATTGTACTGGTAGGGTACAAAATCAGCTGGTTTGTGAAAAGACATCGGTCTTGGCCACCCACCCCATTTTAAATAAACACTGGAATTCTTGCCAACTGGGGTACCAGATTGATCTGTTACTTGGCCTTTGATAATAATATTGCCGGAAGTCAATAATCTTTTTAAGGCAAAATCTTTAACAACTCGAAACTCATAACCAGCAGTTAAAATGGGGCTTCCAAGAACCCCAGTATCGGATAACTTAATTTCAAACGCCTGATAGTTCGGAGCATAAAATTTAATATAAAGATTATCTAAATTTTTACGTTCGAAGGGGTTTGTCAAATATCCCCTACCGTCAAAAGTACCAGTTGTTGTTGATGTTCTAGTTATTTCATATGGTTTTTCCGGGTCGGTCTTGTCAATTACTAAAATAGTTGCGTCGGTTAGCATGTTATTGCTATCGCCGTACACGTTGCCTGTTAATTTGTAAATTGGACTCTGAATCGCTTCGCACTCGTGAGTTGTTGCATTACAAGTAGCGTTTTGTGTTGCACAAGAACTTGAGGTACAATTGTCTACACAAAAATATGAAGTTTGACCAGTATCATAGTTGGTATTTGTTTTGCAATGTTGATTTGTGCCACAGACTTTGTCTCCACAGGTAGGGATTGGTTGTGCAGGCCCACAAATAAACTTGGCATAAGTTGTCGTCGTTTTAGTAGAATAATGGCTCAGATTAGCAATTGGTCCAATGCATGGCTGACCATTTCCAGGCATACCAAATTGGTAAGTGTAGTTTCCGTATGGGAGTGATTGGATTATGTATAAATTGCCCGAATATGAACCTGTCGCTGAAAAAGAATTACCATTTTGGTAAATAGATATTCCCCCGCCGCCAGTATTTGACGGATCAAGAGTAATTTCTACTCTTCCGTATAATGGGTCAGCCAACCCTTTGAGATTTATTACCCCAAATTTAGCTAGGCCAAAAATAGCACCAGAGAATAATACGATGGCGCCAAGAATGATTCCCAATATTAGTTTAGTTCGTTTTCCGACCATTTTTTTATTTTACTAAATTATTTAACCCAAATAATACTTGATAAATCTTTTATAACTGATATTGCTTTCAAGTCTCCGTACAGAGCGGCATTTGTTACAGACATAGTTCGACCGTTTTTGTTTTTGATAATTAGTCTGTATCGGCCTTCTTTGATTTTGAAACTAAATTTTCCACTGGCATCAAGATTGTAGCTTTGGCCACCATAAACTGTGATAGTTCCGTTTTTTAATGGAGCTTCGCCAGCCATAACTGTTCCGGATAATGTGTACTTTTGGCGGGTAAAATTAATGTCAACATTTTTTGTTTGGTTTGGGCTTAAGGTTGCTGTTTTTGGCATTAAGTTTTCGTAAGATTTGTTAATTTTTGGGTTTGAAAGCGTGATTGGTAAAGTTCCAGATTTAGTTCTAGAAATACTATACCAACCGTCGGCGCCGGAAATATCAGATTTACCGCTAAAATTAATTTGCATGCCAGCAACGGCTCCGTCTTGATCTTTAACGTATCCAGAAATTTTAGTATTTGAAATGCTAAAGCCGAGACTAACTAACAATTTTTCGACTCTATTATTAATTGCAATCAATGAATTTCTAATTGACACTGTGGTTAATGAACCATACCGCCTGATTAGGTTCTCAGCTTGTTGGACTTGGATCGACAGAAGAATTCTGGATTTATTAGCTGCTGATAAATCATTATAATTTTCTTGGAGCCAGAGCCCTTTGGATATTTGATCCTTAGTAAGTGGAACATTGTCAAGGGGAGATATTTTATTGTAAATGTGGTTTTGGCCTATTTTAAGGCCGAGCGATGACATTAGATTAACAAAAAAAGTAACATTTTCGTCGTCTGTGCTTGTTGCTCCCGCAACATGGTCATTGCTGTCAGATGAACTACGTCGGACAACTCGCTCGAATCTTTTCATTTTTGGAAATTTTTCTTGGAGAAGTTGATCTAGCATCATGATTGAATTTTTGCAGTGATTAAGATCCGGCGCATTAAGAGATGAGTCATTAATTAACCGATTTAATTCATCGGTGTTCTGCACCCACCATTGAAAAAATTCAGCAAAAAATTCACCCGCTTGAGATGCGCCATAGTATGAAAAACAGGTGTATCTTGGTGAAAGGGCTTGAACACAAGCTCCAGAATCATTCATTAATAAATCATATGCGCTATTAATTTTTGATAAAGCGTCGGAATCAAATTTGGGAGAATTGTAGAAAACATAATGTCCAAATTCATGAATTAAAACCGAAACTGAATTATAGCCAATATTTTGCGAAAGAGCGGCTTCGGATAGAAATATGGGCATGTTTGGGAGTCCAAGAGTAAATCCCCTTAGGGGTGTTTCATAACCCGATGGCCACATAAATATGTATCTTGGCAAATCAACACCAACTAAACTGCTCATCGCTTTTACTATTTTTGCATAGCTGGTCATTTGAGTAATTTTTGCTGGAGTAAAAAGGGATCCACCATTTGCTTTGTAGGTGCAGAACTTGACTAGTTCGACTAGTCGACAATCGAAAAGTGCTTGGTCAATTTGCCCCATTGCTTCTTCTGCCGAAAGATCGTCTATAAAGTTTAGCGAAGTTATTGGTATCAGATATACCGTGGCTTCACCGGCGGTAATAAACATTGAATTTGACAGAGATGTATAATTTTTGGTTTCAATTTTTAATTGTAGGGTAGAGAAGAACATGCCTTGGTCAATTTGATATTTAATTGTGTTTAATAATATTTCTGGTTCGCCGCTAACACAATTCTCGTTATCTGCGTCGTAACAAAGAAGTATATTTTCTGTTATTTCTTCTTTTGACATATCGATATTTCCACCAGTCATTGCATCTTTGAAATGAACAATTTCAATTAGATTTGTTGGTGCTAGCGATATTACTGGAGTTATAACTAATAACCTGTTGTATGTTGAGTTAAAGCTAATTCCTGAGCCACTAAATTCAGAACTCGCTGTATCTAAGTATGTTAATCTAGCATCTAGGCTTTTAACATGTATTTTGTAGTGGCAATTAGTGTTTAGCGGGATATTTTCAATCGCATAATTTCCGATTTGAGATGCGGGTGAATATCCTAATGGCCAATTAATTGTATCACTAGTAAGAGCTGAGTTATTTACACTTTGATCCTCGTCGCACGACAGGTTTACACGGATGTTACCCGCCGGAGATAAACCACCTAGTGTTTTATAAATTTTCCCGGTAATAGTAAAATATTGTCTTGATCCAACCACTGCGTTGCTGAAACTAAGGTATTTTTGTGTATTTGTATCAACCGAATAGTTACTAGTTGGTTTTTGTACAATTGTGATTGCATCGCCATCATTATCTAATCCGTCACGATTCGAGTCGTAAAAATATCCGTTTTTAGTATATCGGACCTCTAATCTTGGCCAGACTGTATAATCTTTAAATGCATCAATATCTTTGACTTCATAATTAAACTTCTTATCAGCAGGTAGGCCCGGGTAATAAGTTTGGTAGTCAGCTTTTGATGTAGCTGTCCATTTTGTAACACTCCCGCAGTCGACACCAGGTGATTGATCTGCGTCATTGCAACTAACAGTAACGGTGACTCCGTCAACCAGTTTACCGTCTTTATCGGTGATAGCACCAAGTAGGGAAAACTTTGTTTGATCAAATACGGGAGTTGGCGGGGTGTCTCCGCTGCTAACTAGCGACAGATTATAGCTGTGTGGCGAAGTTAGGGCAAAAGCTTCAGCGGTTGTTATTCCGGCAAAGATATCAATTAGTTTTTTGCTTGATGACAGGTAGCCTGTTTTAGAGACTGAAACAACTTGGTTCTTTAAGGTGTCAATATTGGCAGTACCTCCTGAAATTGGTATTGGAATCTGAGCGATAGTGTATTCCCCGGCATAATTGGTGGTAGTGTTTTTGTCAGATATTGATACCAAGGCACCAGACAGGGCGGTGCCTGTTGACGAGGTAACTTTGCCAGTTAACACCCAATATTGTTGTGTGTCAGCTCCGCCCCCGCCACCTTCACAAGTAAACCTGGTGTAGATAGTTCTAGTTGTGGTTGAATTGTGGCTTAAATTCGCTGTTGGCCCCAAACAAGGCTGCCCGTTTGGACCTGGCATGCCGAATTTGTATGTGTAGCTACCGTAAGCGAGTGAAGTGATTGTATAAACATTTCCGACAAATGATCCGGTTACAGATATTGGCGTTGTACCTTTATATAGCGATATCCCCCCACCAGTATTGCTGGCGTCAACTGTGATTTCGACTCTTCCGTAAAGTGGATCTGCAAAACCTTTTAGATCAATTATTCCATATTTAGCTAAGCCAAAAAGAGCACCAGAGAAAACAATTATGGCGCCAAGAATGATTCCCAAAATTAGTTTAGTTCGTTTCCCCACCTAGCTTTCCCCTGAAAAATATCTACATAAACATCATACCAATCACTTTGATAATATTGCAACCAGTTCGGTGTGATGAGTTTGTGGGAACATATCCACAGGTTGGATTTTTTTTGCTGATATTCCAACGATTTGAAAATATTTTAAGTCTCTGGCGAAAGTTGGCGGATTGCAAGAGACGTAAACTAAGTTCTTAAAGTTGCAAGTTGCAAGTTGCAAGATTAAATCCTTGGCCAGGCCTGCCCTTGGTGGGTCCAATATAATAATCTTATTGTTCAATTGTTCAATTGATATATTGCTAGAATCAGACTGGATAAATTCGCAGTTGGTTATTTTGTTAATTTTTGCATTGTCTTTGGCATCGCGAATTGCTTGTGGTACAACTTCAATTCCGGTAACTTTTTTGGCCAACGTAGACAAATAAATTCCAATAGACCCGGTACCACAATACAAATCAACGACCTCGTCGCCAATTTTAATATCAGCAAATTCTTTAATTTTGTCGTATAGCGTTTTAACGCCGGCGGAGTTAGTTTGAAAAAAACTTTCTGGGGAAATTTGGAATGTATAAGAACCGATTTTTTCCTGAATTACTGGTGAGCCAAAAATTAATCGTCGGCGCAAATTTAGCAGCGATTTTGCCGGCGCAATGGCGTGATAAATTGATTTAACACCATCAACGTTTTTTAAAACGTCGACAATTCCATCTTCTCCCGGTAAATCATCCGATGCAGTGATTATTTCAACCATGATGTCGCTCGTTCGTTTCCCCTCTCGAATTTTTAATTGCCAAAATGAAGTTTTGTGATCAATATTTTCATTAATGTAGCAGCGTAATTTTTCCAATATTAAATTAGACTTTTCTGATTGCAGCAAACATTCATCAACCACCACCAATTCTTTATCATTAGGATATCCGTGGCGGGCCAAAGCGATTTGATTCTTTTTATCTAGCGTAAATATAAAACGAATTGAATTGCGGTAATAAAGTTCCTTATCGGAACCCGCAATAATCGGCAGAACTTGAGCATCGATTTTTTGTCGTGATAACGACTCTTTAACTAAATTTTCTTTGATTGATAATTGATTTTTGTAAGAAATATTTTGATGTTCGCATCCACCGCATTGATAAAAATATTTGCATGGCGGATCAATCCGCATTTCTGATGGTTTGATGATTTTTTTTACTGTGCCAAACGCAAAGTCCTTTTTCTGATCTGTTAATTCAATTTCAACAATGTCGCCTGGTACAACTTTTTTAACAAAAACAACTCGGCCATCATCCAAATGTCCGATACCTGATCCTGCAAAGCCCATTTTTTCAATTTTAACTTGCATAGTTTATATTATAGCGCGAAATTGTTATCCGCAGAGATGATAGAGAATTATCCCAGCAGCGGTTGATACATTCAGCGAATTTGCGATCCCATACATCGGTATATCAACAATTCCGTCGCATAGCTGCAAAAGATCATCAGAAACACCGTCGACTTCATGACCAACTATAATGGCAACTGGTTTCTGAAAATCAAAGTTTTTATAATTAATTGAGTCATTTGTTTGTTCCAGTGCGATGACTTGAATTCCTTGCTTCTTTAACTCTTTTATCAGCTCTATTGTATTATCTCGCTTCTCCCAGGGAACAAAGTCCACGGTTTTCAGCGCAGTTTTTTCAATTTCTTTACGCGGTGGAGTCGCAGTAATTCCGCAGAGATATAATTTTTCTACTAGGGCGGCGTCAGCGGTGCGAAAGATAGCACCAACATTATACATTGAACGAATATTGTCTAAAATTAAATAGACCTGATTCCTCAGCCCATTTTTTATTTGAAAAATATTTTTCTCTCCCACTAGCTCGTTAGTCGTTTTCTTGCGCATATTTTTCTTTAATCATTTCAACTGCGCTGGCAACTGAAAGATCATCTTGAGTGCTGGTCCGTAAATCGCGAACGATAACCGATCCGGTTAAAGCCTCCTGCTGGCCGACAATCAGTGCAAAGTCAGCTTTCAACTTAGAGGCAGATTTCATTTGTGACCGGAGTGAATCCTTGGAAGGAATATAGAAAACATTAATATCTTCTTTCTCAAAACTATCAAAAATTTGTCGGCAAACTTTTTTTGCAGTGTCGCCAATCTCTAAAATCACAACTTCAACGCCCCTAGGTTGCGGAATTTTGACTCCATTATCACTAAGCAGTTCAACAACGCGGTCAGCGCCCATGCCCCAGCCTACGGCAGGAGTTTTTGGCCCTCCCAGCACTGAAACTAAATTGTCATATCGGCCGCCGCCACAAAGGGTAGTTTTTCTTTCTTTGTCTGTGCCAGCAGAGACTTCAAAAACCGTTCGAGTATAATAGTCTAAACCGCGAACCAAGGTGTTATCTAATTCAAATTTTATTCCAAAATCATCTAAATACTGTAGTGTGTCTTGAAAATGCTCCCGACATTCAGTGCAGAGTGAGTCAATCATTTGAGGTGCCTTAGTTTTGAACTTTTGACACTCTTCATTTTTGCAATCTAGCATTCGAAGTGGGTTTATGTCATATCGGCGTTTGCAATCTGGGCAAACCCCCGATAATTTGTCGGCGTAATAGTCTTTTAACTTCGCTAGATATTTTGGTCGACACTCCGGACAACCAATGGAGTTAATAGCAATGTTTAGTCCAGAGAACCCGAGTTTTTTTAGAATTTCGATTGCTGACATTATTGCCAAGTAGTCAGACTCAGCAGATTGGTCGCCAAAAATTTCAGCACCGACTTGACGGTGTTCTCGGTAGCGACCCTTTTGTGGGCGTTCGTGGCGGTACATTGGACCAAAATAATATAATCTAACTGGCTGTGGTTGGGAACTCATACCATTTTCAATGTAGGCTCTGGCGGCACCGGCTGTCCCTTCGGGACGAAGTGCAAGTTGTGATTCATCATCACCGGAAACAGATTCGATCAAGTATATTTCTTTTTCAACAATATCGGTTCCAGCACCAACTCCGCGTTCAAAAATTCGCTTGTCTTCAAAAAGAGGTGTGTCAATTTTGCTAAAACTGAGGCCATTCAAAACTTTTTCTGCTGTCGTGCGAAAAAAGCTCCATGCAGGTTGATCTGCTGGCAATATGTCTTTTGTTCCCCTAGGTTTTTGTAATTGTTTGTCTGACATAACACTCCAAATTTATCAAAGTACGGAGAAAAATGCAAACAGTGCTATCGCCAACTGGCTTCCAAGATTCGCTCTTTATCAAAAGTTTTAGTACCTCGGCAATTTTTTTTATGAACAGTAATAATTTTCTGCAAAGTAATATAGCCGATTATTTCATCTTTTTCTGTTGGCTTGCAGCAGTTTGCGAGTCGGTGAGTAAAACCGTCGCCTATTTCGAAATGAACAGATTTTTTACCCGAAGCTCGTTTAATTATTTTCGCTTCAGCAAAATTGACACTTGGGTACATCGTTTTTATAACGTCGTTTTTGGAAATGTCCTTTTTGCCGACAGAAACTAGTGCGGTTTCCAAATCATTGAACGGCAATCTAGAATCAGAAATTTTAGCTGACAGGGATTTAATATTTTTTTCAGTAATTATTGGCATGTCCAATTTAGATAGTTCCTGGTTAACAATATAAAGTCCACGGGCATAATTTTTTGGTCGGTCAAGATTTGTAAAATATTCATTTATCTTGCTTCTGGCAAAACTTGTTTTAACGAATGATAACCAATCTCGCGACGGCTTGGCCCGGTCGCTTTTTATGATTTCTGCAACATCACCAGTTTTTAACCGCGATGAAATAGACATAATTTTGCTGTTAACCTTTGCACCAAAACACGATAATCCAATTTCAGTATGTATAAAGAAAGCGAAATCGAGCGGAGTGGCATTTTTCGGCAGTTCAATAATTTTTCCTTGCGGTGAAAAAACAAATATTTTGTTGGCAAAAAATTGCTTTTTTGAAGTTAAAACATTCCCGGCATCAATCTCAGAAATCCAACTACTGGCATCTTTTGCATTGCCCTTGGATAGCATTTTTTCTTTGTAGTGCCAATGTGCAGCAATTCCGAATTCGGCAATCTGATGCATTATCGGAGTACGAATTTGAATTTCAAAAATGACATTATTTGGCCCGATTACTGTGGTGTGGAGAGATTGATAACCACTTTCTCGCGGTCTGGCGATATAATCCGTTAGCCGATCTTCAATTGGATGGAATATCTCATGAACCCGGCTTTGAGTTTCGTAACAATCTTTGATGCTTGGAACGATAATTCTTACGGCAATTAGATCATAAATATTTTCAATTGATTCTTTTTCCGAAAGCTTATTGAATATTGAAAAATCATGTTTTGCCCTCCCGGTAATTTCAGCATCCGGGAATTTTTTCGAGAGTATTTTAATAATTTTTTGAATATATTTTTCACGATCGGATTTAGCGATCGTAATACTTTTTATGAAGTCATCATACTTTTCTGGAAAAGCGTAGGGAAAGCAATTATCCTCCAACTCTGATTTTATGGCCGACATTCCAATCCTCTCAGCCAGAGGCGCAAATATTTCAATAGTTTCTAGGGCGTAAAATCTTCGACGACTTTCAGGTAACCACTCAAGAGTTTGTGAATTGTGCAGTCTGTCATAAAGCTTAATAATTAAAACTCTTGGATCCCCAGCCATGGCGGTCAGGAGTTTTCGATATGAATCTATCTGTGAGGAAAAATTAGTTTTTGAGAATTCGATCCCTAGCGCTTTTTCCTTCATTTCAATGGAGGAAATTTTTGTCACACCATCAACCAGAGCAGCTACTTCGGGGCCGAATTTATCGGATAATTCTTGAATTGAAACATTGCAATCCTCTGCAACGTCATGCAACAATGTCGCAGCCACCGTCTCTTTGTCTGGCTGGTGCTTAAGAATGTTGGTTGCCATGGCTAGCGGGTGGGTGAAATATAATTCACCGCTAATTCTTTTTTGTTGACCATGTGATTTTTTTGCAAAAT
>Ga0194044_10001341_pt1 | contig 12508 bp, 12 predicted proteins | sample JunL4417m_MetaG_FD_155460 | JGI IMG/M metagenome (GOLD analysis project Ga0194044, IMG submission 155460) | Anoxic zone freshwater microbial communities from boreal shield lake in IISD Experimental Lakes Area, Ontario, Canada - Jun2016-L442-17m | ecosystem: Environmental > Aquatic > Freshwater...
CTTAGAATATCGACAATCCCGAGAAACCGAGAAATGACAACGCAAACAGGCCGGCCACAACGAACGCTATAGGAAGACCCCGAAAAACCGCCGGGACTTTGCACAATTCAAGTTTCTCCCTGACACAAGCCATCAAGAATAACGCAAGAGCAAATCCAAGGCCGGCCCCCAATCCAAGGATCAGACTTTCCATGGGACCATTTCCACTGTCCGCGTTGATTAGGGGAACAGCAAGAATAATACAGTTTGTAACTATCAGTACCAGGAATACGCCCAGTTTCTTGAAAAGATAGGGATTGACCTTTCTCAGGATTGTATCTACGGCCTGAACAAAAATGGCCACTGTCCCAATAAATACGATAATTTTCAAGAAACCCAAATGGAGCGGCTGGAGGACAAAAGTCAATAAAGCCCAGCACATTATTGCGCTTAATACCATGACTATGGTGAAGGTTATACCCATTCCGATAGATGTTTCTTTCTTCTGTGAGACGCCAAAAAATATGCAAAGGCCCAAATACTTAGTGAAAACAAAGTTGTTTATCAACATGGCTCCAAGGAATATCGTAAAAAGGATTTGGCCCTGGCTCTTTTTTACCATGAACACCACATTCCCCATGACCTTACCTTCAAAAGTGACGTCCTTCGCCGTGACTTCATATTCACTTGAAAGATTAAGAGGTTCTCTGAATCTAATTAGGGCCGAAATCCTCTTAGCGTCGAGGGTCACCGAATCTACAGGCAATTGGATGTCGGGATCAGTTTTCTCGGACACCATGAAATTTGCAGCGTTTTTTGCCCAAGCTTCATCTACCGGCATACCAAATGAAATCACGATTTCATTATCTTTCTTGAATGATCCGGATCCTGTTCCCGCATCCGCAACGCCCAGCGCCATGACTGAGAGAAAGACACAAGACATGACTGTTATTATAGCCAAATGTGATAGTTTATACTCTTTCATGTCAGTGGGCTCCTCCCGATGTTGGGATTTTTCCAGTGAGCTTGTATTCAATCCAGTTAAATATCGCCATAATAAAACCAATCACGAAAAAACCGCCTGCTGGAAGGACCATTATAAGCAACGGGTTGAACCCCAGAATGTCAAATCCAAAAAGCTGACCAGTCCCAAAGAACTCCCTGATTGCTCCAATCAGGCAGAGACCAAACAAGAAACCAATCCCCATTCCAAGCCCGTCAAAGAAAGATGGTATTAGTGGTTCTTTGGATGCAAAGAGCTCCAGTCGAGAAATAATGATCGCAAAAACCACTATCAACTTTACGAACAACTCGACCTGCTTATAGACCTCCGGAGAGATGACCGGCAAAATCATGTCTATGACTGTAACCCAAAGCGCAATTACTATGACATACGCTGGTATTCTTATTCTTGGATGTATGAATGATTTGAATATCGCCACAGTGCAACTGGAAAACACCTGAACAAACACTACGGCGAGCCCTAGCATCAAACCGTTTTGCACGGATGTTGTAACCGCGACAGCGGGACACATACTTAGCGCAAGGCGGAAGATAGGATTCTCAGGTATTAGCCCGTTCCAGAGAAGTTGTACGTTCCTGTTCAATTTTTACCTCCGCTAAAACGCAATACTTAATTGTTCTTTTTTTATAGCCTCGTCCAATATTTCCAGCCGTTTTACGAATTTTTGCACCGTGTTTACGACTCCCTTGGTCAGGGCTCGGCTGGAAATTGTGGCTCCAGTTAGAGCGTAAATGTCATCGTTTAGGTGTTTTGTTTTGATTTCTTTGACCTGTTCAGCGGTTAGTCCCTTTTGCTTTGCCTTGACCGGATCCAACGACAACGCGTAATCAGCAGGCAAGGGTTCCTTAACCACACTGAGTTTCTTTATTAAATCCAGCGTTTTTCCAACAAATTGGTTTCTGAAAAAGTCTTTCTGGATCTCAGCGCCAAGACCGGGATCTTCTTCAGAATAAGTGACAGCGACCCCACTAACAGTAAAATCGGGGGTCAACGACACCATCAATTTTATGAAAGTCTTGAAACCCTGTATCACTCCCGGGACTACATAACTGAGGCGTTTACCTCCACGGTCAGCGACAAATATAGTCTGAGCCCAGACGGATTTTGAGCCCTTTGGCAATGAACCGTTTATGATGTTGTCCCTGTTGGCCTGATCAGCGAGTGACGATATTGAAGCGTCAATCGGAATGACTCGAATGGGCTTCCCCGAAAGATCGAGTTCCACGAGGACCACTTTGTCGCCCTTTAATGGCAGCACGTAACCTAATGAGGTCTCACCTCGGGGTGACGTGATTACATAGCGATAAACAGGAAAGATCTTCAAATCATCAGGCGCCTTTTTGTCAGCTCCAAAGCCAAGCAGTCCCTGAATGGTTTGCTGCTCAATCCGTTCTTCATTAAGCTTTCTGGCGTGATCCGTCTTGGCGTAAACAAAACCAAGTATCAACGAAGCCGCTATGCAGACCGCCGTCAAACTCATTGTAATTTTAAAGATTTCTTTCATTGAAACCTCTTTCGAAACTATTTAACGGCCGCAACTGGAGCGGCCTTGGGGGGAGCAAACCGCTTCGGCTGAAACCATTCATCCAACGCGGGCGTCAAGCAGTTCATAAGAAGTATCGCATAGCAAACCCCTTCCGGATAGCCACCCTTTAGGCGTATCAAAACGGTCAGCCCTCCCACACCGAACCCAAACAAAAGCTGCGCTGACTTAAGGGTTGGTGACGTAACGTAATCCGTAGCCATGTAAAAAGCTCCCAGCATAAGGCCTCCGGACAATACGTGAACCAGGGGGTTGCCGCTGAACCAGGTTTCCCCACCGAAAATCCAGGCTATCAAAGCCGCAGATCCCAGTGTAGAAACGGGAATATGCCAAGTGATGATTTTTCTACTCATCAGAAACAGGCCACCCAGCAAAATTAATAGAGCGGAAGTCTCCCCGATACAACCAGGCTTGAAGCCCACAAAAAAGTTCCAATAGATGGTGTCAATTCCGCCAAACTGCTGCACAAGAGCTTTCATGCCGTATTGTTTTACAACAGCAAGTGGTGTGGCTGTCGATATGGCGTCCAAGGCGCCGGAACCCAGAAAAACGTCCCACACGCCTTTTGACAACTGCTGGGGAGGTATCCACGCGGTAGTTATCGCCACAGGAAAGGACGCCTGTAGAAGAGCCCGACCCACAAGCGCCGGATTCCAGACATTGTAGCCAAGTCCACCCATGAGTTCCTTGGTTATAAACATAGCGGCTACGGCGCCAATCATCGGTAAATAATATGGAACGCCTGGAGGGATAACGAATGCAAGCAGGATGCCTGTCAAAACAGCGCTTCCATCGGTAACAGTTACCGAGCGCCCCATTGCCTTCTGTGATATGGCTTCCACAACCACGCACGAAAGCACACTAACCAATGTTATGATCAGGCTTCTAAAACCAAAATTATAGATGGATAATATCAAGACCGGCATTAAGCTGGCCGATACAGTCCACATGATCTGGGCGGTGGTGGTCCCTTTTCTTATATGCGGGGATACCGAAACAGCCCATTCTGGCTTAGAAGTCATGTTTCTGGAATCTAACGTTTCGATGGTCCCATCCTCCCTTGTATGTAATGGGTCTCAAAATGATTGACCAGTTTTCCTCTTATAGTAGACAATTCAATTCATGGCGGTTGATCTCAGGTTTTCACAATGGGGTTGGAATGCTGGATCAGCCGCCTGATGGCGCCTCTGCTATTTCAGCCTCTTTTTTTGATAGCTATTTTTGCCAGTCTCGCAAACTGCACCAGGGGCCGTTTTGCGGGACAGACATAAGCGCAACAACCGCATTCAAAACAATCAAAGATTCCGAATTTCTCTGTCAAATGTCCCCTTCCTGCTTCAACATAAAGGGCGACTTCCTTTGGGCTGAGTCCCATAGGACAGGCTTCCATGCACCAACCACAATGGATGCAAGGACCAAATTCGCCTAGATCAGTCTCCGAACTATTCAGAAATAGAACCCCTGAAGTGGTTTTCGTAACCGGCACGTCGAGCGATGAAATTGCGAAACCCATCATGGGACCACCGGAAACTATCTTGACGACGTCCTTGGCTCCCCCCAGATAATTCACGACATCCGACAACAGGGTTCCAACCTTGATTTGAAGGTTGGCTTGTCTATGCAAAGCCCTGCCGGAAAAAGTAGCCACCTTCTCGTAAACCGGCTTCTGCATTGTAGCGGCCTCAAACACGGCCAGTGTCGTAGAGATGTTCTGCACGATTACACCAACATCGAACGGCAACCCACCTCCGGGGACGGACCTCTTGGTTAGTGAGTAAATGAGTTGCTTCTCGGACCCTTGAGGATACTTGACGTCCATACCCTGAACCTTGATTACGTCATCATCTTTGCCGGCCAGTTGTTGAGCCGCTTTGTTCATGGTATTGATGGCGTCAGGCTTGTTCAGTTCGATACCTATTATCCCCTGCTTGATCCCAAGAATTTTCAGGATAATCTTGGCGCCTTCGATTATCTTTTCCGGATATTCGAGCATGAGGCGGTGATCTGTAGTCAGATAGGGCTCGCATTCAGCGCCATTAAGAACCAATGTATCTATTTTGGCGTTTGGCGGAGGAGACAGCTTAACGAAGGTTGGAAATCCGGCCCCGCCCATACCAACTATCCCAGCGTTTTTTACCCTAGCCAAAAGCTGTTCACGAGAAAGTTTCCTCCAATCTTCGCTGTCATATTGTCTTGGAGGGGCTTCTGGATCTCGATCTATTATTACCGCGTCGCATCTTACCATTGTGGGATGAGGTCTTGGTTCTATAGCCTTCACAACTCCTGTGACGCTGCTGTGAATGGAAGCGCCCAGAGCCTTTTCCACGACCGCGATTTCCTCACCTTCCTGAACTTCCTGTTTCTTTTTTACAGTTGGTTTGGCAATAGCTCCAAAATGCATGGACAATGGCAGTACAACCTGGCTGGGAGGGGGCATAACCTCGATCGCCAGGCCCTCAGTCAACTCTTTGTGTTCATCGGGATGAATCCCACCTTTAGCAAATGTAGTTCCGGCCATAGTACCTCTTGCTTTTGTCAACGCCCGGCTAGCATATTCCGTCCAGTCTCCTGAAATCCCATCTATTCATAGACCTCTGGACGGTATCCGGATGCGTTCTGAGTCATCTTATATTCTTGATTACGAGAGTGCGTTCTGAACTCTCGACAGGCTGTGCGATTCTCGTCTGAACTTAGTTCATATACAGCATTTTAGACTAATGAATAGACGCTCCAGTGTCAAGAATTTATTGGTCTTACTTGAACTCACACTGAACGAGGAGGGGAAAAATGGAAACAAATTGTATCAAGTGAGGACACAGCGCTGGAAGGTATGCGTGGTTGAAACAAGACAGTCAAAAGACTCGTATCATCTTTGCGATTGGCGATGGTTTGTTTGAGCAAACCAAACATCCAGAAGCTTTCTAGCCTTAAAGGCTAACGTCCAAAAGCGCATTGCACACGATGAACAGGGCTAAATTCAATTAGTGAATGAGTCTTTCACGGCTTCCGTCTGGAAATGCATGATGAGCGGATCAATCAGATCGTCGAGCTTCCCTTCCATAATGTCTTCCAAACGATAAAGCGTTAGGCCTATCCTGTGATCGGAGACCCTATTTTGAGGGAAGTTATAGGTTCTGATTCTCTCCGAGCGATCCCCCGATCCAACCTGACTCTTCCTCTCCTTGCTGATTTCAGAATCTCTTTCTTGCTCCATTTTGTCCAGGAGGCGGGCCTGAAGAATCTTGATGGCTTTTGCCTTGTTTTTGTGTTGAGATTTTTCGTCCTGGCAGGTAACCACAATGTTGGACGGCAAGTGGGTCACTCTGACCGCTGAGTCAGTTGTATTGACACTTTGGCCGCCTGGGCCCGATGACCTGTAAACGTCTATCTTAAGGTCTTTTGGATCAATGCTGATTTCTAAGTCATCGGCCTCCGGCAAAACAGCCACGGTAATGGCTGAAGTATGAATGCGTCCCTGAGATTCCGTCAGTGGAACTCTTTGCACCCGGTGAACACCGCGCTCATACTTGAGCCTGGAAAATGCTCCATCTCCTTGTATAAGAGCTATAACTTCCTTGAGTCCTCCGGTGGCGCTGTTTGATACCGACATCATCTCAACTTTCCACTTCCTAAATTCCGCATATCTGCAGTAGGCCCTGAACAAATCGGCCGCAAAAAGGGCCGCTTCCTCTCCGCCTGTTCCGGCTCTGATTTCAAGAAATATGTTTTTCTCGTCATAAGGATCTACAGGAATCAAAAGAAAATTAATTTTGCGCTCGAACTCGCTCCTGCGTTCGATCAGCGCCGCCAGATCTTCACGAGCCATTCCGACCAGTTCAGGATCTTCCCCTTCTGAAATGATTCCTTCAAGTTCGTTGATTTCACGAACCACATCACTGAGGTTTCGGTAAGCTTTAATTATATCGCTGAGGTCCGCCTGTTCCTTAGAAAATTTCCTTAGCAGGTTATGATCTGAAACTACTTCCGGCCTGGATAGCTCCGAGTTAAGTTCTTCATACCTCTTGCTCAGTTCTTCGAGTTTCTCAATTACTTGCATAACATAAACTCATGCCGAGGTTTTAACTTCGGCCCATTCTTGTTCCTTTTCAAGCGTTTTCTTCAGTGCAACTATCGCAACCTCAAGTTGATCATCGGAAGGTTCACGAGTGGTAAGTTTTTGGAGCCACAGGCCAGGAGCAAGCATTGCGGCCAGGAATACGTTGTGATGTCTATCCCCAAGACGTATGAGTTCATACGAAATTCCGGCAATTGGTGGCAGCAGAGCGATCTTAACCAGTATGAAAAAGGCATTGGTAATAATTCGGTTGCCGAAGAGTTCCTTGGGTACAAGAGGAAACACCAATGTGAAAAGAAAAATGCTGAACATCAGGACGAGCAATATAAAAGCTGTGCCACATCTTGGATGGAGAGTTGGGTATTTCCGAGCATTTTCGACAGTGAGCTCGTCTCCCTTTTCGTACGCGTGAATGGATTTATGTTCAGCTCCATGGTACTGAAAAACCCTCCGAATTTCACCGAGCAAAGATATCAAGGCAATATACGCCACAAAAATGCTGACTTTGATTACGCCATCTATTACATGGAACCATATACTGCTTACACCGAGATCGGCTCCTATCAGAGTCCCTATTCCCAAAGTGGCCAGGTGGGGTACAACGACAAACAGCAGAATGGCGCCGCCCAAGGCGAAAGCTATAGTCCCGGCGAGAGCCAGTGGGCTTAACTTTTCTTCTTCTTCTCCAAGAGCTTCCTGGGCTGAATAAGTTAAAGCCTGAATGCCATTGAAAAGCGCTTCATACAATACTATGCATCCTCTTAGAAAGGGTTTTTTCAAGAAAGGCCACTTTTCCATGGGAGAATACCATCTGTCTTCACGCACCGACAACTGTCCATCAGGTCTCCGAACGACAACAGTGAATGTCTTAGGAGCTCGCATCATGATGCCCTCGATGACAGCCTGTCCTCCGACCTTTATCCGGCCGACCGTGGAGCAAGAATCATTGTTTAAGATCATAAACCTAGACTTTCTAAAAATGTGTAACACGTAAGAACTTGCCAACTAGTTGTCCGGCAATAATTGATCGGCCAGACAGAACATTTAGTTCCAACGAATCAAGTAAATCATGCTGATTTTTCGCTGTCCTGTTTTTTTGCCTTGGGCGTAGCCTTATTACCGACTTCCTTTTTCTTCCCTACTTTAGAGGGCTTCTTGCCGGTTGCAATTGCCTGGTCTCCGTATTTCTTCATGAACCTCTCTACGCGCCCAGCGCTATCCACCAATTTTTGCTTTCCCGTAAAAAACGGGTGGCACGACGAACAGATTTCCAGTCGGTACTCCGGCTGTAGGGATTCTGTATTGATTTCTGCGCCACAAGCGCATCGAAATACAGAATCTTTATATTCAGGATGAATTCCTTTTTTCATGGCTGTCCTCCAAGAATTAATTCTCAAACCATATAATATATCATTATCATTATTCTCTGAAAAGCAAAAGTTGACGCGCCCCTCAAGGAGCTGTTCTCCTCGATACTCTTTGTCGGATTGAACTCTTTTCCAGCGGCATGCCCCAGCCGACCGATCATCCATTCAGCTTGACCGATAGCCAAGGTTTCCCTGTCACCAAGTCCCAGGTCATTTGTTCATGACTTGCAAGAATTCCCGATTGGAATCCGTCTGCATTATTTTATCCAGCAGGAATTCCATTGCGTCGACAGAATTCATGTCCGCCAGCAGTTTGCGTAGTAGCCATATCCTCTGCAGATCTTGTGGGTTGAGAAGTAATTCTTCTTTTCGAGTTCCCGAACGGTTGATATCTATGCATGGGAATATGCGGCGTTCTAGGAGGCGTCTGTCCAAGTGAATCTCCATGTTGCCTGTGCCCTTGAATTCCTCATAGATGACTTCATCCATCTTGCTGCCGGTATCGATAAGAGCGGTAGCGATTATCGTAAGGCTACCTCCTTCTTCAATGTTACGTGCGGCCCCAAAGAATCTCTTGGGTCTGTGAAGCGCATTTGAGTCCACCCCACCCGAGAGTATTTTGCCGCTTGGCGGCACCACAGTATTGTGAGCTCTGGCTAATCGGGTAATGCTATCCAATAAAATGACGACGTCCCTCTTGTGTTCGACCAGTCTCTTGGCCTTTTCGATAACCATGTCAGCTACCTGAACATGCCTTTGGGCTGGTTCATCAAAAGTTGACGAAATCACTTCTCCCCTTACTGAACGCTGCATATCGGTAACTTCTTCAGGGCGTTCGTCAATCAAAAGTACGATCAAATATACGTCTGGATGGTTAATGGTAAGGCTGTTGGCAATTTGTTGAAGAAGCACTGTCTTGCCGGCTTTGGGAGGAGAAACTATAAGAGCGCGCTGGCCTTTGCCGATCGGCGCTACAAGGTCCATAATCCTCATGGAATACTGAGTGGGATTGATCTCAAGTTTCAGTTTCTCATCAGGATAAAGGGGCGTCAGATTATCGAAGAGGACTTTGTCCCTAACTTTCTCCGGATCCTCTCCGTTAATTAACTCAACCTTGAGTAGGGCAAAATATCTCTCAGTGTCCTTGGGTGGACGAATATACCCCGAAACGGTATCTCCCGTGCGCAGGTTAAACCTTCTTATCTGGCTCGGAGACACATATATGTCATCCGGTCCAGGGAGGTAGTTGTAGTCTGGCGCCCTCAGAAAACCAAAACCGTCAGGGAGCGTTTCTATAACCCCCTCACCCCGTATGGGTTGCTCCTTTTCCTGTTGCTGGTGCGCCTGTAAAATTGCAAAAATTAGTTCCTGTTTCCGCATACTGCTAGCGCCTTCAATGTCGAGGGAGTTAGCTATAGCCAGAAGTTGACTGACTTTTTTTTCTTTTAACTCTTGAACGTCCATGCCTTCTCCTGATCAATTGTTTTGTAATAAAATATAGTTGATTATTTTGTTTTCTTGGGATCTATAAAAAAAGTCGAAGCAATTCTTTAAGACAGGTCAAATAGGAAAACGAATTCTGAAGACCTTTCGTTGCGCCCCAACCGGTTTTGGGAATTCCTCGGGTGGTTTCTCGGGTTTAGAGAGATTAACGCCCACGTAGCAGCTGTCCAAAGATTAAAGGAGCCCGTCCGAACTGTCAAGCATTTTATGAAATTTGGTTGTTGATCATTCAGCCAGACACCAATACAATCGGCGCATGCGACAAATTGCCCTACCACTCTTTGATTCGAAAGTCTTTTCCTTCTCTGACGTCATTGTCCATCCAGGAATATCCAGGTCTATAGAATTGCTGGAATCTTCATTGACAGAGATTCCACATTCAGATCCCGTGTCTAAAAGAATTCTTCTGCATGGTCCATCGGGTTCCGGGAAAACCATGATCCTCCGAGCTTCAGTCGAATACTTTAAACATGTAAGTCCCTCGATTTACGGAAAGTGTTTCTTTGTTAGTGTCGAGGATCACGGAACCAGTGAACCCACACTCAAGTCATTGGCGCAATTTGATAATGAGGAATTCACTGGAGTCAGGTTGGTATGTGTGGATGACGTGGATAAAGTTTCAGAACAGGAATCCAACCATCTCTGGAGCTTATGGAATAGGGTTATGGTCGCGGGGGCCCAACTCATTTGCGCTTCCTCGGTTGGTCCGGAAGAGCTATTTGCCGGAAATTCCCATCTCCGATCCAGAATGCTGTCCGGTTTGTCGCTTGAGCTGACGCCGCCCAATGACGATGTTCGGGTTCGTATTTTAGATGGGATGGCCTCAAGAAGAGGTATCAGACTCACTCACGATGTCATAAACTATCTGTTGTCGAGAAAATCCAGAAACCTAAAAAAACTCGAAGACATGTTGGATATTCTAGATGAGAAGTCTCTTCAAGAACGCAGGAGGGTTACCCTGCGTTTTATAAAGGACCTTGAATCGGAACAAACCTTATAGGCCGTTTTTGGCATATTTATAACTCAGTTCATGGTTTTGTATTCTGCAAAATTTCCGGGTTAGCATGACAACCAGATCAATAATAATGAAAAAGATGGATAGAGGTGAAGCCGACGAAACGGTTATATTCCTGTCCCGTGAACGGGGGTGGCTTACTGGAATAGCCAAGAATTCAAGAAAGAGTCGCGTCAGATTCGGGGGGCATTTGGAGCCTTTCTGCCTGGTTGATCTGGCTGTGCGTTCCAGAAAAAAAGACAACATGGTCTGGATAGATGAGTCACACATGTTTCAAGGATTCTTGAGGATTAGGGGCAACATGAAATCTTTGGCCAGGGTTTCCTATTTTTTTGAGCTTGCTTACGTCTTCTTGCCCGAAGCCTTGCCAGACCCAAATGTATTTGATTTTCTCAAGAACTTCCTTGAAACTCTTGACTCGTCCAATCCTGGGTCCATCGAACTGCTGGTCAGTGAAATTCATCTTCTTGGGCTCCTGGGGTTTCAACCGTCTTTTAACTGTTGCCCTTTTTGTGGCCAGGGATTCGCTTCCAACACGGAAGCCTACTTTTCTCCGCTCTTTGGAGGCGCCGTTCATAAAGAATGCGCTGAATACGAACCTTCACCCCACATAAACATGAGTCCAGCCACGTTGGCGGCATTGCGACATGGACTGAACGCAGACTCTAGACTGGTGGGTAGGATAAAACTCAGCAGGAGCGCTGAACAAGAAATTCGAGAAAGTCTATCGGCTTTTGTTCGATGTTTGAGGGGGGAAGACATCAAGTCTTTGCGATTTATGGAGAGTGTAGGCTATTTATAATTGACGGTTTTTTAATGTCCGGTCAGTTTTTTATGGTTTGCCGCTACCTGCGCTTTCCAGTAGCCTGTCGATTATTGAATGCGATTTATCTACACCTCCCGAAGCCGGAAGCTCCAACTGCTTCTTATCAACTGAAGCGGCTAAAGTCTCTTTCAATTCCCTAATCTGTTTAAGGTACGATTCCCCATTAGACTGAAGTTGGCGGTTTTGAAGATTGCTCGACGCCAATTCTTTTTTAAGACCTTCAAACTCGGCGATAATCCGCGTAGATTCGGTTCTTGATTGGTCAAGTAACCCCCTCATCTGGGCAACCTGATTCTGACATTCATTGAAATTGTTATTAATCCGAGACAGTCGCTCTTCGGCGTTGTTCTTGAGTTGAGTAGCGTCAGACCATGCCTTCTTGAGGGTAGTCAAGAGTTGTTCTTTATCGTTAAGTTCCGCTTCTATTTTTGAAACCAAGTCGCTTTTTTCCGCCAGTCTGGCTTCCAGTTTGCTCAGAGTATCTTCCATCTGTGATTGCGTATTCATGGAATCCGCTTTCAGGGATTCAAATTCTCTTTTCAGTCCTTCCCGTTCTTGCGAAACAATTTCAAAATTTACCAGCGCTTTCTTGAGATCGTCGTCCCTTTTTGAAAGATCGGATGTTAAGGATTCCATCCTTCTCAGCGCCTGATCAGCTTTAAATTCTGCGATGGCCTTGGCCCCAATAAGCGCTATTCTATTCTGATTGGAAAGACCAACATTTTCGTTATCTGGGGTCCTATCCGATAGCCCCCCCCCTGTTTCTCGCAGGGCGGCTTCCTGAAGTTCTTTTAGCTTCTCTAACAGCATTTTATTGGATGCCGTCAATTCCATATTTTCGGATTCTAAGGATGATAGCCTTGCTTCAGTAAGTTTCAATTCAGATTCGAGGCTCGCCGGCGTTCGAGAGGTCTTGTCAGTCGCAGAAGTGGATGCCTGGTCGGTTTTGCCTCCGCAGGATTGAAGAGCCAGTGATACAAATAAGAATAAGATTGAGAACAATTTTATGGTTTTCATTCTTGGCTCTCCTTTCAACATAAACAATCTAAGCTAAATACCAACGAAGAATCTTGATACATTTAAATAATTCTATTGTCAAAATATCATAATGTCAATTTAAATATAATGAATATAGCATGTTATTAGAATAATGATATTATGATTATAAATTATAGC
>Ga0194044_10001344_pt1 | contig 12494 bp, 8 predicted proteins | sample JunL4417m_MetaG_FD_155460 | JGI IMG/M metagenome (GOLD analysis project Ga0194044, IMG submission 155460) | Anoxic zone freshwater microbial communities from boreal shield lake in IISD Experimental Lakes Area, Ontario, Canada - Jun2016-L442-17m | ecosystem: Environmental > Aquatic > Freshwater >...
GCAAGGTGTTCAGAAAAAACTTTGTCGCAAGTAATTCATACACAAAATCAGCTAATACATTGAAATAATAGATTTCAGTCCATTATTTCATGCGTCAGCACTAATTCAGACGTATAAATCTTTACTTCCTCGTCTTCAATTGTTATGAGATTCTTTGATGACAGTTTTTCACTGTACATCTCTAAAAAGCGATTCATCAGTTTCAGTATATTCGGAGTTCTTGTGTCATTCACCGTAAAAAGGATAATTCCTCTGATATTATATTCTGAAAATTTTCTGTAATTCTTAAAATCCGAATCTCTTGTAACAATCCATGCGTCATGTTCCTCTGCAACTTTATAAACTTCGCCATTTTTTATACCGCCTTTTTCAATCTTTTTAAGATGTTTTGCGTCATAGCCTTTTTTTTTGAAAAATTCAGTCAGAGCAAACGGCATGTTTTCGTCAAGAAGAAATTTTACATTCATATCGCATACGCCTCATATTCGCACAGTTTTGCCGCATACTTCAAAGCTGCTTTTATGTCATCGGGAGTAACAGACGGATAATCCTGAATAATTGCTCCTGTGTCTTCGCCTTCGGATATGAGCGAAACTATCAGATAAACAGGGATTCTCGTCCCTTTGATACAAGGTTTGCCATGACATATATCAGGTTCCGATGAAATTCTTTCAAAAAGTTTTGTGTCTCGCATTTATTTTTCCTTTCATTTATAGAATCCTTCTTCCCATGCTTGAGGCTACAAGCTCTGTGGCCAGCCTGGCGCTTATATTCCGGTTGTCCAAAATGGGGTTGACTTCGGCGATATCCAGGGATGCCATGCAGCCGCATTCAGCGATGGTTTCCATTATCAGGTGGACTTCCCGGTAAGTCAGGCCACCGGCAACAGGGGTTCCGACACCGGCGGCGACAGATGGGTCCACACTGTCCAGATCAAAACTGACATGAATATGATCCATAAGGCTAAGGTTTTGCAAAATATTTTGAATCGTCGCGTGAGCGCCTTTCCTGTCAATGTCACTCATGGTATGAACGGGAATCTTAAGCGTTTTTACAATTTCTTTTTCAAGAGAATCAATTTTTCGAATTCCAATAAGGGCGCAACAGGACGGCTGAACTTTGGGGGCAAACCCCAGAATATGGGTCAGCGGGTTATTCCCCAGTCCCATGGATACCGCCATTGCCATGCCATGAATATTCCCGGATGGTGTTGTGTCCTCGGTGTTCATATCGGTGTGGGCGTCAATCCATATTACACCCAATGTCCGGCGGGTGCTTCGGCAAAACGCAGAAACCCCGGCAATCGATCCAATGGCTATCGAATGATCCCCGCCGATGCAAAGGGGGAAATGTCCCTGCTGCAGCGAATGCTCCACCTTTTCAGCCAGAAGACAGGATGTTCTGACAATTTCATCCAAATATTTAAGTTTCGGATTGATGATTTTCTGCCGTTCTTTGGAAAGAATGGGAATATCGCCAATATCCTGAACATGATATCCCAGCACTTCCAGTTCTTCCACCATTCCGGCAATGCGGATGGCGGATGGCCCCATGTCCACTCCCCGACGGTCTGCGCCCAGATCCATGGGAAAGCCGATCAGGTCGATACATTTTTTTAAAAGTTCCATAGCCATCTCCCATGTAAAAAGGGTAAAAAATGCCGAGATGCCAATATCCCGGCATTCCTGAATCTAAAAAGTGTACCCGATAGAAACATGAAATCGTCCCGGGTCCTCGCCAGATTCGCGTTCCAGCTTGAATCCGTAAACCAGGCCAACCGGGCCAATGGGTGTTAGATACCGGAACCCAAGGCCTGCGGAAGTTCTGAAGCCGTTTGGTATGTTACTGGTTTGATACTGCCCGAGGCTTCCAGAATCCGTAAAAAGACATAGCTCAATCTGATGACCAAGGTCAATTCTGGCTTCAACTGTTCCGGATGTGGATGAAAGGGCGCCAACCGGGTTGTTGTTGGTGTCAAATCTCAACATGTTTTCAGCAAATCCCCTTACATTAGCTGAACCGCCCAGGTAAAAAAGCTGATCATTGGCGATAATCCGCTCCGTATTCATGGGCTCAATATATCCCCACCTGGCTGAACATGCAAATGTGAGCCGGTTCAGCGGCGAAACATAATATCGGGTGTCTAACCGGTATCTCAGGAAATGATCCAGATCGCTGTCAATCCCTCTTGAAGCATCCATATATCCGGCGGCGAAAATGCCTTGACGGGGTCTGACAAAAGAATCCCGCGTGTCATATTGAAGCTTGGGAGTTATCATCATAAGACTTCTGGGGGCAAATCCGTTTGTAGTCAGATAATTCGTCAGATAATACTGAGAGTAGGAATCGGTATTCTCGTAGAGTTCCCGTTGTTCAGCATTGAAGGCTATGCCTGCGCTGATCTTTCTTTCCCATTTGCGGGAAAAAGTCAGTGAAGATCCCAGGATTTTGACTCCAAAGTTCTGGTTGAATTCAGACCGATCCTCTGCATACACCAAGGCATCGGCGGAAACACGGCTATCCATAAACCGTGGTTCGGTCAGACCAGTTTCACCATTATACCCGATTTGACTGATTTCGGTTTCAGCCCAGGCTTTGATGTTTGCTCCCAGCAAATTGCGATCTTCCAGGCGGGTATGAGCAAAAGCACCTTTTTCGGTTTCATAGCCAACGCCGGCATCCAGGACGTATGGTTTGGCCTCTTCAACCGCAACGATCAAATCAACCCGGTCCGCCTTTTCTTTAAGACCGCAAGGCTGAAACTGAACGGATCGAATAATCTCCATGTTCCGAATGTTCTTCTGGCTTTTCAGCAATTTTTTCAAAGAAAACGGATCTCCGCTTTTGATCTCCATTTCATTTTTCAGAATGCGTTCACGGGTTGTAAAATTGCCGGATACAATCACATCCCCCATCACCATGTATGGGCCCTCATCAATCCGGTATTCGATCAGGGCAAGTGCCGGGTCATCCGGGAAAGTCACCTGAGTTTGCACCTGAACGTGGGGGCGACCGGTTTCAGAAATTAGTTCCGTCAATTTGTTTTTGTCATTTTCGAGCATGTCCTCAAAAAATGCGTTTCCAGTTTTCAGGCTGAGTGCTTCAAAGGCGGTTTCCTTAGCCAAAGAATGCAGTCCTGTGATGGTGATCTCAGAGATGATGGTTTGCATTCCTTCATGAACATTGATTTGAATATCCGCCTGTGTCCGATCCGGACTCAGCGAAACGGCAGGGGTAATTTCAGTGGTTCGAAATCCCTTGCTGAAGTACAACGCAGCAAGGGCCTGCACATCCTCATCCATGGTTTCCTGAACCAGAACGCCGGGTTGGAAAATCCATCCGGGTTGAGAAAGTATCTGTTTTTTAATTTCGGTTGTAGGCAGAGCATTGTTACCGGCAATCCGGATTTGGCCAATTCGGGTTTTGGGGCCTTCAGTGATGAAGATTCCAAAGACTTTTTCAAGGGCGGCTTCTTCCGATGGACTGTGTACTTCCCGGATATTGACCTGCGGTTCCAGATATCCGGCTTTTTGATACCGGGTCTTGATTTTACGGATACTTCGCGTGATGCCGATATCATTTATCTTTCCATCATCCCAAAAAACCAGATCGCTTTTCAGTTTGGCGGCTGAAAATGCAGTGTTGCCCTCCCATTCAAACCGATAGTGAGCGCCTTCAGACACTGATATTTCAAGGTCTGCCTGATAGGGCTGCTCCGAGTATGGTTCGATTTTAAAGTCAATGACAACGTCCAGATATCCGCTGCTTCGGTAAAACGCGGTAAGATTTTGAATGTCTTTTTGAATATCGGCATGAATCAGGCGGCCTGAAACTCCTGGCAATAAAGCCTTTTTCCATGTCTCCATCTTTGCTTTAAGTCTCAGTGGCGAAAATGTATGGTTGCTCGCCAAAGTTCCGGCGCCGATAAAATGGATATTCTGAAGATGCAGATAATGGCCCTTATCCATGTTCACCTGAACCACATAATGATTGTCTGATTCATCCAAAAAGGCCTGAACCGTTACAACTGGGTCGATAAAACCCTGTTTCTCCAGATATGATTCAAGCCGGGATTTCTGTTCGGACAGGCCAAAAGATATTCTTGCAGGGTCCATGACAGGGCCGATATAGATCGTCATGGCGCTGAGGATATCCCGCTCAAACAGGGGAAAAGCGCCATGTATCTGAATGTCTTTTATCCGGCTCCCGCTGTCTTTGGAAAAGCAGGAAGTCTCTTCCGGGGATGAATCGGCTGCGATGGTTTGGGGGGATGGCGATAACAGGCAAAAGATGATTGTCAATGCTAAAAGCAGAAACAGCCGAAGGCCATAGCGAGTAGCGAGGGGCGAGGGGCGAGGAACGGGCTTTTGCCCGCTCCTGATTCCTTTGTACTTGCCAATCATTCTGTCATCTGTCGTGCGCTCATGTTTTTTACCGGAATTCATGGCGATATTTGACTTCTCCTCCAAAAACACCTCGACTGTCCTGGAATCCGCTGAAAAGAATGTTTTCGATGAACATATAGTCGGTGATTGTGCGCTGAAATGTAACGCCACCCTTGGTTTCAACTGCATATTTCAGCGTGATTTGCGGAGAAATGATTTTCCCGAATGTTACCTTTAATGGATCATCATTGACATAGCGGCGTTCACCGGTCGAATCCACTTCCAGAATATCCAACCCCGATGCTTTTTTTAAATCGCTGCCGATAGAGGCGGACAGCAGGTCTGCAAGCATTTTTTGTGAAGATGTTGAACTGTCGGACGTTTTGTTGATTGTGGCGCGTGATGTTTTCCCCGTTATCAGAAGGGACAAAAGATCGTTGTCATCCAGAAAAGGAGATGATGAAAGTTTCAGATTCAATTTGTCCAGCGGTCCCGAAATATCCAGAGAGACGGTCCAGTTCTGAATAGCAGCCTGGCTTTGAATGTCCAGAACAGATTCCATGGTATAAGGATTGCTAAAATCGAGAAACCCTTTTTTGACGGTAAATGTCGTACTCTGGTATTGAAGGCTTCCAGAATCAATCCTGGTCCTGCCCTGGATAATGGGGCGCTGTAGAGTTCCGGTAATGTGCATGTCCGGAGACAGATTCAACTGCGCCAGATTATTGTCCACGATAAACAGGTTGCGGGGCGGAATCCGGATATCCAGAATCGTATTCTGAATAAAAGTTGGGAAAATAATTTCTTGCTGTGTCTGAAAGCCACGTTCCCGGCGGATCATTGATTTGAGCGGATTGAGGTTCACGTTTTTATAATACAAACCTTCCGGTATGACGATTTCTCCCTGAATCACAGGCGCATGGGCCAAACCCCTAAGGGTCAGATCGGCATTCAGTTTGGCATCGAGCGTATCGGCGATTTTGACAGGGAGCAAAGATGCGGTCATCTGAACATCCATGTCCTTTATCCGGAAAGCATCAAGCCCCGCTTTCCCCTTGAGAGTAAATTGGCCGCTGTCCATTTGGCCTTCGATGTGGTCAATGGTCAGGGCCTTGGGGGTGATATGTATCTGGCCGTTCACATCGTGAATGTCCTGAGCGCTTTTATCAAGGGTCAAGCCGGCATTCCGGATGTCCACAAAAGCCTCGGTATCCGGACTGTGCCATGGACCTGTCATCAGGGCGGAAATGGTTAGATTCCCGCGCAAGTCGGAAAGATCGTCGTTGAAATGTCTTGCTGCTTTCATGGGAATATCGGCATTCAGGCGCAGCGATACGGTCTGGCCTGGACGTGCTTCGCCCCCGATATTGAGGGTTCCGTCCTGAAAAAGGGTCAGGCGGTTCTGGGGTATGACAATTGCTTCGTTTTGAATGCCAAGTTGCAGATCTCGGCCTTCGATAATGGTTTGTCCCTTTGCATTCAGTGAGAGCGCGGAAAAACCGGCATCGGCCTTCAGGGTTTTAAGCGAATTGAAATTGCCGGAAGCTGAAAGTTTCCCGGAAACTGTTCCGCCAATTCCGGCCAGTCCTGCAGATTGAAAAAACGGTGCGAGCTCTATATGAATCAGGTCCAGCTCTGCAGCATAATCCCTGGTTTGAAGCTGCCAGGAAACATAGCCCTGAACTGGGGATTGTATTTGAAAACGGGCCAGGTCATCGGCTAACTGCAATTTAATGCGGGTATGATCCCAGTTGCTTTCATAAAATCGAAAGGGGTTTAGAACAACACCACCCTGAATCTTGGGGTGATCCAGGCTTCCGCTTCCCGAAAGGGTTAAATTAAATTTCCCCTCCCCACCCGGCCTGATGCCGGAAAGGGCGTTCACATGATCAATGTCTATGTCGGCAGCCTTAAAATCGAAGTGAAATGTCTCATCCATAGCAATCCAGCCGGAGGCTTCCAAAGCCTCACCGGGAGCTACATTTGCATTGGCTCTGGAAATATTCAGTTTGTTATTCTTGAAATCGGCTGCAAATTCAACAGTTGTAAATTTCTGCTGAAAGGCTTTTGTGTTTGTATCCAACTGCCCGGATTGAAGGGTTGCTGCTCCGGTGATTTGTTCGGGGGTTCCTTCCATTTCGGCGGCGATTGAAATTTTCCCTTTAAAAAAATCAATGAAATCTTCAGCAAACAGGGTAGTTCCTGATCCGCTCAAACGAAAAGGCATAGTGGGGTGAAATGATAGGGTGCCGGGTTCAAAAATACGGATATTTCCAGAAAAATCTGCATGAGAGCCGCGGTTTTGCAGAAACAGCCGTTGGATTTGAAGATTGCCTTCAGAAAGCTGAAATTCTCCGGTTACATTTCCCAGTCGGACAGTTGTGGTTCTCATGTCTTTTGCCTGGATATGCAGGGTTCCGGACAGCGAGTTTTTGCGTCCTTCCAGTTTGCAGTTGCCGTCAATCATGCCTTGAATGCCTGAAGATCGCATAAAATTATCGAGTTTAACCTGACGAAATCCAGCGGTAAATGCAAAAGGCCTGTCGGAATCTGTGTTCCTGCCCGAGAGAATCGGAATCTGGCCTTTGGCGGTCAATTCGGACCCCTGGTTTTTTAAGGACAGGGTGGAGATGCGAAGGATGCCAGAAGTTTCCAGTTCGGCATTCAGCTCCAGTGCGCCGAGCTGAATGTTGCGAAATTCCAGTCCAGAGCCTTTTAATTTAAGGGAACAAGCTGGTGCTTTCAATGTTCCGGACAGATTGGCCTGAGCCCGAAAGCTTCCTGTCGCCCCCTGAACGCCCAAAGGAGACAGGCTGCTTGAGAGGTTGTCGGACTGACAGGCCAGCTCGCCGCTGATGTTGTAGTCCGGTGCCAAAGCGCCATTCTCCAAGCCTTTCTCAGTTGATGGGAGGAGACAAAACCCTTTTGCTGTCAGGCGGGTTGTCCCTGCCTGGGCAGTCAGATGATGGAGCTGAAGTCCGCCGTTGTCCCACTTGGCTTGGCCATTGATCTTCATGTTCACCGGGGCTGCGGTTTGATCCAGTGAAATCTGTCCGGCCTGGATGTCCATCTCGACATCAGCATTCAGAGGCTGATCCAAAGTCCCCTTGCTCTGCATGGATAGCTCTCCAGTGATTATACCGGTTGCTGCTGGATGAAAATCGGAGAGTTTTACGGAATCAAGCCCAATATGCATATTGGCGGATAGGACTGACTGGGTATCCGGAGCTGCGAAAATACCGGATGGAAATGCCTGCCTCAGATCAGCGGCGCCGGTGATGTGGATTGCGCCTTTGTCTGTCGGTTCGAAAATGGAATCCACTGTAATGATTCGATCCGTTAGACTTGCAGTCATATGAAGATGATCCAGTGAATATTCAGCAGCTTTGACTTGCTCGCAGGTCAGGTTCATGGATGCGTTCGGGTTTAACAGGGGGCCGGAAATGTTTCCTGTGATATGAACCAGGCCTGAAATCGTTGTTTCCAGATCAAGGCTTTGCTGAAGCGCCGAAAGTGTGCTGTCCATGTTCACACTCAAGCCAAGCTGAGGATCTTGCCAAAGCTGTGAAATACTTCCCGAAATTTCGGCGTTCAGGCCAGGGGATAACAGGCTGAGATGCAGTGGCAGAATTTGTCCGTCTTCGAGACTTGCTTGCAAAGAAATGGGTCCGAACCCGGTATGAAAAATCGGGCTCGAAATCTGGCCGTTTCCGATCCGGATATTGGTTTTACCTGTCAGTTTCAGGAAATCGGCAGACCCGGAGATACTTAGATCCGCGTCAATATTTTCCAGGCAGACTGACAGCTTTTCGCGTGAATCTTCATAACTGATTGCGGCGTTTGTAAGGGTCACAGCATCCAGAACCAAGGGAAGAAAATGGCTGGTTTGAGCATCTGCTGTTATCGGACCAGAAGAAGGGTTAGAAAAAATGTGGGAAAAATTCAAGGTACCGTCAGGGGCGACAGATAAATTGATGTGTGGTTTTTCAATGATTGCAGATTGAATGTGTAGCTTTCCCCGGAGTAACTGCCACCAGGAAATAGATACGGACAGATGATCACATTCGGCGGCTTCTTCCTGAAAAAGGTCAATGATTCGAAGGTTCCAGATATCAATCCTGCCTGACATCAAAGAGAATCTGTGGTTTTGAATGGAAACAGATCCGGGAATTCGGCCATTTAGCGCATTCAGGATTTGTGTTCGGGCGTGATCGGTATGAAGATACCAGATGACTCCGATCCCCAGAAGAGTACTCACCCCAAGCATCACGCAAAACCCCGTAATGAGATGTCGTAAAGGTTTTCCCATCGTTTTTCTGAAAAAAGTCCCCCTTTATTGGCCCTCAATTCATCGGGATGCGGGAGCGGTCTGAATGGGGTTCAGAGCGCAGCCAGAAGGCGTTCGTGAATTCGGTCAAAACCGCCATTGGACATGATGAGAACCAGGTCTTCAGGTTTTGCAGCCGTAATCAGAAAATCAATGATGGCATCGGTATCCAGGAAAAAATGGGCGTTAATACCGCGACTCTTTAAATCGCTGACCAGCAGCTCGGAGGAAAATCGCTCCTCGACTGGAATTTTGTGGAGAAGCGGCGGGTTTCGGATGCACACCAGGTCCGCGCCATCAAAAGATAGCGGATAGTCGTTTTGAAATACCCTTCTCATGCTGGAATTGGTGCGGGGTTCAAACACGGCAATGATGCGACCAGTTGTGTAAAACGATTTGACTGCGCGCACGGTTTCCCGGACCGCCGTGGGATGATGTGCAAAATCATCCATAACCGTGATGCCGTTTTTGCATCCGCGAATTTCCTGCCGGCGTTTTACACCTTCATAAGTCTTCATGGCTGTGGAAATATCGGGCAGCGAAATCCCCAGAGTATCTGCCACCGCAATAGCTGAAATCGCGTTCCACAGGTTGTGTTCGCCAATCATGCGCGTCTGAAACCGGTCCCAGAGTCCCCCATTTTTCAGGACGTCAAAATGGGTCCATGGCGGAGCCGCCGAATGATTTCCCAGTCTCCAGGCCGATCCGGGGTCCGTGCCGTAGGACAATATTCTGCAAGGGCGGTTTTGAATTAGTTCACGGATTACCGGAGACTGGTCAAAGGCAACCAGCGTGCTTTGCGGAGACATTCCTGAAATGAATGAATCAAAAGCATTCTTGACGGCGGTATTGTCTTGGAAGATGTCCGCATGATCAAATTCAACGCTGGTCAGGATGGCTGCTATCGGATCATAGTGTAGAAATTTTGGTCCCTTGTCAAAATATGCCGTATCATATTCATCTCCTTCCAGCACCATGTGGGGGCCGCTGCCCACCCGGTAGTTCGCATCGAAGTTTTTCAAAATGCCGCCGATGATGAATGTGGGATCACGTCCTGCGCTGAACAGAATCCAGGCCAGCAGAGCGGATGTGGTGGTCTTGCCGTGGGTGCCGGCGATGACCAGGGATTTTTTCCCGAAACCTGCAAAATGGTTGATGGCCTGGGGCATGGAACAAAACGGAAGATTTAACTCCCTCATCCGGACGGCTTCGGGATTGTCTTTGCGGACGGCATTTCCCACCACCACCAGGTCGTAATCAGCCGTGATGTGGTACGGATCAAAGCTTTCCAGAACCGTAATCCCTTTGTTTTCAAGAAGAAGGCTGATGGGAGGATACATAAATTGATCTGAGCCTGTCACATGAAAGTCCAGGTCTTTCAGCAAACAGGCCAGTGCGCCCATGCCGGTTCCGCATACAGCGATCAGATAAATCCGCTTTACGTTTTCGGGAATATGGTTGGCCCCGGAACTCATGCTGCAAGTCCTTTAAACACTGCCTCCGCCGCACTAATGGTTTCTGCGATATGGGAATTGCCGTGAGCAGCGGAAATAAAGAGCGCTTCAAACTGGGAAGGCGCCAGATAAATCCCCTGCTCCAGCATTCCGCGATAAAAAGCGGAAAACCTGGTCAGATCAGCAGTTTTGGCGTCGTCAAAATTGCGAACGGTTTTGTCAGTAAAAAACAGACCTGCCATCGAACCGACCCGCCCGGCCCTTGCTTTAATGCCAGTGCGTTGAATCGCGGCTTGAAGGCCGTCGATCAGCATTTCAGATGCAGCGTCTAATGCCTGATAAAAACCGGGCTGTTTGATCTGTTCCAGGGTGGCGATGCCGGCGGCCATGGCCAAGGGGTTTCCGGAAAGAGTTCCTGCCTGATATACCGGGCCTTGCGGCGCAATCTGCGCCATAATGTCTCGTTTTCCGCCATAGGCGCCGACCGGCAGACCGCCGCCGATGATTTTTCCAAGTGTGGTCAAATCCGGTGAAATGTTGTACAAGGCCTGCGCCCCGCCATGCGCCACGCGAAAGCCGGTCATAACTTCATCAAAAATCAGAAGACTGCCGTTTCGTGTAGTTTCGGATCTGAGGGTTTCCAGAAAGCCGTTGGCCGGCGGCACCATTCCCATGTTTCCGGCAACGGGTTCGACAATGACCGCCGCCACTTTCTTCCCCAACCTGTCCATGATACTGACAAAGCCCTCACTGTCATTATAGACAAGTGAAAGGGTTTGAGAGGCGACGGCATCAGGAACACCAGGGCTGCCGGCAATTGCAAGGGTGGCGACTCCGGAGCCTGCGGAAACCAGCAGCGCGTCAGAATGGCCGTGATAGCAGCCATCAAATTTGATGATCATATCCCGGCCGGTGACGCCTCGCGCCAGTCTGATGGTGCTCATGGTGGCTTCTGTGCCGGAATTGACCATTCGAATCATTTCAATGGAGGGAACTGCGTCAATCACAAGCTGTGCCAATTCAATTTCCAGATCAGTCGGGGCGCCAAAGCTGGTTCCGCGTTCCAGGACGCGGCGGATGGCTTCCATCACTGCTGGATGGCGGTGGCCCAAAATCATGGGGCCCCATGACCCGACATAATCAATGTAGGCGTTACCATCCATATCCACGATCATGCAGCCATCGGCATGATGAATGAATGCCGGAATCGTTCCCACGGATTTGCAGGCACGGACCGGGCTGTTGACTCCGCCGGGAATGATTTTTACCGCCTTTTGAAAAAGCTCATGTGAGTTGTGATAAATTTTTTCCATTAAGGTTTCCTTTTATTCTTTCCAGCCCTGTTCGCCAATCAGTTTTACAAACCGGCATCCGCCCAAAACTGACTGATGGATTCCGTTTTCATCCCGAATCAGTTTGATAAGTTCTTGTGACTGGGTGCTTCCTACCGGTATTACCATCCGGCCTCCGACCGCCAGTTGACTGACAAGGTTTTCCGGGATCCGGGGCGCACCGGCAGTGACAATGATGGCATCAAACGGGCTTTCTCCGGGCCATAAGTTCGTTCCATCAGAGTACCGGGTGACAATGTTGTGATACTGCAGGTTGTCAAAAAGCTGGCGACATTTTTTATACAGTGAAAAAATTCTTTCGACAGTATAAACACGATAGACAATTTCAGACAGAATCGCAGCCTGATATCCGGAGCCGGTTCCGATCTCCAGCACGCGATCTCCTTTTTTCAGGGTAAGCGCCTGCGTCATTTCAGCGACAATAAAAGGCTGTGAGATGGTCTGCTGCTCTCCGATTGGAAGGGGAAAGTCTCCATAAGCCTGATCCATCAGTGCTTCGCTGACAAAAAAATGTCGTGGTATTTTTCGCATGGCATTCAGAACGCGGACATCGGTAATGCCACGGGCTTCTATCTGCCTTTTCACCATTTCATCACGGAGCCGCTCGTATTTTTTAGATTCTATAACCATCAGGCATCCCAGAATGATTGTCGTTCATTTAAACATAAACCAAACACGGGGGATAGTCGAGTTAATTTTGACGATCAGGCTATGTCAAAATGATTTCAGTGTAAACAAAGGGCAGTATCAGGGGGCGAGAAAAGGAAATTGTTCCTCAATACTCAACCCTGACTTCAGCATTCAAAGAGGAACCATTTTCAAGTATAATAAACTTTTCGATTATGGTATTATCCCGGCAGTTGCTCAGGCATTTAAATCTGCATACAATATCTGGAGGAATTTAATGGAATTTATTACCTGGCTTATCAGCTTTATCATGCACATTGACAGACATCTGGTGGAAATCATCCAGCAA
>Ga0194044_10001347_pt1 | contig 12478 bp, 9 predicted proteins | sample JunL4417m_MetaG_FD_155460 | JGI IMG/M metagenome (GOLD analysis project Ga0194044, IMG submission 155460) | Anoxic zone freshwater microbial communities from boreal shield lake in IISD Experimental Lakes Area, Ontario, Canada - Jun2016-L442-17m | ecosystem: Environmental > Aquatic > Freshwater >...
CAACATAATTGATGGGTATGTTAAACTTATGCTGTATTTTTCTGTTGCAAATCACGCTTCAGCTTAATGGTAGCAGCATGTCACAGGGATAAGGGTTTTGCTAATTGAGGGAGCACTATTTTCGCTTATTTTTTCTTTGAACCGGTACATTTTTTATCCAAATTACTTGCGAAAAGGTAGTTTCCCTCAAATACTGTGAAAATAAGTCCATCAATTATCGAGATCACTCTCAGTAACTGTCTGCACAAGGACCATCCCCTCGTGTGCGGGGGAACCGCACTCCACAACAGCGAAGCCGGTCTTTGTTTGGGACCATCCCCGCGTGTGCGGGGGAACCCCGTTTCCCCTGTTCCTCAATCTGTTTTTGCAAGGACCATCCCCGCGTGTGCGGGGGAACCGCCTCTGCTTCTGTGTAAAGTTCTTCCTTGCTGGGACCATCCCCGCGTGTGCGGGGGAACCCAATGAAACCGGCTCGGCTGTCGGTGCAAGGTAGGACCATCCCCGCGTGTGCGGGGGAACCGCGTCAATGTCGATGGTTAGCCAGTTCTCTTCAGGACCATCCCCGCGTGTGCGGGGGAACCCACATCAGGGCGGGGACGGTTTAAACTCATCAAGGACCATCCCCGCGTGTGCGGGGGAACCATTGTTCGCCGTGATAATCCGGTATGCCTTTTGGGACCATCCCCGCGTGTGCGGGGGAGCCATGTCAATCTTGCTTTAAATTCAACTCCAGACAGGACCATCCCCGCGTGTGCGGGGGAACCCAACAGGGTATTGCTATTGTTAATCCAGATAAGGGACCATCCCCGCGTGTGCGGGGGAACCTCGTTTCTAATTTTTGGCGACGGGGGACATCCAGGACCATCCCCGCGTGTGCGGGGGAACCCTCTCCAACCAAGCGATGTCATTCTAAGTTTAAGGACCATCCCCGCGTGTGCGGGGGAACCGTGAATGGCGAGCATTTCAAAACCAAATCAGCAGGACCATCCCCGCGTGTGCGGGGGAACCTAATACCAACGTGTTTAAGCGGTATCTGATTCAGGACCATCCCCGCGTGTGCGGGGGAACCTGGGTGCGCTGCCCTGCGTGCGAGGCTATCCAGGGACCATCCCCGCGTGTGCGGGGGAACCGTCCGCCATATCACAATGACGTTGTGTGCAAGGGGACCATCCCCGCGTGTGCGGGGGAACCTGGCAAATGCACCTATTGATCCAGAGGGAGCCGGGACCATCCCCGCGTGTGCGGGGGAACCACGATCGTTCCGACGTTAGGACAGCTTCCGGCAGGACCATCCCCGCGTGTGCGGGGGAACCTGAACACGATAGCAGTTACTATCCAAAGCAAAAGGACCATCCCCGCGTGTGCGGGGGAACCATCTCAGCATCACGGCTGCCTTTAGACCAGTAAGGACCATCCCCGCGTGTGCGGGGGAACCAAAGATGGCCGGTTTATCATCATTGTTGGCCGGGGACCATCCCCGCGTGTGCGGGGGAACCTATGCCGTAATGTCCTATCCAGTCCGAATATGAGGACCATCCCCGCGTGTGCGGGGGAACCCAGCGACAACACCCTTATGCTTAGCATTCCAAGGGACCATCCCCGCGTGTGCGGGGGAACCACATAGGGGCATGACTCGAAATCGCATAAATCGGGACCATCCCCGCGTGTGCGGGGGAACCTTGTATCTGGCCGGGCTTGTCGCTGATGTGCCAGGACCATCCCCGCGTGTGCGGGGGAACCTAGACATGCTGCTTAAACCCGCATCTATCAAAAGGACCATCCCCGCGTGTGCGGGGGAACCTGTCCCGATTACTTGGGGTAAGGATAGCAATGGGGACCATCCCCGCGTGTGCGGGGGAACCTCTATGTAATAAATATCCACATATAAAAAATAAAGTTCGGTTTATTAAAAATGTTCAAAATCTCCCAGCAACAAATCCCTTTTTGTCAAAATGATCCCTTCGTATTCAACAAATGTTTTTGACGGAACGCCAAGTGTCAAAATTCCTTGTCCACTAGATTCTGTGGGATCGGACCAGATCATGATAATAGATGTTCCAGAAAGGTCAGAGAACCATTCAGAACAGACTTTCCAAACCCGTTCTCTGACTGCACGATTCATTTTTGGACCTGCGTAAACTCCTGGCGCAATTTCCAGCATACATGAAGACAGAAATCCACGAAATCTCTGCGCTACATTACTGGTCACTACAACCGTCATGCTCATTAAATAAATCCTTTATCTTGTCGATCATTTTTGGAATGACTTTCCTCTTCTGTATGGCTTGACCAACATTAATGCGAACAATTTTTTCCAAAATAAGATTTGGGTCTGATTTTTTTTTAAACTCTACTACACTTGCAAAAGCCATCGGTATGGTTATTTCATCCCGAAACAGATCTGCTATATCCAGGCAGAATGCAATTCCGGAATGTTCATGAATAAAGCCAAGCTGCGGTATAGCGCCGGTGCAAGCCACGGCAATCATGGCTGCACCCTCCACAGCCGTGACGGCATGATTGATGGCCTGATTGGGAAGATCAGACATGTTCGGAGCATTTCGGTCATATCGCCTGCCATTCCATTGAATTCCAAATTGTACGGCAAGATTTCTATACATCGTTTTCATTCTGTCGCCCTCAATGCCGCGCAGTACCGTGATATCAGTCTGAGGAAAAATCTCGCCCAAACGCCACGCGTACAATCTGCGAACAGCTTTTATTCGTTTGCCATCAGTATCTCCCCATGCCATCGCCTGACTGCGTGCGATTTTTGCGTCATCCGGGCCAAATGGCATGCTGGCATAAAACCGGATGCCGTCCTCGCCTGTGGCAATAAGTCCGGTTCCATGACGGGCCATTAAACGCATCGCATCATGCGTAACAGCAGTTCCCGGCCCGATCAGGATGTTCGAGATGGTCTGAAACGGCAGAGTGTAGTTGCCCGCACTCATAATGGGAGACCCCTTTGTAACAAAGTGAAGCGTACCTTCCTGTGAATATAGACGCCCCCGTTCCAGCCACACAATGCCATGTCGATCCACATGGGGAACCCGTGCGGTCTCAAGGCCCAGACGACCTTTTAGAAGTGCCATCATCCACATCCTGGTTTCAGTAGCAGCATCCCAAAACCAAAATTTCGATGCCGGCCAATTCCTCTTTTCACCAAATGGCAAAAGTTTACAGAATCTGTCACAATAAGACTACCGGTAATAGTGACATCAGGTTTTTCCAGAACATGGGATCTACGAGTCTGTTCATGGTCTCGTCTGAGTAGGAGGCTTCGTTTGAACGACTTAACTGAAAGCCGGGTGATGAAAGCACCACCATTTGACTCAATTTGTTTTAAGAACCAATCACGATACACTGCATACCGGTCCACAAACACAGATGGATTATCAACTTTCCAACATTGGGCAAGAAACGCATCAACTTCTGCGCCTTTGCGATGCCGGCTGCTTTCACCTGCCTTTCGAACAACTGGACATATACGAACTTCAAAGTCAATTTGTTGCTTTGATCCCCAGGAGCAGGGAACCGTTTTGCCTGCAAAGTTGTCCCATCGACAACCAGAATAGACTTGTTCATTCGCTTTTTGCTGTGCTGCAATTTGAAGATTTTCTGCCGAAAGCGGACCATATCCCAGAAGGGTGATCCATCGGCCTTCTGTAGAGACGACTGAAAACGGGCTTGGCGCATTTTCTCCAAAAAGCTCCTTAAGATAGCAGTGCAACAGATATCCAATATCGGACCGATTTAAAGGCAAGCTCCGCTTTCGGCCCAGATTATAGACATTGAACGCATCCAGTTGGACCCGGATCAGGTACAGCTCATGATTATCGATTGTCATGGGGTGCCTCCGGAGGATTGATCTGTCCGTGATTAAGGAATCGTCTGCCTGTATGAATCTGATTAACCCAGTCCCTCTCATCTGTGATCGGAATTGTTCTGACTGATGATATCTGGAAATTAGAACCGTCATCCCACCATGCGGACAAGAAACGATCCGGTTTCATGCCACTTCGTTTAATGGGTATCCTGGGAAACGCATTGAGACCTTCTATAAGAGAAGGAGCTTCTATAACTGACAAAAAAAGAGGTGATGCTGGCAAGCAGCATTTACGTCCGATAAACAGTGGACGAGCCGGTCTCCCTACAGCAGCGGCGATGGTTTCAATATCTGGATCTTCACTGATTGGTTCCAGACAGATAGCTGCGGTATAGATACTGTCTGCAAGGTAATGGCGATATCGAATATGTGTTCCTGTCGCAGTGGATGGGGCTCCTTTACGGGAGTGGGAGTCTGGTTTGTCTCGGGTTGCCCAAGCATTATCGTCTCGCATAAAGTCCTGCCCCAAATCAACGGTCTGATAATCCATAATCGGGATTCCTGGCCGGTCGCATCGCACGGCAAATCTGATTCTGCTTTGAAGTCGATATAATTGATTACTGTCCTGATGATGATAACCCAGCGCATTAGCCAAAAGCCCCGTCCATTGCGATCTTCCCGGAAATGCCTGTATGGCCCCATAATTATCGACAATTGGTGCACCAAAACTCATCAATGGCGCATCAAGCCGAAGTAGAAGGATGTTCAGCATATATCACCCCCTGATCTGCTGACCTGCCCATTGTGATAATTCTGCCAACGGTACTCGGTCCGTGTTCAGGGCGGATAATACGCCTTCTATAGGCCCCATACCAGCAATACAACATTCATTATGAACGCCGTACATTTGAATGAAATCATTTAGATAGGTTGCAATCGACTGGTAAGCGTTTTTCAATAGATCCGGTCTTTCATCTACGGGTTTGAGAAAAGCATTTGCCAATGTTCGCGGCTGGGATGCACCGGCTTCTGCAAACAGCATGCTGGCTGATGCATACGGGGCAGTTGAACCCAGCTTGGCACCTGGAGACACCGTAGCGATCATATAAATCAGTTTTTCAACGACGGCAGCAGCCAGTGATCTATCCGCTTTAAATGCATCGGCTTGTGAACAGCCTTCCAAATTAGATATCAACAGTGGCACATCCACCACCACATACCCATAATACAGCCCGCTGGTCAGTTCTGTTGAATTGATATGGCCGCTTTCCAGTTTTACGTTTTCACCGGTCAACAGATCATCAAGGGCAGAAAAATAATCACTTTCAGATGCTTCGGCATGGACGGTAAACGCATGGGCGACATGAATAGCGGCATCCATTCTGGCCAGGATATCACTCGTGACCATACGGCCAAACAGAGATGCATCCAGCCCTGCAGAATGCTTCAGACGCTTCAGATTCTCTCGTGTCAGTTTATCCAGAAGGTTGTTAAAATTATTCAAAGCTTCCTTTGTATCGGATGAACCCAGACATGCCTGTCGGACTTTTTCTTTAAAATAATCGATTTCCGGATGCCCAAAAACTGTTACCTGAGAAGTGGCTAACATCTCGGACTGTTTTTTTGCTTTTGATTCAGATTTTTCCGCTTTCCCGTCCTGCTTCTTGCTTTTTCCCAGAATATGATCGGTTAGTGCTTTTGTCACATCTCTAACCATATCTGGATTTAGACCTTCCTGAATCAGCGGCGACACGACATATTTTTCAAATGTCAACCTGGAGCGAATTGATGATGGAACAGAAATTTCCTTCAAACTGTTCATGCCCTGAAACACCCGCCAGTGTCGTTTCATACATTGGGAGGATATGCGGGTTCGTACTGTGCCACCAAAGGGGATTCTTTTTGCAAATCCAGCGTCATCCCGGTTCAGCAGAACCGATGGATACGAGGTCAACCAATGGAGCTGTATAAATCGAGCTGTCATGATGTTTTTTCCTTTCACATGATTTTGGCGTAATAGGATCTGGCGATCTGTCGCCTGAATGATTCAGACCAGGATTTGCCATCGGAAAAAATCAGCCGGGCCAAATCCAATAAGTCAAACGGTTCTCCTTTTGCAACGAGATAGAGTGTCATTCCTCGAGCCAGATTTCGAAGTGTCTCGCCAGTGGCTCTGAGCAGTCGGGTCAGACGCAATTCGGAATATCCGGCCTCGGCCAGGGCATCACCCAGTTTTCGGACTTGACTATGCTGCTTTTGCATATGGGCCATTGCAGATAGCACAATGGCCCACTGCTGCTCCGCCGCATCACGGTTATTTTCTCCAGTTAGATGAATGCCGTCTTCACCCACACAACTGACCATGAGTTTCCAGAAAGCAGGAGTACCAGGATCTTCTGGGTTCAGCCTTTTGAGTTCTGCAATATCACCGGTAGAAAGGTTGTCATTTATTGCATGGCTGATCCTGCCGATGATTTGTGACAATCGTGTGCTAAATTCTGTCGATACTACTGGCCCGTCTGAATCATATTGAATCGAATTGTTTGTCATTGCCTTATTCTCCATATGTCTGAAACAGTTCAGGAAATTTATTTTGGGCCACTCCATAAAACCTTTGTTCCGCAGCAGCGATGGAGCGGTAATGTCGAGCGCTATGGAGGGAACATGCGGTCACGGCATCTTGCAACTGTTTCACTGCTAACGCATAAATATCGTTAAGCCAGTTCAGTGAAGCCTCTTCATGAGGTTTTTCCACATCCCGCCAGAGATACTCGAAAAAGATATCATCAACTGATCGGTCCAGGCATGCTTCCCAGTGTCTGGTACGTTCATCCTTCATGTCCAGTTTCTCTGTACCGCCCTGAAGGAGCGAACACAAGGCAGGTCGCAATATTTCTTTTGACCAGACTTTAACCATCTCTATTCTGGATTTTGCAATTTTGCTCAGCGTATCCTTTCCTGCACTGCTTCCCAACAATTTGCGGGGTTTTGAGGGGATCGGAAATGTCCGCTCATGAATCCCCTGGGTGCCACCCTGTTTTCTAGCCAATGCGTAACCAGTGAAGATCATTGACTCTGGATCATTTGGCTGAAGAGATTGACACATTCCAGGCTTGAAATCGCCTTGGAAAAGAAGTTGTGCTGCCAACGCATAACCATAGCCGGTTGGACCCACATTTAACGATTTCCCCTCATCTCCACGATGTATCGGAGTCCAAGGATCACCGGTGTTCCCTTTCAGCCCCGGCTCATGAATCCGCTGTATTTTACTTGAACCAGCCCTTGCCTGGACATCACCATTTATCAGAACCAGCCGGACGCGACGGCAAATTTCTATGAAATACGGATCGCATTCTGCCAGTTTCAGTGATGTACTGCCATCCCAGGAATCAATCCAGAGTAAGGTTTTTCCGTTACTTTCACGATAGCCATATTGCTGAATCAGATTGGCGCGATTCTTACAAAGCAGTGGCACGTCCCGAATGAATCGTGCTGCCCAAGATAAAGAAGGAGTAACAGCCACATATGGTCTGGATGCAAAACCACCATTCATTCGAAGAATCCCATAATTTCCAGCTCCTAAAAACCCTTCTGTCGTCTGCAATGTAATAAGACTGAATATCCAATGATCGGGTCCAGGGTGGATAATTCGAGCAACTTTTAGATCATGATTTTTTGCAGTTACAAGAACGTCAAGAACATCCGGATATTCTGTTTGATTTTTTAATACTCCCAGAGACCCTTCAGGCACCGGTGTCTGCATGAACGCTGGTTTGGACAGATCATCTACTATAAGAGTGAACACTTCGGATTGCCCTTGTGCCAGATTGAGCAATAAGCCTTTCCAGTCAGAAGCTGCTGTTGGCAGTTTCAGTTGATTTGATTTATGCATGGCCATTGCAGCCAGTTGCACCAGAAAAGTATACCAAGGAAGAAACTGGTGGGGTCTTGCAGACGGAAATTCGATATCCGTTCCCTGACTGAGAGCAGCCAGAATGTCCGGCAAGGTAAGATGCCGGTCTAATGATGAATCGAACCGGACAGGGATCAACGGATCGGTGAGCAAGCAGTACATCTCAGGTTTCATGAACCTCCTTCCATTAAGCAAGCCGTTTTGTCAAGGAAGAAATATCCCATTCTTGGGGTCTAATGCCCCAGCGATCATATACGAAACTGTTGTTATTCAGAAAAAAAACTGTCACATTATCTGTGGTGATAATCTTTTCTGGCATGGCCTCCGGTGGAATATTTCTGCAACTCCAGGCCGGCAATGTGAGTTCAGATACCCATCCTTCAAACGGACTTGGAATGCCCGCAGGAAAATGAACCAGCCGGTCTCCCTCGCCCAGCCGGGTGGCGATCTTGCCCGAAAGGGCTGTTGATGGAAAAAGGGCTTCTGTATCGCCAAATTCAGACTCCCAATTCACAATATTTAAATTTGCCTGACGTTTCATTCCACTGTATTGCCCCTGAATGCACTCATTGTGACGTAGCCACTTTGCACCTTTTTCCCGGCAAATCTCTTGTAGACATTCTGGATGAAGCGCGCTTTCCACCAGCAACCGGCAGTCACCGGGAAGGCAGAGAACCGGATATTTTTCCAGAAGCTGGCGTGTCGCTTCCAGAACACAGACATTTTCATAAACAGTTCCAATACCAAGCGGTCCTCTTGCATTTCCATCAGAATGGATATAACCATCAAATTCGGTAGCGGACGGTGTGATTACGATCAGCCGGGGGTTTTCAAATCCAGCAGGTCGCTTGGTCACTTCATGGCGATGAAGCCGACCCACTCGCTGAAGCAAAACATCCATTGGGCAGATATCCGTGATCATGATATCGGTGTCCAGATCCAAGCTTTGCTGGACTGTCTGAGTTGCAATGCAAATCTGTCCCCGCATGGGTCTGCCTCTCCCGAATGCAGATTCAAGCGCCAGATCCAAGGATTGACGGTCGCTGCGCGGGTAACGCGCATGATGAGGGGTGAATTGTCCATTACACTGAAAAAAAAGATGGGTAGATTCCGGAAACAAGGATTCCATCATCTGCTGTGTTTCAAGACAGTCACGAACCCGATTTCTGATGACCAGAACATGCGCACCCTGGTTTGCAAAAGACACGGCTGATATGGCAATCCACTCGCATGGATTTATGGGCATCTCAATCTCGACCGCAAGTTTTCTATTAGTGGGCGCTTGAAATGCTATGTCCGTCTGATGTAACACAGAGCGCTGTGTGATCAGTGGGAATGCTGTTTTTATGGCTTCATCAAAGGAAGGCATACGAGTCGGTTTGTCCGGGAAGGCCAGACGTTGTCTGTCTGTGCAAGCCAATGTCGCTGACATCAAAAGCGCATGTCCTCCTGCCCGAATGTGCCATCGAAGCACATCTTCCAGGATTGCATTCATATAGGTGTCCGAAGCATGCACCTCATCAACTACCAAAAAATGACGGAAAAGGCAGAACGAGCGCATATGTGCATGAGAAACCGTCAGTCTGGAAAGGAGTACTTGATCTATGGTCCCGACAACAATGGCACCGGCAAGATATCGTTTTGGATGCTCGGATGCCCATCCTCGAAACCGCCAGCGGTCTGAATCATCATCGTTCCAGAGCACACTGAAATGGGGCAGGCGATATCCAGACTGATCATCCACCTGAATATAACCGGGGACAGCCAGCGTGACTGGTGGACGGTATAATGAATCTGGAAAAGCCTTTTCAACAGCAATGACGACCCGTTTGTGCAGTTGGGTCGCGGCGGTGCGGGTTGGCAAAGCGAAATAAATGCCGTCAACTGCACCAGCCATAAATAGCTGAACGAATCGGACCAGTGCTGCCTCGGTTTTACCGTTTCCCGTAGGCGCTTCAAGAATGGTGATACTGCCATCTGGATCAATGGGGGTGGCGATAATCCCTTGCTGAACCAGGTGTGGTGGATAATCACTGATTTTCTGGAATAAATCGCCGTCTGGTGAAAGATGAGATCGAAACCCTTCTGTGGAAAGTCCAATGGATTCAACGGCTTTGCGGCTTTGAATCCTTGCAAACAACATTCGATCTGGCTCTTCTGGATATTCTATAAGCGACGGGTTTTCAAACGAAAAAAAACGGGTGTCAGATCCCAACCAGTCAGACAGCGTGACCAATCCGCAGAATGCATGATGAAATGCAGGTTCCTCTGGCAGATCAGGCTGATCCTCCTGCCATGCTTCTGGAAACCACTGCTGTGTCATTTGTAACAAATGAGCGATGCCTTTAAAAGGATCAATCTCTGCATTAGCGTCCCACCACTGTTTGGAAATGTATGTGTCGATTTGGATGGGTCTTCCGTGATGGCAGATTGCAGCAATGAGCAACCGACAGGTTACATCTTCTACATGCGCCCATTTTTCAATTAAATCTATCCTAAGTGCCTCTGACAGCTTTTCGGAATATTCGCTCCCTGAATTAAAAAGAGCAAGAATTGGTTGAACATGGCCTGCTTTAAACGGTGGAACTGCAAGTTTTTTATTCTGAAAACCACGGTTGAATTTTCCAATATCATGAAGGCAGGCAAAAACGCACAATCTGGCGCACTGCCGTTGGGTTAAATCCTTCAATCCGGCAAGTCTTGCAAGCCTATGGCGAATTACAGGTTGGGAAAGCAGAGATTCACAGCATGCAGCAACATCTGCGCCATGATCGGTGATGGACAGCCAAGATGTGATATGTCCATTTTTTGTATCCTTTTGGAGTTTGGCCCAAAAAATAGAATGTTGTGCCATTATTAATAACTCCCTTGCATTCCTACCGTTGTTAAGCTGAACACAACGACTCGGCTAAACAAAAACAACTTTTTCTGTATCTTCATTGCATCATCAAACAACTATATAGTGTCTGAACTTAAACCCATAAACATTTAATAATAAAGGATATATTGTTTAATTTTGAAAACGTAAATTTAGTGATTTTTAGTAGCTATCCTTACTTTTATAATTTCCTAAAAATTAGATATGCGTAAAATCAATATGTTAATGTTTAGCATTAGTTTTGCTTGTTAAAAATCTTCGTTTCAAAAAACGGTGATTATAATAAATATTATCAAGTTGTTAAGGGGTTTTCGTTCAGACACTATTTACTATATTATATTTTTAATAAATGTAAATCCTCTGACAACTCTATCTTCCATATCAATATTATCAGCGTTTTGAATTATCTCTAACAAACCTTCTGATGTTATAGCCTTATCATCAATCAACTTATTATAAATTAAATTTGGAGAATTTGAGTCATTCTTACTTTCGACAAAAAAACCTTTCGGGTGACTTTTTATTTTCAATAATTCATTTCCAAGAATCATCTGCATTTCACTGCCAATATCAAGTATTAACTTAGCACTATTGGCTTGTTCTTTAATCTCTATTAAAAAAGGATCCCAATGATAACCATTAAACTGTTTTTCTTTCATCTTGAATAAGGGGTAAGTATTAGTATCGTTCCAGTAATAGTAGCCCTTATTGCAGCTATTTCTAAAGCTGGGGTATTTTAAGAAATAATATATCCAGTCTTTTGGGGAGTTTTCATATTGATTGCATGTTTCTTCAATTTTCTGTTCAAATGAAACAGATTGATTCATTTCAAAGTAATCCAAGCACTCTATTAAAACCTTTTTCGTTTTACTTGTTAAGTGTGATTTATTAAAGGCTGGAGTAGTAATAAATTTTCTCCAGACACCTTTTGCACTCGCCAACAGATTTTTAAGTACACCATCCTCTTGTGAATAATCACCAAAGCATAGCAATAAATTACTCCTATTAATAAATTCAGAATTTACAATATCTTCATCAAAAATATTCAAGAAACTCTTGATCCTGTTTTCTATTTTAGCATTCAAGTCAAATATTGAGATACTGCCTCTTAGAATATCGCTATCTTCTAACTCGTAAATTTGTTCAGCAATAGCATTGTTTTGATTTATGTAGTTGAATTTTTCTTCCTCTTCTTTTATCTGGTCGCGTTTAAAGTGATCTAATTGTTCAAAATTAAATGACTGAACAAACTCTTCTATTTCGCTAAAACTTAATCCTATTGTGATATCCCTTAATTCGTTTTCTGAATTGGATACAAGGTTTCGGACTATTCTGGTCGCCTTGCTGAATCCCTTGGTTTTTTTCACAAAATGGATAAGACATGCATAAAACAAAAGCTGTTCAGGATATGCAAAACCTTTACTGTACTTATCGTAATTAAACAGACATTTTTCCAACAAGTTAATATTACTGTTTTGGAAAAAGATCCTGGTTTTTCCAATAGTAAAATCGTTCTTTGATGTGTAAAACATATCATCCCAAAATGTAGGTTTTTTCTTTTGCAATTCCACAATGCGATCCAGTACATCAAATAAAAAATTTAAATTATCTTCATTCTGAAATAACTTGCTTGTGTCTTCTAAGGAGTGATTGATTTCTAAAAATACTATCCCTTGTTTATATGCGAGCACATCTGATAAAAAATTGAGAAGCCGTATAAAGCAATCATCGACCCAATACCGTTCGGCACATATTTTGCAATATAAACTGATGTCAAAATACTTTTTAAAAAAGTGGGATACCTATAAAAAAAACGGGACATTTACTTCAATACCTGTTATATGACGGTAAAAACTTC
>Ga0194044_10001348_pt1 | contig 12474 bp, 7 predicted proteins | sample JunL4417m_MetaG_FD_155460 | JGI IMG/M metagenome (GOLD analysis project Ga0194044, IMG submission 155460) | Anoxic zone freshwater microbial communities from boreal shield lake in IISD Experimental Lakes Area, Ontario, Canada - Jun2016-L442-17m | ecosystem: Environmental > Aquatic > Freshwater >...
GCCCGAGGCCGAGGTATAAGTCTCCATAATATGGATAATAGTTGAATGGATAATACGGAGCGCTGAAGTCATAATAGACTGGCTCGGAGGGAGCAAGGACTACGGGATCACTCGAGTAAGCGGGAGCGGCAGCAACCATCTCTGTTTGCGCTGGAGCCGGCTCAGCTTGATCCATTGCCGGCGCGCTGGACGGGGGATTGGCTGCTGCAGCAGAGCCTGTCTGTGCGTCCATCAGCGCAACCAGAATGCCAGAAGACAGGCCCTGCGCGCGAAGGTCGATGATCTCGGATGCGGTCAGTCGAGCGCCCGGGGAGCTTTGAATGAAGGCGATGATGATGTTCTCGTCCACCTTGGCATGAGAAAGCCTGAGAACATCGGCCACAACCGGCGATGCGGTGGCTGGTGCGGACTGACTTAAGCCGTTGCTGAGGCAGAACGAAAATCCCAGTAAGGTCGCAAGAAACGTTCTCATGTTTTTAGCATAGGGCACAAATGATCAAATGCCACTAATGATTAGACGGCTCCCGCCGCCTTTCATTCAGTCATTTATCATTTTGATATCCCGCCCGACCTCATGAGAATCCTCCCCCGGTTCATCGGGTGTTGGCACGTGGAATGCGGCATAAAGACCTCGCAGACGTGTTTTCGGACGTAATCCGACATCCGTTTCCTGATCCCTATCCAATTAAACTGCGGCACTGTCCTCCGAGTTGGGGATTGATGATTGGCCAAGCATGTGGCACAAGTGGGTGCGAAAGCAGTTAGATTAGAAACTCTCGCTCCAGATTATGAAACCGATGTCCGCCGTGCTTGTCCTTTTCATGTTGGCCGCCGTGGCCCAGTCTGAGGAAAGTCCTCTCTGGCTCCGCTACCCTGCCATCTCGCCAGATGGCCAGACAATTGCATTTGAGTGGAAAGGCGACATTTACTCTGTTCCAGCGGGTGGAGGAAAGGCCGTGCCGTTGACGATGAGCGAGTCCTACGAATTCGCCCCCGTCTGGAGCCACGACGGCAGCAAGCTCGCCTTTGCATCCGACCGCTACGGAAACTTCGATGTTTTTGTCATGGCCGCTTCGGGCGGTGAAGCAAAGCGGTTGACATTTCACGCCGCGCCCGAGATTCCGAGCACGTTTACGGCGGATGACAAGGCGGTGCTGTTTTCGGCCTACCGGCAGCAAACCCCGAGCGACGCCCAGTTTTCGCTGCGGCTGCTGAGCCAGCTTTACAGCGTTCCGATCTCGGGTGGGCGGGTGGCCCAGGTGCTGCCAGGACCGGCGCTGGATGCCGCCTTCGATTCCGCCGGCGGCAAGCTCATCTATCACGATCTCAAGGGCTACGAGAGTAATTGGCGCAAACATCATACCTCCTCTGTCACGCACGACATCTGGGTGTATGACTTCAAGACGAAGAAGTACCAGCAACTCACCACATTCAACGGCGAGGATCGCAATCCCGTGTTTGCGGCGAATGATGACGATTTCTATTACCTGAGCGAAGAGAAGGGCTCTTTCAATGTGTTCAAGAGCTCGCTTTCCCATCCTGCCCAGACCACAGCGCTGACTCGCTTCACCAAGCATCCCGTTCGGTTCCTTACCCGGTCAAAACAAGACCAGCTCTGCTTTAGCTTCGACGGCGAGATTTTCACACTTCACCCTGGGGAAGAACCCCGCAAGGTGCCGGTGATCATCGCGGAGGACGGGCGGGAGACGATCGCCAGGATCGTGCGGGTCAATGAGGGGTTCACCGAGGCTAAGCTCTCGCCAAACGGCAAGGAGTTCGCCTATGTTTTTCGCGGCGAGATCTTCGTCTCGAGTGTGGAGGGAGGAATCACCAAGCGGATCACCAACACGCCCTGGCAGGAGCGGAGTGTGGATTTCAGCCACGATGGTCGGTCGCTGGTCTTCGCGGCTGAGAAGGACAACAACTGGAATCTGTGCACAGTGAACATCGCGCGAAAGGCGGAGCCCTACTTTTATGCCTCTACCGTACTGAAACAGGAGACCGTGCTCGACACCCCAGAGGAGGAGTTCCAGCCGACCTTTTCGCCGGACGGCAAGGAGGTCGCCTATCTGGAAAACCGTGTAACTCTCAAGGTCGTTAATCTGGCGACCAGGAAGACGCGCACGATCATGACGGCGGACCGCAATTATTCGTACGACGACGGAGACCAATTTTACCGTTGGTCTCCCGACGGAAAATGGTTCCTCGTCCAGTTCGCGTATCCCGAACGCATCTTCACGCCCCAAGTGGGCCTGGCGTCGGCCGCCGGAAACAGCGAGATTCACAACCTGACATTGAGTGGCTACGACAACTTGAGGCCCAAGTGGGTACTTGACGGCAAGATGATGATTTGGGGCTGCAACCGGGAAGGCACCCGGCAGCAGGGCGGGGACATCGTCAGTGCTGATGTGTATGGAATGTTCTTCACCCGCGCCGCTTTTGACCGGTTCAACCTGACGAAGGAAGAATTTGCTTTGGTCAAGGAGCAAGAGGACAAGGAGGAAAAGGATAAGAAGGATGCCGAGGAGAAGGACGGGAAGAAAACCGCGGCAAAGCCGGACAACGAGGAAAAGCCAAAAGAAGTCGTCATTGACTGGGACGAGTTGCCGGAACGCCGCAGCAAGCTGACCATTCACACTTCGCCCGCCAGCGACTGGGTGCTGTCCAAGGACGGCGAAAAACTTTATTACCTGACGAGTTTTGATAAAGGCAACGATCTTTGGGAGACGGAATTGCGCTCCAAGGAGACGAAGCTCTTCAGCAAGCTTGGAGCAAAGAAGACCGCTAACCTGGAACTATCCGCCGACGGCAAATTCATTTTCCTCCTGGCCGATGGCAAGCCGATGAAGGTGGTAACCGAGAATGGCAAATCGGAGCCTCTCAAAACGGACGGCGAGATGGAGTTGAAGCAAGCGGAGGAGCGTCAATATATTTTTGATCATGCCTGGCGGCAGTTTAAAGAGAAATTCTACGTGGCCGACCTGCAAGGAGTTGACTGGGATTCCTATTACCCCGCCTACCGCAGATTCCTGCCGTTCATCAACAACAACTATGATTTCGCGGAGATGCTCAGCGAAATGCTGGGGGAAGCGAATGCTTCGCACACCGGCTGCCGCTACGCTCCCGACCATCCCAATACGGATCAGACGGCGGAACTTGGCGTGATCTATGATCTTGAGTACAAGGGACCCGGTGTAAAGATCGCCGAGGTGGTAGCGGGCGGACCGCTGGACAAGGCGTCCTCGAAAATTCGGGCGGGCCAGATCATCGAGGCCATCGATGCCCAATTGGTCGGTTCTGACATCGATCCTCCCCGGTTGCTGAACCGCAAGGCTGGCAAATTAACGCTGCTCTCAGTGTTCGACCCGGCGCAAGACACCCGGTGGGATGAATCCCTCAAGCCCATCACTGGAGGTGAGGAGAGCGAACTTCTCTACAAGCGCTGGGTCAAGAACCGCCGCAAGGAGGTGGCAGAGCTTTCCCAGGGAAAGATCGGTTACGTGCATGTCCGAGCCATGAACGACGCCAGTATGCGGGCCGTATTCGAGGAAGCCCTGGGCCGTAACATCGAAAAGAAGGCAATCATCGTTGACACCCGGTTTAATGGCGGCGGCAACATCCACGAACAATTATCAGATTTTCTGAGCGGAAAAAAGTACCTCGATATCGTGCCGCATGGGCAATACGTCGGCTCCGAACCCTATGACAAATGGACCAAGCCATCGATTGTGCTGATGGGTGAGTGCAATTATTCGGACGCGCACCTCCTTCCGGTAGCCTACAAACTGAAGGGGCTGGGGAAAACCCTCGGCATGCCTGTGCCGGGCACCGGGACATTTGTGTGGTGGGAGGCCCAGATCGACCCTTCGTTAGTCTTTGGCATCCCGATGGGAGGCTGGCGCACGCCCGACGGAAAGTTCTGCGAGAACACCCAAATGGAGCCCGATATGAAGGTTCGAAATGAGCCGGATGTGCTGGCGTCTGGCCGGGACCAGCAAATTGAGGCCGCAGTGGCGGAGCTACACTGATATCCGTTCGTGGATGCGGAGAAGCCGCTCTGGGAGGGCCATCGCTTGCTCCAGGAAGTGGACTGGGTGCTGAACGAAAGCCCGGAAGCCGCCTGGCTCGATTGGCCTCGTGCGCGAGTCGGACCCAAGACGCTGATCGTCCAGAACCTGTGCGGCTGGGAAGGCCACGACGCCAATCTCTGGCGCAAGATCGACACGCACGTATTCGGCCTCTACGGCTTCGCCAAGGCCGACGCGCAGACCACGTTGCCTACGGCCAAAGTCCCGGCCAATATCAAGAACATCCAACTGCTCCGCGAAGCTTACAACAGCCTTTGAGGCGTACCAATCCGGTCGGAATTCAACGCAATGCATAGAGGCCAAGCCGCGCAGACTTTTGACGGCAACAAAGCACGTGTGCCGATGCAACCAGCCGCCGATCAAGTGTTGCCGCGAATCCGAAAGGGCTTTTCAAAGCCGCTCGAGCCCAAATCCTGGATGGCGTCGGTGGTGGCGCACGAGGCTAACGCGGATGCCGTCCGAGAGTTCACGATACACAAAGACCCTCTGCTGGCACCTTCGGCGGAAGACCGAGGTGCTGGATGCCCGGATGCTGGCTCACCACAGCATCACTGGGATTTGGAAGCCAAGTTTTATTCCAACCGAAAGTGCGCAGGTCTTGCGTGTGCGCTGGGCTGCTCGCGGTGAAGCCCTTCGCGCTGCGACCCGCGCAAGTAATCGCCTCAATAAGTACGGAATTGGCAACGCCGGGAGCCAAAGCGCCGTCGCCGCTAAGCGCTCTGCCGGCGCACTCCATAATATCTCCTCGCGCCAGGTCATTGCGGCGCTCAGACATGGCCCCTGCTTTTGCTAAGCAATTCTCATTATGAAGCAGGACAAGGATGCCGGGTGAGGGGACCCGACATTTTGACGCGCTGATGGTGTCCCGACGGCCCTGTTGCTATCAACATGCCGCTCCTGGCCACCGAATGTCCATCCCTGCCTATCCTCGGCTTTCATGCCTTGACACCCGTCCGGAGCCCGAACTTGGGGCTTGTGCGGGTGCTTGAGCGTGCAATAATGGAAGCCAAGGCAGACTTGCGCCCGTCGGATTGGGAGTGAACCTCGTAAGGGAGTAGTGCGGCAAGGGGCTTCAAGGTTCCATTTTGTTCCAGTTTGTTCCGGCGTCCCACAAACTGGAACAAAATGGAACCTTGATGGGTGCCGGGCGCTCTCGCCTCCTTCCGGGATGGCTGCCCTTTTTAGCGTGTTTAGCGTGTTTAGCGGGGAGGGATTTGGGGGCCGGGCGCTTTCGCGTTCTTTGTGTTCTTTCGTGGCAGGGATTTGGGGGCTTGCGTTTTTCGTTTGTTTCGTCTGTTTCGTGGTTCACTGCCGGGCGCGTTCAAAGTTCAACGGTTCAAAGTTCAACGGTTCAAAGTTCAACGGTTCAAAGTTCAACGGTTCAAGGTTCAACGGTTCAAGGTTCAACGGTTCAACGGTTTCCTGTGAGATCCATCATCCATCATCAGTTGAATCATGGGTTCCAGCTTTTTGAGCCATCAAAAAGTCAAAGCCTGGTTTGATCAAATGGAATCTCCCCGGCTTAACCGCGGCCAGGGCGATCACCCGCCGCAACTCAAATTGAAACTCTTCGCCCAACCGTTTATCTCCGACTGCCCCCCCCCCCCGGCGTGATCCCGCAGAAGCGGTTGCCGGTTCATCTGCCGAACACGCTTTCCTTGATCTGCATCAAAGCCGGCACAGGCAATATGGTGTAGCTTGCGTTCATGAGTGAACAGCCCTTAATGGATGGCGCCGGCGAGAAAATCATTTCGCTGGCACAGGAAACGCAATTTGCGCCAAATGGCATCGTGAGCCGCACCCTGCTGCGAACGCCAACCGCGCGTGTCGTGCTCTTCGGGTTCTCCGAAGGCCAGGAACTGACCGAGCACACCTCCACCCAGCACGCCCTGATCCAGATTCTGTCCGGCCAATGCGAGTTCTCCCTGGCAGGAAAGCCGCACGCGCTGAAATCCGGTGATTTCCTCCAGATGCCGCCGAACCTGCCCCACGCCGTTAAGGCGACCAAGCAGTTCTCCATGCTGCTGACGCTATTCAAGCCGGCCTGAGCCGGGGGGGGGGGATGGAGAAGCGGGCTGCGAAAATAAATGCGCCTCTATATATAGGGGAGCGGTTCGGTGAAAATAGTGTTGGCGGGAAGCGGTTGATGGGTGCGATGTTACGCATAACGTTAACGTTATCGGGCCGGGCGCAGGGGGCGGTTGGGGGGTGAAATTATTTCACTGAATTGCTGTAAGTGGCTGCAAATCAACAGGCCTTTTTATCAGGTTGTTACTGATTTATCCGAGGGCAAATCCGACTCAAGCCAGCCCAAGCCCAGCTCCGTAGGAGCGACATGTTTATAGTGACCGTGCCCCCGATGATTCGCTCAAGCTCCGTCGGAGCGGCATGGCCCTCGCCGGACCTCACCATGCCGCCCCGATGGGGCTTAAGACGGTTCTGTTTGGACGCTGGTACTATAAACATGCCGCTCCTACGGAGCTGGCCGCTTAGCTCTGGAGCTCCGCCTGCGCCACTACACATTACTCGCCAGGGAGGACGCGCCGGGCTCGCAGCAGGGTCTGGATGCGGTTTTCGTCGCGAATGGGTGAGTTGGGATCGAGGCTGCTGATATGCACCCGTTCGGAGGAGTGGATGAACAGCTTGTTCCCGAGATAAATGCCCACGTGAACCACCCGTTCCGGCTTGCCACGCCGGGCGCGGTGCCCGAAGAACAGCAAGTCGCCCTTCTTGAGCGAGGACGCCCGCCTGAACTATACAGTTGCTGTGCCGGGTGGGGTGTGGTCGGACGCGGGGTAGTTGGGGAACCAGCAGAAGTCCTCAATCGCCGCCTTGAGCGCCTCATCGTCGAGGCTGCGGCCGAAGCCTTCATCGCGAGCGGTCTGAGCGACTTTGAAAGCAATGATTTGGCTGACGGCGCGCAACTCGCGCAGGCGTGGATACAAGGAGCCGTCGGTCGGGTCATTCGACCGGGTGAAGTTCGCCAGGGCGCGGGCGGCGGCGAGGAACATCGAGTCAGTCATCCGGCTGGCCTCGCTAATCAGTCCGCCCAGACCGACGCCCGGGAAAACGAACGCGTTGTTGCACTGGCCGATCACGTATTTGTGCCCCTGGAAAACGACCGGGTCGAAGGGCGAGCCGGTTGCAACCAAAGCCCGGCCGTCTGAATGTTGCAGAGCTTCCGACGGCGTGCATTCAGCCTTGCTGGTCGGATTGCTGAGCGGGAAGATCAATGGCCGCTCACAGTGGTCGGCCATCGCGCGAATCGCCGCCGGCGTGAAGTCGCCCGGCTGGCCGGTCGTGCCGATGAGGACCGTAGGCCGCACGGCCAGAATTATCTTATCCAGCAATGTCGGAGGCGGGTCGGACAAGCCGATGGCCAACAACTCCTCCTTGCGCAAGGCGACTTCGCGCTTATGGGCTTCCACATCCCCGCGCCCTTCCCAGACAACGCCCCCCGAGTCGATGAAAATCTGGCGTTGGCGCACCTCGGCCTCCGTGAGACCTTCGGCCAGCAACGCCGTGCGGAGCAGCCGGCCTATGCCCACTCCCGCAGCCCCTGAGCCGACTAATAAGAACCGCTGTTCGCGCAAAGGCTGCCCGGTGAGGCGCAGCCCGGACAGAACGCCCGCCAGCGTCACCGCCGAGGTTCCCTGAATGTCATCGTTAAAACTGGGCAGCCGGCCCGCGTAACGTCCGAGAAGCCGGAAAGCGTTGGCCTTCTTGAAATCTTCCCATTGCAACAACGCGCGCGGAAAAACATTCTTGACCGCTTGCACGAATTCCTCGATAAACGCATCATATTCCGGCCCGCGCAACCGCCGCCCGCGATGGCCAAGATAGAACGGATCCTCGAGCAACGCGCCATTGTCCGTGCCGACATCCAGGCTGATCGGCAGGGTGAGCGCCGGAGGGATGCCGGCGCCCGCCGAATACAACACCAGTTTCCCGACCGGAATCGCCATGCCGCCAGCGCCTTGATCCCCCAGCCCGAGGATGCGTTCATTGTCCGTCACCACAATCAGCCGGACATCCCGCTGACGGAAGTTGTGCAGCCGCTCGGCGATTTGGCCGCGGTCGCTCGGACAAATGAACAACCCGCGCGGGCGGCGGTAGATGTGACTGTAATGCTGGCAGGCCAGGCCGACGGTTGGGGTGTAAATAATCGGCGTGAGGCGCTCGAGGTTCTCGACCAGCAGCCGATAAAACAGAACTTCATTCCTGTCCAGCAGCGCAATGAGGCCGATGTACTGTTCGAGGGGGTCGCTCTTGGAGAAGATGTGCTCCAACTCCATCGCCACCTGCTGTTGGATGGTGAGCACTGCCGGTGGCAGCAGCCCTTCCACCCCCAACTGCCGGCGCTCGGCCTGCGTGAAAGCTACATCCTTGTTTTGTGAAGGGTCGCGGAGAATCTGTTCGCCGCGCGACCAGCGGACACTGAACGTTGATTTCGGGTTCATGGCACAAGCACTTTGTACCTTGAATTAATGCCGCCTTTTTACGCCCTTGCGCTACTCGTCAATTGCCAATCCTTTGCCCTTTTTTGCCACCCCCAACCAGGCTCAATCAGAGTGTGCGGAGCAAGCCGAGGCCGTCCAATCCCTGCGGCGGCCTGCCACAATGGAGTCTGCTAATTGCCCATTCGGGTGTCCGGGTTGCACCAAAGCAAGCCGGGATAGTTTTTCCCCTCCTGGGTGAACTTGGCGAGGGCGATGAACACCACATGCGTGTCGAAGGCCAGGATGCAAGCGCCTTTCACATGCCGATCCCCAATGCCCTCATCGCCTTGTGGGTACTGGCTGGCATCCAGACCCGAGTTGTACGCGAAAAAACTGCCGTAGTTGTTTACTTTCGGTTCCCACTGACAGTAGGCATCCGGCTTGAATTGACTGAGCTTGTGCTGCTTGGCGCGATTGAAATCGGCAAATCCACCAACGGCACCGTTCATGATGTAACTGGACACACGTTGGATGCGGCGTTTGAAATTATCAGCGCTCTTCTTATCGAGCGGACAATAAAAAACATCGCGGTTCTTGATGTAAGGAAAGTACAGGCCCTGCTGGACGTATGGCATGTCCGCAGGATTATCGTCAAGGACACCTGTCGCCGCATTCAGCTTATAAGGATCGGGTGCGGCCCCATTCTTAGGCATGTAAATCCAACTCGGTCCGTAGCTATTGTGCCACTGCATCCACGGCATGTAATCATTGTTATCATGGGTGTACATCGCCATCGCCATGCCCAATTGGCGCAGGTTGCTCGAACAAACAATGCGGCTGGCCTTTTCCTTGGCCTTGGCCAACGCCGGCAACAGCAGCGCCGCCAGGATGGCGATGATGGCGATCACGACCAGCAGTTCGATTAACGTGAAGCCTGTCCGAGGCCGCAATGCCACAGAGCCAGGAACTAATTTGATTCGTTTCATAGCAATCCGACCTTTCTAACCGGTTCCTTTCACCACCGCAAGAAACTGAAAGTTACTGTAGTTCTGCCATTGTCTCTGTCAAGTGTCCGGGTCGATCCAGCAATTCTCACTCATGATAGTCCCCGCCAGCAAAGAGAAATTGACAACCATCCCTCCCACCGGCACAAAAGAGCCATGCACACAAGTCTGAATCGCAGTGCCCATCTGATCGAGCACCTGAAAACCATCGACAGCCCAACGCTCTCCAACGCCATCGAGACGCTCGATCTTCAGCGGCGGGACGCCGGGTTCACCCCGCTCCAGGTCCGCTGCTTATTTCCCGAACTCGGACGGCTCTGCGGCTATGCGGTCACCGCCCAGGTCGAAACGGTCACCGGGATGCACCCGACCGAGGAGCCGCCTTTCCTGGACCTGTTCAAGGCGGTCGAAAACTCGCCCCAGCCGGCGGTGGTCGCCTTTCAGGAAATCGGCGGCCATGCCGATTATGCGGCTCATTGCGGCGAAATCATGGCTACGGCCTTCACCCGGCTGGGCGCGGTCGGGTTGGTGACGGACGCCGGCGTGCGGGACGTGCCGGAAGTCCGGGCGCTGCGATTTCACTATTTTGCGCGCGGCACCGTCGTCAGTCATGCCAGCTTCCGAATCGTGCGGGTTGGCGTCCCGATCCAGGTTCTCGGGGTCGAGATCAAGCCCGGCGACCTGTTGCACGGCGATGAAAATGGCTTGCTGCGCATTCCCGCCGCTGCCCTCCCGGGCATCGAGGAAGCGGTGGAGCGGGTCCGGGCGCGCGAGCGCCGCTTGATGGATTTCATGCGGAGCCCGGAATTCTCCGTCGAGAAACTCGAGGGGCGATTCATCGAATAGGTGGTGTAATGTTCAAAATTGTCCACTGGACAATTTCGATAGCATGAAGCGATGGCTGATGCTACTGTTTCCCCTGTCTAATCGAGAATGTCTGTTATTCAGCATGAAATCTGCCAGCGCGCGGGTGGACCTGGGCGCTCAATAGGAATGTTCTCCGGATCGCGGCGAACATGGGGAAAATCCATTGCATGTTTACGGCCAGGATGAATTCAGCCAAACCCATCCTCGCAAGAAGTCTGCTCGCCATTTTCAAGACACGGGAATAAACAAATAAGATCAATCAATCCATAAACTGAAACGAAACGAAAGGTTAAATAACAAATGAAATACGCCATCCTCCTATCCGCTGCCGTGGCAGCAGCGATCGTGTTGCCTGGGTCAGCACAGACCCTGCCGGGCGCACCTGAAAACAACGGTCTGACACCCAAGACAGCGACGGGTTTCGTCAACGGCACAAATAGTTACAGCATCAACAACTTCGGTACCGAATCCTTGTCGATTGACATTGCCAACAACGGCAACATGATCGTCGGGTGGGAAGACGACGGCGACGGCCTGCAGGACATCGAGAGCGTGTGGACCTTGTTGGATTCGAACGGGAATTTAATCACCTCGCCGACGGTGGTCTCAAACCGGAGCACGTTGGGAGCCCTCGGGACGTTGGAAGTGACCACGAATATTTTCTTGTCTTACTACCGCTCCGATAACACATCGATACCCGGTTACACGGGGTGGGGTCCGAAGGTGAAGGCCAACCGGTTTGGTAATGGATTCGGTATGGGAGCACTGCCATGGGAAATCGGGCTGGAAGTGCCCGAGTTGTATGTCATCAACGAGGATTCGGGTGGACCGCCTCCCGCTTCGGATGATTTTGTCTGCGTGCAGTTGCTGAATAATGACGGAACGCCGTTGCGCCCCGGGATCATCAACGGAATTACCAATCTGGGGATCGTGACCTTCGCGGATGAGGATGTGCAGCCGGCGGGTGCCATTCGGATAGGCGGTTGGGATTATTTGTCCAGCGGGAACATTCTGATCGTGGGCGACAGCCGGCAGGCCGCTGACCGGGCGCTGACCGGTCAGACAAACGGCAACGTCCCGGTTTATCGCATCGTCACCCCGGGGGGCATCCAGGTCAAAGGGTATTCGGCAATCAGTTCAACGCCCGACGCGGGCGGTATTAGCCGGAACGGATCGGCCGTCACGGCTAACGGGTTTGCCGTCCGCTGGCAGGGCCTCAACGGGCAGGCATACGTGCGGTTGTTCGATAACAGTGGCACTCCCACAAGCGTCAATTTGTCATTGACCAATTTGACCGGGCACGCCCAAGCGGGCGGCGGTGGAGACGGCTCCAACCACGGGATGAGCAGCAATGGCAAGGACGCCTATGTCATATCGAGCGACTACAACATTGACGGCACCAATGGTATCTGGGTGACGGTGCTCAACGCCAATGGGACGGTGCGCTGGTCAAGGGACGTGGCGAGTGACATGGTCCTCAGCCTCGTGCAGGCTTCAAGTGCTGCCATCGATGAATCAGGCCAAGTCGTCGTCGTGTTCAGCTCGAGCACCGATGCCGGTTACGCAAGAGGCGTCATGGGCCGACGCTTCAATGCAGCGGGCAACCCGGTCGGTGGCACATTCTACATCAGTGAGATCGAAGTCCCCGATCCAAATCTTTACGCCTCCACCGACCCGAAAGTCGCCTGGCGAAACGGCAAGATTGCCGTCACGTGGATTAGCGGCAACTACCCGGACCCGAGTCTGACGGGCGCAAAAGTGATCGGTTATCGGCTTTTTGTGGCTTCGCCGCTTCCCGGCGCGCCGGAAAACAACGGGTTGCCGCCCAAGACAGCCACCTTCTACATCAATGGCACCAATGGCGTCAACAACCTGAGCACGGAGGCCCCGGGCGTAGGCATTGCCAACAATGGCAACGTCCTGGTCGCGTGGGAAGACGACGGTTCTGACATGGACGACATCGAGGCGGTCTGGACGATGTTTGACTCCAACGGCAACTGGCTCACCCCCAACACCAAGATCGACTCGCTCTATCTCGGTCTCAGCGTGACAAACAAGTATTTGTCCTTCTTCCGC
>Ga0194044_10001351_pt1 | contig 12434 bp, 8 predicted proteins | sample JunL4417m_MetaG_FD_155460 | JGI IMG/M metagenome (GOLD analysis project Ga0194044, IMG submission 155460) | Anoxic zone freshwater microbial communities from boreal shield lake in IISD Experimental Lakes Area, Ontario, Canada - Jun2016-L442-17m | ecosystem: Environmental > Aquatic > Freshwater >...
GATGACGAACCATTGCCAGATCTGAATGGTCTCAGATCTGGCAATGGTTCGTCATCCGCATCGGACAGCCGCGATTTCAGCATCCACGGGATCATCGATATCCGCAGGCAGCGGGTAGGGACTGCGAGTGCAGCCCAGCAATGCCTTGCGCTTTCCGGCGGGCTTGGGCACAAGTTCGGCCACGGCCTTGCCACACTTGATGATTCCAATGGTTTCGCCTTTCTCGAGCCACTTGGAGAGCCGGGCAAAGTCATTTCGCAGGTCGCGGATGGTCGCTGTTTTCATGGTGATACATTTGTTGGCAACCACCGCGGCAGGAGCACAACTCCATTACCCGTTGATGGTTACGTCTCCCTCATTGGTGATTCTGGGTGGTGTGGTGCCGCGATGCTCGATGTCCATATAGACGTACGTGTAGTCATGGGTGCCGGACGTCAAAGTGATGTCATGGGTCAATGGACCATCACTCCCATCACCGGGGTTAATGTCTCCCACACCGGTCTTGACAACGACCCTCCCACCGCTCCCACCATACGTAGCAGAAGTCCGCTGTTCAGCGTCGCCGCCGGGTACGTACACAATAATGTACATGGCGGCGTTAGTTGCACCGGCCTGCTGAGTTAACAACACGAAAACGGACAGCAGGCAGAAACGCTGCACGCAAGTATGTGTGTGTTTGTTCATGACAAAGTCAGTTCAGTTTGGTTCAATCGGTGTCCATTGATTGCCTTGATGCTTATCGCACAATCATTCAGTCCTTTTCGGGACTGGTTTTAACTGCACGTTGATGGTGCCCTTGCCAGTATGTGGTTGGTCCGTTTTCAAGGGGGTAAAGACTCCTGTGGCGGCGTCAAGTGTGTAACCGACTAAGCCTCCGATGAGGAATTCGTGGATGACCCATGCCGTGGAGCCCATCTGCGGTTTGATGTCGAAGGAATAGGGTTCATACCCGTCCAAGCCAAGTGCGACGTGGTACTCCTGCTTCCACGGCAAGCTCATCGAGACGGGTGTGAACCCACGCAAAGTGCCGTTCACCGTAACTCTCGCACCGGACGGGGTACTCGACAGTGCGAAGGTTTGGCTCGGCGTCGGCGTAATGCAACCGGAGATGGCGGGCAACAGCAATGCTGGGATCAATGGAATGACAAGCCATCTAAGGCAGAAGGTTAGTGCCTTCATGGGCTTACCGGTTTCTCTGGGCGGCGACCGGAGACCACCTCTCCTGTACTAATGTCCTCTATGTACAGCGACACCGTGTTCGCATCGTAGGCATACGCACAGACCCGGTAGTTGTGACCAGCGCGCGCCTCCAACTCTATGGTGAGGGCTTGCATTATCCGGATTGTGCGGTCGCCCTCCGGTTCGCCTCCGGTTACCCGCACGTCGAGGATATGACGCCCAGGCGGTAGTTCGATGGCGTAGGCGCTCCCGTCATTGCCGCGTACCTTGAAATGTGCTGGTCCCCGACCATCGACATACCGCAACATTATCAACGGCGGCACCGTTGCTAGTCTCTGTGCTCTATCTCGTTCATCGCTCAGCGGGATGGAAACAGCGCCGAACAACACAGAAATCCGCGGCGGCTTGCTTGCTGGTCTTCGTGGCCCTTTTGGTTTATACACATGCTCAAGGAGAGCGACTGGATCACCCGGCGCGACATAGGAGACCGGCGAGCGACAACCGCCGCACACCACGAGAATTCCAGCAAGGACCAAAACCGAACAGTGGATGCTTTTCATAAGTTGTTGTCTCCGTGTGACGCTGCGTGGGTGAATTGGGAACGAACATTCGTTGACCTGTTGACACCCGCTCTAATGGGTGCCTCCTTCTCGTTCTACTCTCACCTTGTAGAAGTGTGGAACCTCTGCGTTTGCCGTTGTGTCTGTGTGCGTGTTCATTGGCGGGGTGGCTGGGAGGTTCGTCGGCTCGATGGGAAAACGCATCGGACAACTGCACTTCGGCTCTTTTCATATCGGTCTGGGAACCTCGTTGATGTCTTCTTTGACAGAAATTGGCTTTCTTGACGCTATCGCGGGTAAGACTGCCTCGAAATCACATGCCGCGCCCGCGCATCATGGCGAGCGGAGGCGGTAGAAACGACCGCTATAATTCGTCCACTGGGGATCGCTGAAATAGGAGGAGCCGCCGGTGAGGGTGTTGGTCTGCAATGGATACCAGATGGGATGGGCCAGGTTCGTGCAGGCTTCCACCACGATGACCAGATTGCTGGTCCCGGTGATGTTGAACCCAAACCGGTTCGTCTGCACGCCAATGCTGGTGACGCTGGTCTGCGGCTGCGGTTTCCACAGCAGCGTCGGACGACCGCCAAACGTCGTGCTCCAGCCGATGGTCCCAGCCAAGTAATAGACGGTCGCATTGTTGGCACCGGTGAACACAGACGAACCAACGCTGGGGGCGTTGCCCTTGAAATAGACTCCTGTGAGGCTGGTGCAGGAATAGAACGCAATGGTTCCGATGCTGGTGACGCTGTTGGGAATCGTAACGCTGCTCAGGCTGGTGCATAATCCGAATGCGCCGGTTCCGATGCTGGTGACGCTGTCGGGAATCGTTACGTTGGTCAGGCGGGTGCAGGAATCGAACACGCTGGTTCCAATGCTGGTGACGCCGTTGCCGATCGTAACGCTGGTCAGGCTGGCGCAGTAAGAGAACGTTGCATCCCCGATGTTGGTGACGCTGTTGGGGATTGTGATGGTGGTCAGGCGGGTGCAGTAGGAGAACGCGCCGGTTCCGATGCTGGTGACGTTGCCGCCGATCGTGACGCTGGTCAGGTTGGTGCATGAATCGAACGCCGTGCTCCCGATACTGGTGACGCTGTTGGGGATCGTAACGCTGGCCAGACTGGTGCAGGAATAGAACGCCGTGCTCCCGATGTTGGTGACGCTGTTGCCGATTGTGACGATGGTCAGGCTGGTGCAGGAAAAGAACGTGCCGATTTCGATGCTCGTGACGCTGTTAGGAATCGTGACGCTGACCAGGCGGGTGCAGTAAGAGAACGCTGAGCCCCCGATGCTGGTGACGTTGTTGGGGATTGTGACGCTGGTCAGGCGGGTGCAGTAAGAGAACGCGCCGGTTCCGATGCTGGTGACGCTGTTGGGGACCGTGACGCTGACCAGGCGGGTGCAACCATAAAACGCTTGGATTCCGATGTTGCTGACGCTGTTGCCTATCGTGACGGTCGTCAGGCTGGTGCAGCCAGAGAACGCCACGTCCTCGATGTTGGTGATGCTGTTCGGAATCGTGACGTTGGTCAGGCTGGTGCAGTCAGAAAACACACCGATTGCGATGCGGGTGACGCTGGTGGGGATCGTGACGTTGGTCAGGCTGGTGCAGCCAGAGAAAGCATAGCCCCCGATGCTAATGACGCTGGTGGGGATCGTGACGTTGGTCAGGCTGGTGCAGGAAGAGAACGCATCGCCTTCGATGCGGGTGACGCTGTTGGGCACGGCATAGCTTCCGGCTTTCCCCCCCGGACATTGGATGAGCATCGTCTGGCTTTGATTGAACAATACCCCATCCACGCTACTATAGAAGGATCTGTTCACCGTGATTGCGGTCAGCCCGGTGCTCCAAGAAAACGCATTATCCCTGATGCTGGTGACGCTGTTGGGGACGGTGTAGCTTCCGGCTTTGCCCTCTGGGTATTTGATTAGCATCGTCTGGATTTTGTTGAACAAGACCCCATCCATACTGCTATAGAAGGAGTTGAGCGCACCCACCATGATTGCGGTCAGGCTGGTGCAGTGGTCGAACGCATCGCCCCCGATGCTGGTGACGTTGGTGGATATCGTGACGCTGGTCAGGCGGGGGCACCAAGAGAACGCATCGCTTCCGATGCTGGTAACGCTGTTGGGGATCGTGAAATTGGTCAGGCTGGTGCAGGAAGAGAACGCCGCGTTCCCGATGTTGGTGACGCTGTTGCCTATCGTGACGCTGGTCAGGTTGGTGCAGTCAAGGAACGCCGCGCTCCCGATGGTGGTTACGCTGTTGCCTATCGTGGCGCTGGTCAGGCTGAAGCAGTAAGAGAACGCCAAGTCCCCGATGCTGGTGACGTTGTTGGCAATCGTAACGCTGGTCAGGCTGGCGGAGCCAAAGAACGCCGAGCCCCCGATGCTGGTGACCGGCAGGCCATTGATCGTGCTGGGGATGACCAGCGCACCGCCAGAGCCGTAATATCCGGTGATGGTGATCGTGCCGTTATGGGTCGTGTAATTGAATTGGGCTTGCACCGCGGCGGGCAGCGCCAACAGCAGCATCAGTAGCAGCCTCGTGGCGCAGGGGATCTTGAAACCTCCTGCCAGCGTCTTCACGTGTTTTGTTTTCATATTCTTGCCTTTCCGTGTGGCCGCGCCCGCGTTTCACGGCGAGCGGAGGCGGTAGAAACGACCGCGATAATTCGTCCACTCGGGATCGCTGAAATAGGACGAGCCGCCGGTGAGGGTGTTGGTTCGCACCGGAAACCAGGCGGGACTCGCCAGGTTCGTGCAGGCTTCCACCACGATGACCTGGCCGCTGCTTCCGGTAATGGTGAACCCAAACCGGTTCGTCCGCACGCCGACGCCGCTCACCACGTAGGTGGATGTGGATGTGGTGGTAGTCAGGATGAAACGCGTTATGGTCGCACGAATCACGACTGTAGAATTGGTGGAATTGTTCGTATATTTAAACCGCTCGAAAGTGATGAAAGCATCGTAATGGCCATTGGGCTGAAATGTCCCGGCTGGAATCAGCACCGAGGTACTGGTGCCATTCAACGTGCCGGGGCCGCCGCCCGGCGGCACAGACGTGAAGACTGGATGATCGCCGACAGTTACCGTGACGATGTCCGTCGTTCCTGCACCCTGGAAGGGATCCCAACTGAGCAGGAACGGCAGCGCGGGATTCACGGCCTGGGCAGCAGCGAGATTGTTCACGTGTGGCGCATTAGGTTGAATCAGGCCTGACGGGAAGTTGAGGGTAACCCGTTCGGTGGGGGTAGTCCCATGAAGGTTGAAGACATAGTTGCCACTGGGGAAAGTGGCGTCGAAGGATGCCGGAGCCGTGATGCCTTCGGTCCGGAAAAAAGACTTGGGAACGAGCGAATCTCCCCAAAGTTCCGCCACACTGCTGTCGGGCAGGGTGAGGCTGACGTTTGAAGCTGGGGAGTTGGAGGCGACTAAGGCGGTGACGCCGAAAACATAGGTAGCCACGGGATCAAGCGTCGCCCCGCCCGCGGTCGCCTGGTCGTACATGCAAGTTTCGCTGAGCATGAAGCTGGTGGTGTCGTTGGTGTTGGGGCTGCTTGAACGGGGTGCGAAAACGCCCGCCTGCCCCATCAGCAGGTGGCCGGGAAGGTCGGTGCCAGACATGCTCCACGTAATCGTTCGGTCCGCGGGAAAAGGATACCCTTGGATCGGCGTGCAAGTGATTACCGTATTGCCAGCGCTCCACACGGACAGAGTCGGCAGGACACCGTAGAAGGGAGGAACAGGAGCGTTAGCGTCGATAAAAACAGCCGCTGTGACGCTGGGATTCATCGGCTTGTTGAAAGTGAAGACAATCGGCGCCGTAGGCGAAGCCACGGGGCCAAAGTTACGGGGGACCATTGAGAGGATAAGGGGCTGAGCTTGGGATCCCTCAGAGACGGAGCCGGTAGTGAACCACCCACCTGGAAGTATTGCCGGGTTTGTGACCCGCAGCGAGTTGCCAGCAAGGTCGCTGCCGACAACGGACCAAGTGATCGTCTTGTTCGTCGGGAACGCCGAGTTCGGCGTACAAGTGAGCACCGTATTGCTCATGCTCCATGAGCGGGCAACCGGCAACAGAAAGGATGGATTGTTAGGCTGGAGGGACGAGTCTTGGAACACCGCAAACGTTACGGTCGGGGCGGTATTCATCGTCTTGCTGAAGGTGAAGACGACCGAGTCGGTGGTTCGGATACCGGTGGCCATCTGGGCGGGAGATGTTGAGATAATGGCCGGTTGTGCTAGCGACTCCGCCAGGCTCGTCAGCCAACAGACCAGAATTAGCAACCGCGCAAATCGATCGTGCGTGTCCATTAGGGAACCTCCGAACACTGCTTTTCGGAGTTGGGTTGATGGTGGCAGTCCGCTTTTTGGTGTAGATGGTTTCATTGGTTACTTTCCGGATCATGACCCGATACCACTTCACCATTTCCGGTCGGATCGGCGTGGTTCAACTCCCATGTTGTCCGGACGATGACCCGATACCACTTCACCTGTTGCAACATCTTCGATATACAACGAGGTAGTCATTTTATCATAATTACCTGCGCAGAGTCGATAATTATGACCAGCGCGCGCATTCAACTCAATGGTGAGGGGCGAGCCTTGGTTAATTGTAACTTCAAAAGTATGCACTCCTGGGGTTAATGTGAAAACGTTTGCATAATCCCCCCACTTCCCTCTCCAGCCAGCTCCTTTCATCGAGCCTTTCAATGTCCAGACCTTTACGCCGTCAACTTTGGCTAGATAGGCACTTACGCCGGCAACTTTGTAAATGTCGAAACCGGAGTATTCAATTTGAGCAACTGGGGCATCGGGTGAAACTGGGGGCGTTTGGGGTGGCGACGCGCAGCCTCCGCACAACACTGACGCCCCGACCAGAACCGAAATGAAACATCTTGGCACCGTAATTTGCTTCAGCCAAGGAATGTCCCGACTCGTGAATCGGGGGACGTGGCAAACGAGTCTGATGGGGCAACGCATCGCATACTGGATTTGGGCGATGAGTGAACCTCCGGCAACTATCTTTCTGAACCAGATTGAGGGTTGAGGTTCGGCTTGCGGTGTGGCTGGTTTCATAGTGGCTCCTTTGGTTGTTGGTCGTAAGAGGCAGGCTGTTGTGTGTCCGTTTTCTCCTTTTTGAAGTCCGCACCAGGCCCCATACATCCGCCAAGGAGCACACTAACCGAGGCAATGGCGAGGCATAACCTCAGCTTCACCGAGCACGACAGAGCGGCCTGTGACGCTGGCGAGCAGGGACCACACCTTTTCCCTAGGACTTGTTTCCTGATCTCAAGGATGCTCATTCGCCAATCCCGTTTTCATACGGTGATTGTGCCACCGTACAGAGAGGAAAGTAATCGCCATCTTTTTGGTGCTTTTCTGTCACCACTGGCAAAACACGCATTTGAGGTTTGTGTTTATTGGCTGCAACCGCTAACCACATTATGCACCTGACAGCAAGACATGGTTACTCTTTGCCAGGAAATGGTTAGCTCCTCATCCTTCCTCCTCGCGTTCGAGCGGAATTTACAGGGCAGAAACTTAAGGGTCAGCAACGCCATGAGCGATGGTGAGCGCTTGGCAACCCTACGGACGCCTTCGGATCCTCATCCACCAGTGGTTGCTTGGCAAAGGACCGATCACCGTGAGTTCGCTCATGGAAATTTCCGGGACGAGCCATCCCACGGTTTCGAGATCGCTCGAACGTTTCGATCATTACCTGAAACGTCACTCCGACCGCAGCGCCGAACTACGTTCTTTTCCGCGCGAGGAATGGGCGCGATTGCTGGCGGTGTCAGATGAGGTTCGCGGTACAGTTCGTTTCGCCGACCGTTCGGGGCAAGCTCGATCGCCGGAATCACTGCTTCGGCGTCTGCGCAAAATTGGGGGTCAGGACGTCGCAGTCGGTGCCGTGTTGGGCGCGAAACACTACCAGCCATCGCTAGACCTCGTTGGCAATCCACGTCTCGACATATCCATCCATTCCGGGCGCAAGACAGCAGACCTTTCCTTTGTTGAACGGCTCGACCCGGGCTTGGAGAAAACCGTTAAGCGTGACGAATCCCCCACCTTAGTAATTCATACCATCCGACGCGCGGCCTCACTTTTCCAACACGGTGAGGATAGCCTCCCTTGGGCCGACCCGGTCGAATGCCTTCTCGATTTGCACGAAGCGCGTCTCGAATCCCAGGCGCTTGAGTTTCTCAACTCCTTTCCCGCAACCAAAGGCCGCCCATTATGAGTCCCGACGGGGCGCATTCGCGAGTCTTTGGTAATTCGGCAGCATATCAACGGCTGAAACGACCTCCCCAAACAGACCAGCGCCATCGTCCCCGCGCTGCCGATGGCGCTCACGAGAATCAGACCACCCCTGCTCACTTAAAGTGAGCCACCCGATGGGCGGCCTCTTTTCTTTCCAAGTAGTAATCGCCCCCTACAGGTTGTGGTGTCTCGGACGGTCTGGTCGGAGCCACGTATTGAACGTTAACGATAAATTCATGCGCATGAGCACCACAATGTGCCCTTGACGTTGGCGACCCGCTTCTCGCGCGGAAGGTGGCAACATTTCTCTTAGCGACATCGCAGCGACAATCAACCAGAGTTCCCCACCCGCTGCCCGAACTGCACCGTAGTACCTCCGTTACACCTCCGTAGTACCTCCGTATCGCCTACGGAGGTGTAACGGAGGTGTAACGGAGGTGTAACGGAGGTGTAACGGAGGTGTAACGGAGGTGGGGTGGCGGGTGGTAGCGGGGCCGAAATGAAAACTGCCACGCGCGAAGATTGCTTTATTCCTGCCGTTCCTGTTTTGTTAGGGAGTTACCGTGAGCACTTTGACTGACCAACCCGCCCCGGCGGACCCGGCTGACCCGACTGCGGCGGCAACTGCCATGCCGGCCACCAGCTCCAGGCTGCGGTTGCGGCAACGCGCCGAAGCGGCCTTCCGGGAGCAAGCCGCCCAGTTGCCGGAAGACCGCGCGGCCCTTTCGCCCGAGGCCACCCAACGGTTGCTCGACGAACTGCAAGTCCACCAGATCGAGTTGGAGATGGAGAACGAGGAGTTGCGCCGGAAGCAGGCGGAACTTGAGGTTTCGCGCGCGCGCTATTTCGACCTCTATAGTCTGGTGTCAGCGGAGGCGCCGGCCCGCCGCTGGCAGCAGGTCTTCACGACGGTGGGGTTTTCCCTGGCGCACACCGACGCAGCGACCAACACCTTTCTGGAAGTCAACGCCGCCTGCGCCCAGCAACGCGGCTACACGCCGGCGGAACTGGTCGGCCAGCCGATCACCACGATCTATCCGCCGGAAGCGCTGCCGACGATGCGGGAACGGCTCAAGAACATTGACGAAGTTGGGCATCTGGCCTTTGAATCCGTCCACCGCCGCAAGGACGGCTCCACTTTCCCCGTGCTGGTGGATGTGACCACGATCCGCGACGCGGCGGGCCGGCCGGTTTCGCGGGTAGCCTACGCGCTGGACATCACCGAGCACCGGCAGGCGGCGGCGGCGTTGGCGGAGAGCGAGCGGGTGCAGCGCCTCGCCCTCCAGATCGGGCACATCGGCACCGTGGAGATTGAGTTGGCGACCCAGCGCGCCCGGTGGTCGCCGGAATGCGCGGTGATCTGGGGCTTGCCGGAAAACTTCACTGGCGACTTCCAGACTTTTTGCTGGGCGCGCATCCATCCCGACGACCTGGGGTGGGTCCAAGCCCAGTATGCGCAACAAGTGCAGGATCGCGAAGAGTGCGGGATGGAATTTCGCATCGTGCGGCCAGACGGTGTGCTGCGGTGGGTCAGCTCGCGGGGGCAGGTGATTGTGGAAGGCGATGCTGACCGGGGCTTGGAGCGCGGACATTCCTGTCCGCTTCCCGCCGCCACGCCCGCCCCAAGCGGACAAGAATGTCCGCGCTCCGGCCAGCGAGAGAAGGGCGGGGTTGCGGACGCCGCCGGGGTCGCCACGCGGATTGTCGGCGTCGTTCAGGACATCACCGAACGCAAGCAAGCCGAAGTGGCCCGGCAGCAGGAACAGGCGTTCACGCAGGCGATCATAAACAGCATTCCGGGCACCTTCTACATACTCGACGCCAGCCAAAAGTTTATCCGTTGGAACGACTTCGAGCGCGATGTCATTCTCGGCGTGCCGGAAGCCAAGGTGCCCGAAGCCGACGCCCTCGGCAGCATCCACCCGGATGATCGCGCCCGGACCCTGGCGGCCATCACGGGGATCATGACGGGCGGCAGGGAGGAAGTTGCGGAAGTCCGGGTGCTCATGCGCGGCGGCCCGGACTACCGCTGGATGCTGCTGACAGGCCGGCGGCTGGTCGTGGACGGAAGTGCTTTCCTGATCGGCACCGGGATTGACACCACCGAGCGCAAGCAGGCGGAGTTGCAACTTCAGCGCACGACCTACTTGCTGGCGGAAGCCCAGCGCACGGCCCGCGTCGGCTACTACGTCACCGACCTTGCCACCGGGCACTGGGACACCTCGCCGATGCTGGATGAAATCTTCGGCATTGGCCCGGATTTCCCGCACGACATCCCGAGCTGGGGCCGGCTAATTCACCCGGACGACCAGTCGGCGGCGCTCCAGCATTACGCTGCCGCCACCGTCGGCGATGGCAAGTTCCGGATGGATTACCGTGTCAACCGCCCCAGCGACGGCGAGTTGCGCTGGGTGGCCGCTTTCGGCCAGTTCGAGTACTCACCGGAAGGGAAACCCGTCCGTCTGGTGGGCTGCATCCAGGACATCACCGAGCGCAAACTGCTCGCGGAAGAACTATCCCAACTCAACCGCCAACTGGAGCAGCGCGTCGCCGAGCGCACCGCCGAACTCTCGCGGGAGATTGCCCGGCGCCGGCAGACCGAGGTCAGCCTGCGGGCCAGCGAACAACGCCACCGCAACCTGGTGGAAACCATCCCCGGATGGGTCTGGGAGGTGGATGAACGTGGGGTCTATACCTTCGCCAGCCCACAGTGCAGCGACCTCTTGGGCTACACGCTGGAGGAAATTCTGGGCCGAACTCCGTTTGACTTGATGCCGCCGGAAGAAGCCGAGCGGGTGGCGTCCTTGATTCTGCCGGTCATGACTCGTGGCGAACCGATCTGCGGGCTGGAGAATACGGTCCGCCATAAGGATGGTCGGCTGGTGATCGTGGAAACCAACGGCGTGCCCATCCGGGATGCCACCGGGAAGCTGCGCGGCTACTGCGGCCTGGACCATGACATCACGAAGCGCCGCCAAGCCGAGACGCAGTTGCGCAAGCTGCAAAGCGCGGTGGAGCAAAGCCCGACGGCGGTGGTCATCACCGACACCACCGGCGCCATCGAATACGTGAACCCGCAGTTTACGGTACAAACCGGCTACACCGCTGCCGAGGCGCTGGGCCAGAACCCGCGCATCCTCCAATCCGGCCATCATCCGCGCGAATTCTTCGTGCGGATGTGGGAGACGCTGCAGGCCGGCCACATCTGGCGCGGCGAATTGTGCAATCAACGGAAGGACGGGACGCCGTTCTGGGAGTCCGCCGCCATCGCGCCGATCCGCGACCACGCGGGCTGGCTGACCCATTACGTGGCGATCAAGGAAGACATCACCGAGCGCCGGCGGGTTGCCGAGGAACTGCGCCGGGCCAAGGAAGCCGCCGATGCCGCCAACCGCGCCAAGAGCACCTTCCTGGCGAACATGTCCCACGAAATGCGCACGCCGATGAACGCCATTCTCGGCTTCTCCCAACTGCTGTTGCGCGACGCGGAGCGCTCCGGTCGCTGTCAGCCAGAGTATGTAACCACCATCCTGCGCAGCGGGGAGCACCTGCTGCGGATCATCAACGACATCCTGGAGATGGCGCGCATTGAATCCGGCCGGGTGACGCTTAACGTGGCTCCCTTTGACCTTTACCGTTTGCTGGAGGACGTGGAGCGCATGTTCGGCCTGCGCGCCCAAACCAAGCGACTGCGCTTCCAGGTCGAGCGACAGGGCGAGGTGCCGCGCCACCTTCTGGCCGATGAAACCAAGCTGCGCCAGGTTCTCATCAACCTGCTGGGCAACGCTGTGAAGTTCACCCCCAAGGGCGGGGCAATCACCTTGCGACTGCGCTCCGAACCGGAGCCAGACGGGGCGATGCGCTTGCACGCCGAAATCGAGGACACTGGCATGGGGATTGCCCCGGAGGACCTTCCGCACCTGTTCGAGCCTTTCTTCCAGACTCTCAGTGGCCGGCAAGTCTCCGGCGGCACCGGGCTGGGGCTGCCCATCAGCCAGGAGTTCGTCCGCCTCATGGGAGGCAAGTTTGAAGTCACCAGCCAAGTCGGAGTAGGCAGCACGTTCCGGTTTGACGTGCGGGTGATCCGGGCGCAGGGAACCGCCGCCGGGGTGGAACGCCCCCCCGCCCACGGATCATTGCGGCTCCAGCCGGGGCAGCCGGCCTGCCGGGTGTTGGTCGTTGATGACCAACCGGAAAACCTCCAACTGCTCACGCTCTTGCTCGCCCCAGTCGGCTTTGAAATCCGCACCGCCGACGACGGCGCGGAGGCGGTGGCCCAGTCCCAGGAGTGGGCACCGCATCTGGTGTTGATGGACCTGCGAATGCCGGGGATGGATGGCTACGAAGCGACGCGGCGGCTTCGCGCGGCGCACGGCCCGACGGTGAAGATCATCGCCCTGAGTGCCGGCGTGTTTATCGAAGATCGCC
>Ga0194044_10001352_pt1 | contig 12432 bp, 9 predicted proteins | sample JunL4417m_MetaG_FD_155460 | JGI IMG/M metagenome (GOLD analysis project Ga0194044, IMG submission 155460) | Anoxic zone freshwater microbial communities from boreal shield lake in IISD Experimental Lakes Area, Ontario, Canada - Jun2016-L442-17m | ecosystem: Environmental > Aquatic > Freshwater >...
TGTCACAGCGCCGGGGCGGGCCGCACGAGCCCCGGGGCGGGCCGCACGAGCCCCGGGGCGCAACGGCGCGACCCCCGCGCGGCGGGCGGCGCGAGCCGGCGGCGGACGGGACGCCACGGCGGCGCGCGCCCCGGCGCGTGGACCGCGCGCGTGCGCTCCCGGCGGACGAGCGCCGGGCGGGCGCGCAGCCGCCCGGCGCGCCGCAGGGCCAGGACCGAGAGCCCGGCCGGGCAAATCGCGTGCACGCAGCGCGGCAAGAGCGAGGAACCGGCGGACTGCCGGCGGGCGCGGGCGCCGGCGGTCGCTCGCGACGGGAGTCCGCCTCATCGCGGCCAAGGCGGCGACGACAGGCTCCACCGCGGTCGGGCGGGGAGAGACAGAGGCACGAACGCCGTGCGTCGCAGCGCCGGCGGCGGCCGCCGACGGCGCCCGGCGCCCGCCGTCCTTCGCATAGTCCTTGTAGGCGGTCGCGCCGCCGTAGGTGACGACCGCGGTGGCCGCCAGGGCAACGACCGCCGCCTTCGCGATGCCGAGTCCGGCGAGCTTGGCGGTCAGGCCACTGACGACCGACGAGCCGCCCGCGGCCAACGCGGTCGAAACGGCCGTTGAGGCGCCGGCCGAAACGGCTGTCGAGGCGCCGGCCGAGGCCACAGTCGAAGCACCCGCCGAAGCGGCCGCCGTTGAGGCGCCGGCCGAAGCGGCCGCCGAGGCGCCGGAGGCGGCGAGGTTCGTGGCCGCCGCGGCGGCCACGTGGACGCCGAAGAGTTGCGGCGCGGCGACCAGGGGCAGCGCCAGACCGAGGCCCACGGCGTGGGCGCCGCTCCAGCGGTCCACCGTCTTGCGGCAATCCGCACACGTGCGCGCGTGCTCGAGGACTCGCCGGCGGCGCGCTTCTGTCAGGCGGCCGCCGACGGAGTAGGCGGCCGCCTGCTCGGCGAAGCCGCAGGCCGGCTCGTGCCCCCCGTCGGCCGTCAGCGAGGTGAACGCGGTCCTGAAGGAGCGCCGCGCGCGGAACAGCAGCACCTCCGAGGAGCCCCGCGAGATCCCGAGCGCCGCGGCGATGTCGCTGTGCTGCAGCCCGTGCACGTCCTTGAGCAACAGGGCGGCCTGCTGCTTGGGGGGTAGCTGCGCAAGACTCGCCGAGAACAGCCGCGCCATCTCGGCCTGATCCTCCCCGTCGCCGGCCTTCTGGTCTGCCGCCACCCCGGGATCGTCGAGCAGGATCGGCCGGCGGCTGCCCGCGCGCAGATGGTCCCAGCAGGCGTTGACGGTGACGCGGTACAACCACGCCCACAGGTGCAGCTCCCCTTCGATCCTGGGGATCTGCCGATACGCCTTGAGAAAGACCTCCTGGGCGATGTCGCGAGCGTCCTCACGATCATGCACCAGGCGCCAGGCGAGGTTGTAGATGGCGGTCTGGTAGTCGGTCACGAGACGGGCGAACGCGCCCTCCTCGCCGGCGCGCAGGGCGGCCACGAGCCGCGCGTCGTCGCGGGCGGCGCCGCTTGCGGCGCCGCTCTGCAACGCGCGTACATCTTTGGAGACCGTGGCCATCCTGCTCCCAGTAACCCTTCCGCGCCTGTGAACCTTAACACCGGCTCCGCACCGGCTGTGATCCGCCCGCCGTGACCCGGCTTCTTCCGGTACCATGTAAGATCGGTGGTCTTCCCGGCGTTCCTTGTGATGAAGTGCCCGGTGATCGCCGGCTCACTCATGGTATCGACAGGGAGGACCACAATGTTGAGAAAGCGCGTCAGAGCGGCAGGCTGGGTCAGACGCCCGGCCGCGAGGATCGCCCTCCCGACGGCGGCAGTGGCGCTGCTCGCCCTCATGGTCGCCGCGCCCGTGGTGGCCCAGGCGGCCGCGCCGCCGAAGGCCAAGGCGCGGCATTTCATGGCCCGGGCCACCGTCACGTCGGTCAACGTGGCCGCCGGGACCCTCACCGCCACTGTAGTCAAGGGCAACCGCGCGATGAAGCCCTCGATCGGCAAGGACGTCGCCTTCGCCGTCGGTGACACCTCCGTGATCGTCAAGATCGGCGAGGACGGCGCGACGACGATCGCCCTCGGCGCCCTGGTCGCCGGGGACCGCGTGCTCGTCACCGGGCGCGTCGACCGCACAAACCCCGACGCGCCGCTGTTCAACGCCTGGCTCATCATCGACCGCGGGCCGAAGCCTCTGAAGACCTGAGGCCGGGGCGGTCAAGCCGGGTACAGCCGCTCCCAACGGGGGCGGTCCGCGGCGCGGGCGGGGCTTCTTGCCCCTCCCGCGCCGCGCGCGCGTGCGAGCGCGGGGGGCGCAAGCGCGTGACGCCCGCGCGGGTAGCCCATACCTGTCAGTAGATCAGGCGCGACAGCCGGTCAAGAGCCTCCACGCCGCGCGGCTCATACGGAAACGCCGGCAGGCGCACGCAGGCGGGTCCGAGCGTCTCGATCTCGTGCAGGTACGGGAGCTGCTCCTCACGCACGGCGGCGCAGAACGCGCACGAGCCGGGCGCGGAGACCATGTTGGCCACGACCCACGAACAGCGCACCGGGATGCCGGCCAGGCTGTCCAGGAGCCGCAGGGTCTCCTGCACGGCCAGCGCCTCGGGGATCGCCACGGCGACGAGCTGACAGCGCTCGGCGTCGCTGAGGAGCTGCTCCACCTGGCGTAGCTGCTTCGACTTCTGGCGCACAAGCTCCCCGGCGCGCGCCAGTGAGAACACGTTCTGGTATTTCAGCAGCACCCGGAAGAGCGCCATGAACCATTGCCTGACCAGCGCCGGCGTCTGCAGCAGGCGCAGGGCGTGGCCGGTCGGCGCCAGGTCGAGGACGTAGGCGGCGTAGCGACCCTCGTGTACCAGATCCATGAGCTTCATGAGAGCCATGAGCTCATCGAGGCCCGGCGGGGCCAGGGAGATGAGCTCTTCCATCACCTGGCGGTCGAAGGCGATCTCCAGGTCGCCGCCGGCGCCGAAGGCGGCGAACGCCTCCCGCATCTCGCCGGCATAGAGTCCGCTGACCTCCGCCAGCAGCGAGGTCGCGTCCATCTCCAGAGCGTCGAGCCCCGCCACGCCCTCGACAGCCGTGATCTCACTGCCGAGATCCTGCCCCAGACAGTCGCAGAGCGAGTGCGCCGGATCGACCGAGAAGAGCAGGACCCGCCGGCCCTCGTTCTGGCCCTCGTGCTTGCGCGCCAGGTGGAGGGCCGTGGCGGCGGCGATGGTGGTCTTGCCCACGCCGCCCTTGCCGCCGACGAGGATGAAGCTCTGTTCCAGGGTGATGCGGGCCGGCGGGGCGAGCCCGGCGGGCGGGGCGAGCCCGGCCGGCGGGGCGAGCCCGGCCGGCGGGGCGAGCCCGGCGGAGCCGGGCGCAGGCGGCTCCGCCGGCGCGCCCGCCTCGTGCGGTCCCGCCCGGCGCAGCAGGTCGGCGAACCTCCGCAGGCCGACCTGGCCGTGGACCTGGCGCGGCAGCAGCGGCACGCACACCGCGGCCGTGCGGCCGCCGGCCGCGGGCGCAGCGGCGCCGGCGGTAGGCGGAGCGGCGCCGGCCACCCCCGCGCCGAAGCGCGCCGCGATCTCCCGCAGCGACGGTTGCTGCTCTCGCCAACGCCGGGCGCAGAAGAGGCACTCCGCGGCGTCCGCCCTTCTGGCCACCCGATTGACGACCACGGTGCGCACGGGCACGCCCATGCCCTCCAGAGTATCCACGAGCCTGCCGGTCTCCCTGACGCTCATCGCCTCGGGGATGGTCACCGGTACGAACTCGGTGGTGCGCGGGGCGCGCAGCAGGTCGCGCAGCAGCTCCATATCGGCGGTCATGCCTTCCATGAAAGCGTCCGTCTCGTCGCGGCGCCGGCGCCCGAAGACCGACTGCATGTAGCGGTGCTTCTCGAGCATGAGGTCGAGGACGCGCAACCACTGCCCCATCAGCTCGGGCAGGGCGAGCAGGCGCAGGGTGTGCCCCGTGGGCGCGGTGTCGAGAATCACCAGGGAGTAGCGCCCTTCCCTCACGAGCTCGGCGATCTCGATGACCGCCATCAGCTCGTCGAGGCCGGGCAGCGAGAGATCCAGGAACTGGCGGATGTCGTCGTGGTCGAAGTAGGTGCCGCGGTCCATGATCGTCTTGATGGCGTCGCCGTAGCGCTCTTTGAATGTTTGCAGGCGTTTTGCCGCGTCGACCGCCCAGGCGAAGAGCTCGGGCTCCTCGCGGATGGGCGTGATCTGGTCGCCGATCGGCTGTTCGAACGTATCGGACAACGAGTGCGCCGGGTCGGTCGAGACGACCAGCACGGCGCCCGACCGACGCCGCGCCCAGTGCAGGGCCGTGGCGGCGGCGACGGTGGTCTTGCCCACGCCGCCTTTGCCCCCGAACATCAGGAAGCGCAGCCCTTCGTCGGCCAGGAAGGAGGGGGACCGCGCATCCGGGCGTTCGGGCGCCGTCGGTCCTTCTGGCCCGCTCGGGCCATCCGGCGCGCTCGGGCGGTCTGGCCCGCTCGGGCCATCCGGCGCGCTCGGGCGGTCTGGCCCGCTCGGGCCATCCGGCGCGCTCGGCCGGTCTGGCCCGCCCGCGCCGCCGGGCGCGCGCGGCGCGGGCGGCGCCGGAGGTCCCGCTGACGCGCCGTCGACCACGATGCTCCTCCCCCACGTGCGCACGTCCTGGACGCCTGCAGGTTACCACCGAAGACCGGGCGGCGCGGCGGGCGGGCGCTACCGCTTCACAGCGAAGCTCAAGGCGTTGCTCGCGCCCGCCGCGGTCGTCACTGTGACCTGCGCGGCGCCGCGCCTCGCGGTCGCCGGCGCCCCGCGCATGCCGGAGGTGGGCCTGGGCGTCGCGATGCTGTGCCCCACGGAAGCATCGTGACGGTGAAGCTCGCGACGCTCGTCGCCGCGGCGCCGTTGAAGGCGACCGTGGCGACGCCGGTGAAGCCGCCGCTTCTGTTCGGCACGCGTCTCTGACCAGTCCACCCGAACCCACGCGCCCCCGAGGCGGGCAGGCCTCGGGCGCGCGCGGGTCCGCGGGAGAGCCACGGCTGGAGACAGTGGCGCCCTATCGGACTACGATGAAACTCCGCATGCTCGTGCCCGTGCCTGCGACGGTGGTCACGGCGATCCTGCCGCTGGTGGCGCGGCGCGGCACGATGGCCGTGATCCGCGTGGCGGACAACACGGTGAAGCTCGCCGCGACGCCGTTGAAGGCGACCGACGTGGGTCCGATGGCGCCGCTGAAGGCCGTGCCGAACACAGTGACGAAAGTGCCCGCCGGGCCGAAGGTCGGGGTGAAGCCGAAGACGGCGGGCGCCGGCGCGCCTGCTGTGTCCACCGCGGCCGCGACATTGAGCCGCCCGCCAGTGGCCGTGATGCCGCTGAGCGAGGTCAGGGGATCGACACTGTCGAGGATCCGCTGGACGCGCTGCGTCATGGTCTCGGACGGGTACTGCGCGGCGCAGAGCGCGACCGCCCCGGTGACCTGCGGCGTGGCCATGGAGGTGCCGCTCCAGCTCAGGTACCAGCCCCCTGTCCTCACGCTCTGCGCGCCCCAGGTGGCGCCGGCGTCCGTGGTGGCGAGGACGGTGCCGCGGCCGCCCACCGCCCGGCCCTCTTCGGCGTCGCTGAAGGCGACCGCTTCGAGGTCCGCGGAGGTCCCCGAGCTCTGCGCGGTCCAGGTGGCGCCGCCGTTCGTGGTGGCGAGCATGATGCCGCCCCAGCCCGCCGCCCAGCCGTGAGCGGCGTCGGTGAAAGCTACGCCGCGCAGGCGCTCTTCAGTCCCCGAGCTCTGTGCGTTCCAGGTGGCGCCGCCGTTGGTGGTAGCAAGGATGGCGCCGCCCATGCCCACCACCCAGGCGTGGTCGGCGTCGGTGAAGGCGACGTCGTAGAGCCGCGTGCCGCTCCCCGAGCTCTGCGCGTTCCAGGTGGCGCCGCCGTTGGTGGTAGCGAGGATGACGCCGCCCTCGCCCACCGCCCAGCCGTGGGCGGCGTCGCTGAAGACGACGCCGTGAAGCCACGTGGTGACCCCCGAGGTCTGCGCGCTCCAGGTCGCGCCGCCATCCGTGGTCGCGAGGATGGCGCCGGTGTAGCCCACCGCCCAGCCGTGGGTGGCGTCGGTGAAGTCGACGGCGTAGAGCAGCTCGGTGGTCCCCGAGCTTTGCGCGCTCCAGGTGGCGCCGCCATCCGTGGTCGCGAGGATGGCGCCGCCGTCGCCCACCGCCCAGCCGTGCGTAGCGTCCGTGAAGTCGACGGAGAAGAGGATCGCGCGGGACCTCGAGCTCTGCGCGCTCCAGGTGGCGCCGCCGTTCGTGGTGGCGACGATGCTGCCGGCGTCGCCGACCGCCCAGCCGTGGGCCGCGTCGGGGAAGGCAACGTCCATGAAGGACAAGGCGACGGCCGGCGCCGTGCTGAGGATGCCCACGCCGGGGGCGCCCAGATCGACGCTCGTGGCGCCGTAGTTCGAGAACTCGGCAAGGGCATCGACGTCGTCGGTGGCAGCCACGGAGATGATGTTGGCGCAGTCGTAGGATGCGGGGTAGAAGGGAGTCGTGTCGTTGTCGTCGCCGATCTGGTCGGCGCCGCCGTTGCCGGCCGCCGCGCAGAAGACGATGCCGGCCGCGCCGGCGGCGTTGATGGCGGTGCGCAGCAAGGGGTTGTAGCCGTCTCCGCCCCAGGAGGCATTGATCGCCACGACGTTGACGCCGTACTTGCGCTTCTCGTTGACCACGTAGTCGATGCACGTAATCGCATCCGCCTCGGTGCCGGGGCCGGCCGCACTCAGGAACTTGAGCGCCATGATGCGCGCCTGCCAGGCCACGCCGGCGATGCCGACACCGTTGTTGCCCACTGCCGCCGCGGTACCCGAGGTGTGGGTGCCGTGCCCGTGTTCGTCGTAGGGGTCGCCGGAGCCGGTGACGGCGTTGATCCCGTACACGTCGTCGATGTAGCCGTTGCCCTCGTCGTCGATGCCGTTGGCCGGGATCTCGCCCGGGTTGTGCCACATGTTGGCGGCCAGGTCGGGATGACTGTAGGCGACGCCGGTGTCGATGTCGGCGACCACGACGTCGGCGCTGCCCGTGGTCGTGCTCCACGCCTCAGGGGCGCTGATGTCGGCGCCTGGGGCGCCGCCGGTCTGGCCGGTGTTGTTCAGTCCCCACAGCAGAGGGAACAGAGGATCGTTCGGGGTGATGGCGTCCGCGTAGAGCCTGTAGTTGAGCGAGGCGGCGCTGACGTTCGGGTTCTGCAGGGCGCTCTTCACGAGAGCGTCGCCGGTGAGCGTGGCGGACTTGATGAGCACGATGCGCTGGCCGGGGGGCAGGATGGCCTGCACGCGGAGGTCGCGGACGTGGGCCGCGCCCAGTGAGCTCGCCAAGGCCGTCTTGCCCGACCGCGAAGCGCCGGCGCGCAGGCGCACGAGGACCTCGCCGGCCACGTAGGAGGCGCCGGGCGCCGGCGCGGACTGCGCGGTAGGCCGCGCATCCCGGCTACCGGCCTGTGCCTGCATCGCCGGCAGCAGGCCGCCGGCGAGGCACAGGCTCAGCGCGAACAGCAGAAGAATGGTGAAGTGACGAAACCCGCACCCTGTCCTGGCGATCATGAGTCGCTCCCTCCGTTGGCTGAGTGGCGCGGAGCATGCGTGCCCCTCGACCTGCCGAGGCCGCCCCGTTGAAGCGCTTCGGGGCGGCCTCGGGCGCACGCGCGGCCGCGGAGGGCCGCGACTGAAGACGGCGCGCGCCTAGCGGACCACGATGAAGCTTGTCCTGCTCGTGCCGGTGCCGGCGGCGGTGGTCACGGAGATCGGGCCGCTGGTGGCGCGGCGCGGCACGATGGCCGTGATCCGCGTGGCGGAGAACACGATGGAGTTCGTCACGACGCCGTTGAAGGCGACCGAAGTGGGTCCGATGGCGCCGCTGAAACCCGTGCCGAACAAAGTGACGACAGTGCCCGCCGGGCCCAGGGTCGGGGTGAAGCCGAAGACGGTGGGCGCCGGCGCGCCTGTGGTGTCCACCGCGGCCGCGACGTTGAGCCGCCCGCCGGTGGCCGTCTTGCCGCTCAGCGAGGCCAGGGGATCGACATTGTCGAGGATCCGCTGGACGCGCTGCGTCATGGTCTCGGACGGGTACTCCGCGGCGCACAGCGCGACCGCCCCGGTGACGTGCGGCGCGGCCATGGACGTGCCCATCCAGCTCACGTACCAGCCCCCGCTCCCCAGCGAGGTCTGCGCGTTCCATTCGTCGCCGCCGTTGGTGGTGGCGAGGATAGCGCCGCCGCCGCCCACCGCCCAGCCGTTTTCGGCGTCGCTGAAGGCGACCGCTTCGAGGTCCGCGGAGGTCCCCGAGCTCTGCTCGGTCCAGGTGCCGCCGCCATCTTCGGTGGCGAGGATGGTGCCGTACCAGCCCACCGCCCAGCCGTGGGTGGCGTCGCTGAAGGCGACGCTGCGAATGCGCTCAGTGGTCTCCGTGCTCTGCTCGGTCCAGGCGCCGCCGCCGTTCGTGGTGACGAGGATGGTGCCGTTGCCGCCCACTACCCAGGCGTGAGTCGCGTCGCTGAAGGCGACGTCGTAGAGCCGCGAGCTGCTCCCCGAGCTCTGCTCGATCCAGGTGTCGCCGCCGTTCGTGGTGGCGAGGATGACGCCCGAGGCGAGGTCCGGGTCGAAGCCTACCGCCCAGCCGTGGGTGGCGTCGCTGAAGCCGACGCCGTGGAGCCACGTGCCGCTCCCCGAGCGCTGCTCGTTCCAGGTGTCGCCGCCGTCGCTGGTCGCGAGGATGGTGTCGGCCTCGCCCACCGCCCAGCCGTGGGTGGCGTCGCTGAAGGCGACGTCGTAGAGCAGCTCAAAGGTCCCCGAGCTCTGCGCGCTCCAGGTGTCGCCGCCGTCGCTGGTGGCGAGGATGAGGCCGCCGTCGCCCACCGCCCAGCCGTGCGTCGCGTCGCTGAAGTCGACGCCCCACAAGGTCGCGAGCGTCCCCGAGCTCTGCGCGTTCCAGGTGGCGCCGCCGTCGCTGGTGGCGAGGATGAGTCCGCCCTCGCCCACCGCCCAGCCTTGGGTGGCATCGACGAAGTCGACGCCGAGGAAGGAGACGCCGGCGGCCGGCACCGTGCTGAGGATGCTCACGCCGGGGGCCGCCAGATCGACGCTCGTGGCGCCGTAGTTCGAGAAGTCCGCCAAGGCATCGGTGTCGTCGGTGGCCGCCACGGAGATGATGTTCGGGCAATCGTAGGATGAGGGGTACTGCGGCGTCACGTCGTTGTTGGTGGCGTCGTTGCCGGCCGACGTGCAGAAAACGATGCCGGCGGCGCCGGCGGCCCTGATGGAGTCGCGCTCCAGGACGCTATACTCGCCGCCGCCCCACGAGGCGTTGATCGCCACGACATTGACGCCGTAGTTGACCTTCTCGTTGACCACGTAGTTGATGCTCGCGATCGCGTCCGCGGTGGTGCCGTAGCCGGTCGCATCCAGAAACTTGACCGCCATGATGCGCGCCTGCCAGGCCACGCCGGTGATGCCGATGCCGTTGTCGCCGACGGCGGCCATGGTGCCCGAGGTGTGGGAGCCGTGGCCCTGGTCGTCGTAGGGGTCGCCGGAGCCGGTGATGGCGTTGATGCCGTAGACGTCGTCGATGTAGCCGTTGAGGTCGTCGTCGATGCCATTGGCCGGGATCTCGTAGGGGTTGTGCCACATGTTGGCGGCCAGGTCGGGATGGTCGTAGGCGACCCCGGTGTCGGTGCTGGCGACCACGACGTCGGCGCTGCCCGTGGTCGTGCTCCACGCCTCAGGGGCGCTGATGTCGGCGCCCGGAGTGCCGCCGGTCTGGCCGATGTTGTTCAGCCCCCAGAGGTCTGGGAAGAGAGGATCGTCCGGAGTGACCGCCTTGAAGCCGCGGCGCTCGATGACGGCGACATCGCCCTCGTCGATGGTGTGTCTGTAGTTGAGCGACGCAGAAATGACGTTCGGGTTGCGCAGGGCGCTCGCCACGAGGGCCTCGCCGCTCAGCGTGGTGGACTTGAAGAGCAGGATGCGCTGGCCGCGAGGCAGGATGGCCTGCACGCGGAGGTCGCGGACGCGGGCCGCGCCCAGCGCGCTCGCCAAGGCCTGCCTGCCCGGCTTCGAGGCGCCGGCCTTCAGGCGCACGAGAACCTCGCCGGCCACATACGAGTCGCCAGGCGCCGGCGCGGACTGCGCGGTAGGCCGCGCGTCCCGGCTGCCGGCCTGTGCCTGCATCGCCGCCAGCAAACCGCCGAGTAGCAACAGGCTCAGCGCGAGAAGCAGACCGATGGTGAAGTGGTGGAACCCGAACCTTGGCTTGGCGATCATAAGTCGCTCCCTCCGTTGGCTGAGTGGCGCGGAGCACGCGTGCCCCTTCAACCAGCATACCAGCAAGGGACGGCTTGCGCCACGGAAGCGCGCACGGGCTGCGCGTCTATCGGCGGTCGGGCGCCGGGTACGGTGAGCGCGGCGCTCGTCGTCGCCTGCCGCGCCCACTCCCGCGGGCCGGCATGTGCTCATGACGGGCGCCTGACTGTAGTACAGGAGCACGGCGGCGGCGGCGATCGGCCCGTGCCCCTCGAGAGTGAAGCGCCCGTCCTCGTAGGCGATCGTTCCCGTGGGCGATCGCCCTCGTGGGCGATCGTCCCGCCCATCCAGCCGCTGCTCGGCGCGCACGTCGCGATGCCCGTGGCTCCACCTCGTGGCCACGCCCATCAGGGGCGCGGGCAACGGCGGCCGGGGGTGCGCTTCCAGGCCCCGAACACCCCGCTCGCAGGGAAGAGCGCGCCACGTTGGCCGGCGAATGGCGCGGCCGCGAAACGGAAGTCGTGGCGACGCTTGCGTCCCGCCTGCTTCGCGAGGTCGATCCAGCCCAGCCAGTCCTCCACGTAGTCCAGCACGGCGGCGACGAGATCCTCCTCGGCCTCGTCGAGAGAGGCGCCCTGCGCTTTGAGCTTGAGCTCGGGGAGTCAGATGTGCGCCGCCCCGGACGGGTCCATGCGGACCTCGGGGGTGAACACGCAGCAGCGCGCCAGGAGCTGCGGTTCGTCGTCGAGGCGCACCACGAGCGCCTTGAAGCCGCGGCGCTCGATGACCGCGACATCGCCCTGCTCGACCTGGTCGAGCAGTGGACTCAGCTTCGGTCTGGCCTGGCTGATCGGGTACTCCTTGATGGCCGTGTCACCCTCCTCCATCGCGGTAGGAGACATCCTGGCACCGGCGTTACATAAGTTACAGTCTGTAACGCCGTTACAGGGCAGCGGTTTCGTTGAATCGAGAGAGAAGTCGATGGCGACTACAAGCAGAGTAGAGGCGAACATGGCGACTGACAAGGATGACGAAGCAGGTGGCCGGTTGACGATTGCCGCGATGACCTCTCCGGTCGGACGGCGGACGCACGCTGCCGCTTCACCGTGGAGCTCAAAGCGTTGCTCTTGCCCGCCGCCGTCGTCACCGTGACCCTCACGGCCCCGAGCCTGGCGGTCGCGGGTACCCTGCACTCGATCTGCGCAGCGTTCCAGGAGGCGTACTTGGTGCACGTCTTGCTGCCGACCCGCACCAAGCCCGCGCCCTGATCCGCGCCGAACCCGCTGCCGCCGATGGTGACGAGCGCGCCGCGCCTGGCGGAGGCAGGCTTGAGCGTCGTGATGCTGGGCGCCTTCGGCGCCCGAGGGGCCGCCGCCGTTCGTGGTCGCGCGGATGGCGCCGCCCTCGCCCACCGCCCAGCCGTGCGCGGCGTCGCTGAAAGTGACGCCGCAGAGAGCGGAGGAGCTCCCCGAGGTCTGTCTGAACCAGCCGCCGTCGCCGCCGGAGACGAAGAAGGAGGCGCCGGCGGGCAGCGCCAGGGCGAGGCTGGTCAGGATCAACCTCAGGGCGAGGAACCCGTAAGTGCGCCGCCGAGCGGCCCGTTGGTCGGTGAGCGGTGCGGACTGCCTCATGTGGTACCCCCCATGTGAAGTCCGATCGCGCGTTCCGGCTCCGAATCGACGGGCGCGCGCGAGGATGCGGACATGGCCCGCCGCGGCCGCAGTCGCCGGGAGCGCCGCGGCCGGGGGAGCCGCCGCGGCCGCAGTCGCCGGGAGCGCCGTGGCCGTGAGAGCCGCCGCGGCCGTGGGAGCCGCCGCCGCCGCAGCCGTGGGAGCCGCCGCGGCCGCAGTCGCCGGGAGCGCCGTGGCCGTGGGAGCCGTGAGAGCCGCCGCAGCGGGGTAGGGTGAGTAGCCGGGGGGAATCTCACCCCCCGGCTCTCGCAGAACCGTACGTGACAGTCTCCCGTCATGCGGCTCCCACAGACCGGCCATCGCCTCGGCTGCGGCCTGCCTGTCGGCTCCTCCCCTTGCGGGTCGACCGCCAGGCGACCCTGGTCCGCCCGGCCCCTGCGCCCTGCGGCGGTGCTCCGCGGCCGCGGCTCTCGCCGCTTGCGGTCCTCCCTCTCGCGCCGGCCTCGCGTGGCTGCCCCAGCCCGACTGAACGGCCGCGTCGG
>Ga0194044_10001354_pt1 | contig 12418 bp, 11 predicted proteins | sample JunL4417m_MetaG_FD_155460 | JGI IMG/M metagenome (GOLD analysis project Ga0194044, IMG submission 155460) | Anoxic zone freshwater microbial communities from boreal shield lake in IISD Experimental Lakes Area, Ontario, Canada - Jun2016-L442-17m | ecosystem: Environmental > Aquatic > Freshwater...
CTTTTAACGGTCCTATACTGATTTCAAGCGGAATTTTAATTCCTTCTTTTGTAACTCCTATTAATTCTCTGCCGTCATTCATAATTCTGTCTGAAGGCTTCCTTTTCGAGTAGTCGGTAACAAGGGCACGGTGAATTTCAGACGTACTTTTGGGTAATATTATGTCTAAAGGTTTTCCTATAGCTTCTTTTGCCTTAAAACCAAATATTTTCTCTGCCCTCAAATCAAACTTTTTAATGATTGATTTATTGTCTATTATTATTACTGCTTTTCGTGCCATACCGATAAAATCAATAATTGGGAAAGTGTAAATTATTCATTTTTGCCGATAATAGATACTTATAATATGCTAAATGATTAAATAACGATATAAGCGATAAATAAATGCGATAAACGAATGTGGTATCTATGAACGATTTCGATAAATGTACATATAATGCGTTAAGTGAAAAATACTATAATTAAGATGCCTATCACTTATCTCAAATTGCGATATACGATAGAAGTTAGACCTGATTCCCGGCATAAACGGTTTTCTGTGTATATGTACTAAAAAGCCGTACACTCTCTGGCGTACGGCTTTTATATATAATTCATTGGACGGATTATTTACCGAATGCATAAGTGATACCAACGTTCAGACCAAATAAATTCAATATTTCTGTAATTATTTTACGAACGTTTCAGTAAACTGATTTTTCAAAGGTAACCCCTTAGTGGCATTTATCCTTTTATACCGTTTTGAGATAAGCGATATCACGATATAGCGTTCGTCAGTCCTTTATATGCCACTTGAATCCTGTGCTATTTATAATTAATATGAACCATCGTTCAATTTAATATAACAATAGTTCCCCTTAATAAATATTTTTAAATTAAATGAAAGGTTACAGTAATGAAACAACTAATTACAGCTTTACTGTTAGTAGTGCTAGCCACCGGTTTCTCTTTTGCTCAAGACAATAAGAATTGGGATGGCACAAAACCAGAGATCCATCAGGGTTCAAGAAACATCATCTTTGTATATTCTCCTTTTGTTAGCAGTGATTTAAAAGGAGCATATTCAGGTTCTTACACGAGCCCTAATTTCAATGCAGATGGTAGTTTTGATTCAGCATCTTTAAAAGTTACCCCTACGTATGGTATCGGCTTACAGTATTATGTAACAGATAAAATAGCTTTGGCTATTGGAGTAAGTTTCGGTACAGGTTCAAGAACGTTGACATTTCTTACCCCGGGTGAATCAGAAAAAGCATCTGAAACAGTCTTCGGGTTTTCATTAGATGGAAATTACCACTTAAAATCTTTATATGGTCTATCACCATACGCAGGCTTAAATGTTCATTATGGAACCTACAGTGGTAATTATGACCATACTTCCACTTTGCCAGGTGGAACCTATAGTGGTAAAATGACAGGTAGTTCTGTTGGTTTTGGCGCAAACTTAGGATTTGACTGGTATTTCGCACCGGGAATTTCCTTAGGAGGAAAATATACACTCGGTTATGAATCGTTCACATCTCCGGTACAAACGTTCACTAACACAGGTGTTAGTCACACTCACACAGGTGCCAGTGAAAGCGGTTTTGGTACAGGTAGTGCCAGCATTTTGCTGAATGTACATTTCTAAGAAGTAAGAGGTTTTCTTAACAGATTTTTTCTAAAGAAGAACGCTAATCACAAAAGATTAGCGTTCTTTGTTTAATAATACAATACAGGGATTTGTGATTAGTGTTTTGAGTAAAAATTAAAAAGCCGTACACTTTGCAGCGTACGGCTTTTGTGTTTTCTTTATTGTTCTTAAACTATTTTCCGAATGTGTATGTGATACCAACATTCAGGCCAAAACTGCTGAATGAGTATCTTGGTGTTGCTTCTGTGTTTGCTGTACCTGATGTAAAACTTTCTGAATAAGTTACTGTTGGGTCTACTGTCTGACCTGTGAATGTCTCAGTATTTTCTCTCTGGCTCGGTGCATAGTTCATTCCGATACCGAATACTTCTGCAAAAATTCCAAGATTTTTTCCGGCTTTGAAGTTCACGCCAACTGCTCCCTGAATTCCAAGTGCAACGCCGCCTGATTCCTTAAGAACTTTTGTTCCTGTCGGTGCGCCTGTTCCTGTTGCAGTGATTTCTTCTTTCTTGGTCGGGATTCCAACGATCATTCCGAATCTTGTGTAAGGTGTTATATCTTTCATAGGTGCCTTTACAACTACTGAAGGCATTATTGAAATTGTGTTTGCATAATATTTCTCCGCATAGTTAACCGATCCTGCTTTGTATGTGTATTCATCGAATTTCTTTCCCATTGTGTATGAACCTGCTAATTCTAATGCAAAGTTTGGATTAATGTTGTAGCCGAATCCGCCTTGAAAGTTAATTCCTTCGCCGAATGAACCATACTTGTGACTTTCGCTTGTTCCTTCTCCGGATGAAGTAGTAATGTTATAAACTTCCTGCGATGCAAGGCTAAGCCCATAACCACCGCCTAATTTAATGTATGCATTCTGTGAAAATAAACTTGTACCTGTGAATACAAATACAATAGCTACAAGAACTGAAAGTAATGTTTTCTTCATTTAAATTTTTCTCCTTTAATTTAATTTTAAAATTAAACAACAGTTAAATACTTATAAATGTATTTTTTGTTGTTTATTGAATATAATAACAAAATCAAATAAAATAAGTTCAATATTTCTGTAATTATTTTTTGGAGCTAATATCGGGTATGAATTCTTCTGATTTTATAAGATTTATGGGCAGATAAAAAAAGCCGTACACTGTTTGGCTTTTGTATATTCAGAATTTGCTCTTGTGTAGAATTTAAAACTTTCCTCTGCTTATCAGTACGCCAAGAAAAATTGCCAGTGGAATTCCTACCACAGAAAGCAAAACTATCGTGGATGATTCCACTTTGTTCTTTGTAAAGTACATCGTTTCAATTTCCTTTATGTTCAGAGTGTCTGCAACGGGCTTTCTATAAAGCGGAAGTTTGGAATTTGTCTGTGCCGTAAGCAAAGAATCAACAAAAAGATTCTTTGGATAGAAGTAAACAAAGTATGTACCTTTGCCTGGTTTCTCAATAAATTTTGTGGAATAATTCCTTAATGGAATCTCGCGGTTATCATACAGCGAAATGCTTTGAATTTTATACAAGCCATTGTCGTATTCTATGTCAGAATCTCCTCTTAATATTCTCTGTGGTGAGTCGTAAAGATATTCTGTCGAAGTGCACGCATTCAGGCTAAGCAGAAACCCAAAAAGTAGAATGTACGATATTATTTTATTAAAAGTTTTCATAATCAATACTATCCTCCTATAGGTAATGAAAACATCGCGATGAAAAACAGAATAAAAGCAGGTATTCCGACTCCCAGCGCAATAAGAGTATATGTTCTTGGCAGCATCTTTGTTTCCTTGTAATGCAGGAAAGAAATGTTGCGTATGTCCAGTGTGTCTGGGACGGCGTCTTTATAAAAAGCCTGAGTTGATTTCAGCGCCCGCATCTTTACACTGTCATAAACAACTCTCGGATAGAAATATACAAACTTGTAACTGCTGTCAATCATGCTCTGTATAAACTTTGAAGTATAAAAATATAAATCGATTGTTTTGTTATTCGTCAGAGTTAAACTGTCTATATCATCATACACAACATCCTTTCTTCCCTGTTCTTTTTCAATCATATTTTCAGGTGTCTCTGAATAGTAGTTTGTTGTGTAACAGCCCGCAACAGTAAGCAGAAATGAAAAGAGCAGAGTGAATGTGATTAACTTTTTAGTCATAATTATCCTGCAATTCCTCGTGGCCATAAAAGACTAATTAGTGCAATTATTACTAAAGGTATAATTATTATTGCAATAGCATATGGCAGCGCCTTCTTGTTATCAGCTTTGGTTATTGAATAATGAACTGATGAAATGTTTTTGATATCAATGGTATCGTTCACAGAAGTTTTATAGTAATAAACAAACTTATAACTACTGTCTATATAATTCTTAATGAACTTTGAAGTGTAATCGCTTAGACTAACAGATTTTTTGTTAATGAGTGTAAGGCTGTCTATGTTGTCAGACTTCACACCTTTGTTTTCTTTTTCTTTTGCAATGAAAATTTCGGGCGGGTCGGAATAATTTTTAGTTGTAAAGCAGCCCGATGCTGTTAACAGAAATGAAAAGAGCAGAGTGTATGTGATTAACTTTTTATTCACGACTACCCTCCTAATCCGTGCGGTAACAAAAGTGCTGCGAGCCCTATTATTGCCAGCGGAATAAGTATTGCAAGTCCGATGTATGGCAGTACTTCTCTCTCAAACCTTTTGTTATCCGATTTAGTTATCGAATAATGTACCAAGTTGATGCTTTTGATGTCGATAGTATCCAGCACAGAAGTTTTATAGTAATAAACAAACTTATAACTACTGTCCATATAATTCTTAATGAACCTTGAAGTGTAATCGCTTAGACTAATTGATTTATTGTTGATGAGTGTAAGACTGTCTATGTTGTCATTCTTCACACCTTTGTTTTCTTTTTCCTTGGCAATGAAAACTTCGGGCGGGTCGGAATAGTTTTTAGTTGTAAAGCAGCCTGATGCAGTTAACAGAAATGAAAAGATTAAGATGTAAGAATATGTTCTACGAATCATTTTTTCCTCCGCTGATTTTAAAAAAGCCGTACACTTTGCAATGTACGGCTTTCAGATTTTATGTGTTACCAGTCTTTCTTTGTGTAGAGTTCTATTACTTTCAGTATAACGTTCGTTGCTTTTACCATAGATTCAAGCGGAACGTATTCGAACTTTCCGTGGAAGTTTATTCCGCCTGCGAAAATATTCGGGCAGGGGAGTCCCATGTAGGAAAGTCTTGAACCGTCCGTACCTCCGCGGATTGGCATAATTTTCGGCTCGATGCCGATTTCTATCATTGCCTGTTCTGCGATATCCACGATGTGGAAAACTTCTTCCACTTTCTCGCGCATATTAAAGTACTGGTCTTTCAGTTCAGCCTTCACAACTTCTTTGCCGTAACGCTTGTTCAAAAAGTCAGCGCATTCTGATGCGAATACTTTCTTGCTTTCAAACTTCGCGCGGTCGTGGTCACGGACGATATATGTAATCGTTGTGTTTTCCACTGTGCCGTTCATTCCGATTAAATGGTAAAAGCCATCGTAACCTTCTGTGTACTCGGGACGCATATTCACGGGTAACAATGCATTGTACTCCATGGCAATAAGCATAGAGTTCAGCATCTTATCCTTTGCGTATCCCGGGTGAACGTTACGGCCCTGAATGTTTACGGTTAACTTTGCAGCATTGAAGTTTTCGAATTCAAGTTCGCCTACGTGACTTCCGTCCATAGTGTAAGCGTACTGTGCACCGAACTTCTTTACATCAAAGAAATCAACACCGCGTCCGATTTCTTCGTCGGGTGTGAATCCGATTTTAATCTCGCCGTGTTTTATTTCAGGATGTTCAACAAGATACTTGATTGCAGTCATAATTTCTGTAATTCCCGCTTTATCATCCGCACCAAGCAGCGTTGTTCCGTCTGTAGTGATGATTGTGTCACCTGCGTATTCCTTTAAATCAGGGAACAGTTCAGTGGTCAGTACAAGCTTTAAATCTTTATTGATTGTTATGTCGCCGCCATCATAGTTTTCCCAGACTAAAGGGTTAACGTTCTCGCCTGACATATCAGGACTCGTATCAACGTGTGAAACGAATCCGATTACAGGAACTTTCTTATCAACGTTAGACGGTAAGGTCGCCATTACGTACCCGTGTTCGTCTATTTCTGATTTCAATCCAAACTCTTTTAACTCTTTGTTCAGAAGGTTTAAGAGATCGAACTGTTTTTTAGTGCTTGGAAAAGTCTCGGAATTCTCATCGGACATAGTATCGATTTTAATGTACCTGAAAAACCTTTCCTTTATTTCATGTTTCATCTGGTGTATCTCCTTTTTTAATAAATGTCTTTCTTGCGTTTTGAAAAATCTTTCTTCTTACTTCAGGTTTTCTGCCAAAGTTCAGCACAAGACCTACTTCAAATTTTGTGGACTTTAAATGGTTTATAATCGCATATTCTGCCGTCTCCGATACTCTTTCGTGAGTATCGATTAGCAGTAATACTTTTTCCTCATTAACAAAGTCCAGTGTGTATTGTCCTACTTTTATATCTTTGTAAAAAATTTCTATCTGAACTTCTTTCTCGTAAACTAATCCTTGTGAATGCATTTCATAAGCAAGTGCTTCCATATATATTTCCTTTGAGTAACCATAACCAAGATGATTGTAGACATCCAGAAAAACCTTTATGATCTTTTCGGTCAGGTCTTTATATAATAATTCTGCCATAGTTTTAGTATTTGAGATTAATAAAAATTTTCAGTTAATCTTCTTCCGGTTTACCGCGTAACGAATCCCAGATAAAGTAAGCACAAATTACTCCAAGCATTACCAACCCTAAAATTTCAGCCGAGTGTGATTCAAACCAGGCTTCATTCACAAAGTTAATGCCTCCAAACTTCAATATTGCACTGACAACTCCCATAAGTGCACCACCGGCAATAAAGCCTGACGCAATAAGTGTTCCTCTTTCGCGTCTTGCGTTGTTTACCTTCTCATCCTTGCTTCTTGTTGAAACGAAGTGAGATATAATGCCGCCGAGTAAAATTGGTGTATTAAGTTCAAGCGGAATAAACATTCCAAGTGCAAACGCTAACGAAGGTACGCCAATCATAGTCAGTATTAATGACATGAAAGCGCCTGCTCCGTAAAGCATCCAAGGTGCGGGTTTTCCTGACATCATAGGTTCGATAACTGCTGCCATCGCATTTGCCTGCGGGGCTACTAATGCATTCTCGCCTCTGAATCCGTATGTTTGATTTAAAACAATAATAACTCCGCCAACTGTTGCCGCGGATAAAACTGTTCCGAGAAACTTCCACGACTCCTGTTTGTAAGGAGAAGTTCCCAGCCAGTAACCTATTTTCAGATCTGTAATAAATCCGCCTGCCATAGAAAGTGCTGTGCAGACTACACCGCCGATAATCATTGCTGATATAATTCCTACGTTACCTGTTAATCCTACAGATACCATAATTACAGAAGAGATAATCAATGTCATTAATGTCATACCCGATACAGGGTTCGTTCCTACTATTGCGATTGCATTTGCCGCAACCGTTGTAAACAGGAATGCAATAATCATTACTATCGCTAATCCCATAAACGCATATCCGACATTGTGTACAACACCAAACAGGAAGAATACGAATATTATTACTGCAACGAGTAAAATACCGCCGACAATAATACCCATCGGCAAATCCCTCTGTGTTCTTAAAACTTCTTTCGATGCATCGTGCTTACCGAAAATTTCTTTTACTGCAAGACTGATAGCAGATTTAACAATTCCTGATGAACGGACGATACCAATAACACCTGCCATTGCAATACCGCCAATACCGATAGGTCTTACGTATGCTCTGAAAATTTCTTCTGCAGACATAGCACTCACAAGTTTGGTAATGTTTGCACCGATTGGAATTGTCATACCGGGTGCAAAATAATTTATTATCGGGATAATCATATACCATCCGATAAACGACCCTGCACAGATTATTGCGGCATACTTTAAACCAACAATATAACCTAATCCGAGTACTGCCGAGCCAACGTTAATCTTGAAAACTAACTTGGCCTTATCTGCAAGCATATTACCTGCATCTATTACTCTTGTTGTAAAAACTTCATTCCACCATCCGAATGTTGCAATAATAAAATCATATATTCCTCCGATAAGTCCGCTGACTAAAAGTAACTTAGCCTGACTGCCGCCTTTTTCTCCCGATACTAATACTTCTGTCGTTGCAGTAGCTTCAGGGAAAGGATATTTACCGTGCATATCGGCAACGAAATACTTTCTGAACGGAATAAGGAACAGAATACCGAGAAATCCGCCGAGTAATGACGATAAAAATACCTGATAAAATTGCACATCAAGTCCAAGAATGTATAAGGCAGGTATCGTGAAAATTGCACCTGCAACTATAACTCCCGAACTGGCGCCTATTGATTGTATAATTACGTTCTCACCAAGCGCATTCTTTCTTTTTGTGAGGAACGAAACCCCAACTGCAATAATTGCAATCGGAATAGCCGCTTCGAAAACCTGTCCGATTTTTAATCCAAGGTATGCAGCGGCTGCTGAGAAAATGATTGCCATAAGCAATCCCCATGATACAGACCATAGATTTACTTCTGGAACTATGCTGGTAGGGGACATCAATGGAACAAAAACTTCTCCCTCTTTTAATTCGCGGTAAGCATTCTCAGGTAAACCTTTGACTCCGGTAGAGATTTGTTCTGACATAAACTGATATTTAAGTTATTGAAAAATATATTTTGACTTATCGTAAATTAATATCTATTTCTCAAAAATAAAAGATGTATTTTAGTGTATATCTTTTTGGAGGCATCTGAAAGTAAAGCAAGCATCTTGCACCAAATGTCATTCCTACTCGCGAAGCAGATACGCGTAGCGTTTTTTAGCAGGAAACGTTCTTTGTTCAGCGATGCTAATCTCTACTCCTATAATTCCTTCTTTAAATCTCTTACCCTAAAAATTATGAGTGAAAATCAGTCAAAATCATTTCTTGTGCTAGTTCTTTATTGCTTTGCTCCCATCCCCCCAAACTTTACCTCCATTATTTCCGTATTATATATTATACAAATAAACTATTTTTGAAATGGAGTGAATTTCCAACTAAATTTATTTATATGAAAAAATTAAACTTATTATTACTTGCATTTGTTCTATTGGCAGTATTCGCAGGATGCGAACAAAAGAAATCTCAGGAACAAACTAAAGCAGACCCCGAAATGGTTAAACAATTTGATGAATTTGTAAAGAAGTTTGAAGCAAAATATATTCCTTTATTCAAGGAAACTAACCTTGCTTCCTGGAATGCATCAATTTCAGGCAAAGAAGAAGACTTTAAAAAAGTAGCAGAGTTTCAAAATAAGATTACTGCAGTCTTATCTAATAAAGAAGATTTTAGCACTTTAAAAAAGATTCACAGTTCAAAAGGTATTACCGACTCGATTAAAAAGCGCGAACTTGAAATTCTGTACCTCGGTTTCCTCGGAAATCAGGCGGACACTGCTAAGTTGAATGCCATAAATGGCGCACAGAATCAGATTGAACAGAAATTCGGTAATTTCAGAGCCGAAGTTGGTGGCAAAAAGATGTCTGATAATGAAATCGAAGACATTCTGATGACTTCAAAAGATTCTAAAGAACTCGAATCAGCATGGCTTGCTCATAAAAAGATAGGTCCTGTTGTTGCCGACGATGTCAAGAAACTCGTCAAGATGAGAAATGAAGTTGCAAAAGACCTTGGCTATTTGAATTACCACGAAATGAAATTGAAACTTTCCGAACAGGACCCTGCGGAAATATTAAAACTTTTCGATGAACTCGATCTTTTAACTAAAGATGCTTTCAAAAAAGAGAAAGATGAAATCGATGCTTTCTTTGCTGATAAGTATAAAATTAAAAAGGAAGAATTAATGCCATGGCATTTTCAGAACCGTTTCTTCCAGGAAGCACCAAAGATTTATAAAGTTGACCTCGATTCTTATTATAAAGATAAAGACCTCGAAAAATTAACTTCAGATTATTATAATGGAATTGGAATTCCAATTGATGATATTATGAAGAACTCTGACCTGAAGGAGAAACCAGGAAAGAATCAGCACGCATTCTGTACTGACATTGATAATGTCGGAGACGTAAGAGTCCTTTGTAACATTAAACCGACTGAAAAATGGATGAACACTATGCTTCACGAATTCGGTCATGCAGCATACGATAAATATATTGACAATAAAAACCTTCCTTTTGCATTAAGGGACCCGGCACATACTTTTACTACAGAAGCTATCGCAATGATTTTCGGTAGGTTCTCATCAAACGGTACCTGGATGAAAGATATGAAACTTGTTACAGAGGATGAAGCAAAGAAAATCTCTGATGATGCATTCAAATCTTTAAGACTTCAGCAACTCGTTTTCTCGCGCTGGTCTCAGGTTATGTACCGTTTCGAAAAATCTATGTATGAAAACCCTGACCAGGATTTGAATAAATTATGGTGGGATTTGGTTGAGAAATACCAGTTGCTGAAAAGACCTAAAGATAGAAATGAACCTGACTGGGCTACTAAAATTCATATAGCATTATATCCGTGTTATTATCATAACTATCATTTAGGTGAATTACTCGCATCACAGTTATACAATTATATTGGTACCAATATCCTGAAAGCTTCTGATACGAAAAACCAGAGCTTTGTCGGTAAACCTGAAGTCGGCAAATACCTCCAGGAAAAAGTTTTTGCACCTGGTGCAAGATACTACTGGAACGATATGATTGAAAAAGCTACAGGCGAAAAACTTACTGCTAAATATTACGCAAAGCAATTCGTTAATCAATAATAATAGCGTTTAAATTATAATGACTCCTTCTAGTGTTTTTATCACGGGAAGGAGTTTCTTTTTAGGGCAAATTATTCGTATTTTATGTATAAGAAATAGGGCAAATTAATGACGAAGATGTTTTATCGTATTTGTGAGCATATTATTTGTAATAATAAATCGGGTCAACGGGAACATATTAGATTATATAAAGTATACAAATTAAGGTTAAACCATTTGGTTATGGGGTTTGTCCAATAATTAAACAGAAGGGGGTCAAAATGGACAAGAATAACATAATTGTATTAATGAAATCAGGGCTTATTGCTTTAGTTTTTTTAATATTCGCATATCCGTCTTTTGCTCAGGTAAATACAGAACAATTATCAACTACCGTAATCGATACAGTTGATGACCAGGAAGACTTGTTTGACGATAATACGAATTACAAAGAGTTATACAAAGATCTGAATAAAGATGGTGACTGGGTTCAGATTAAAGAAAGTGATCTCGATGACGATTCCGGTGATCCCGAAAACGTTAAAACTGAAGTTACTAATGTCAGGATAATAAACGTCTGGAAACCGCGCAGTATGGGTACTGATTGGTCACCCTACAGTGAAGGAAGATGGGTCTATACATACAGCGGATGGGTTTGGTCTACGGATTATGACTGGGGCTGGGCTGCATACCACTACGGAAGATGGATTTTTGATGAACTATGGGGCTGGGTTTGGATGCCTGGCAGATATTGGGCTCCGTCATGGGTTCAGTGGTGTTATAACCCGTCATATATCGGCTGGTATCCTATCTATCCAAGGAGACACGGCTGGCACCATGGACATTACGGCTGGCACGACAGATACTATCATGGAGGACATCATAGAAATTGGGTAATCGTTAAGAGAAATCATTTTACTGAAAAGATTAATAAAGAAGTTGTTGTTGATAGAAATAAGAACAAAGAAATCATTAATGGCTCAAAGACCAAAGCTGTTGTGAAGAATAACGGCGGAAGTATTGAAAACGTAGGACCAAAAGTTCAGACTATAGAAAAGAATACTGGGCAGAAGATTCAGCCAAAGGAAATAAATTATAATGGCAGTAAAGGTATTACAAAGATAGATAATGGCTCTGTTTCAATTTATAGAAATGATATTTCAAAAAAAGATAAAGTTAATAATCAGAACGGTTCTAAGACTAAAGAAGTGAATAACGGAACCAGAACTAAGGATAACAGTACCATTACAAAGACAAAGGGTAATAACGGCTCGAAAACAAAAGGTAATAACGGCACAAAGACTAAGGACCCAAATAACGGTTCCAAGTCAAAAGATAATAGCGGTTATAAAAACAAAGAAAGTAACAGTAACAAAGGCAGTAATCCTGATAAAGAAAGTACTCGAACGAAAGAGAGTAACTCCAACAGAGAGAGTAATAGTAACAGAGGAGGTAACTCCAACAGAGAGAGTAATAGTAACAGAGGAGGTAACTCCAATAAAGAAAGCAGCAGAGGTAATAATGATTCAAAATCCTCTAACAGAAAGTAATAGAAACACATAACACTATATAATCAAAACCCGGTCTTGTACCGGGTTTTTTGTTTTGTATCTTAATTTATTTTAATCTAATTTACTTTTACATTAAAACAAATTATATCACTATGAAAAAACTATTATTTGTTTTGTTATTGGCTGGGCTTATTCTATCCATTCGTAATTCTTATTCCCAGTGCTCTGATGCAGGGGTATGCATCATAGGGGATGTAACCAAAAAGACTAAAACCGAGATAACGGCAAATGCTCTTTCTTTTCATTATGTTCTTGGGTTTAGCGGAACTCCTGAGGATATAGTGTTCCATACTTTTAAGTTTGGAGGCGATTTTTCAATCACAGATAAATTCTCTGTGAATGCTGTTCTGCCGGTATATTCACTGGTATAC
>Ga0194044_10001359_pt1 | contig 12379 bp, 8 predicted proteins | sample JunL4417m_MetaG_FD_155460 | JGI IMG/M metagenome (GOLD analysis project Ga0194044, IMG submission 155460) | Anoxic zone freshwater microbial communities from boreal shield lake in IISD Experimental Lakes Area, Ontario, Canada - Jun2016-L442-17m | ecosystem: Environmental > Aquatic > Freshwater >...
GGTGTTCAGGCAATGGTGCTTTCCTCTGATGAGAAGTACATCAAGCAGCGAGTCAAGGGAGCGACATTGAAGTATACCTACACACGGAATAACAATGGATTTGGTAGATATCCGAAAGTATTCTATGTCATCGCTTATGACAATCTGGGTAACAAGAAGACGGTGGGTATTACCATTGAGAATCTCAAGGTGACGGCGATACGAGTGGTAGCTTCTTCTTGATACGTAAAGAAGAGATGAAAGCTTATTTGATTCGTATGGATTATCAGTATGAATATGACGCGAAGACAGAAAGCATTGATGTTGGTCGGGTTGGCAATCACTTTGGTTGTTGTGGCAGGGGTTTTTCTGTGGATGAAGCAGCAGAAATTGATTGTTAAGCAGACTGGCTCGAATGAGGGCGTACTCCTTCAACAACAGGAGCCTGCCGCACCGGATTCTCAACTTCCTTCGGGCGATGCGCTTTCTTTTGATAACTTGCCAGACACTCAAGTGATCAAGAATCATACAGATGATGTCTACACGTATGATTTCGCTTATAAAAGGAAGGTTTTTGGTCATATCGAGTTGAATGGCAACTGGTTCGTTGAGCATTTTCTCTCCTATGATAATGGAGACAACTATTTCGGATTCTCTTTGGATGGATCTGGTACGGCTGGCAAAGAATATTGGGGGCCGTCTATCCTCTATCGGTCGAACGAAGGTCAAGGGAGTCTGGTGAAGGTGGTTGACTTTTCTCAAGATGCAGCTATAGCGAATGGTAAAGAGGTAGTGCCTAATTCTTGGAACGCAGACTATTTTATCACCGATCTTTCCGATGATGAAAATTCTCTCGTATACTGTAATTTTTGGACGGATACGAATAGAGTTTTCCTCAAAGATATTTCGACCGGACAAGTGAAGGAATTTCCTGTTGGTGCGGATCTGGCTGATTTTGGCGATGCGACGCTCTCACCGGATAAAAAAACTATTGCTTTTGCTGGTGTGAAGCGCGCCGCGACCGATGACGGCTCGACTGGAAAATTTATCGAAGCAGATATTTATATGATCGATGTCACTTCGGGCACAGTGGATGTCTATCAGACAAACAAACAAGCCGGTTCATACGAATTGAACGGCTGGAATGGTGCCGAGTTGGATTACGGCTATGCAAATGGTGAATGATAGTCGTTCTATTCCTCCTCTGGTTCACTTTTGACTTTCTTCACTCGGAAGGAAGTCGTTTTTTTATCGGCAATCTTGGCTTCGGTTTCAATGCGATCACGGATATCGCGAGGGAGAGAGGTGAGTGTTTTTTTGAGTGCGATGAGATCGACCTTGCGGATGGCCTCCCACTGGTCGAGTGGCGCCAACAATGATTGGAGGCGTTCGTTGTCATATTTGAATGTCTGTCGGACGGCGCGTTCAATGAGATCGGTGTCGGAGAAAACTCGTTCCACCGCCTCTTGATCCATATAAACGTTGATGAGTTCTTGGAGCTTGGCGATCTTCAATCGTCCCAAAGTCAGGTCGCGCTTGGTTGTGATATAGTCATTGATGGCTTTTTGGATTTCATCGTTGTCGATGGTGCGCTCCTCTTTGAATTTGTGACGCCACATCGGACAGAGTTTTTGGTAGCCGCACCAGTCGCAGAGGACGCTCGGATGCGGTTCGAATTCTTTGGCTTCGATCTGGCGTATAGCCTCGACGAAGAGATCGTCGACCTTGGCGAGATCTTCTTCGGTGCGGGTGGACGAGAGCTTCACACCGTGTTTGACGAAGTAGAGGCTGACTTTGATATTGGCGAGATTGGCGCGTTCGGCCGGATAGCGCTCGAGGAAGGCTTTGAGATAGACGGAGAGTTGGAGATTATTGTCGATGGATTCTTGTGGCGGCATTTTCTTCGCGGTTTTGTAGTCGATGATCTCGTAGCCTTCCTCGGTTTTGTCGATGCGGTCGATGAAACCTCTGACAGTGTGAATAACATCAGGTTTATTTGGGTCTGTTATCTCTAATTGAAACGGACTCTCGAGAGCGACGACGGTGAAGTCGGTCGGGTCGTTGTGCCGACAGTACTTCTGAATCATTTCAACCCCTTGGGCGAAGGCGGCTCGCTCTTCGGCTTCATTTTCCCAGATTTCGGAATTCCAACCGCGAGAAAAATGATCGAGTGCTTGCTCGAGCGTGGGCGAGAGGACGGCTGGTTCGTGGTAGAAGTTGAGCGTGCTGTGAATGAGTGTGCCGAAGATCGCCTCCTTGGACTTGGGCGTCTTAATCTTGTCGATGGCCTGGTACTTGTACTTGAGTGGGCACTGGTGGTAGGTGTCGAGCCCGGAGTAGGAGAGTTGCATAGGAGTTCGCTTGAAAAAATAAGCAGAGAAGAGTATGCTAAGGGGAGCTTTCGTTTTTTTATTCTACCTTTTTTATGGCATTTCTACAATGCAAAAGTCCCACAATCATTGTGATATTCGGGGCGACGGGGGATTTGAGTCAGCGGAAATTGTTGCCGGCGCTTTTTGATTTATATTTAAAAGAGGCCTTGCCAGGGTGTTTTCGAGTGGTCGGGTTTTCACGGGGCGATTTTTCAGACGAGGCATTTCAGACTTTCGCGCGCGAGGCGATCGTGGCTAAAGGTCAGAAAAATCCATCGGAGAAATTGGAAGATTTTTTGACGTGTTTGAGTTATCAATCGGGAGAGTTTGGGCAAGAAGATCAGTATGGGGTTTTGGGTGAGCGTTTACGGACGATCGATGCAGAGTGGGGAGTGTGTTCGAGCAAGCTCTTCTACCTCGCGGTGCCACCGGTTGCGTATGAGATGATTTTGACTCGCTTGGCGCACTCGGGATTGACTCGCTCGTGTTCAGATGGGGAGGTTCACCCGGACGATGAAATTGGACGGGGGTGGACGCGGATTTTGATTGAGAAACCATTTGGCCGAGATATCGTGTCTGCACAACATCTGGATGCTCTCTTGGCAGAGTTATTTCAGGAAGAACAGATTTTTCGAATCGATCACTATTTAGCCAAAGAGACCTTGCAGAATATTCTAGCGTTTCGGTTTGCCAATCGGATCTTCGAACCGGCGTGGGATAGTGGTGAGATCGAGCGGGTGGAATTGCGAGTCTTCGAGACATTGGATGTCGCCGAGCGGGGATCCTTCTATGATGATATCGGAGCGATGCGCGATGTCGGGCAGAATCATTTGTTGCAGATGTTGGCATTGGTGGCGATGGAGCAGCCGGAGAGTTTGAATGACACAGACATTCGTTCAGAGCGGGCCAAGGTATTGCAGAAAGTACAGCTTTTTGGTGACATTGAGACAAGCGTATGGCGCGGACAGTATGAGGGCTATCGGAATGAAAAAGGCGTGGCGAGCAAGTCAACGACCGAGACGGCTTTCCGGGTGCGGGCGACGGTAGACATAGATCGCTGGCGGGGCGTGCCGTTTATCTTGGAGAGTGGTAAAGCGATGAAGGAACGGCGGGCGGAAATTGTGGTGGTCTTCAAGACGCCAGAACACTGTTGGTCGGAACTCCACTGCGCGGTCGGGCAGAACAATCGGATTACGTTTGAAATTCAACCCACCGAGCGGGCGAGTTTGCGGGTGTGGGTCAAGCAACCGGGCATTGCCTCAGAAATCATCGCCAACGATTGGCACTTCGACGCGATACCGAAGGACGCTGACCGGGGATTGGTGGCGGATGCGTACGAAAAAATTCTCTTCGATGCGATTATGGGCGATCAGACGCTCTTCGCGAGCACTGACGAAGTGCAAGCCGCGTGGAATTTCATCACACCCATCCTCGAGCAGTGGCACGCGCTTCCTCTCCATCGGTATACCAAAGGACTGGAGAAAATTTAAAACTTTATGGAAACAACATCATTAGATAAAAAAGGCTTGTTTCAGCTAGTGACGCACTATCAACCGGCGGGGGATCAACCGGTGGCTATCGCCGGTTTGGTGGATGGTCTGGATAAAAACCTGCGACGACAGACGCTTTTGGGCGTGACGGGGTCGGGCAAGACGTTCACGATGGCCAATGTGATTGCCCAGCGGCAACAGCCAACCTTGGTTATCGCGCACAATAAAACCTTGGCGGCGCAGTTGGCGCAGGAGTTTGCCGAATATTTTCCGCACAATGCCGTACACTACTTCGTCTCATACTATGATTACTATCAGCCTGAGGCGTATTTGCCGCACACCGATACCTATATTGAGAAGGATGCGCAGATCAATGCTGAGATAGATCGTCTTCGTCATGCTTCCACGCAGTCATTGTTGACGCGACGAGATGTGATCATCGTGGCGAGCGTGTCGTGCATCTACGGATTGGGGAGTCCGGAGGAATATGCCAAGGAGCATTTGATGCTGGCGGTCGGGGACAAGGTAGAGCGGAATGAATTGTTGCGCCGACTCATTGGAATATTCTTCGAGCGGACGAATGCCGATCTGGCGCCGGGAAAGTTTCGCGCATTGGGCAATCGAGTGGAAGTGATGCCGATCCAGGAGCGAGTGGTGTATGAAATTAGTATCGATGGTGGAGTGGTGAGCGAGATTCGTATCATTGATGCGGTGTCTCTGGCTATCACGGCGACACCAGCTCAGCTGATGCTCTTCCCTGCTAAACATTTCTTGACGGAAAAGGAACAACAAGCGAAAGCGATCCTCGCGATCCGCATGGAGCTCGAGGCACGATTGACGGAACTCTTGGCAAATGGAAAATTATTGGAAGCGGATCGATTGAAGCGCCGGACGAATTACGATCTCGCGATGATGGAGGAGATTGGGTATTGCAGCGGTATCGAAAATTATTCGCGTCATCTCTCGGGTAAGCAAGCGGGCGAGGCGCCAGAGACTTTGCTCTCGTATTTTCCGCATCATGAAGACGGCAGTCCTGATTTTTTGACTTTTATTGATGAGTCGCATGTGACGCTGCCGCAATTGCGCGGGATGCATGCGGGGGATGCTTCGCGCAAACGGATGTTGGTGGAGTATGGATTTCGTCTACCGAGCGCGATGGACAATCGACCTTTGCGATGGGAGGAATTTGATGAACGCGTTGGACAACTTATTTATGTTTCTGCCACGCCGAGTGCTTTTGAGCGGGAGACGAGCGAGCAGATTATGGAGCAGGTGATTCGACCAACCGGGCTGATCGACCCGGAGATGTTGTTACGGCCGGTGAGGACGAATGAACCTTATCCTGGACAGGTGGCGGACTTTATCGAGGAAGCAAAAGCAGCGATCGCGAAAGATGAACGCGTTATGGCGACAACGCTGACAAAAAAGATGGCGGAAGATTTGAGTACTTATTTGAAAGAGCAGGGTGTGCGAGCGGAGTATCTCCACAGTGATATCAAGACGATCGATCGAATCAAAATTCTCACGAGTTTTCGGCGCGGGGAATTTGAGTGCCTCGTGGGCGTGAACCTGTTGAGAGAGGGATTGGACTTGCCCGAGGTTGCGTTAATCGGGATATTTGATGCGGACCGGGAGGGATTCTTGCGTTCAGAAACATCGCTTATTCAGATCATCGGTCGGGCGGCGAGAAATGTGAATGGCCGAGTACTCCTCTATGCTGATAAGTTGACTGATTCACTCCGGCGGGCGATGGAGGAGACGGAGCGCAGGCGGACGATCCAGCTGGCGTATAATGAAAAACATAACATCACCCCACAGACGATCCTGAAAAAAATCCATGATATCACTGAGTCGATGGAGAGCGAGCACGACAAAGCGGTCAATGCCAGTCTGGCGATCGACGCGCAAGTTTTTCACGAGAATCCCAAACGATTGTTGAAATTGAAAACGAAGCAGATGAAGCAGGCCGTGCGTGACTGGGACTTCGAAACCGCCGCGCTCCTGCGTGATGAGATCCGGGCACTCGAGAAGCAACTGGGGAAATAAAAAAAGCCGCGCGTTTTAACGTAAGTTACAGAAGCGACGGTCTTTTGTTTTGTTATCCTTGAATCTTTATAGGAAATCTGCTAGACTTGCAAGAAGTCTCAAAAAGTTCACATATATGGAAGATCAAATCATCGTCAAGGGAGCGAGAACTCATAATCTCAAAAACATCACCGTGGCGATGCCGCGCAACAAGATGGTGGTGTTCACCGGTTTGTCCGGATCGGGCAAGTCTTCTTTGGCGTTTGATACTATCTTCGCGGAGGGTCAGCGGCGGTATGTGGAGTCACTCTCAACCTATGCGCGACAGTTTCTCCACCAATTCCAGAAGCCGGATGTGGATGAAATCGTGGGGTTGTCTCCGGCTATTTCGATCGATCAAAAATCTCGTTCGTCCAATCCGCGTTCGACCGTGGCGACCGTGACGGAAATCTATGACTACTTGCGGGTGCTCTACGCGCGTATCGGCAAACCGCACTGTCTCATCTGCGATCGGGAAATTCGCAAGCTCTCAGTGGAGGAGATGCTAGGATTTATTTACGAAGAGCTGAAGAAAGCACAACAACTCCAATTAACTAAGAAGGAGGTTATTTCTGGTACAAAGAAAAAACTGGCACCCAAAAAACGTGCGAAAAAAACGAACATTCCTACCACTATCAAAATCTATGCGCCGATAGTCCGCGGGCGGAAGGGAGAATACTATCAACTTTTGTATGATGCTTTGGCGAAGGGATTTGTTTCGGCGCGAATAGACGGAGCGCCACATTCGTTGCGTGATCAGATTTTGCTGGCTAAAAATAAAAAGCACTCCATTGATTTATTGGTGGACGAATTGTCCGTGGCGGATTTTTTTGGTGTATTTCCCAATGATGCCAGGGAGCGATTGACCGAGGCGGTAGAGCGGGCGCTGGCAGAGACGGAAGGGTTGGTAGCAATCGTTATCGGTGATACCGAACGGGTGTTGTCATCCAAATTTTCCTGTCCATATGACGGGTTTTCATACCCGGAGGTGGAGCCACGCTTGTTCAGTTTTAACTCCCCCTATGGTGCTTGCGAAGCGTGCAATGGTCTCGGGACGAAATATCTCTTCAGTGATGAAGTTTGTCCGGTGTGTCATGGTTCACGTTTGCGCGAGGAGGCTCTGCATATTTATGTGGGCGGGAAAAATATTGTTGATTATACAAGTGTGACGGTGGCCGAAGCATCGACCTTTCTTGATACGGTTGAGCTGACCGAGCGTGAAAAAACGATCGTGGCGGTCGTGTTGCGCGAGGTTGGTAGTCGATTGCAGTTTCTTTTGAATGTCGGTTTGGAATATCTGTCGCTTGATCGACGTGCGAATACGTTGTCGGGTGGTGAGGCACAACGCATCCGGTTGGCATCACAACTCGGCTCGCAACTGGTGGGGGCGTTGTATGTGTTAGACGAGCCGACAGTCGGCTTGCACCAGCGGGATAATGAACGCCTCATCGAAACGCTCAAGCATCTGCGTGATCTCGGTAATACGATTATCGTGGTCGAGCATGATGAGGACACGATCTTCGCCTCGGACTATCTTGTGGATATTGGTCCGGGAGCGGGTGTGCATGGTGGACATATCGTGGTGGCGGATTATCTCGAGCCACTCCTGATGGCTAAGAAAAATATTTCGAAGTCGTTGACTTTGGCGTATCTGCGTGGCGAGGAGCGCGTCGAAGTTCCCTCCAAGCGGCGCGATAAAGACAAGGGCACGTTACGGATTCGTGGGGCGAAAGTATTTAACATCAATAACTTGGATGTGGATATTCCATTGGGTCGAATGATCGCTATCACCGGTGTATCGGGTTCGGGTAAATCGTCGTTCCTCTATGAGATCGTGCACAAAAACTTACAAGGGCGTTTCGATCGACGGTACCGTAATCCCAAAGTATTCAATTGTAAAACATTTACCGGCACGGAATATCTGTCGCGCGTGGTACTCATCGATCAGAGTGCTATCGGTCGCACACCACGATCCAATCCAGCCACTTACACCGGGATGTGGACGCATATCCGGGAATTGTTCGCGGCGACTTCCGAGGCACGCGTGCGCGGGTGGAAGCCGGGTCGATTCTCGTTCAATGTTTCCTCAGAGCGGGGCGGTGGACGGTGTGAATCCTGCCAGGGCAATGGCGAGGTGGCAGTAGAGATGCACTTCCTCCCAACGGTGTATGTGCCGTGCGATGTGTGTGAGGGGCGACGGTTCACCAAGGAGACGCTCGAGATACTCTACAAGCACAAGAATATTTATCAGATACTACAGATGACCGCTGAGGAAGCGTATGCGTTCTTCGCCGATATGCCGGCCATCGCCGATCGACTGAAGACCCTCAACGAAGTGGGTCTCGGTTATCTTACTTTGGGTCAGAGTGCGACGACGTTGTCGGGCGGTGAAGCACAGCGGATCAAGATTTCGTCAGAGTTATATCGTCCGCACCTCGCTCGTACCATGTATCTTCTCGACGAGCCGACGATCGGTCTGCATTATGAGGATGTGAAAAAGTTATTGGAAATTCTCGAACAATTGGTGCGTAAGGGGAATACCGTGCTCCTCATCGAGCACAATATGGATATGATCAAAAGCGCGGACTGGCTCATCGATATTGGACCCGAGGGCGGTGCTGGTGGCGGTCGTATCGTCGCGCAGGGCACACCGGAAACGGTGGCGAACAATAAGCACTCCTACACGGGGCAATACTTGAAAAAGGTTTTGGGGAAATAAAAAAAGCCACACTGATTTTCTAGTGTGGCTTAATGGGATGTGAGAGAGGCAGACCCTTCTTTTTTTTGACTGTCTTGTATTTTTTGACAGCGGTCTATCCACGCGTCGAGGGATTCTTTTGGAAAGGGCGGTATAGCATTAAAAGTTTTTTGAAGAATGAGAAACTTTTCGTTACTTTTTTCTAATGGATGTTCATTTGTCTCATCAGTAAGAAATGATAGCTGATCTTGTTCAAATTGTATTTTCAAGATTTCTTCTATTTCTAAGATTTTCTTCCCTCGCGCCAGTATTCTTTGTTCTGCAGCGATTTTTTCTGAATCTATTTCTTCTTGATCGAATCTTTCCAGTGAGGTATCGACCAGAGCTAGAGCGCTCACGGCTCCTCCTGAGACTGAGACAATTCGATGTGGGTTTTGAAATTTTTGTGTCTTCTTTCGGGAGCTCTCACGACTGTTTCATACAGACGTAAAAGACTTTTTCGAAGTAAACTGTCATTTACTTTTTCTATTTCTTCCCGAAAAGCTCGTTCGGCGTTAGTATTAAGAGACATGAGACCTCCTTTGAGGCAATAGTATTGGTTAAAAAAGTTTGTTAAGATACTTGATTTCAATTGTAGCATATAACCTATCGTATGTCAACCACAATTGACGCACTTATAAAAAAAGGCTTTGCTCAGCTACCAGATAGCCCGGGAGTGTACTTTTTTGTGGATGAAAAACCCTCCCACCTCACCCCTCCGCCAGCTGGCGGACTCTCCTCAGGCAGGAGAGGGGGAAATACCATTCTCTATATTGGCAAGGCGACCTCGTTGCGCGATCGGGTGAGGAGTTATTTCTCGAGGGATATCGCTCGGACTCGTGGGCCGAAGATCGTGGCGATGTTGGAGCGAGCGCAGGTGGTGCGAGTGCGGTCGACGGATTCGGTGTTGGAAGCTCTGCTTTTGGAATCGTACCTCATCAAAAAATATCAGCCAATTTATAATACAGATGAGAAGGATGATAAAAGTTTTTTGTATGTGATGGTGACGCGCGAGAAATTCCCGCGAGTGTTGGTGATGAGAGGGCGGGATTTGAATAGTAGTGTGTCATCCCGGCCCCCGAGCCGGGATCCAGGTTCGATTGCATTGAATACAAATTCCGCCTGGATCCCGGGTCAAGCCCGGGATGACAGCAAGATGGTTTTTCATGAAAATGAACTATCAAAAAAATATAAATATATCTTCGGGCCATTTCCCTCCGGTGGGGCATTGCGGGAGGCGATGAAAATCGTGCGGCGGATTTTCCCATTTCGAGATAAATGCACCCCGTTTGAAAAGACTGTCATTGCGACCCCGCTCATCACGAAGAGCGGGGGTGGCAATCTCGTTCCACAAGAACCAAAGCCCTGCTTCAATCATCAAATTGGCCTGTGTCCCGGCGTGTGCGTTGAGGCTGTCACCTCACAGGAATACGCGAAGACGATCCGAAATATCAAATTGTTTTTTGAAGGGAAAAAAATGACCCTCGTGCGGCAGCTGAACAAGGAAATGAAAATGGCTATCAGTGAGCAGGCCTTCGAGCGGGCGAACGAATTGAAGAAAACACTCTTTGCTCTCGGGCATATCCGGGATGTGAGTTTATTGAAGAAAGAGATTGTGAATTGGGAATTTAGTAGAGACGCACAATCTTGCGTCTCTACAATCACGCCTGAGCTATTTCGTATCGAAGCCTATGATGCGGCGCACCTGGCGGGACAGGAAGTGGTTGGTGTGATGACCGTGGTGGAGAACGGTACGGTTAATAAGGCCGAGTATCGCAAGTTTCATATTCGCGGTGGGACGGGGAATGACCTGGCGAGTTTGGAGCAACTTCTGCGACGACGATTACGGCATAGCGAGTGGCAATTACCTGATCTCATTGTAGTAGATGGGTTTGATTTGCAGATTGGCGTGGCGCAAAAAGTTTTAAGCGAACTTGGTTTGCATATTCCTGTGGTAGGCGTGGTGAAGGATAGTCATCACCAGCCAAAAGACATCTTGGGTGATCAAAAAATGGCGGAAAAATATCACGATGACATCCTCCTGGCCAATAGCGAAGCGCACCGCTTTGCCATCGGATTTCATCGACAAACCCGTGGAAAAAAATTTCTCACCAACTCTTGATGGCATCATCTTTACGAGAATACAAATCATGGTATAATGAAAATATATTTCAGGTGATGTTTTTGTGTCTCCAAAAATGAAAAATCATATTTCAAACCTCTCCCTCACCCAACACCGCATCCTCCAGTGGATGGGTATTCTCCTCGTCGTTATCGGCGGCGGTTTTTGGTATTACCAGACCCAGGTGCGGGGAGCGGCTACCACTGGCTCCGATAGCCCGTCCTTCGTCGCTGATCTCAAAAACACCCTCGATCTCCAGGCCGGCATCGGCAAACCAACCTTCACTCGCGCTGACACCGCCAACTACTCGGCTACGGTTACGGACTTTGAAGGGTTGATTAAGACTGCTAAATCAGGGGAGGCGCGGTTTGAAGGGGCGAGGAGGGTGGAGAATCTCATCCCCACCTCTTCAGCTTCACTTGCTGCGGCGAGCAACAAAACCGTCACTGTCGTTGCCGGAACCTATGTCTTCAGTATGGGAGCGGGGGCGAGTTCTGGTGTCGCCACTATTACGGGGACATCGGGGTCGGGTGCGGTTGTGTTACAATCCACTACCAAACGGGTTTCTGTTACGCTCCCCAACCTCATCGCGGGGACGGTCATCATCACTGCTTCTGTTGCTACGCTCATAGACTTGCAATTGGAGAATGTCACGGGGCAGGTGAATGTTAATCCATCAGAATATGTCTCGGTTGGCGTGCTCTCGGCTCCGTACCACGGCGCGGGTGCGGACGGAGTGAAATACTTTCCATACCAAAATGGCAATACTACCACAGTCGCACAGGGAGCGAGTATATCCCGAGGCCCCACCGATGCCACCTGGAGCGGAGCGGACAATGCCTACTACGCCTACCCGGCCAATACTGGGAATACCGCCGAAGAAACCCTCGCCAATATCCAAACCAATAAACTCGGCTTCATCTATCAATGGAGTGCCGCGATGGCGGGCTCTACCACCGAGGGTGCCCAGGGCATCTGCCCCACCGGCTGGCATATCCCCACCGATGTAGAGCAGAACACCCTCGACCAATATCTCAAGGACAATGGCCAGACCTGCGATGCCAATCGAAGCAATGTCTGGGACTGCTCCTCGGCCGGCACTAAATTAAAGCTCGGCGGCACCTCGGGGTTCAACGCACCGCTAGCCGGCTACCGCGGTACCACCGGTGGATTCATCCATCGGGGGTCGTACGCCTTCTTGTGGTCGTCGTCGCAGAGCGGTGCTACTCCATGGAATCGCAGCCTGTACACGTCGAACGCTACCGTGTTCCGTGCCCCGTATTCTAAGGCCCACGGTTTCTCTCTTCGTTGTCTGAAGGACTCGACCAACACCGACCCGGCCACCACTATCACCGATGTGGATAGCAATACCTACGGAGTGGTGGTTATCGGGACGCAGACTTGGCTGGATGCCAATCTCATGGTGTCGCATTATTCACAGAATGTCGTGACGGAAGCAACTGGTGCAGCTATCCCCGATGCGACTCTCCACGGCTATGTGGCGGAGGGGACGCGGACGAATTTGTTGTTGCGGAGTGAGACGCTCGGGACATCCTGGACGGCTTCTAACATAACAGTTGCCAATAATTCCGTTGTTGCCCCAAGCGGTACGACC
>Ga0194044_10001364_pt1 | contig 12366 bp, 10 predicted proteins | sample JunL4417m_MetaG_FD_155460 | JGI IMG/M metagenome (GOLD analysis project Ga0194044, IMG submission 155460) | Anoxic zone freshwater microbial communities from boreal shield lake in IISD Experimental Lakes Area, Ontario, Canada - Jun2016-L442-17m | ecosystem: Environmental > Aquatic > Freshwater...
ACATCTTGGCTGATGTTTTCGTCCTCACTTATCCTGTCTATCTTCTTGCTTTGTATGTCTATGGATGGGCGAAAAAGAATATCTATTATAAGATATCTGCTTTGTATATCCTCGCTGGTGTCGCTCTAAGTTTTATCGTCAATATCATCATCCAGTTCTTTATAGATAAGGTCAGGCCTAATGTTATTCTCTGATTGCCTGATCTTAAACATGAGACTATCCTCAATAGCTTTATGCCTACGAGCAGTTTTCCTTCCGATCATGCCGCGGTGAGTATGAGTATTGCTATGATGTCCCTCTTTCGAGGGATACAACATAATGATAAAAAATTCCTCCGGTTTGGAGGAATACTGATTATATTTTCTCTGATAACTTCATTTGCAAGGGTAACTTCCGGCGTCCATCGGCCGACTGATATTATCGCATGAAGCCTTATCTGAATTGTTGTGCCCCTCATTCTCATGTGAAAACCTATCTACAGGTTTGGGACAAAAATAGCTGAATGGATTGCTAAAATTATTTAGCCTCAGCTGGTGTCGCTGGTGTTGTTTGGGATATCGCTTTTCGTTCTGTTTTCAAATTTATTTTGTCGTCTTTAGTCTCTTGTGAGAGAGTGACGGTTCCTTTTTCTGCGATAGTCATTACGATATTTCCGTTGTCTATTTTTATTGTTGTATTTTTTGCCTCCTTTAGTTTATCTATGATATCAGCGTTAGTTGTCTTATCTATCATAGTGAGCATATTTGTAAGATGTATTGGGTCAGTGAATATTCGATCATATTGTTTTGTCGTATCTTGAGAAAGATTTTTTGTCAGTATTGGAAGCTGGTCTTTATCGGTCATGATTGTTTTTAATGTATTTAGTATATTGTCCTGGTAATCTTTTTGGTCTCCTGTCGCATCTGCATTATACTCGAAATTATTACTATAGTCGAATGTTCAATATGTTGTTTTTTCTTTGTCTAATTTCTTATCGTTTTTTATTGCATTCCGATTTTCGGTAAATTTTTCTTCAGGTTTTTTTGTTACTATGTCCTTGTTTTCAATAGTTTCGTCGTTATGTAGTTGGTTTTCTGTCATTACGAACCCTAAGTCTTTGTCAGAGAAAAGTGATGCGGTCAGATATCTTGCGATGTCGTTCTGGCTTTGGATTATATATTTTTTTGTCTCATCTGCATCAAGCGAAAGTCATTGAATATCTTCATTTATAATTTTATCTTTGTCTTTTGTCGGTGTTTGTATCTCTTTGTTTGCGCTCGCTATGTTTGTCCGTGTCTTTTCATTGTCCATTCGGTTTGTAATTATCTCTTTGAATTCCTTCGTATCCTTGATATCTTTTATTGTTTCTTTTTTTGTCTCTCCGTCCATGGTTGTTGTGACTATATCACTCATTTTGATCGATTGTTTTTTGTCTTTATTGTAGTTATCCAATGCGTTTTGAAGGACAGATACATTCATGTATTTATAATGATCACCTTCCGTGAGTCTCTTTATATACTTCGTTTTCTTCGTTTCATCGAATTTTTTCTGTAATTCTTCTCATGAATATGGTCTTAATGATAGATTGAATGACTTCGATGAGAATTGTTCTTTTCCTTCCTTCTTTTCGACTTCATTTCCATTCACAATTTCTTCAAGATGTGTTTTTTGTCCTGTAGATAATTTATATTCTTTGGAGAACATTTCGTTTATCTTTTCTCTGAATTTTTCATTGTCTCAGAATCTTTTCAATAATGTTCATTTGCTGATGCCAAGTAATCTCATTATGCTGAAAATCAATGGTCAGAACTTCTCTATTACTGAATCAAATCATTTCGATAAACTCTCTTCTCGATTTTTTGGACTTACGTTCTTGATCACTACTCATTTGAGTTGCTCTAATTTTTTTCCGTTATCGCTTTTGGGGTCTATGGTTCGTTTCGCCACAATCTTATTAAAATTTCTTGTCTGTGCTTCGCCATTTGATCATAGATATTCCGTATGTAGAGCATTTCCTACAATCACATGGTTGAGATATGTTGTCAACAATCATTCATCTTGTTTCTCGGCGATGTATCCTAAAATAACTCCATAATAGCCATCCGCCTTATTGTTCCTGTCTATAGGTGCTTTGAATCCGTCTATCGTTTCCAAGAGGTTTTTCCCCAAGAGATCTTTGAGAAATGCTGTAGGGTCTGTCTGTGTTCTCAATATATTATCAAAGGTGGCATAGCTTCATTTTCCATCAATAGTTTTGAGATTGTTTGTGATGATTGTTTTGTCTATATCTTCGGGTTTTATGGGGTTTCCGTCAGTATCTACTATTTTTCTTTCTGATTCTCGTTTTGCTTCTGATTTGTATGCTTCTGCTCTGGCTCTATGTATTCCCTCTGTCGAACTTCAGAACATGAATTCGTTTTTTTCTCCTTTATCATTTTTCGCTTCCAGATAGGTGTATTTTGGATCTCGATTGTTTATATTTTCTGTAGTATTCATATAATTTTTTCGTCCGTAGCTTTTGTATTCTCCAGCATAAAGTTTCAATAATTCTTCAAAATTATTTTGTTGAGTTGTTTTGTTTGTGTCCGTAGAATTCCGATTTTTTTTGATTAATGCATCTCGGGCTTCTTTATTAGTTTCAAATAATTGTTTAGCAATCTCATTGGATGGTGGGGAATTGAGTAATATTTCAAGTTTATCTTTTTCTTTATCTTCGTTTGCTTTCATGCCTTCTGAAATTTCCTTTCCTATCTTATCTTTTGTAGCTCATGTTTGCTCTAGTGTTGGTGATTTTTGGAGATTTTCTAATTGTATCTTATCTAACGTCTTTGCATATCCTGGAATCGTTTCAATCTTTTTGAGCTCTATCTGTGTTTTGAATTCTTTGATGTTTGTGTCTAATAATAACATATTATTGTTCCCTGCTGTGACTTCTGTATAGAAAGGTTTATTTTTAAATCCTGCTATATCTTCTTCAAATGCTTTTTTTGCTTCATCCAATGTATCTATGTCGGTTTTCTTTAATTTCTCAAAATTGGATACTATGTTTTTCGTAATTGCATCTATCATAGCTGGTGCATTGTTGATAAATGCGACCATCGTAGCCTTCTCCATCTGCGTTATCTCTCTATTTTCATATTTTTTGTCTATTTCTTCCTTACGTTGCCATGTCTCATTTATGCTTTGTGCTTTCACTTCTCTTTTTTCTTTTTTTTCTTTTTGCCTGTTCTCTTCTTTGTTTTCTTTTCCTGCGTCTTTTGCTGCTTCTTTCAGTGTTTTGATAAAATTATCTACTGATTTTACTGTTTCTGGTGAAACCGTATTTTCTCATGCCTCTCCTTTGGCTTTTTTGAGCGCATCTTTGTGTTGTTCTACTTTTAGGTTCTCAACCATCTTTATGTGATAATTATATAAATCTTATATATTTTTTAACATATCATCAAGCATAGATATCGATCTTTCATCCTTGATATATGATTCTTTCTCAATTGTCTTGAGCTTTTCTAAGAATTCTTTTGATTTTTCTAATTTCCTTTTTGTCTCATTGTCTTCTATATCATCTATCGTCTTCTGTAGTATCTTAACTATGGTATCTATAACGCCTTCATTAACCGTCTCGCTATTCATCATAATCTTGAGCCCCCTCGCAAGTGGAAAAAATCCTTGTATCGCATCAAGCACTTTGATGATATACTCTTTTTTCGTCATCTTAGGTCGGACAATATAAAAATATTCATATTCCATTGTATTCCTATCTCTTGGAAATTACAAAAAAACTCCGCTGTAGCGGAGCATATTACTTGACATATCTTATTTATTATCTTTTGATAATCATTATTTTTCTTCCTACGTGTTGTCAGCTTCTTCCATACACTTCAGGAATCCCATCTATATGGAGTCATATTTTGGTTCCATAGTCTGAAATCTTCTTTTCAAGGGTATTTTCCTGTCCACTATATCGTGGTATAGTGAACACAGCTGTCGGGCATCAGAGATTCTTAATCATTTCCAAAAACTCTGTATAGACTTTCTCCACCTGATTCTGAAATTTTTTGATATCTTGTTGGGGAGTTGTCTTGCTGACAATAGGGCCAAGCCGTCCCTCGGTTACGATAATCATATCATTGGCTTTCTCTTTGATCTCCCTTCTTTCCATCTTTTGGGTGATGTCATGATCGAATACTAAAAATTCACGATCGTCCCTGTAGAATTTTGTGGTTTTTCGCCATGCAAGATTTTGTATTATATATTTTGTCTTGATGTCTGAACCGATAAAATTGAGTCTCATCGCATTGGCTTGGAATCCTGTGGTTCAGGAACCTACGAATGGGTCGTAGATTACGCAATTTGTTTTGTCTGTACTTTGCTGTAATCAAATATCAACCATGATGTGTGCTAATTTTGCGGGCATCATACCCATGTCCATACTGCGTCACGGTTTGCCGAAATCTATCGCTTCATAGAGCTCGATGTCTTGGTATCGCTCCACTAATCCGTAGATTCCGTTTTCGAGATTTATGATTTCTTTGCCTTTGCTCTTGATCTCCTTGTCTGTATGAATGATATCTACTAGTTTATATCTCTTGATACCTATCGTCCTCTTCAGATGTTTGCCATTCGCTTCGTTTTGTATGCCGACAATTTTTGCATTTTCCAATATTCATTTTAGCTCCTTTTCTTTTACGACTTCACCGCTTTTTATGATTCCTCCTAGCTTTGGCAGCAGTTCTGGAAATTTCGTATCAAACACCATTATCCCTTTTTTTGGATAACTAATTTTTTCCGGCTTGACCAATTGGATTTCGGCTTCGCTTATTCCTGGATTTTTTCATAAGACTGCAAAATACATACGGACTCACTAATAATGTAAAACTCATACCTAACAATATCGGAATTGGCTTGGTATGAACTATACTGAAATTGTTTTTGTATTCAAAAGAAAAAACCTGACTTTTATATCAGGTCCTTTCTCCCTTTTATATCTCTTATTATATACTCGGCTATGCTATCTGTAGCATTTTCTTGAGCTGGATGTCTGCATTTATCTTTTCCAATTTCATCAATGCTTTCTCTATCTCTTCTATACTTCATTCGCTTTTGAGTCTTTTGATCCTCTCTTCGATTGTTTTCCTATCCTGAAGTAATTCATTTTCTGATCTTTCAGGGATAAGTGTTGCATCATTGCTGACTATGCGGACTATTTTTCCATCAATGAATGCCATTCATTTCGCTATGCTCATCAGTATTTCATTTCCTACTTGGTAGCGATTTTTCATGGGTCGAAGTTTTATGAGGCCTGGTTTTATCGACGTGACCATAGGTGCATGACCATCCATCACTTTGAGATTCCCGTTTTCTGTAGGGATTGATATCTTTTCGATATCTCCTTGATACATAACTCTGGCGGGTGTTGAGATTTTTAATTTCATAGGATCGCTTATGGTATAAAGCTACAATAATTATACTCTCTCTGTCATAAGAATTCAATAAACTCCGGTTCAATGTTCTTAATTTGCTTGACAAATCAAATATATAATCATGATCCACTAGTATAATATTGATAAGTGTGTATTTACATGATCCTGGTGTGTGTTGGTGATGCTACGTCTATCATTATGATGTTTTCTTGTTGAGTGATCTTCTTATGAATGCAGGAGTCTCTAAATCCTCTGTTTGATCAACTTCTTCGATTTTCTTTTCTTGGACAATATCTTTCATCCCTCTCATAATGAAATTTTCAGATTCCCTTCTTGTTGGTATCGTAGGTCTTCCTAAGATATCCCTTTTGGGTTGTTTCAATATATCTTCTTTGCTCTGTTCTTCGAATCCAGTAGCGATGATAGTGACTTTGACTTCATCGTCCATATTTTCATCTAATGTCATTCCCCGGTAGAAATTAACGTCTGGATCTATGATCTCTTCAACGACTGCTGCTGCTTCTCTTACTTCTGCAGGAGTCAAATCGTGTCATCATGATACTGCAAATATGATATTTTTTGCTCCGTCGAGATTCTCTTCCAATAATGGGTTTTCGATAGCTTTTCTTGCTGCTTCCACTGCCCTTTTCTCTCCTGCTCCGTATCCTATTCCAAGTAATGCATTTCCAGAATCTGTCATCACTGCTTTCACATCGGCGAAATCGATATTGATATCTCCTGGTTTGATAATTAGATCAGAGATTCCTTGAACTCCGAGATATAAGATTTTGTCTATCATAGTAAATGCCTGTTTGAATGTTGTCTTCTTGTCGATGACATTGAATATTTTATCATTAGGAATAACAATGAGTGTATCCACTTCTGCTTTGATTTTCTTGAGTCCATCATCAGCATTTGTCCCTCTTCTGTTTCCTTCGAAGCTAAAAGGTTTGGTGATGATTGCTACTGTCAGGATTCACATTCCTTTTGCAATATTTGCGATGACTGGTGCAGCTCATGTTCCTGTTCATCCTCACATTCAACAGGTAATGAATACCATGTCTGTATCCTGGAGCATATTCTTAATTTCGCTTTCGCTTTCTTCAGCTGCTTTTCTTCCTATTTCAGGGTTTCCTCATGCCCCTAGTCACTTGGTAAGATTAAGTCCGATATTTATTTTCTTTTCGGCCAAATTTGTCGCAAGATCTTGTGCGTCGGTATTGATGGCTACGAAGCTTACTCCATCTAAACCTTCGGAGACCATCCTATTTAGTGCTTTATTTCCGCAACCTCCTATTCATATTACTTTTATTTTCGCTCCTGGGATGAATTCTGGATTGATTTCGTGAATGACCATTTTACCATAAATTACAAATTAAAAAAATATAATGTTGTATTTCAGATTGTTTAGAAGAGGTCTTTGAAAAAGGTTCATATCTTGCCCATGAAGTCGAAATTAAATTTCAATCCTGTCCCTTTCCTTCATTCAGAATATTTGTTCGATCGTACATATGTCCCTAAAACATTGATGAATTGAATATTTGATGATATGTCTCAGAGATTTAGAATATTGTCTTTTCCATAGAATGTCGCTAGCTTGAAAATATCTTTGGAAAGCATATCTAGGTTTGGCATTCTAGCACCTCATCCTATCAGTAGTACTCATCCTGCTAATCTTCAATCTCTTTCAATACTTTTGAGATGATTGTTTATTTTTATGAATATTTCTTCGTATCTAGCATTGATTACATCTGAAAGGAAAAGACTGTCTATACTGCTATCATCTGTCGTTCTCTCTTTCTGTATTATTGCTGATCCATGGCTTCTCTTGATTTCTTCAGCTTCTTTGATGTCTACTTGCATGCCGATTGATATATCCTTGGTGACGTCTTCGCTTCCTATTGCCAGTGTTCCGTATCAGAGTGGATATCCATCTTCGTAGATGACATAGCTTGTCTGATTTTTGCCGATATCTACGAGTATAGTTCCTAAATCTCTGCGATCGTAATCCAAAGCCACTTCGCTTGCTGCTATGATATTTGGCACGATATCTACGATATTCAATCAAACTTTATCAAATGCATCTATGACTCAATTATAGATATTTTTGGGTATCATGAAGACATCTGCTATAAGTTCCAGTTTTTTTCCTTTCATACCGATTGGATCTTTTTCTCTTTTTGTCTCATCGACGAGAAAATGCACTGGTACTATCTTGATTGTCTCGAAATTACTTTTTGTAGATATTTCTGCTATCACTCTAGAGAGATGATCTACATCCTCTGGTCCGATTTCTTCGGTCATAATCCTTTTTTGTTCGATGATTCTGGTGACAATCATTTCTGGATGAGATATTCCGACGAATACTTCTTCTATATAATCGCCTCCCAGTTTCTTGATGAAAGATTCTGTAATCTTGTTTATCGTATTTATGAATGCTTCTGTGTCGAGAATCTTACCTTTGCGCATTCCTTGGGTAGGTTCCATTTGTTTCGCAAGAATGATTTCCTTGCCATCATCATCTGCGAAAATTACTCATTTGATGACATCATTTCCGATATCGAAGACTGCTTTGATGTCTTTCATGCTTATTTGTCTATTAGAGAGATAAAATGTTTACTGTTATTTTCTATTTATTGATGTAGTAATACTGGAACAAAAAACAAACCGATTTATATTGATTGTGATATATAATGGTTATCAGTTAGATATGTTAGCTAAATCCTGCTGATAATATATGGTTATCAGACATTAAAATTAGCTTCTAATCTTCGTTAAATCGATTAAAAAAACGCTACTTTTGGTAGCGTGACTTTATTTTTTGGTTATTTGTATATATTGGATTTATCTCTGTCTGTTTATTTTTCTTTTGTGCATTATATAGAGTAGATGAATTTTTTTTCTTATATCTCTATGAAATTTAAGGATATTGTCATTGACTATCACCCCCCACCCTTTTCCCTTCAATTTCTTCGTCTTGAAGAGAACGATTGGCAATCGAAGAAATCTGATAAAGATTTCTATACCTTTGCCTAAGATTCATCCGGATATGAATTCTATAGTTTTTTTGAAATTTGATTTTCCGTATCAAACAGTCAGTCAGATATCAATGCAGTGTCTTCATGGAAAATTTGGCAGTGCGCTTTGTAGTCGTGTATTTTGTTTATAGATATTTTCTTGTCGCTCTTGGTAGAGCGGCACCAAATGTGCCAATCGATAGATGAAATAGATATCGTTTTGCGGTAGCATGATATCATAAAGATTCTGATGGTCATGCGTCACATAGAAACTTAGGCAAAATTTTTTTTTGCTGCCTCGTATTTTTCCTCTCTTGAGCCCGAATAGAAAAAAAAGCCCTACGCTCCATAATCTTGCACGTCGAATCGCTCATTTTTTTGCCACTATGAAAATATCTATGTCGGAATCTTGATGTAAGGCATTGAATGTGATAGAATTACACAGGTATATAGATTGGATAAATGGTATGGATCTATAGAGCCATCTATACTTTTTTATCAATGCTATAAAGTCATCCATATTCGGATTTTTTTTTTCTCGAGAAAATTTGCTTTCATCAGGAGGAAATTCTTGATTCCTCACTATCTCTTCACCCTTTTTCCATCATTTTTTCTCAAAAAGGAAATAGCTTGAATGATGAGGTACCTCATATCTCATCAAATGATAGAAAATCAGATGTTGTTGATCATCCAAGGTATTGGTTATATGATTTGCATATTTTTCGGTCATATACTCTCTATAGTAAATTTTCTGAAATATCTATAATGGTTCCTTTTTATATATCTATACCTAATTATCTCGTCCGCTTCCTCCGGCGCAAGTCAATGCGGCTCCTGTATCTGAAAAATCTAGACATATTTGTTTTCTGATGCTGATGGTTCTGGTATCGCTCTCGAAACGTCCTATATATATACATCATGTTCCGTCTTTGTCACATTGGATGAATTTTGTCTCTCAGGTATACATGAATTTCGAACCTGTAAGATAGAACATCTGCATGTTTATTTCCTCAAGTCCTTTATTGATGTATCAGGTATAACTGTCCCCGCTCAATTTTATCATATATTTCTCGCTGCTGCAATAGGCGATGTTACTATTTCCGCTCAGAGAGATGGTTTTGTATGTTTGTACTACCCCACCCGAATTGTATAATAAGGTAATTTTCTGCCCTAAGGTACTGAAGTTGAAAATATATTGGTCCGGGAAAATTTTTCCGCCGGTTGTGGTATATAGTGATTTGCTGCTTATTCATGCGTGCATGAAATTATTTACTTGTCCATAGATATTTTCTATGCATGCTTGTCCATAAAGGATATCCTTGTTTTTGATCTGGAAGGAAGATTTTAAGGAAACCATGAGGATGCTTATGATAATAATTACGATTACTAATTCTAATAGCGTAAATCCTTTTTTATTGGAAAAAACAGGAACATGCGGACATCGTCAAATATATGCCTTATTCCTTTGGTTTCCCACCATCTGCATCTTTATGTATATAAATGCTTCTACGCGTTTATGAGCGGTCTGACGACATATCTGTATGTGGAATCATCTTTATCAACTAATATCAATGGTTTCTGATTGTCAATGACATTGAATATTAATTCTTCACCCTTGATAATTTTGATGAAATCCGTGATGTATTTCCCATTTATTCCAAAACTTTGTGCAGGTCCCTCGATAATAGCAGGGATAGTCGTGGTTCATGCTCCTTTTTCCGTTTTGCCGGATGAAATGATGATACTGTCTTTGGTTGTCTCTATCTGGATATAATTATTTATATCTCTCGTAAGTATTCCTATCTTTCTGATTGCTTTCTCGCAGAGATTCTTATCTACCAGAATTTTTGAATTGAACGATCTCGGCATGATCTCTTCTCTGTCGTATTCTGGGAAATTACCTTGAATGAGTAAAGAAGTTGCCAATATCTTCATATCTTTGGCCTGGACTTGGAAGGCGATTAAATTCTCTGAATATTTTATAGTTAGTTCTTCTGATTCATTGCTCAATGCGAATTCCGATATCTTCTGGATATCTGTCATAGTGACTTTTGGCACTATCAAGGCGAAATCATTTCCTTTAGCTCCTGATTTTGCTTTAAATTCAGCTAGTCTGAATGAGTCTGTACCTACAAAGATTAATGTGTCCTCTTTGGTTTTTAGTAGCACTCATGTCAATACGGGACTGAAATTTTTCTCGGTAACTGCATACTCTACTTTCGCTACGCCTTCGGCGAACATCTGGTTGTCTACGGAAATTGTATTTTCATTTGGGACTTCAGGCAATGCAACATATTCGCTTGCTGAGATACCATTGATATCGAAATTATCTTTTGCTGATTTTATAGTCATAACTTGAGATTTCTGGTCTACACTTATCTCCACGTCCTTCTCTTCTATGCTTTTGATGATATCGGAAAACATCCTTGCATTTACGGTGATGGCTCATTCCATAATCACTTTGCATGGAAGTTCTATCTCTATATATTTTTCCATATCAGTTGCTCTCAGCATCAACCCGTCTATAGCTGCTTTGAAATAGAAATTCTGCAAGATAGGTAAGGTAGCGTTTTTGGAAACGAACCTCAATGAGAGATCTATGACTTCCAAGAGTTTGGATGTTTCGATAGTGATTTTCATGATATCCGATGATTAAAATACTAAAAGATTGCTACGATCAAAAGGTCATTTTTTTGTTTCGCTCACTTTTGATTTATTTTCCGTAGTTGCGCAGATTGGCCATCTCATCGAACCGGATCAATGCTTTCTCGTATTCATTGGTATCAAACTCTGGGCATCTCCTTGGTGTGAAATACAGTTCGGCATAGCCTATCCGCCATGACATAAATCCTGATGTCCTCTGAGCTTGATCTCATTTGGTTCTAATCACTAATTCAATTGGTGGGAGTCCTCCAAGGTCCAAGCTATCACTTATTTCTTGTTCTGTGACTGCGGTCAAATCCTTTTTTTCTTTTGCTAATTTTTTTATCCCTCTCACTATCTCGTCCCTTCATCCATAATTGATGGCGAAAACGAAATATCTGTCGGTTTCATACGTATTTCTTTTTTCTTTGGCTTGCAGATATTCCTTGAAATCGTCTGTGATACCATCTAGATCTCCTATCGCCTTGAAATTGACCTTATGCTCTTTGAGAAAGCCATCAAGATCTTCTTCGACAATCTTATACATCGTCATCAGGAAATCAAATTCTTCTTTTGGTCTTTTCATAGCATTTTCTGTGCTTAGACCTCGAAGCGTGAATACTTTTACCTCAGTGTTTGTAAAGGTATGCATGATAAGCTCGACCGCTTTTTCATAAGATACCATATATGCTTCAGCTACCGATTTATCATTTGCTTTGGCTCGTGTCCTATTGCCGTCAGGTATGACAGCTACATGTTTAGGATATTGCATCTTTCAGAGTAAATAAGAATGAAAAATAACAAAAAATATGTTCAATAGAATGTGTGCGAATTGATATGAATTTTTCCCTGATATGCAAGAGCAATAAAAAAAGAGCTGTGGAAGACCGCAGCTCATCTATACTACTAAAATAGAAATAATTCCTTGATAGAGTTCCCTTGGATATTGCGTCTTATTGCTTTGGCGAATAGTTCCGCACTTGGGATGATTTCTACTTTCCTGTGTCCGTGATCATTTTTTATGAATTCATCAGCATTTGGTAAGGAATCTGTCACATAGCATTTGCTTATGAACGAATTCTCAATCTTTTTGTATGCATCTCTTGAAAAGATGCCATGGGATGCAAAAACAGTCACACTTTTGGCTCCTTTTTCCCGTAATGCATTGCTTACTTTGCAAATAGTACCTCCTGTATCGATGATATCCTCTATAATCACCACATCTTTTTCTGCAGGATCACCGATTACCATGACTTTATCTACTTCATTGGCCCTCTTTCTTGATTTGTAACATACCACTACATCTGTAT
>Ga0194044_10001368_pt1 | contig 12355 bp, 13 predicted proteins | sample JunL4417m_MetaG_FD_155460 | JGI IMG/M metagenome (GOLD analysis project Ga0194044, IMG submission 155460) | Anoxic zone freshwater microbial communities from boreal shield lake in IISD Experimental Lakes Area, Ontario, Canada - Jun2016-L442-17m | ecosystem: Environmental > Aquatic > Freshwater...
GCACATAAATCATGTACATACATCCATGAAGCACAGCAATCATGCGAATAATGGTTGGCACATTGTCGTTGACAGCAGTCAATTTAATTGGCAGATAAACCAACCACAATAGCAGCGAGAGAACGCCAGCGACGTTGGCCATGAGGTGAAATCGAGCAAGAGCCCCTGCGCGGTTAAATTTAAAGAAATTCATAGTCAAACCCTACTCGTTCTTTGCTTTTACATCGCGAAACTTGTTGTAGAAAGGAAAAGAAAGTATCAAAAGTCCAATAAACCACCATGTAATTACATATGCGATGTGCTGCCAATAAAATACTCCGCCTTGTGAAAGCAACTGAGGAGCAGCAATTTCCCCACCTGTAGCTATGACGTATCCATCAAAAAGGTTAAATCCCGTATCTCCTGCTACGAGCGCTGGGTCTAATCTGGAAAGTCGGCCCGGGCCACCTTCAGCTTGATCAACGTTTTCACGTGGATAAAGACGGCCACTAATTTGAATCTGAGAGTTAGCAGAACTCTCTTTAGGAAATGTTCCAGGGTCCAAGCCTCGAACAACGAGCACCGCTCTTTTGTCAGAAAGCCGCGCTAATGAAACCCACAAATCTTTCCTACTTTTTGTTCCATTAGTAAAACTCACTAATTGGTTTGGTGCTACATAATTCTTTTCATAAGTTGCTTGGAAAGTTACCAACCTATTAAATGCTGTATTTCGTAAATTAGAACCAGCGCTTGCTACTTTAGTTAACTCAATGATTGCGCGTTCAGGTTGTGGCTTCTGAAATTTAGCCATTCCTTGTGCGCGATGCCATTGCCACAACCCAAGTTCAAAGCACGTAGCCGTAGCCAGCACAATAATTAATCCAAAGGCAAAAGTCTTAAGGTATTTGCGCATTCAGAATTTATTGCTGTTCTGAGTCTGGCTTTTCAGCTGCCCGCTTGTAGCGTCGGTAAAAGCTGACCAAAAGAAGTGTTACCGCAGTAACCAAAAAAATCATCGTTAGCGAACCCACAAGGCCCACATTTATACTTGCAGGTGCATCATTCATATCGCAATTATCCACCCAATGACTAGACTCCATGACATGAGTTCCCATCCCGAACCGGTAAATAGCCCTGAGGTAACCGCCTTCTTAAGGGAGCGTTACGGGAAGAGTGGCAAAAATGGGAAATCAAACTGGCGCTCTGGATGGAAGCTTCCCGCAGCACTTCTTGCGCTGACTGGTGGCGCCTGGCTCATCTGGAGCGCAGCTCATGCGGCAACCCCTGAAATTCGATCCACTCTCATTTCATTTAAATCGCTCTCATCGACCTCAATTCAGATTCGATATTCAGTTCAGATCAAAGATCCCGCCCGCAATCACCAATGTACCTTGGTCGCTCGCGACGGGGATAAGAACACTGTGGGCGAAATTGTCGATCAAATCCCCTTTGGTGTAGCAAGCACTACGCGTGAAGTACTCATTCCTTCTCGATTACAAGCCGTAAATGCTGGTATCGCTTCTTGTTCTTCCCTGTAAACTTTCCTACCTTATGGCTGATATGAGTAACACTCCTAAAACATGGTTGACCCAAGCTGCTGCAGACAGACTGAGCGGTGAGCTAGCCGACCTTGAAGGACCACGTCGCGCTGACATCGTGAAGAAGATTGAAGCTGCGCGCGCCGAAGGAGACCTCAAAGAAAATGGCGGCTATCACGCGGCGAAAGATGAGCAAGGTAAAATCGAAGCTCGTATTCGCCAGCTCAAACACATGCTTGATAATGCGCACATCGGAGAACCTCCGGCGAGCGCGGATGGCATAGTTGGACACGGGATGCGCGTCATTGTCGACATGATGGGTGATGAGATGCATTTCCTCTTGGGCTCGCGTGAAATTGATATCGAAGGCCTAGATGTCTATAGCGAAAAATCTCCACTTGGCTCAGCAGTGATGGGACAAAAAATTGGTGAGACTGTCACCTACACGGCTCCGAACGGACGCGAGATTAAAGTCACCATAAAAGACGCTAAATTCCATTAATCCGGCCGTCTTCGGTGGCGGCTTGGAATATTGAGCGTATGATGATGGTTGAAAGTTAAAGTAATTCCTGTTTATTTAAGGATTTTAATAAAAGCACGCACCTTAGAGGAGATACATGTCTGCCCAAGCTAAAAAGGCTCACGATGGCCAATTAAGTCATAAAGAAATTATGGCTGTACTCAGCGGTTTGATGATGGGAATGCTGCTCGCGGCTCTCGACCAAACAATTGTTTCAACAGCTCTTAAGAGAATCGTGGAAGATTTCAACGGTCTATCCCATTACACCTGGGTTGTTACCGCCTACCTTCTTACTTCAACAGCTTCTACTCCGCTGTATGGAAAAATTTCCGATTTATATGGTCGCCGCCCAGTATTCCAATTCGCCATCATTACCTTCCTTATTGGTTCATTTGCAGCAGGTGCTGCTCAGAGCATGACTCAACTTATTATTTTCCGTGCCCTCCAAGGATTGGGCGCTGGTGGCTTGATGGCACTCACATTCGTCATTATTGGGGACATCGTTTCGCCTCGCGATCGAGGCAAGTATCAAGGCTACTTTGGTGGCGTATGGGGACTTTCCTCAGTTGCAGGTCCACTTCTTGGTGGATTCTTCTCAGACCACAATCACATCCTTGGAATCGTTGGCTGGCGTTGGATTTTTTACATTAACCTTCCAGTTGGATTAGCTGCCCTCGTAATTACTACTGCAAGTTTGCACATTCCTAAAGTTAAGCGGGAGCACAAGATTGATTATCTTGGAGCGCTACTTATGGTCTCAGCTGTTTCAGCGCTGCTTCTGGCAGTATCGGTATTTGGCCCTGAAAGCGGCTGGACTGCGCCAAAGACTCTCGTAGCATTTGGAATATCAGCAGCACTAATAATTGGATTCTTAATTCAGGAATCTGTCGCTACAGAACCAATTCTTCCGTTGGATCTCTTTAAAAATCATACATTCTCAATTACATCAATCTTAGCTTTCATTATTGGTGCCGGAATGTTTGGCGCAATTATCATGGTTCCGCTTTACCTACAGATTGTTCAAGGTAACTCTGCAACATCTGCCGGCTTGAAGTTGATTCCGTTTATGATTGGTATCGTTTCGATGTCAATCTACAGCGGCAAGACCATTTCTAAACATGGACACTATAAGCGCTTCCCGATTATTGGCCTTACCTTAATGGCAATCGGTATCGGATTTATGACGACTCTAGGAACTCATACCCCTTATTGGAAGCTTGCAATTTATGCCTGCTTAATTGGAATGGGTCTTGGATTTTCAATGCAGACCATTGTTATTGCGTTACAAAATGCAGTTGAATTTAAGGATATGGGAGTTTCGACTTCTGCCAATACATTCTTCCGCTCCGTTGGAGGAACAATTGGAGTTGCACTCTTTGGAACCATCTACGCCAATAAATTAGCAAGAGAACTTCCAAAAGCAATAACAAGTGTGGCAACGACAAATCCTGGTGCAATGGCAGGGTTTACACCAGAGAAAGTTGCACAACTTCGCAACAATACCTCGGTGTTAAAGTCATTTACTCCACAACTTCAAGAAGGAATTCTAGGGGCCTTTGTTAAGGGATTCCATGCAGTCTTTATTTCAGCACTTCCAGTGATTCTATTGGGCCTTGCTTTCGCATTCTTCTTACGCGAAAAACCACTTAAGACAGGGGCAGCACACGCTGCAGCTCGCGATGAAGCAGCGGGAGAGTCTGTCGGTTAATCTCCAATTAAAAAGCCCCGCCAAGTTATTTGGCGGGGCTTTTTTTATTATTAATTACCGATCACGGAGAATTGAGAGCAAGCGAATGATTTCAAGATATAGCCAGACAACAGTGACCATTAATCCAAAACCTGCACGCCATGATTCTTCATGAGGCGCACCCGCATTAATCATCTTTTGAATTTGATCGAAATCAACAATGAGAAAGAATGAAGCAAGCGCTACGCCTCCGACACAAAGGAGAAGTCCAATTCCGCCCGTGTATAGGCCGTGACCCTTTCCAACTCCAAATGCGCCAGAAATCATTGAAATTAATCCAAGAAGTAAATATCCAACCATTGCGCCCATGACTGCGCGTTGAAATTGTGGAGTTACTTTTACTCGGCCACTGCGATAGAGGAAGAGCACGCCAGCAAATGCGGCTACTGTTCCAATAATTGCTTGCGAAACTATGCCTGGATAAATGGTTTCATACACATGGCTAATTACTCCGAGAGCTAAACCTTCCAAAACCGCGTATGCAATTGCCAGGACAGGTCGAACTGTTTTGCTGAAAGTATTAATCATTCCTACGATGAATGCGCCGAGGAAACCAACTAGGGCTATGCCTCCACCGAGGTTGAGCGACCAAGCGACTCCACCGGTTGCGATAAGTACGACAAAAAGAATGGTTGTGCGAGCAACGACATCTTCCATCGTCATGCGTCCTGTTTGAAGACCTGATGCAGCAGGTGCTGAGTAGGTCTCTTCCAATTGATCCTGAACAATGTCGACGGGACGAGTCTGGCCATTACGGCCATTACGGTCTGGCATCGCGGCATATCCGCGATTAAGCACTGGATTTGAACTTTGCATGTGATCCTTTCTAGATCTTGCCTAGCTGGCCTGTTCCAAGATTAACAACAGAATCTGGGAATCTATTCCGAAAGCACCTGCGCGGGGGCTAGTTCTCGCCCTCCTCCGCTATTGCATGGTTGGTGATCGTGGTGCGTATGTCCCACAATTCTGGGAAGAAGTTGAATGAATTGAGTTTACTCAAGACCTCAACTGGTGTCCCTTGAGTGCCAGATACCTTCGTCCCGATGCTTCGCTCCACAATCTTGAAATGACGCTGGCGCCATAAAAACATCGCCTGATCTATCTCGAGGAGGGCTTGCGCTAGTTCATAAAGCTCATCGTATTTCGTATGTTCAAGAAAAATAGTGAGTAATTCGACGTTAGCTTCAGTAAGTAAGCGATGAAATTCTTTGCCGAGTGTAGGTATCGCTTTTCGTACAGAATTAAACCCAGGTGAATCAAAACCAGAACCATGACCAAGAGCGCGACGAACCTGTTGGTAATCCCAAGGCGTCATTTGATCCAACATATCCATGCCTTCATTGGCATTCCTTATGCACAGCAGGATTCGTGGAACTAAACGTAGCGCTAATCGAATTTTATTTTCTGCTAAAAGATTGGCAACTTCATAAGCCTCTGACGTCGCAAGCTTTAACCAAAGCTCACCTGCTTGATGAGTGATGGCGAAAAGAAGCTCATCACGGTGCAGCCACTCTTCGGGAGACTTTTGAAGAGCCAAGAGTTCTGGAGTGCGCACATAGCGCTCGTAATCGCTATTTCCTAAACCTTCGAGAATCTGATCTGGACCGTATGCCACTTTTAGCTCCTACCATTAAGGGATGTTGCTAGTTTTTTAATTGTGTTAATAAATTTTATATATTGACTTTCAGTGCGCCTTGGAGCCAATCGACAATTTCTTGCGTCGGAGCACCCGGTGTAAAAATTTGACCTACGCCTAATTTTAGTAATTGCGCTTTATCTTCTTCAGGAATAATTCCTCCACCAAATACAAGAACATCATTTGACCCTTGATCTCGTAACAGTTCCAAAACTCGGGTGAATAAGCTCATATGTGCGCCCGAAAGAATAGAGAGACCAATAGCTTGTGCATCCTCCTGAATTGCAGTTGTAACAATTTGCTCGGGAGTTTGATGAAGGCCCGTGTAAATAACTTCAAAACCTGAATCTCGCAGGACGCGTGCAATAATTTTGGCTCCGCGATCGTGGCCATCTAAACCTGGCTTTGCGATAACTACCCTCGTTGGCGCCATGACACCAACTTATCAACTAGAAAGATTTACTACAACCCTGTAGCGACCGTCAAAATAACGTATCCTCCCCCTATGGGAGAAGAAAAAGCAGACAAAATAACTCTTTTAGAACTCCTCGCTGCTGTTCGAGCTGGCGATCGGAAAGCTCTTGCTCAAGCAATCAGCGTTGCGGAAAATCAACCAACTGAGTTAGAAAGTGCTCTCCCGCAAGAGATATCAAAGAGTCACGTGGTTGGCATCACTGGCGCTCCAGGTGTTGGAAAATCTACAACCGTTAGCGCCTTAATTACTTCTTTAAGGAAGCAAAATAAATCTATCGCCGTGATTGCAGTAGATCCATCTTCTCCTATCTCCGGTGGAGCACTTTTAGGCGATCGTATCCGCCTTAATGAGCACTTCCTTGATTCGCAAGTTTTCATTCGCTCCCTTGCTACGCGAGGTCATCTCGGTGGTTTAACCGCGTCAACGCAATTATCGATTCGACTGGCTGCGCTAGCAGGCTTTGATGTCATCATCGTTGAGACTGTCGGTGTTGGACAGAGCGAGGTAGAAATCATGAAACATGCCAAAACTGTAGTTGTTGTGATGGCGCCGGGAATGGGAGATGGCATTCAAGCTTCGAAGGCTGGAATTCTTGAAATTGGCCATATTTATCTTGTGAATAAGTCAGACAGAGATGGCGCAAAGGAAACTGCAAAAGAGTTAGAAAGATCGTTGCATCTCTCACATCGAAGCGGAACATGGCAACCCATGATTTTATTAGGCGCCATGGAGCAATCGACTGGCATAGCCGAACTAATTGAAGCTATTTCACTTCATCAGAAAAGCTAGAAAGTACGAGTGGGTTTCCACTTTCCATAGACTTTACGGAGTTCATTTACGATTTCACCTACAGTGGCATACGCCTTAACAGCCTCAATACAGGCATCCATAATGTTTTCACCCGACACGGCAACGCGATGGAGTTCAGCTAGGGTCACATCTACTTTTGCGTTATCTCGCTTTGCTCGAAGCGCCTGAAGTGCCTTTACTTGGCCCCTTTCGCTCTCAGGATTAATTTCAAATGGTTTATACGGCGGAGTATCTGCTTTAAAAATATTTACTCCAACTTGTTTTCTTTCACCAGACTCAATGGACATTGCAAATTCATATGCTTTTTCTGAAAGTTCTGCTGAGAACCAACCATCATTGATGCAGGCTAGCGCTCCCCCGCGCTTTTCAATCTCTTCCAGCATTTCCCACATTTTTTCAGCAAGCTCATCAGTTAAGCGCTCAATTTCATAACTTCCGGCGAGTGGATCCACGCTCTTCAATACCCCGGACTCAAAAGCCACAACTTGCTGCGTGCGAAGTGCCAGCATCGCCGCTTCCTCAGTAGGCACTCCAAGTGCCTCATCAAAAGCAGATACGTGCATTGTCTGAATTCCACCAAGTGCTGCAGCCAACATCTCGATCGATGTTCGCACCACGTTATTCATAGACTGTTGAGCAGTGAGCGATGAACCAGCGGTAAATGCAAAAATGCGCAACTTTTCAGAGTTGGCTTCTTTTGGATCATATTTTTCGCGTATTAAGCGAGCCCAGGTACGACGTGCGGCGCGAAACTTAGCTACTTCCGGCAGGAATTCAATATTTGATGAGAGAAATGTAAACAGAGTCGTAGCAATTTGGTCAACGGTAACTCCGCGAACAATTGCCGCATCGAGGTATTCACGAGCGTTCGCAAAAGTGAAAGCAACTTCTTGAATTGCATCCGATCCTGATTCACGAATATGGTAACCACTCATAGCAAGTGATACCCAACGCGGAACTTTTGTCGCAATATATTCGATGACATCTGTTGAAAGCTTAAGCCCTGCTTCTGCTGGGAAAATTTGCGTTCCTCGGGCGATATATTCTTTTAAGACGTCATTTTGAATAAACATGCCAAATTTATTTGGATCCATGTCTCGTTGCTCAGCAAGCGCTACAAACATTGCTGCCCAGATATATCCAATCGAGTTAGCGGTAGTCCGAACTTGGGTTATTTTTTCAAGTGGGATTCCGTCCATCAATATTTCAATATCTTCCAAACTATCGATAGCAACACCAACTCGGCCCACTTCGCCTAGTGATAGTGGATCATCAGAATCAAGTCCTAGCTGTGTCGGAAGATCGAGTGCAACACTAAAGCCAGTTAGTCCCTGTTCTAAGAGCATTTTAAAGCGCTCATTTGTTTCAGACGGCGTTCCAAAACCACCGTACTGACCCATAGTCCAAACACCCGCATCTGGATTTATTCCACGAGTGTATGGATATTCACCTGGCTTCTCGGTTGTCATATCTATTTCGTCTCTTCCAATTGTTGGCGCAAAACTTTCTTTGCAATCTTACCCGTTGAATTCAAAGGAAATTCAGAAACAACTAAAACTAATTTTGGCTTCTTATAGGAAGCCATACGAGACTTACAGTGCGCCATTACCTTTTCAGAAATTTCAGCTTCACTTAATGTCACCCCAGGCTTTAGCGTCACAAGCGTCACTACGCGTTGGCCCCATTCGACATCTTTGACGCCAACAACTGCAACTTCATGCACCTCTTCAACCTCGGCGACGACATCTTCGATTTCGCGAGGATAGATGTTGTATCCACCACTAATAATCATGTCGCCTTTACGGTCTACGAGGTATAGCCGATCTTCTGCATCAATCTTCCCAAGATCACCTGTGTGAAGCCATCCATCACGCACTGCCTTAGTTACTGTGGCATCTAGGCCCGCTGCGCCCCAATATCCGCGCATAACGTGATCTCCACGTGTAATTACCTCTCCAATTTCACCAACCGCAACTGGAATGTTCTCTTCATCAACGATCAGAATTTCAACTCCTATGCATGGCTTACCCGCACTTGTAAGGAGTTCTGGTTGTGAATAAATACCATTCTTATGATCCTGCGCGCTGAGCACAGTAACCGGGGGAATTGCTTCAACGAGTCCGTAGTACTGAACCATATTTGGCGTAATTGTTTCGTAGCATTGTTTAATCTGCTCGGGCGCCATTGGTGCACCTGCATAGCCAAGCATGCGTAGGTTCTTCATTTTTTCAAGACTCATATCTGGCATGGCAAGCAATCGAGCGACCATCGTAGGTACGAGTGCAGTTGCATTTGCGCCACGATTTTGAATCGCATCGACAAATACTTCTGGATCGTATTTAGACATAATGATTTGCTTTGCCCCAAACGCAAAATATGGAAGGACAAAGAGGCCACTCGTATGAGTAACTGGGCCTGCGTGAATCCAGCAGTCAGTTTCATCTGGTGTGCGCTTCAAAATATCGGTAACGATATTATTTAAACTAGAAATTCTATTTCTATGTGTTCGAATAGCGCCCTTTGGATTTCCGGTAGTACCACTTGAATAATTTAGCGACACAAGCGTGTCGGGATGAACTGAGAGCAGTAATGGCTCAGCAAGCTGCGCAGCAAGGAAATCTTCGTATTTAGTAGTCCCTGGCTCATCGCCTTGAATAAGAATTACATGGTCCACAAGTGCTCGCAGTGGCGCTGACTCTTCCCAAAACTTATGATTCATAATCAAAACTTTTGCGCCACAGTCTTTCGCGATACGAACCCAGTCATCCGGGTGTAAACGGTAGTTAAGAGCAACTCGACATAGGCCCGCACTTGATATTCCCAAATCACTTTCTATATATGTAATTTGATTAAATTGAAGATCAAGGACCCGATCTTCTTCCTGAAGTCCCAGTGCTTTAAGTGCGCGGGAAAGCTGAAAGATACGTCCCCCAATTTCGCCAAAGGTACGTGAACCTTCTTCATCCTCTACTGCGATTCGATCGCGGTATGTGGTCGTTGCCCGCGCGACAAGTGTTCCTACATCCATTTAGATACTGGTCCTTTCGTTGTGCACTTCTGAAAGCGAGTATGCGCTATCGAGCACCCATACTCCACTAGGTAGGACTGTGATGGGGTTCATATCAAGCTCACTTCCTTCTGGCCAACCAGCTGCGACTTCGGCAATACGAAGTACTGCTGAAACAAATCCTGCGATATCTGCTGGTGCACTTCCGCGCGCTCCAGCAAGAAGTGGCGCGAGTTTAGTCTCACCGATCATTTCGTAAACTATTTCTGCATTTACTGGAAGAAGCCGAATCGCAGCATCATCAATAATCTCAGTGAGGATGCCACCAACTCCAATTGTCAAAACTTTTCCAAGTGAACTCGATGTAACCCCAACTAGTGCCTCTACCCCTTTTGGTATAAAAGTCTCAACGAGAACTGGGTTCGCCTTACCATCAGGTGCAAGCATAGAAAGACGTGAATATGTTTGTGCACCGTTTGCTGACGTAATGTCCAGCGCCACACCACCCGCTTCACTCTTATGAAGGAGACCTGGAATGACTGCTTTCATAACCGAACGACCACCAACAGTTTCAATTGCTGTTAGCGCTGAGGCTTCATCGCGCACTACAACAGAGAGTGGAACGCGAACTCCGACAGAATTCCACAGTTCTTTCAACTCAACTTCTGTGGCCGTTGGCGATGGCACGGGAAGTCCAGTGGTCATCTTTGATTCAATTCTCGTTGATGCTCGGGAGCTGTGATGAAGAATTCGTAGCGCAGCAATTGCACGATCAGGAGTTGGAAAGACAGGAAGCTTGAGGGCGGAGAAAATCTTGCTTGCTTCAGGGGCCAAACTTGCTGAGCCAGTGCGCGCTACAGCTATCGGCAACTTACGAATTTTTTGAACTCCGCCAAGAGCGTTAGCGATGCGTTCGACATCACTTCCAACAAGGACTGCAAAACATGCAACAATCGCATCTACCCCAGGATCACGCGCAATTACCTCTAAACATTTCTCAAAGAGGTCGGGCGAAGACATAACAGCTGCTGTGACATCCACCGGGTTGGTAATGTTGCCATACGTAGGAACAATTTTTCCAAGCTCGTCAAGCGTTGATTCTGAAAAGTTAGCTAGAACCAATCCATTTTTCTCAATTGCATCAGTAGCTAAAATTCCTGAACCGCCAGAAGTGGTGATAATCGCAATATTCTTGCCGAGTGATTTAATTCCACTTGAAAAAATAAGTCCGGCGTCAATCAACTGTTCAACATCATCAACACGGACTGCCGAAGTTGAATTAATAGCGGCATCGATTACGCGATCCTCAGTTGCAATTGCTCCTGTATGCGACGCAGCTGCCAGCGCTCCTGCTGTTGAGCGACCAACTTTTAATATCGCTGTAGGTTTCTTGCTAGATACAATATCTAGGGCATCGATATCCGAGAGAGATTCTGTATATAAAAGTATGGCTGAGACTGCTGGATCATTAGCAAGAGAGGTTGCAACTTCAATCGCGGTTACATCTGCCTCATTTCCGGTAGTAATTACTTGTCCGATCGGAACTCCAGCATCCATACCTAAGGAGTACATTCCATATCCAAGAGCGCCGGATTGACTTACTAGTGCCACTGAACCTGCCTCAACGCGAGTGGTAGGCCCCGAAAAGACTGGTGAAAAAGATGCAACCAAACCTGTTGCTGCGCCCACAGTTCCAATGCAATTTGGACCAACCATACGCATGCCGAAGTTGCGCGCGATTTCTACTAAACGCAGTTGTGCAATCGCTCCATCACTATCAGCTTCAGCGAAACCCGAAGACATAACAATGACAACAGATACTCCAGCTTCACCACATTGTGTTAATGATTCTTCAACGAGTGGCGCCGGAACCATGATGAGAGCTAGATCGACCTTTTCATTTACATCGGTAATACGTGGATAGGCTTGTAAACCTAAAATTGTGCCGCCTTTGGGATTGATGGGGAAAACTTTCCCTTTAAATCCGTATTTCTGTAGGTACTCGATGGGAGCGCGACCCATTGCGCCAGATCGTTCTGTCGCACCAATTACGGCGATGGATTGTGCTGACCAAAGGACCGAGAGGTCTCTCATGAGATACAGGCAACTCCTTCGATTTCTACAAGTGCTTCTACATCCCACAGTCGGGTTACTCCGATAAGAGTCATCGCTGGAAAATTCTTACCTAATAAACTCTGCCAAACTTTTCCAATTTCCCTCGAATTTGAACGGTAATTTTCTGGGTCCACCGAATAGATAGTTATTTTTACTAAATCTGCTGGCGTTCCCCCGGCCGCCTTGAGCGATACGCATAAGCTCGAAAGTGCTTTTTCAAATTGCTCGACAATATTAGAGCCGACAATCACGCCTTCCTTGCTTAGCGCGGTCTGCCCGGCTAAATAAATAAATTTACCTTCACCCACGACTGCATGTGAAAAACCAATTGGCGCGGCAAGAGAATCTGGATTGAACTTTTCAATTGACACTTTAATTTCCTCCTTCAAGAATTTGAGTTACCCCAGTTTCACTCTTACCAATAAATGAAATAGCAGCATCTGCTACTTCCTCTGGGGTAAGAAATCTATTTCCAGCTAACTTAGATTCAAGAGCTTCTCGCACTACTTCTAAACTCTTGCCGGTTCG
>Ga0194044_10001370_pt1 | contig 12352 bp, 8 predicted proteins | sample JunL4417m_MetaG_FD_155460 | JGI IMG/M metagenome (GOLD analysis project Ga0194044, IMG submission 155460) | Anoxic zone freshwater microbial communities from boreal shield lake in IISD Experimental Lakes Area, Ontario, Canada - Jun2016-L442-17m | ecosystem: Environmental > Aquatic > Freshwater >...
AGCAAGAATGACGCAACCCCGTTGGGGTTGGAAATCCATGCGTGAAATCATTCCCAGGGTAGCGACGTTGTCGCAACCCTGGGCTATGAGACGAAATCCCGTTGGGATTCAATAAGAACTGTGAATCCTTTGAAAGTGTAAACCGGAACATGAAGGATGCCCGTCTATTGCTTGTTTACAAACCGAAACCCTGATATCAGTGTCAGCCAAGGAGGATTGTTATGCAGAAAAATAGCTTAACGCGGAAAACCAAAAGAATTCAGTTTTCATTGGAAGCAGCCGATGCAAAGAAAGTTTCTCTGGTGGGAGAATTTAACAACTGGAACCCCGACGTAGATCCGATGCAAAGAGATGAAAATGGCACCTGGACAAAAGTGAAGATGCTTTCATCTGGAAACAAAGAATACAAGTATCAGGTTGATGACGAATGGGTGCATGATCCTGAAAATTTAAGGGTTTGCTCGAACTGTTTCGGGACCATGAACAACGTCGTCAGAGTCGTCTTGTAGGTAATGATAATCATCAGCGCCGTATCCTGACGAAAGGATGCGTTCTTATATGGGGGGATTCTCATCATTAACGATAAACACATAGCCATGATGGATGAAAACCATGAAGTGCTGTCGCATGAAGAAACACGACGGGTACTCCATGAGTTGCGGGTGCATCAGACTGAATTGGAGGTGCAGAACGTGGAACTGCGCACGGCGCAGGCACGCCTGCGCACGGCGCAGGCACGCCTGGACATCGCACGCGCCCGCTACTTCGACCTCTACGACCTGGCGCCAGTCGGCTATTGCACCCTCAGCGAAAAGGGGCTGGTCATGGAGGCCAACCTCACCGCAGCCACCCTGCTTGGAGCTACGCGGGGCGCGCTTACCAAACGGCCGCCTTTTAGCCAGTTCATCCTTGAAGAGGACCAATGCATCTACTACCATCACACCAAACAGCTCTCTATGGTCGATGAACAGCAGACGTACGAGCTGCGGATGGTGCGTGAGGATAAAACGTCCTTCTGGGTCCGGTTGGAAATAGTCGCTACGCAAGATGCTGAAGGCACAAGGGTTCGCCGTGTCGTGTTTAGCGACATTACCGAGCGCAAAAAAACCGATGAAAAAATCCAGGCGCTTTCGCAATCGCTTATACAGGCGCAAGAAAGAGAACGGTATCTGCTCTCCTGTGAGCTGCATGACAGTATCGCCCAGAACCTTTCCGCGCTGAAAATTAACAACGATTTGATTTATACCGATGTACCAATGATATTTCCTGATTTACGGAAGAAACTGGCGCTATCTTCCAGTATGATTGTGCAGACCATTGTGGCCGTCAGGAACTTGGCTTACGACTTGCGTCTCCCTGGCCTGGAAGAAATGGGACTGTTGAAGGCGCTCGAAATATATTGTGAGGAGGCTTCCGAAAAGGGAAATGTAAAATTTGATTTTCAATCGTCCGGCATGTCCGCGATAGACTTGGATAGAGATGTGGAAATCCATATTTACCGTTTGATTCAGGAATGTATTAACAATATTCGCAAACATGCGGACGCCGACCATGCGACCATCCTGGTGCTGGGATCATCCCCGAATATCATCCTCCACATCAGGGATAATGGCAGGGGCTTTGATGTGAAGGCTCAGGAGCTTTTATCAGCAGCCACAAAGCGGATGGGCATTCGCGGCATGCAGGAAAGGGTCAGTATGATTCACGGCAGTATGATCATTAATTCTCAACCGATGGAAGGCGCCCATATATCTATAAAAATTCCTTTGCAGAAAAATCTGTCAGGCAACCCTGAAAAACATAAATCCAGCATCAAACCCCTGCCTAAAATATACAGTGAATAGAATTTTTCTTCTCCGGCTTGAAGACATAAGGTGATTTCCAACAATGAACCGGGAAATACCTATTCCTCTGGCAAGACCTCGCAAAGTAGCTTAACGATCGTAACCGTTCACTCCCCTCATAGCGGGAGGGCAAGTGGTTGGCATGGCGGCATTTACCAGAAAAAGGAGAAAAATGGCTTACAGTAATTTCACATTTGATAAAATCAGGAAAGAACTTAACCTCATGACTGAGGATAAAACCGGTCTTTTCAGCCATATAGCCGAAGTGAAAACGGATGAATATTTTTCAAAATCTCTGAAAGAAGACAATATTCCTCTCGGATTGGCAATCAATACGGAGAAAGCCCGCTCGGAACTGATTATAGCTCCGGTACTGCTCGAGCTGAGAAAAATGACGAATAAGCAGATAAGTCTGTTTTCAGGGATTGAATTCGATGTCATTGAGGAACAGGGATTGAACGGTGTCTGTGATTTTATTGTCAGCCTTTCACCCGAACAGTTTTTTCTGGATGCTCCGATAGTTGTCATAGTGGAAGCGAAAAAAGAGGATATAACAAAGGGGCTGCCCCAGTGTATTGCCGAAATGAGGGCGTCCCAGATATTCAATGGAAGAAGAGAAAATCAGATTGAAACAATTTACGGAGTTGTAACAACCGGAAGTAACTGGAAGTTTTTGAAATTGCAGAATCAGACGGTTTATATAGATTTTGACGAATATCATATAAAAGAGTTGAACAAGATAATGGGGATATTGTTCAGCATGTGTCAGAAAAACTCCTAACCATCTGATCAACACCCTCAAAAAACATTTCTGTCCAAAATTCCTTATCTGTTTCTGGATGCCTTTGATAAAGATATTGACGTTCCAAACGCCATTGATGATTGGGCTGCTCTGTGCTTGAAAACTTTGCGCCAATTGTGTTGACACTGTAACAATATTTGATACAATCCACGGTGTGATAAAAAGCTTTAGCCATAAGGGGCTTGCTGAACTATTTGAGAGTGGTCGCTCTCGTGGTGATGCGTTAAAGGTTGATCTTGTACAATATCATTGAGGTAAATCATGGGAGAATATTTGGTTAAACGACCTTTGAAGAGACCACCCGTACACCCAGGTGATGTTTTGCGCGAAGATGTGCTTGAAAACCTTGGTCTGTCGGTTAGCAAGGCTGCGAAGTGCATCGGTGTTTCCCGCCAACAGTTGCACCGTGTTTTAGCCTGCACGCATCCGATTACAATAGAAATGGCTCTCAGGATTGGTAAGTTTGTCGGCAACGGACCCGTGTTATGGTTGAACATGCAGCAGTCTTATGATTTATGGTATGCCGCGAATCGGATGGTGGATGAGCTATCCAGGATTGAATCACTTGGAAAAGAGGGACGGGTATTGATAAGCCGGTAGGGCAAGTGGTTGGTATGTATTCCACCCGATTCGCCTGGTTGTATTGCAGCGGGCGATACCCCCCTCCCAGCGGGAGAGGGTTGGGGTCATGACCAGGTAATCAGCCCCGGAGAAAATTTGAGCATTCCGTCTCCGCGCGGCGTTATCCGAACCGTGAACCCGTAGCGACCCGAAATTCGGCATGTCATGGAACAGGTATATCGAAAGCTTCCGTTTTCATGGCTTTCCTGTACAATCATGGGTTCGGTGTGAATGGCATCCAGAGAGTCCACAGATCTCATGTGGCCAGTATAAAGTTCCACGTCAACCTCATCGGGTCCCAATTGTCCGAGGTGAATGTCTGCGGTTACATTGAATGTCTCGCCGACATGGTACGGGCCCTTGCGGTCCTGAGCTGGCGGATCAATACGGATATCTTTCCACAGGCTGTGGAGGCGATCCTTCTGAATGCAGAGCTTTTTGGCCATAGCCCCATCATTTTCGATCAATTCCTGAAAGCGCTGGGCAATGGGCAGGTAAAAGCGCTTTTCATATTCACCGACCATGCGGAGGCTGCAGTAATCCTGCATGGCCATTTTCATGGATTCTTTCATCATCTGTATCCAGCGAATCGGCATGCCTCCGACATCGGTATGCCTCTGGCCGACGCGATGATCATAAAAACAGGGAATGACCTCGTTTTCCAATACATTATAAAGAGATTGGCTGTCTTCAATATCTCCATAGCATGAATCCGTGCATTCAGTGTCGTTGCCGATGCGCCAACCCCTGTCTTGCTCCCACCCTTCACACCACCACCCATCCAGAACGCTGAGGTTCAAAACTCCGTTTGCTGCGGCTTTCATGCCGGATGTTCCACAAGCCTCAAATGGGCGCCGTGGCGTATTGAGCCATACATCGGCGCCCTGAACCAGATGCCTGGCGAATCGCATGTCGTAATCTTCGATAAAAACGATTCTGTGACGCAATTCCGGGTCCCTCGCAAACTCGACGATGCGCTTGATAAGTGCTTTTCCTTCGGTGTCTTTAGGATGGGCCTTTCCCGCGAAAATAAACTGTACCGGATGGGTGCTGGAATTGACAATGGCCCTTAACCGGCAGGGATCCTGAAACAACAGACTGGCGCGCTTGTAAGTGGCGAAGCGTCTGGCAAATGCTATGGTCAGCACATCCTGTTCAAGAACCGATTCGACCTGAACCAGCACCGACTGGGCGGCATTGCGCCGCTTATACTGCCGGATCAGCATTTCCCGGCAAAGTCGAATCAGATTGGCGCGATTCATTTCGTGGGCGCGCCACAGTTCATCGTCGTAAATTTCTGATATGCGATTGGCATTCTCGGGTTTTCTGGAGCCCAGGTACCAGTCGGGTCCGAGATGGCGCTCAAACAATATGGCGATTTCAGATGATATCCACGATGAAATATGGATGCCGTTGGTGACATGCGAGATGGGAACCTCGTTTTCAGGAACCTCCGGCCATACATGGGCCCACATCCGCCTGGCGACCTTGCCATGCAGTTGGCTGACTCCGTTGCAGTTCTGCGATAGACGCAGGCCCAGAATAAACATTGAGAAAGGTTCATTTGGTCCTGCCCCTGCGGGTTGTCCCCACGACAGAATCTCGCTTTCAGTAACGCCAAGTCGATCCTGGAACGAGCTGATATATGGCTTGACCATATCCACAGGGAAAACCTCGTGCCCTGCGGCTACAGGCGTATGGGTGGTGAATACGGTGACTCTGGGGACGATCTCCATTGCGGTTTTGAGTTCCAGATTATACCGTTCCCTCAGTTGAGCCAGCCGTTCCAGACCTGAAAATACCGAATGTCCTTCATTCATGTGACAGACTTTGGGGAAAATCCCAAGAGCTGCCAGCGCCCGGAGTCCGCCGATCCCCAGAAGGACTTCCTGGGCCAGACGGATTCGGGTTTCTGCGACATATAATCTTGCAGTGATTTCGCGGATTTCGGGAGGGTTTTCAGGCAAATTGGTGTCCAGGAGATAAAGGGGAACCCGGCCAACCCGGATTTTCCAGACTCCTGCATGAATAAGGCCTTCAGGTCCGGAGATGGAAATGTTGATTTCTGCGCCCGCAGCGTTCCGCGCTCTTTCTACTGGAAGCTGGCAGAGTTCGGTTTCCGGATAGGTTTCCTGCTGCCAGCCGTCTGCATCCAGAAATTGCCTGAAATAACCGTTTCGATACAGCAGTCCCACCCCGACGAGCGGCAGCGCCATGCTTGAGGCTGCTTTCAAATGATCGCCCGCCAAAATGCCAAGACCTCCGGCAAAAAGAGGAATGCTTTCATGTAGCCCAAACTCCATGGAAAAATAGGCGATAGCACTTTCCTGTTTGTATGGAGTGTTGCTGGTGTCCACAGGATACGTCACCCTTTTTTCAAACCAGGATTCGACCCGATGCAGATGGGCTAAAAAACTGTCATCCTCCGCCATTTCCTTCAGGCGTTTCTGGGAAACATTGGCGAAAAGGACAACGGGATTGCGGCCGGAGCTTTCCCATAATCTGGGATCAATTCGCCTGAAAAGTTCGATTGCATCCGGTTTCCAGCACCACCAGAGGTTGCGGGACAATACTTCCAGAAAAGAAATCGAATGTGGAATGGTCGGATAAATCTGATATGTTTGAATGCGATTCATGGTTCAATGTCCTTTGTTAAGCGCGAATGGTCGGACGGGCTGACTTCATGGCTTTCCGGAAAAGATCAGGCACCGGAGCCGAACGTAATAGTGCAGGCTGGATAAAAACAGCGCTCCGCCGATTGTCAGATAAAGGGCGGCAAGGTATTCCCTTGGAATCGGAGAGTGGCGGAGAATGGCACCCAATACAACCATGACGACGATGATAAAATAGCTCTTCCATGCCTGAAAAGCAAACAAACAAGTATACTGGGGGAAAAGAGAAAGCCTGTCAATGTTTTTAATCGCAATTGCTGAAAAAACGAAATGATAAGCAATCACCGCCCCTATCATTCCTGCTGCTCCGGGCAGAAATGCGGCCCGGAAAACAAAGGCATCAAGCCATCGACAGGCCAGCCTGCATAGCAGGATTCCCACTGCGCTCCATGTGAAACCGGCTGCTGCAATAAGGCAGTATATCGGAGCCGCTGGCTTTAGTTTTGAAAATAACATGGGTGCTTTTTTAAAGTTTATGATCATTTTGTGCTTTTGTTCCAATTATACTGTACATGGGCATAAACTGTACTTAAATTCACCGCAAAGGCGCAAAAAAGATCATAATTTCATTGAATATTTTCTTTGCGTCTTTTGCGCCTTTGCGGTGAATAAAAACTCAGTCGCTTTCTTCTCTTGACTTCAAGGGCTGAACCGAACAATATTGGCAAATTTGTAAAAAGTCAAATTTAACTTTTTCATATAAGGATAACCAATGATGGAAAAACACATTTTACTGGTGGATGATGAGGTTCCGATCCTCAAAATGATGACAAGAGCCTTCACCAGGGCCGGGTATGAGGTCGAGACTGCTGAAAGCGCCGAAGATGCGATGGAGCTGATTAAGACATACAAATACATGGTGTTTTTTCTGGACCTGAATCTTCCAGGCATGAACGGAATTGATCTGTGCCGCCAAATTCGAAAGGATAATCCGCTCACCATTTTGTATGCGGTCACGGGGTTTGCCACCACTTTCGAGGTGTTTGACTGCAGACAGGCAGGATTCGAAGATTATTTCACCAAGCCGGTGGAACTGAAGAAACTGCTTGAAGCTGCCGAACAAGCATTTCAGAAACTGGCGCGATGGAAACGAGAAGAGGAAAGCTTCAACTTAAGGGATGTACATTAACAGAAATTATGAATTATGAATTACGAATGCGGAATGATGAAAGTCCGGAGGCATTGGAGGAAACTGTGCAAACGTTGACTGATCTTATAACGAGGAGGCAATACTCATGCGTATCCTGATTGCCGAGGACGATTTTACGTCTCGCACCGTGCTATCCAGCGTGTTGAAAAAAAGCGGCCATGAGGTTATTGAAACCGTCAATGGCGCTGCTGCGTGGAATGCGCTGCAGCAGCCAGACGCGCCCCGGCTGGTGATTCTTGACTGGATGATGCCGGAGATGGACGGCCTGGATGTTCTGCGCCGGGTCCGCGCCCAGCAAACCGATCAGCCGCCCTATATCATCATGCTGACCGCCAAGGGCGGGAAGGCCGATATCATCGCCGGCCTTGATGCCGGGGCCGACGACTATCTGACCAAGCCGTTTGATGCCGGCGAACTCCGCGCCCGCATCTCAGTCGGTCGACGCATGATTGAAATGCAGACCAAGCTGGAGGATGCGCTGCAAAAAATCAATGAATCATTCAAAGCCGCCGGAAGGATACAGCTCAGTCTCCTGCCAAAGCCTCTCTCTGCCGGAGATCGAGTCAAATTTGCATGGAAATTCAAACCTTGCGATGCCGTAGGAGGAGACATATTCAACGTTATGTCTCTGGATGCCACCCACATCGGTCTATACTTGCTCGACGTAGCGGGCCACGGTCTGCCATCGGCCATGATATCCGTCCTGGTCTATCAGATTTTGAATCCCCATACCGGAATTCTTGTTGATCACACGGTCAATCCGCCGCATATCCTTGATCCGGAGGCTGTGCTTAACATTCTGGACCGTGAATTTCCCCTGATGCGCTTCAAACGGCATTTCACCATTGTCTATGCCGTACTGGACATAGTCTCTAACACACTAACATACAGCAATGCTGCTCATTGTTCGCCAATCATCATCTCATGTAAGAACGATCTTAAAATCCTGACGGTATCCGGCACCGTCATTGGTGTTAACGCTTTTGCCTTTGGGCAGGAAACCGTGATGCTCTCTCCCGGCGACAAGGTTGTGTTTCTAAGCGATGGTGTATTCGAGAGCGGGAATGCAGCCAACGAACTCTTTGGAGAAGAACGGCTTTATCAAACACTACGAGAGTTGCGATCCGCCACCATAGATGATCTGGTCCAAGGCATCTACTCTAAAGTCACGAGTTTTGCCGAATCACAGCCGGCTGCCGATGACATAAGCATCTTGGCATTCGAGATTAAAGATTAGCTATAGTTTTGCGCAAATGAGCTGATACACTTGCTTGACAATTTATAATATGGCATCATATTGATAAAACAGTGATTATATCCCTCCATAAGGTCCGATGGTGAATACCGTCGGAATATTGATCGTTCCATCCGTACTTTTCGTAAGATTGGTGACGATCACGTTTGATGAACCAATGGAAAATTCGAATGTGACAGGAACACCACCCGAGAAACGATTTTGCAGGTCGTTCCCTTCGATGGTGGTTGTGCCATGACTGTTGAGTTTCAGTGCTGTGGCGCCTCCGGTTTCGGGAATCAATTTTCCGTCTACATCCCTGGCCACAATGGTTATACTGGCTCCACCTGATGGAATGCCGCCGGACATATCAGTGATTTGAATGGTATTCAGATCACTGACATAGTTGGTCGTATAGTTGGTTATCCCACTGGTGTAAACCGTTGGGATATTGATGCTAGCGTCCGTGCTACTTTTGATATTGGTGATCACGACATTTGGTGAATCGACGGTAAACTCATAAGTCATGGGTGAACCGGAGGAGAACCGACTGGCCAGCTCTGCACCATTGATCTTTACCGTTTCATATTTGGCTATTTTATAAGAACTAACAGATTCAGACTCGGGAATTTCCGCTCCGGAAACATCCCATGCCCTGACTATGATAGCAGCTCCGCCGATATCCAGTGTACCCGAAAAATCCGAAATATAGATGGTATTTCGGAAACCGATGCTGTTTGATACAAATTTGCTGACCCCAATCGTATAAACGGTTGGAATGTTCAGCGTTCCATCACTGCTGTTTTTTACATTGGAAACAATCAGCTTGGGTGAGGCGATAGTAAACTCGTAAGTCATTGGCGTACCCGACGGAAAACGGGCGGTAAGGGATGATCCAGCAATAGTGGTTGTAGCATGGTTGTTGAGTTTCATAGGCGCCGCAGATGTTGATTCCGGAATTGCCTTACCGGTTGCATCCCAGGCCGCAACAGTAATTGCAATACCACCGCTGGCAATGGCGCCGGACATATCTGTCACTTTAAGGGTATTTCTGGAACCGATGGAGTTTGAGACAAAGTTGCTTAGCCCATTTGAATAAATGATGGGTACCTTAACATTCCCATCAATGCTGTTATTGACATTGGAGATAAACATTTTCGGTGATTCGACTGAAAAAATATAGGCAGCGGGAGTGCCATCAGAGAATCTGTCCTCGATATCCTGACCCAGAATGCTGGTGGTTCCATGATTTGAAATGGACAATGGCGAGGCATACCCGACCGTTGTGAGTTCTTTTCCATTTTTATCCCATGCCTTGATAGTGACAGCCCCACCACCAGCAGGAAGCGAACCCGACATATCAGTAATCTTGACCACATCCACTCCATCAATTGAATTTGAACCAATTATGGGATTTTTAAGCGTGGTCGCGGCGTAATTCTCATCGGATTTATTGGCAGTGACATTGGAGTAGGTCCTGGAAGTAGGTATGAAGGTAAACCCATTTTTGGAAGGTGTTGCTGCGCCACTATAGCTGTAGGGAACGGTTACACTATAATTGCCGCCGCCATCGGTTGTCGCCGTTCCTACGCCGTTACTGAAGGTGATTGTCGCCTCTGAAATCGCAGCGCCGGAAGAGGTTTTCACGCTGCCTGATATTGTCAAACTATTCAGCCCTGCCTGTATCACCGTTACTTCTTGGGGACTGCCAGTTGTACCGGCGGCTGTTACCCTGATGGTGGCGGTTCGGGATGAGGTGCTGGTATTAGCAGTAAAGTTACAATTGATTGTGCCGGAATTGGTTCCGCTGGCTCCAGATGTAATCGTCAGCCAACTGCCGCCTGTTGTCACTGCGGCTGTCCAGGACATCGTTGCTGTTCCTGTGTTGGAAACGCTGAATGCGGTCGTACCAACAACTTCCGCCACAGCTTGATTGGTTGGCATTACCGACAACACGGGACCCGGTGTTGGTGTTGGATTTGGAGCGTGGTCGGCCACATAGGTTTCTTTGAACATGAGGATGCCGTTGTTGGCGTTCGGCGTGGAATCCATGGTAGTGTCGTCGAAGCCATATCGCGCGACAAGGCCTGGTTCGCTGCCGGTCATGGTCTTATCCTTGCCGGCGAGAATTTCGGCGGCTGTCAAAGCCTTGTTCCAGAGGCGGAGCTCGTCAATTCGCATACTACTATTCTTATCCCCGCCCCACACTGTCTTACCCAGAACGAGCGGGTAGTCGGGGGTGATGTTCTTGATATTGCCGACGACGGTGGCTTTATTGGCCTCGACACCATTGACATACAGCTTGAAGTTGTCGGCGGTGGACGCGGCGTTATATGTGATAGCGAGGTGGGTCCATGCATCCTTCACGAGCCCGGAGCTATTTAAGAGGGGGCCGGAACTTGCGCTTTCGGTCATGACTTGTCCATATATCTGGCCGGTGTAGGGATAGATTCCGATTTCGAAAGAATTTGAATAATCAAGCGGCTTGGAGACGATGGGGGTAAAATGGAGGAGGAGGTCGTCGCTTGTGCATTTAACCCAGAACTCCGCCGTCAGGGCGGTAGTGAAAGCCAGGGATGTCGAGCCGGCCGCCTGCATGTTGTCGTATCTTGGAGCGCTTCCATCAGAGTTATTCACCAGTTCGAGAGACTTGTTGGTGGTACCTGGGGCGGGTGGTGTAGCGAGGCGGCGATAGTAAATCGCCAGGTTGCTTGTATCGCCATAGCTGGCGATGGCATGCACAACGCCGTCAGCGCCGACGCTCATTGCTGGAGTTCTCCATACACCAACAACACCATGCGGCAGATGCTCGTTCACTCCGCCATTGAAGGTGGCGCCGCCGTCGGTGGAGCGGAAATACCAGTTGGCGATGACATTGAACACCGTGGAGCCGGTGGCCGGATCTGGGCAGATCAAGGTGTCCCCTGTATAGTTTTGTTTCGTGATGTTGATGCCAGTACCCCACGACGTTCCTGAAGCAGTCGAGTTCCATATATAAGTCCAGCCGTTTGACTCGTAGGCGGCGATGCAGAGGTTGCCGTCTTTCAGCGCGATGGTTTCCAAGCCGGGATACGGAAGCCCCGAGCCGTCCGGGTATTCTTTGACAAGCGCTGGGTCTCCAATCGTAGCGAAGCCATCGGTTGTCCTTCTGACCATCAGGCGCCATCGCCCTATTGGGTTAGCGGTGTCTGTATACAGGTTCTGCCATACGACATATGCAATAGCTCCGTTCGCCGCGATGTTCGGCGAGTAAGCGGAGCCGCCTCTGAAAACCGACGGATAATACTTGCCATCTTCTGAAATAGCGGATACCACCGCCGGAGTCTTGAACGTCACGCCACCGTCGCTGGAACCGATGATGAAATCCATGCCTGTGGTGACGTACGAGTTCGAATCAACTCGAGTCACCATCGCATAGACATAGTTGCCGGACATTACAAGATCGACGACTTGGACGTAATAGTAGGTCCAGCCCGTTTCACTATGATAATTGATGAGATTAGTGCTGGCGAATGTGGCTCCGTTGTCATACGAATGGAGGCAACTGGCCTGAAGATCCATATAATTGTCGACCCGAATGTTGGTTGAGTAAGCGATGGCGACTTTGCCATTTTGAGCGGCGATGAAAACATTCGTGTCCACTCCGGCGGCTCCCACCGCCGGACTAACAAGCGCCACAACAGGCTCGAAAGTCGCGCCGTTGTTTGTTGACCTGCGGTATTTGAGGCCGACCGGGGTGGTAGAGCCTTTTGTTTTCCAGCGGTAAATGACGTGGACATGCGCTCCATCGACGGCAAGCTGGGGGCATGTACTATTCCACATTCCGGAATAGGTTTCGTCGGTGCCGATAGTTTCGTCGAGCAATACTACCGCTGGCTCGAAGGTCACGCCGCCATCCGTGGAGCGGCGATACACGAGCTGTCTTTTGGCATCGATATCCCAACTGTATATGTAGGAGTACCACACCACATGCACATACTGTTCGCTGACAGCGACCTGAGGCGCGGTGTTGACCCAATAAGGAGCGGT
>Ga0194044_10001371_pt1 | contig 12352 bp, 10 predicted proteins | sample JunL4417m_MetaG_FD_155460 | JGI IMG/M metagenome (GOLD analysis project Ga0194044, IMG submission 155460) | Anoxic zone freshwater microbial communities from boreal shield lake in IISD Experimental Lakes Area, Ontario, Canada - Jun2016-L442-17m | ecosystem: Environmental > Aquatic > Freshwater...
AAAAGAGAAGAGAAAACAGAAACTGAAAGGGGGGAGGGGGGTTTCATGGCGGATTCAAGAAATCGTAGCCGCCGACGGGAGTCGGCGCTGATCTCAGTAATTGAGGAAAAGTGCGCCGGCAGAGCGTAGCGGCGACCTGCTCCTTATACGCATCTTTCACTGAAGGACTGTGGGATGCAAAATGCCATTCATGCCACTCCTAAAGGAGCTTGGCCGAGCATCCGGGGTGGGCGTTACTATGAACATGGCGCTCCTAACGGAGCTGGGAACATCTTCGTCGCTCAAGATACGTATAAGGTGCAGGCGGCGACGGCGCTTTCCCCTGGCGCGGAGCGCCCCGGTTGGTTTGAGCATGCATGCAGACGAAACTACATACTCATATTGTCACGGGTCATCCTCAATCCAGCCCTTGCCCCAGCCGTCTGCCGCGGTATTGTTTACGAATGACAGCAGAACAAATCATCGGCCTTGCCGTCGCCTTGTTGGTGATGTTATGTGGCCTGGTCGGCAGCATCCTCCCGGGCGTGCCCGGCACGCCGTTGCTCCTGGTGGCCGCCATTGCGCACCGGCTTTACTTCGGGGCGGCCAGCATCAACAACTGGGTGTTAGCCGGTCTCGTGGTGCTCGCAGTGCTCTCGTTTGCCTTCGACTACCTGGCCAGCATGTTTGGCGCTAAAAAGCTTGGGGCAACCTGGCGCGGAGTTCTCGGCGCGGTGGTCGGCGGCCTGGTCGGGATATTCCTCAGCTTCCCCGGCATCATCCTTGGCCCTTTTATTGGGGCCCTGCTCTTCGAGATGGCCGCGGGACGCAAACTCAAGCCCTCGGCGCGTGCAGGTCTCGGAGCGGTTCTGGGTTTGTTGGCCGGCGGGGTGGGAAAACTCGCCATCTGTCTGGCCATGATGGGCTTGTTCACCGTCAACGTCGTCTATCGGTCCCTCAGTTAAGAGGCATTGATTCAAGCCCAGCTTCCAATCGGATGTCGGCTCCGGGCTCCAATTGCAGCGCCTCGAAAAAACCGCCCGCCTTGGCGAACGTTTCTTCGTATTCGGCGGCTGGAATGGAGTCGGCGACGATGCCGGCACCGACGTGGAAATACGCCGTGCGACCGCAGCAAAGGGCCGTGCGGATGATGATGCTCAACTGGCTCTCGCGGTTGAACCCGAGGCAACCGAGCGCGCCGGTATAGGGGCCGCGCGCAACCGGCTCCAGTTCATCAATGATCTGCATCGCGCGGAATTTAGGCGCGCCCGTGATGCTGCCGCCCGGGAAACACGACGCCAACGCCGCCAGGTGAGTCAGCGCAGGACGCAGGTGACCTTCGACGGTTGAGACGAGGTGTTGCACCTGGGGATACCGCTCCAGGCGAACCAGCTCTGGCACCTGCACCGAGCCAAATTCGCATACTTTGCCCAGATCATTTCGCAGCAGGTCGGTGATCATCACTAATTCGGCCATCTCCTTGGGGCTGGTCTGCAGCTCGTAAGTCAGTTGCGCGTCGCGCGTCGCGTCGGGAGATCGCGGGCGCGTGCCTTTGATTGGGCGGGTCTGAATGTGCCGCCCGCTCAAGCGGAGAAAAAGCTCCGGGGAAGAGGAGGCGATCTGGAACCCGCCGCAATCGAGATAGGCGGAGAACGGCGCGGGGGAAACCGCGCTCAAACGCTGGAACAGCTCCCAACCGGAGGCTGAATGCCGTGCGGCCAGGCGCTGGGAGAGGTTGACCTGATAAATGTCCCCGGAATAAATGTAGCTTTGAGCGCGGGCAACCCGGGCGAGAAACTCAGCCCGCGACAAGCTCGAAGTCACGCAGATCGGATCGACCGTGTGGCGGGTGGCGGATTCCGGCGGCTGGGCGGCCATTCCGAGTTTGGCTTTCCAAAACTGCGCGCCTTCGGTCGCGCGCCGCTCGCTCCGGGAGCCATCGGCATCGAGGCCGGTGGAAACGATCCATGTCTTGGCCAGGCGATGGTCAAAGACAACCAGGCTGTCGTGGAAACCCAGATGGCAATCCGGCAGTTCGAGATCGTTGGCGGCGCGACGCGAAAGCCCGGGTTCGACGAAGTTCTTGAGGTCATAGCCCCAATAGCCGAAGCAACCGCCAAGCGGAAACGGCAGGTCCACTCCCTCGAGCAACTCGTAGCGCGACACCAAGACGTCCAGCACGCACCACGGATTTCCGAATTGAATGTGGCTGTCCCCATTTGTGGAATGGGAGCGCACCTCGCAGCGGGAGCCAAACGAGCGGAAGGTGAGAAACGGCCGCGCCGCCACGAACGAATAGCGCGCTTGTGGCGAATCAAACAGTCCGCTGCGCAACAGCACAACCCCGGGTTCGCCCCGGAGCCGCTCCACCAACGACACCGGCGTATGCGCGGTAACGATTTCCTGAATCAGCGGACACATGAATGATGAGACGTCGGGGCTACGGCAGCTCGCTCATAACGAGGTCACCCACCCATTAGGGCAGGCGTTCTGGATTTTGTTTCTTGCGGTTTCGCTGTCGTTTATCGTTGTCATATCGTCAGATAAACCAGTTATTGCGTTATGGCCAGTCCTTCGACATAGTATTTCACGTGCCAAACAATCTGCGGAGGGTAAAGTCCGGGCTGGCGTGGCGCAACCAGGTTGGCCGTTGGATTGAGGCTGCTAAACGACGCCGTCATATGTTGATCTCATTGTTTATCCTCGTATGCCACCTTGCGGGCGCGCTCACTTCAGTTCATGCCATCATGGAAGTTCGCACCGCGCAGGGGGCCATCGCATGGGCGGTGTGTTTGAACACGTTCCCCTACGTCGCCGTGCCCGCCTACTGGATTCTAGGACGCAGCAAATTCCATGGATATGTCACCGTCCGTCGCCAGGGACTTGCCCGCGTGCAACCCGTGGTGAATCAATTCGTCACCACCCTGGTCCAGAAGCATCTCACCGCGTTGCCCGGCCAGGAGCGCCCGCTGCTGGTCGAACGACTGGCCAAGCTGCCATTTACTTTGGGCAACGACGCCGAGCTGCTGGTGAACGGCGACGCCACGTTCAAATCAATTTTCTCTGGCATCGCGCGGGCGACGAATTACGTCCTCGTGCAGTTTTACATCATCCACGACGACGGTGTGGGACGGGAGCTGAAGGCGCGGCTGCTGGAACGCGCCCGGGCCAACGTGCGCTGCTGTCTGCTTTACGACGAAATCGGCAGCAAACTGCCGCGCGCCTACGTCGAGGAATTGACTGCCGCTGGTGTGCCGGTGTTGCCGTTCAACTCGACCAAGGGCAACGCCAACCGATTCCAGCTCAACTTTCGCAACCACCGCAAGATCGTGGTCGTGGATGGACTCGAGGCATGGGTAGGCGGTTTGAACATGGGCGACGAATACAAAGGACTTGATCCGAAGATTGGTTTCTGGCGCGACACACATCTGCGCGTCGCCGGTCCCGTGGCGCAATGTGTGCAGGTGGCCTTTGTGGAGGACTGGCATTGGGCCTCCGGCAAACTCCTGGGTGGCCTGAACTGGAATCCCCAGCCCGCACCCTCGGGCGCCTCGCGCGCCATGCTCTGCCTGCCCTCAGGCCCCGCCGACCCGTTGGAAACCTGCACCCTCTTCTTTCTCAATGCGATCAATCAGGCGAAGAAGCGGCTCTGGATTGCAAGCCCTTACTTCGTGCCGGATGAGCAGTTCGTCAGCGCCCTGCAACTGGCCGCGCTGCGCGGTGTGGACGTGCGCATTCTCGTTCCAGATAAATCCGACAACGCGCTGGTGCAGCTTTCGGCGTGGTCGTATCTCGCGGATGTCGAAAAGACGGGCATCAAGGTTCTTCGCTACACCAAGGGATTCATGCACCACAAAGTCGTGCTCGTGGACGACGAATACTGCACGGTGGGCACAGCGAATTTTGACAACCGGTCTTTCCGGTTGAACTTCGAGATCACCATGGCTTTCGCTGATACCAACTTTGCCGGACAAGTCGCTGCAATGTTGGAAAACGACTTCACCCAATCCAGACCGATGCGAGGAGATGAGCTGGCCCGGCGCAACTTCTGGTACCGTTTCGCCGTCCGCGCCGCCCGGCTGAGCGCGCCAGTGCAATAGGATCGCTACCGTGAACGAGTCAGCCAAACACTGGGCGATAGCGCTGGTGAACGGTCACCCCGAAAACGCAGTGGCCTGCACCGTCACAATGAACGACAGGCCCCTAAAAGGGAGATGGAATGAACCCGGCACGGCACAGAAGCAATAATATGAATCGAAGAGAGTTTATTATCAGAAACCTCGCGGGAGGCATGGGCTCGCTGCTGCTGTCCCGATGGGCTGCGACCGGCCTGGCCGCAACGGAAGCGCCCGCCTTCGCCACCAAAACGTTGTTCGAGTCGAGCGACCCGGAACTCATTCGGCTGGCTGAGGAGGTGTTCCATCAATGTGTCCTGGGCAAGATCAAGCCCCCGGAGGGCACCTTGAAACACCACTGGTTGCAGGCCGGCACGGGCGATGCTTTCTATGGGCAGTGGATCTGGGATGCCATGTTCGTGGTGGACCTGCTGGCGATCCTGCCCGGCCAGCAAGGATTGATCCGCGAAATCTTCCAAAACTATTGGGATTTCCAGAAACGTTGGAACGCGAAGCGCCCGGAGTATGCGCATGACATGATTCCCTGCATGATCGAACCCAGAAACACCCTCACATGGAACGAGTTTCCGGCGTATTCCCAGATTCCCATACTCGGCTGGGGGCTGGAGCGGGTATATAAGCGCAATGGCGACAAGGAACTCCTCCGGCAGAGTCTCGAACCGCTGGAAAAATTCCATGAATGGTACTGGCGCGAACGGGACGTGACCAATGTGGGTCTCGTCGCCGTCGGATCGTATAGCGGGGTCATTCAGCATGGGCGTTATGAAACCTTCGATAACGAGTGCAATCTTGATAATCTCAAGCTCACGCCGCACCCGGAGCGCAAAGGCGCCGGCGAAGGCGACTGGTATGGCGACATCTGTCTGCCGGGGATTACGGGGTATTTGATCAGTTCCGAGCGCAGCCTGGCGCGCCTGGCGAAAGTTTGTGGAGACACGGCGATGGCCAAACGACGCCAGCGGCGGATCGAGAAATCCGTCGCGGCTGTCCGCAAGCAGATGTGGGATGAGCAAAGCGGAATGTTCCTGGCAGTAAAGCGGGATACTCTGGAAAAGGTCAGGGTGGCAACCATCGGAAGCTGGATGCCGTTGATGGCGGAGATTCCCACCCGGACAATGGCCCGGCGGATGGCGAAGGCATTCATGACGGAGCATTGGCAGACGCCGCTGCCGATCCCCACCGTGGACCGCAAGGATCCGCGTTTTGATCCGCACAGCTACTGGCGCGGGGATGTCTGGCCCGCCCCAAATTATCAGGTGGCGCACGGTTTTGCCCAGCATGGCTATCGCCAAATCGCCGCCGAGATTGCCGACAAGACCATAGCGAACGCCCTCAAGAACGGCATCAGCGAGCATTACGACTCGATTACAGGCAAACCGCTGGGAGTTCCCTATTTGGGCATGACCTGCACCGTCCTGACGCTGATGCTGGATGGACTCTCAAGCCAGCACAAATTGAAGCTCAAAGGCGCTCGATGAGGTTGCCCTGATTCCCTGCCCAACGGCCCGATCACGAGCGAGTTCCTGGATTTGATCAATTCCGGTTGCTTGTGGGGAGTGGCCGACTGCCGCTGGGAGGAATTCGTCAGCGACTCTGCAAGGTCTTCGACCCGCAAGAACGCGCCCGCATCCTTGCGCAGGGCTTGCCCCCAGGAAACTCATTTTGACGGGGCGTGGGGCAGGTCTCCGACCTGCCGGTCCACGGAGTCTCCGACTCCGTGCGGAATTGTTGACTCGGATTTGAACAGGAGATAACAGAGATAACGGAGAGTTTATAGCAACGGGATCGCCAGGACCCCGCCAGCTCCGTAGGAGCGGCATGTTTATAGGAACCGCAACCAACAACGGTCTCCGCAAGCTCCGTCAGGAGCGGCATGGAACCATTCGTCTGCTCTCCAATCCGACATGCCGCTCCTGACGGAGCTTGGTTCTCGGGGGAGCGCCTCAGCTATAAACATGCCGCTCCTAACGGAGCTAAGCCCGACGGGCCGCCCCCGACAGATCTCCGTCAGGAGCGGCATCTTTATAGTGCCGCCGGGACACCACCATCTCCGTAGTGGCATGTTTATAGAAACGGACACCCAGGCGCTCAGATTTGAACAGGAGATAACAGAGATAACGGAGAGTTGGCTTGGCCGACTTGTCCGCCGGTGAGCGCCAACTGTATCCTTCACATCCCAGTCTTCCCCTCCTATCTGTCTGCTGCCCGCAGGCGTCATTTGCTTCCGATGCAAAGCAGGTGCTTCGCCGTGCGGATGAATAAGTGCCCGCGCGCCACCGCGATCGAGGAGCGCACTGGCCCCTCGTGCAGGGCGATGGTCGAAAGCACCTTGAATTCGTTCCCAGCGGCCACTACAACCGCCGTGCCGCTCTCGCTCAAGCAATAGATCTTCCCATCAGCGCCGGTCGGGGAGGCTCGGAATATCTCCCGCACGCCCAGGTTCCCCTGCCACTTCGTTTCTCCGGTTTGCGGATCCCGGCAGGTCATGACCTGATGATCGCCATCCAGCACATACAGGCTCTTCTGGTAGATCAGAGGCGTGGTGCAATCGGTGGGAAAGTCTTTGGATTTCCATGCCAGGTGGGTGTCCGTGACCACTCCACGGCCACCGGCTTTGATGCCGATGACGGGGTCGCCGCGGGGCGCGCTGACGATCACCATGTTGCCAACAGTCACCGGGCACGGCACGTTTCGCCAATGCAGCTCATTGCGCGAGTTGAGCCCGCCGAACCGCCAAACTTCGGCGCCGGTCTCCGGATTGTGCGCCGTCAGATAATTGGCGCCCACCACCAGAATCTCCCGGCCGGGCGAGTTTTCGCATGGAATGGGTGTGCTATAGGATTCCGTGGATTCATTTACCGCGTCGGTCGGCCGCAATTGGCGCCAGAGCGTCTTCCCTGTCGCCGGCTCAAGGCAGAGCAGGAACGACTCACGGTTTGGGCGGCCATCGTGCGCGTGCGGGTATTCGGGCGGGACCGGATTCTGCTGGAGCGCCTGGACATAGAGTTTGCCCCGATAGAGCATCGGGCTCGACCCATACATCCACATGTTGGCGAACTTGCCGAACTCGGTCACCAGGTTCCGCTGCCAGAGCTGCTGGCCCGAGAAATCAAACGCCGTCAGCTCACCGGTGGCGAACATCACAATGACCCGCTGACCGTCCGTCACCGGCGACGGAGAGGCGGTATTGTTTAGACCCTCCTCGCGGTCGCCGGCCGCCACCACCTTTTGCCAGCGCACCTCGCCCGTTGCGCGATCGAGACAAATCAGCCGCAGCTCCTTCTTCGCGTCCGGGCTGGACACAAAAACCGAATCGCGCCAGATGACCGGGGTGGCAGCACTGGTACCGGGAAGCGGCGCGCTCCACGCCACGTTCTCCGTCCCGCTCCACTGGGTGGGAAGATTCGTCTCGGTGGTCGAGCCATCGAAAAAAGGGCCTCGCCATTGCGGCCAGTCTTCAGCCAGCGCACTGGTTGCGGCCAGAAGAGTGGCCCAAAAAAGGACGGATCGGGCTTTCATAAGTCGATTGTCTGTAAACCGCCGCCGGCCTCACGCCGAGTTTTAGATTCTTTGTTCATAGCGCAGCAATGCAAGCGGGAACGGCTCCGATTTGCAAGCCGTTTGGTCCCTTTTGACTTTTCGCCAGCATTGCCGCCGGTGCGGCCAGCAGCCCGGCGCATAAAGAAGGAAAAAGCCAGATCTGGATGCAGGCAAAGCTCGTCGTCACGTCCTGCAGTGTGCGTCACGACCGCCCTCCTGACAAGCGCGCGGTGACCAGTCGGAAATGCTGCTCGGCGTAGTTCCTGCCACCCGCGGCAGCCATCGAGCCGCTCAGTGGAGATTCTGCTGGCAGCCGCTCGGGCTGGAGATTAAGATGAAAAGGCCGTTCGATACGATACGACAGACACGATTCTGGATAACTTTATGAACGTTTCACGATTCAACCGCCGCGAGTTCTTGCACAGATCGTTGGCCGCCACCAGCACGCTGGTGCTCGGCACGAGCACTATCCTGGCCGCGCCAGGCGAGGCTGCTGCCAAGCGGACTGCGGCGGACCAGGTGGTGCTCGGCAAGACCGGCATCAAGACCAGCCGTCTGGGGATGGGTACCGGCAGCAACAGCGGGCAGGTGCAGCACGACCTGGGCCGGGAAGGGTTCAACGGTCTCGTGAAGTATGCTTATGACCAGGGCATCACCTCTTTCGACAGTTCGGAGAGCTACCAGACGTTCGAGTGGCTCGGCGGGGCCGTCAAAGGGTTGCCGCGCGAGAAGCTGTTCATTCAATCCAAAATCCCGGGCCAGCCGCAGAACGTGCTCGAGGTCATTGATCACCATCGCAAGGTGTTCGACACCGATTATATCGACAGCATGCTGGTTCATTGCATGATCAAAGGCGGCTGGACCGATCCTTGGAAACGTATCATGGACAGTTTTGCTGAAGCGAAGGAAAAGGGCTGGATCCGGAGCAAGGGCGTTTCATGCCACAGCCTGCCCGCCTTGCGGAGTGCCACGGCCACACCGTGGGCGGAAGTGCATCTGGTGCGCGTCAATCCGCAAGGACGCCGCATCGATGGAGAGGAGGAATCGGGGTGGAACGACACCGTCCATGACGTCTCGCCCGTAGTGGCACAGCTTAAAGCCATGCGGGCGAAGGGTCGCGGCATTATCGGCATGAAAATCATCGGCGACGGCATCTTCGCCAACGCCGATGACCGCGAAAAGTCCATTCGTTTCGCGATGTCCCTGCCGGAACTGGACGCCGTGGTGATCGGTTTCAAAAACCGAAACGAGATCGACGAAGCGATCCGGCGTATCAATGGGGCGCTGGCGCAAGGCTGATCCGGCACTCCATTTCGTCATCCATCTCCGTCTCGCTGGCTTTTACAAATCCCAGGCGATGGTAAAGCCTTGCCGCACGATTTCCTTTTCGCACCGTCAGTCTCAAGGGCTTTCCAGCAGTGGCGGCCTCGGCCAGCAACGTTCGCAGCAAAGCTGTCCCCACACCGGCATTTCGACATTCGGGCAGCAGCGCGATATCCACAAGCCGGAACTCAGTTTCGGTGCGGTCAACGATCATCCGGCCGATGTCCCGCCCGTCAAGTTGCACGACGAGGAAGTCCGCTTGCGGGAACGCCCTGCGGCAGCCTTCATGGGCCTTGAACTGCATCTGGAGAAATGCGTTTCGCATTTCCGCCGGCCAGCCCCACGCATCCAGTTCTTCCTTTCTGGTGCTGGCATACAATTCAAAGCCAAAAGGTTCGTCCTGCCCTGTCTCGATCCGCAGCGATATTTTCCTGAAATCAATGGGCACATTCATGCGCAGAAGGCGAAGTTTAGAGCGATGTGCATCCATCAAGTGTGATTCAAATCAGGCGGCACTTCAACCCACAATCAACCCAAAATACAACAACAGGCGCTTATGGGCAGGGCGGATTCAAGAACCTGCAAAATCGTAGCCGCCGATGGCAGTCGGCGCACTTTTCCTCAATTACTGAGATAATATAAGCCACTCCAAATATTTTCAACCAAGTTGTGGACATCCTCCAAAATCCGGCTATAACATTCCCAGATGAATCTGTTAACCGAGTTTCATGCCAGGCGAGGCGCTTGGGTTTCGCTCGCCGACAGATCGGCGGAACGGAGAATGTCACCATGCAGAGCAACCAGATGCCCATCCACAGCCACCTGGTGAACTGCAATTCAGCCGGCGGAAACCAGGCCCCCCCCCGGCGGTGGGTTGCTCGCGGTGGAATCGACCGGGACTTCCGTCAATTACACGACCGCGGCTGCCGACAGCACCATGAATTCCGCCATGATCGGCAATGCCGGCAGCAACGCGCTCTGGAGTGTGAACCTGGACGGGAGCGGCCTGGCCCTGGTCAGGAACCACCTCACCAATGCGCCCCTTGGCATCGGCCTGGATGTCTTCAGCCAGAAAATATATGGCACGGATTCAAGCGGCATAACCTGACCGTTGATGGCTGCCAGGCATGGGTCGTGGAGCCGAAGCGGGCAGCGGCGGGAAATCCGTGGACATGGTGCATGGAATTCCCCGGCGCGTTCACCGAGCGCACAGGGGTGCTGCAAATGGTCGAAAAGGGATTTCGTCCTCAAACAAACCGCCGCCGCATTGTGGTGGAAACCCGCCAACCCGGTTCCCAGGTTGCGATTCGAACTCAGTCTGTTTAGTTTTTGGCCATGACTAAAATGTTTTATCGTCCGTTGACGCGCGGCAGCTCAACTTTCCTGCAACTGCACCTATTATTCCTGGCCTTGCTGGGCTGCGGCATTTCCGGCCCGACACTTCCCGCCCATTCCCAGGAAACGAACGCCTACCCACGGATTAGCGAAGAAGCCTTCAAGGCGCGTCTGCCGTTTTTTGATTACGACAATACCCTGCCCATCGAGGGGCGAATTGTCCAGGAGTGGAAACGAGACGGTGGGTTACGACAGAAGTTTGTCTTCCGTGGCGCGCAAGGTTTTCTGGTGCCGGGATTTGTCGAGTTTCCAAAATCGAACCAGCCGCCTTACCGGCTGGTGCTGCTGCTGCACGGTTGGTCGGGCGGCAAGGACGACTGGTATCACGACGACAATTACATCAACGGCGGCGTGATGCGCAAGGCACTGCTCGACGCCGGTTACGCGACGCTCGCGCTGGACGCTGCCACGCACGGCGAACGCAGCAACGAGATTGATTATCAGCACGTCAATTCCTACGACGATCCGAAGGCCCCGACCCGCCGCAATTACTTCACATACGCCGAAATCTCAATTCAGACGGTGAAAGATTATCGGCGAGCGCTCGATTTCATCTTCGAGCGCGGCCAGGTGGACACGAACCGCGTCGGCCTGCTGGGCTACAGCATGGGCGGCATGGACTCGTTCTATCTGCTGTCCGTCGAGCCGCGCATTAAGATGGCCGTAGCGTGTGTGCCGCCGCTGCTGAGCATCGGATACGGCCCGGCGGCGCCTGTGGATTACACCTGGGGCATCGGGAACCGGCCGTTCCTCATGCTCATGGGCCGCAACGACGGCATGGGAGTGGCGGCCAGAGTCGAGGCGTCGTACCACCAATACATCGAAGGGCCGAACACAAAGCTCATCTGGTACGACAAAGGCCACCAGTTGGGAGAAATCTATGTGCCCGATGCGCTGGCCTGGGTGAAGAAGTATTTAAGCGACTAGCGAATCAATAGACGATAGTAGTGACTTTGATTGGCGATGCTCTGGGTAACCTGAAAGCGGCCGTTGACGTTGGTCGGAGCGTCAGGCACATCAGCCCACGACGTGGGCGAGAGGCTTGGCGAGGTTTGGAGAACGACGTTCGCGGGCGTGGTTGCCGGCCAGGAAATCCTGACTGAGTTGCCAGTGAATTCGATGAGCAGCACCGGCGACGGCGCCGTGAATTGCACCACTTGCCTGGCGAGGTTATTCGACAGGACTGGATCCGGCTCGACGCCTCTAACGTCAGCTACATTGGTGTAAAGGCCCGGGGTCGCGACGGCCAACTGCAAGGTCACCACTGCCGCCCCCCCATTGGTAAGCTGGTTGATGGCACAGGTCAGCAAACGGTTGGTCACGCTACAGGCGCCGATTGTGGAAGCGGCCGACAGCACGGCGGTGCCCGGAGGCAAGGAGTCCGTGATCTTTAAGCCAGTGGCGTCACCGGGGCCGAGGTTCTCCACCGTGATGGTGAAGGCCAGGCCGGCGGCGGTCACCTGGCTGATCTGGCTGATGGCCAGATCAGCCGAACTCGGAGACACGGTTAACCAGAGTGGGTTGCTGGGATAACCGTCAACACTGACGAACACCGGGGCTGGGCCCTGAGGAATCCCAGGCGGAATGAGCACCTCCAACGAGTTAGCCGTCACGCTCAGGGGCACTGTCGTTACGCTTCCCAAACTGACAATGTTGTTGGCCAAAACAGAGCTAAAACCGCTGCCCTGGATGGTTAATCGGCTTCCGGCTTGGCCCGAGGCTGGGGAAAGAGAGTCGAGCACGACCAAGCTGAAGGGTTGCCCGCTGGTGACTTGGAAGGCCGCCGGATCGCTCGTTCCTTGAGTGGTGGACACCGTCACATTAACCAGCCCGTTCGAAAGTCCCGAAGGAACGACCACCAGCAGGTTCGTCAGATCGAGAATCAACGCCGGATTCGTCCCAAACCGAACCGTGGGATTGGCCGCCGGATCATACTCGGCGACCCGAATCATGACCGGAGTACCGGGAGGCCCCTCGGG
>Ga0194044_10001374_pt1 | contig 12339 bp, 9 predicted proteins | sample JunL4417m_MetaG_FD_155460 | JGI IMG/M metagenome (GOLD analysis project Ga0194044, IMG submission 155460) | Anoxic zone freshwater microbial communities from boreal shield lake in IISD Experimental Lakes Area, Ontario, Canada - Jun2016-L442-17m | ecosystem: Environmental > Aquatic > Freshwater >...
CCGCGCCGCCCGCGCCGCCGCGCGGGGTAGTACGAAAAGGGAAGATAAGGATTCCTTAACTGTCGGGTCGCGTACGGCCGTTCGCAGGCTCGATTGCCGGAGGGAAGATAAGGATTCGCCGGAATTCCTTATCTTCCCTCACACTACTACCCCGCCACGGCGGCATGTCGCAAATCGGTAAGACAAGGAAAGGGCCATTCCTTATCTTACCGACCCTACACTACCCCGCCCGGCGGATCCGGCGGCCCCGGCGGCTGCGGCGCGCGGCGCGCCATGTCCGCCTTCTCGCGGCCGTCGATTCGGAGGTTGAACGCGCAACCGGACGGAAGGGGATGGTCATGAGGGGTTGATCGCGCACTTGACGCAGGCGCGTCCGCCGCCTCCAACGCCGCCTTCGCCGCCTTCGCCGGCGCGGGCATGGTCGATGAAGATTCTTGACGTCAGGAGTACGTTCAACGGGACCGTTGGGCGTACAGCCAGCGGTACCGTCGCTTGAAAGGGGTCGATCTCGCATTTGGCGTCGGCGGGGAGGCGCAAGCGGCCGGCCGAAGGGAGCGGCCGGCCGAAGGGAGCGGCCGGCCGGAGAAAGCGGCCGGCCGGAGAAAGCGGCCGGCCGGCGGTTTCCGGCGCGCGGAACCCGCCGTTGCGCCCGTCCCCGGTTCGCGATCGCCACGAGCTACAGATCGATCGTCTTCCCGCTGCCTTCGACGATGCTGACGCCGATGCCCTGCGGCACCTTGCTTCGTACCGCCTCTCTGAGGCTGTCGACTGGCGGCGGGTCGCCGGGCCCGACGGCCGTGATCACGATGTCCCCGCCCTCCTGCTTTACGCTCTCGACCTGCCAGCCGGTGCCGGTCACCCACTGCTGTGAGGCGCTTTCGGTGGCGCCGATCCACTGTTCGTAGCGAAAGGTACGCAGCGAAGCGATGCTCAGCGGGATGAGCAGCACGATCACGAAGACCGCGATGAGCACCTTGGCGCGGCGCCCGGGGTGCATGCCGCGCTCCGCCGCGACGCGCTGGTAGCCGGCCGCCGTGAAGACGGCTACGCCGGCCACGATGATGGCGGCGGCGTTCGTGAGGAAGAGGATCAAGGCGCCCCACGCCAGGTCCAGGCGCCCGGAACCCAGGGTGATGCCGACCACGGCGAGCACCGGCACCAGTGAGATCGCGATCGCCACGCCGGCGAGGATGTTGGAGACGTCGCGGCGCACAAGCGCGAACGATCCGGCCACGCCGACGGTGATCGCCACCGCCAGGTCGAGGAGCGTCGGCGCCGTGCGGCCGATGATCTGCGGGTTGGCGTCCACGGGCATGCGGCTGACGGTGATCAACCCGACCAGGAACCCGATGAGGACGTTCACGGCGACGCCGGCCACCAGAAGCTGAAGGGAAGCGATGAGGTCGCGTCTCGATCCGATCACGGTGGCCAGCGCCACGCCGTAGATCGGTGTGGCCAGCGGCGCGACGATCATGGCGCCGATTACCGCCGGCGTGGAATCTCCCACCACGCCGCCGGCGGCGATCATGCTGGCGAGCACGAGCAGCACCCAGAACTGCGACGTCTTTGCTCGTCGGGCGCCTGTTGTCAGGAACAGCCCGTCCTCGATGCCATCCAGCGGGTTGCGGTACTCCCCGCCGGCGTCGATCGCTCTGGCCAGCCAACCCATCGCGCCTCCTCTGCACTGTGTCGTCGCGGACGATAGCCGACGAAGTTGTACCGCCGCCGGGACTATCGCCGCGCCCGCTTGCGCGCTCCCTGCCTCCCTGCATATCGTGAGGGTGCAATGCCACGTCGGTCAAGGAGCTCCATGGACACCCACCTGATGCTCGGCAACGAAGCGGTCGCGCGGGGCGCCTGGGAGGCCGGCGTGCAGGTCGCGGCCGCCTACCCGGGCACGCCCAGCACCGAGATCGTCACCAATCTGGCCAGGTACGACGGCGTGTACGCCGAGTGGTCCACCAACGAGAAGGTGGCCTACGAGGTCGCCTTCGGCGCCGCCATGGGCGGCGTGCGCGCCCTCACGGCCATGAAGAGCGCCGGCGCCAGCGTGGCCGCCGACCCACTCATCAGCTCCGTGTACACAGGCATCTGCGGCGGCCTCGTCGTGATCGTCGCCGGCGACCCGGGCATGAGCAGCGGCATGACCGAGCAGGACGACCGCTACTTCGGGCGCATCTCCAGCATGCCGATGCTCGAACCCGCCGACAGCCAGGAGTGCCACGATTTCACGCGGCTCGCCTTCGATCTCAGCGAGACCTACGACGTGCCGGTGATGGTGCGCCTCTCGATCCAGACGGCGCACCAGAAGTCCATCGTGCGCGTCGGCGAGCGGGTCGCCGTCGCGCGCAAGGACCCGGGCAGGCACACCGACAAGTACTGCCTGCTGCCGAGGTTCTCGCGGCCGCTGCACGCGAGCCTGCTCGAGCGCATCGCGCGCCTGCGTGAGTACGCGGAGGCCAGCCCGCTCACGCGCGTGGAGCCGGGCGCGGGCGCGGCCGGCGCGGCAGGGACCGGCGAGCTGGCGCTCGCCGGCGGCGGCCGCGCGCGTATCGGCGTCGTCACCTCCGGCGCGGCGTACATCAGCGCCCGGGAGGCGCTGCCCGGCGCCACCTTCCTCAAGCTCGGCATGGTGCATCCGCTGCCGCTCGAGGCCATCAGGCGCTTCGCCGCCACTGTCGAGCGCCTCTTCGTGGTCGAGGAGCTCGAGCCGTACCTCGAGGAGCAGATCCTCGCGGCCGGCATCGCCGTCGAGGGCAAGCAGTGGTTTTCGCAGCTCGGCGAGCTCACGCCGGTGCGCGTCGGCCGGGGCTTCTACGCCGCCGGCCTCGATCTGCCGCGCTGGGCGGAGCAGAAGGCCGCGGAGGATGACTCCGTCATACCGCGGCCGCCCGTCCTCTGCACCGGCTGCCCGCACCGCGGCATGGCCACGGCCATGAAGAAGCTCGACCTCGACGTGCATGGCGACATCGGCTGCTACGACCTCACCAGCCTGCCGCCCGTGAGCCACATGCACTCGGCCGTCGAGATGGGCGCCAGCATCCCCATGGAGCAGGGGTTCACGCGCGCCGGCGGCAGCAAGAAGGGCTCTCTCGCCGTCATCGGCGATTCGACCTTCTTGCACTCCGGCCTCACCGGGCTGCTCAACGCCGTCCACCAGCGCACCAACGTCACCGTCCTCATCCAGGACAACAGCATCACCGCGATGACCGGCGGCCAGACCAACCCGGGCAACGAGCGTACACTCGCCGGCGCCGAGACCAGGCCGGTCGACCTGGCGGCGATCTGCGGTGCGCTCGGGGTCGAGCACATCGACATCGTCGACCCCTACGACTACGAGGCGTGCGTCGCGGCGCTGAAAGCCGGGCTCGCCTACGATGGCCCGGCGGTGATCATCACCAACCGGCCCTGCGTGCTCTTCCCCCGCAAGCTCGGCGCCGACGGCGTCTACGAAGTGGATGAGGAGCTGTGCAACGCCTGCCAGCTGTGCCTGAAGCTGGGTTGCCCGTCCATGCATCACACCGATGCGGTCTTCAAGAAGCGGCACAAGGTCGCGATCGATGCGGGCGCCTGCACAGGCTGCTCACTCTGCGCCCAGCTTTGCAAACCGGGCGCCATCACGAAGGTGGGTGACGCATGAGCGCCAAGCAGACGAGGCCGGCCGCCGCTGCGAAGGCCGGCGCGTGCGGCGTCAATAAGCCCGGCGCCGACCGCGCCGCCGGAGCGAACGCCGGCGCCGATCCCGCCGCCCGGCACTACGCCGGCGGCGTCGTCGACGACATCATGGTCGTCGGCGTCGGCGGCCAGGGCGTGATCGTGGCCGCCGCCATCATCGCCGACACGGCGCTGCTGCACGGCGGCCTCGAGGTCAAGCTCAGCGAGACCCGCGGCATGTCGCAGCGCGGCGGCAGCGTGAGCTCGCACATCCGCATCGGCGCGACGGTGGTCGCGCCGTCCATCAGCCCCGGTGAGGTCGACTACCTGCTCGCCTTCGAGTCGGCCGAGGGCCTGCGTCTGGCGCCGTCGGTCGTGGCCGACGGCGCGGCCATCGTGAACACCCAGCAGATCGTGCCGCCGCTGGCCGCGTCGGGGGAGCACGCCTACCCCTACGACGCCATCGCTCGCTTGATGGAGTGCAGCCGCAAGAAGCGGGATGGCGGCCGGGGCACTCACGCCGGCGGCGCCTGCCTCACCATCGTCAACGGCAACGCCCTCGCCCTGCAGGTCGGCGACCTCAAGGTCGCCGGTGTCGTGCTCGTGGGCGCGCTCTCCACGCACCTGCCCTTCGCGGTGGAGACCTGGGAGCAGGCAATCGCCCGCAACGTGCCGCCGAGCTGGCTCGAGATGAACCTCGCCGCGTTCGCCGCCGGCCGGCGGACCGGGGGTATCGAGGGAAGCGACGAAACGTGAATGGTATGCCCGACAGCGGCGCCGACGGTACGCCCGACGACGGCGAGCACCGCGTCTACTTTGACCCGCGGAACGAGACGCTCGCGCCCGGCGCCCTGCGGGCGCTCCAGCTCGAGCGTCTCCAGGGTGTCGTCGCGGCCGCCTGCGAGCGCAGCGCCGTCTACCGCGAGATGTGCCGCGCGGCCGGCGTCGCGCCGGCCGACATCCGCACCCTGGACGACGTCCGCCGCCTCCCGTTGCTCGAGAAGACCACGCTGCGCGACACCTACCCGGCCGGCCTGCGCCTCTGCGGCCTCGACGAGATCATCGAGGTGCACAGCACCTCCGGCACCACCGGCAAGCCCACGCCCATCTGGGTCACGCGCCGCGATATGGACGCGTGGAAGCTGCGCAACGCGCGCTCCCTGTGGATGGTCGGCCTGCGCCCCAGCGATCTGCTCCAGAACTGCTTCGGCTACGGGCTGCCGACGAGCATCGGCCTGCAATACGGCGCGCAGCACGCCGGGATCGGAGTAGTGCCCGCCGGCATCGGCCGCCAGGAGCTGCTCATCGATCTCATCGTCGACCTCGGCGTGACCGCCCTTTGCACCACGCCGTCCTACGGCCTCTACCTCGCCGACAAGGCGAAGGAGCGCGGTATCGACCTGGCCACCGATTCGCGGCTGCGCATCGGCCTCTTCGGCGCGGAGCCCTGGCCCGAGTCGGGCCGCGACCGGCTCACGGCCGCCCTTGGCGTCGATGCCTTCAACGAGTACGGCATGGGCGAGCTCCTCGGCCCCGGGATGGCCTGCGAGTGCCCGGTCAAGCAGGGCATGCACGTGTGGTCGGACCACCTGCTCGTGGAGTGCATCGACCCGCAGACCTGCGAGCCGGTCGCCGACGGCGCCCCCGGCGAGCTCGTCTGGACCTCGCTGACCAGCGACTCCATGGCGATGATCCGCTACCGCAGCCACGACATCAGCTCGCTGACGTGGGCGCCCTGCGCCTGCGGCCGCACGCACCCCAGGATCGGCCGCATCACGGGGCGCAGCGACGACGCCCTGTCCATCGGCGGCCTCGTCGTGTTCCCCAGCCAGATCGAGGAAGCGCTGCTGCGCTTCGACGAGGTGGCCAACAACTTCTGCATGGTCGTCGACAACGTGCACAACCTCGACCGGCTCACGTTGCAGGTGGAGGTCCGTGGCTATGCGGAGCTCACGGAAGAGGAGCGTGAGAAGCTCGCGAGGCGCGTAGCCGCCGGCGTCAAGGCGACGATCGGAGTGACGCCCAGGATGCAGCTCTCTGAGCCGTTCTCGCTGCCGCGCATGACCAGCGGGCAGGGCAAGACCGCCTGCCACAGGGTGGACGATCGCAGGGGCTGTCGAGCTTGAGCACCGCGAGCCCGCAGTGAGTGAGATCCGCGGCGAAGCGCTGGCCGCGTTCATGACAGACGCGGGCGTGGATTCGTGGGGCGTGGCCGCGTGCCCGCCCTCGCCGTGGCCGTACGCGCCCGCCCTGCCGTTCGCCATCTCGCTGGGCATCCGTATCGATCCGGCCATCATCGCCGAGGTGGAGCATGGGCCGACGGCGGCCTACCTCGCCGAGTACGAACGCCTCAACGTCAAGCTCAGGGCCACCACTGAGGATCTGGCCGCGCTCCTGCGGGAGCGCGGCGCAGCGGCCGAGCTCGTCCAGCCCACCGACAGCCCCGATCCCAGCGTCGTCGACTGGGTGGACGCTCGCGTCTTCGCCCACAAGACGGCCGCCACCCAGGCCGGCCTGGGGTGGATCGGCAAGACGGCGCTCTTTGTCTCCCCAAGGCTGGGGCCTCGCCTGCGTCTGGCCACCGTCTTCACCGACGCCGAGCTTGCGGCCGGCGAACCCGTGAGCGAAAGCCGCTGCGGCTCGTGCCGGCGGTGCGTTGACGCCTGCCCAGCCGGCGCCGGCCGGGACGTGTTGTGGACTGCCGGTATGCCGCGCGACATGCTGCTGGACTTCTCCGCCTGTGAGCGCCAGAACGCCTCCAACATCGGCGCTGTGGGCGACATCTGCGGCATCTGCATCGCTGTCTGCCCCTACGGTCGCTCGCACGGTGGCGTCTGAGCGCGAAGGGCTGGGGCGGGGCCGGCCGCGAAGACGCCGCCCGTCCGCACGGCCGCTGTCGGACCGGCCGCGCGGGCGGCCGCGGCGGCCGCGACGGCTGAGAAAGCACCCCCATCTTCGGCGGCCGCGGGTCGCGTGGCCGCGAGGGTGACTTACCGATTCGCGGCAGGCCATCCGCCCGGCCACGAAGACGCCGACCGTCCGCCTGGCCGCCGTCAGGCCAGCCGCGTGGGCCGGTCGCGCGCGCTCGCGCGGCCGGCGTCCGCGCGGCCGGCGTTCGCGCGACCGCCCTCACTGGAAGTCGCGCGGTATCGCTTCCTTCCAGGTGCGCGAGCGTACCAGCTTGCCGTTTTCGTAGATGTCGCGGGTGATCGTCGTGTGGAAGTACCTCGCGTCCGAGACGACCTTGACGAGCGCGCGGATGGTGAGTGTGCGACCGGGCAGCAGGATCCTCTCCAGGCCCCGGGCCAGGTACCCGGCGCGCGCCGGGTCGCGGTTGTCCACCCAGCGGCGGATGACGTTGAGGTACACGAACGTCCTCCCCTTGACACGCATCTTGCTGCCCTCGCGCTCTTCGACCTCGGTGATCCCGCGCGGGTCGTCGCAGATCACGCGGAAGGGCGTGAGCGGCTGCGAGGCCAGCCACTCGGACCCGGGCGCGGCGTCGTACGGCTCGACGGGCTCCGGCAGCTCCACTGCCTCCGTGCCTGCGACCGTGGGGAGGTCGAGCCAGGTCGCGGAGTCGCCGACGCGCAGGGAGCTGGTCATGGCCTGGGCGCTGGGCCAGATCATGGGGAACTGGGCGTTGGTCACCACCATGCGGACGCGGTGCCCGGGGGCGAAGGTGTACGTCGTGAAGCGCAGGGGGAAGCGCAGCGTCAGTTCCTGCCCCGGAGTGATGGCCCGCGGGTCGCTGCGAGACTCCATCTGAGTCCCGTTGATCCCGCCGCCGGTGACCAGCGAGACGCGGCCGTCCGGCCAGACGTCCTCGAGGCGGGCGAACCAGTCGGCGGCCGGGGCGTCGACGGACGCTCTGAGCTGTACCTCGGGGCTGCCCAGCACGAGGACCTGCGCGCCCAGCGTGCTCGAGTCGTAGACCAGGGCATGCTTGTCGGCCGGGCGCATGTCGCCGGTGGCCTCGCCCCACCAGTTGCCGACGGCGATGCCGCTGCCGGCGACGTAGGGCAGCGCGTGCGTCGCGGGGGCGGGCGCGCCGGCGGGCTCGGCGGCTGCGCCGCCGAGCGGCCCGGCGAGCGTGTGGTCGGCGGCGGGCGTGAGGCGCAGCACGTCCACGCCCTGGAGCGGCCAGTCGTACACACCGAACGAGCCCGGCGAGCGCTCTCTGTACGCGTCCGGGCGCGTGGGGCCGCGCTGGAACACGGTGAGCGTCTTACCCTCGAACGGAGTGCTGTCGCCGTCACCCAGCCAGTGCTGGAACCAGCGCACGGCGCCGCGCCGCCACTCGTAGTCGGGGAGGGGCGCGCCGTCACTGGGCCAGGCGTGGTTCCACGGTCCGATCTCGGCCCACGTCGTGACGTCGGCGTTGTCGAGGATCTGGGGCACGTAATCGCGATAGCCGTCGAGCAGCGCGCCGATGGTGTACACGGGCACGTCGAGGGCGCTCCAGTCGCTGCGCAGGGAGCGCCCCGTCTGCCACCACGCGCCGTCGCGTTGATGGCGCAGGTAGGTGAGCGTCCACGGCGGCCGGTCGAAGCGCTCGCGGAAGTAGGCCGCGTCGAGCGTGTAGCCGGGCGGCTTGGGTACCACGTTCTCGACCTCCATCTCGATGGCGAACACGTCCAGGTGCAGGCAGCCGTCGATGTAGTGCACGTCGTTGCCGTAGAGGTCGTTGGACGCGTGCGCCGTGAGAATCGCCTTGAGCGCCGGCGGCCGCCGCATGGCGGTCATCAGGGAGTTGAAGCCGCTCCACGAGATGCCCATCATGCCGACCTTGCCGTTGGACCAGGGCTTGGCGGCGAGCCGCTCGACGAGTTGCACGAGGTCGTCGAGCTCGGCGTCGGAGTACTCCCTGTCGGGCGTCGGCCCGCCCGAGGCGCCGGTGCCGCGCACATCGACGTGGGCGATGGCGATGCCGCGCTTCGCGAAGTACGGGTAGACCGCATACGAGTAGGGGTAGCCGTCGTCGTCCTTGCGATACGGCGTCATGGAGAGCACGACGGGGAGGCGCTCTCCGGGGGTCCGCGGCGCGGGGAAGAAGTAGGTCACGGCGAGGCGCACGCCGTCGCGCATCGTCAGGAATCCGTTCTGCGTGCGCAGGCTCCTGGGTGGCGTCGTCTCCGCGGCCGTGACGGCCGCCTGCCGCTCCTGGGCGGAGAGAGCGGGCGTGGGGGTGGCCGAAACCGTGGCCGAGCCCGTGGCCGAGGGCTGCGCCTGGTCGGCGGTCGAACCGCAGCCGGCCGCGCCGGTCGCCAGGGCCAGCGCCGCGGCGCACAGTGCGGCGAGGCGGGCGCCGCCGCGGGCGGCGTCCCATGCGCCGCCGCCCCATCGCTGCCAGAGGTGTGTCTTCATGGTCCGCATCCTTCCGAGTCGCAGGCCCGCTGCCGTCTGTTTGCTTCACTATCGGCGCCGGAACGCTCCGTCTGGAGTCCGCCGCCCATCGCCGGCCGTCGCCGGCCGCCCATCGCCTGCCTCGCAGCGCTTGCCGCGCATCGCGCCCCGGCCGCCCCCACTGCTGTAGGGTTGCCGCATGCCCGCTCTCTCCCTGCTGACGATCGCCGGCGCCGTCCTCTGGGTCGCCCTGGTGGTCGCCGCCCAGCTGCTCACGCCCCAGCAGAGCGCGCTCCACATGGGGATGAGCGGGCTGGCCACCGGGCGGTACGGCTGGCTGATGAAGCTGGCCTTCGTGGTGCGCGGCCTGACGGCGCTGGCGCTGGTGGCCGCCGTCGCCGGCAGCGTGCCGGCGGCGGCCGTATCGCTCCCCGGCCTCGTGCTGTTCGCCGCGTGGGGAGGAGGCTCGGCGCTGCTCGCCTGCTACGACACCGACATGCCGGGCCATAAGCCCACGCGGCGCGGGCAGGCGCACGCGCTCATCGCCCTGATCGCCTATCTCGCCGCGGTCGCCGCCGCGATCATGGTGTCGCTGCAGCTCAGGCACGGCGCAGCGACCGCCGGCACGGCGCGATGGGCGTTGCTCATCGCGCTGGTCGCGGCGGTCGCCATGTTCGCGCAGCTCGCCGCCTTCGCCGAGGCCGTGCGCAGCCCGTCGCACGGCTTCGGCCGCTACGCCGGTCTGCTCCAGCGCTTCTTCCTCGTGCTCATCATGCTCTGGACAGTGGTGGTCGCGGCCGGCCTCTGAGGCGGCGTCCCGCGGGGCGGCGTGCAAGAACCCGTAGACGCCGCCCGCCCGGTGGCCTACGATGGACGCAGCTCACCCCGGGTGTCTGAATGGAGGGCAGCTTCATGAGCCACGACTCGATCCGTGCCCGTCTCAACCTGTACGCAGTGCTCCCCAACCTCGAGGACGTGGTGCGCGACGATCCGCAGATGCGGGCGCTCGTCGGCGCTGCCCGCGTCACCGTCAAGTTTCTCGTGGCCGGCGGCCCCACCGCCTGGGTGCGGTTCGCGGGCGGCGTCTGCACCGTGGGGCGCGGGTCGGGGCCGGGCGCCAACGGGGCGGGCGCCGCCGGCGACCCGGCCGCTTCGAGCGCCGCGTCAAGCGCGAGCTCGAGCGCGACCCCGTCCGTCATCCTCTCGTTCACCTCGGCGTCGCACCTCAACAGGATGTTCGAGGGCACGGGCAGCCCCATCCCGCTGTGGGGCTTCAACCACCTCGGCTTTCTCAGGCACGAGTTCACCGAGCTCAGCGACCGCATGGCCTACTACCTCGCGCCCACCGATGAACTGCTCGCCCACCCCGGTTATCTGGCGATGAACACGCAGCTCACGCTGAACACGGCGGCCTTCGCGGTGCCGGTGCTTCTCGCTCACGATCCAGACTGCATCCCGCTGCGCCACGGGCTCACCCAGGGCGCCGTGGTCATCAAGGTGCTGCCCGACGGCCCCGCCGTGAGCCTCGTCTGCGGGGCCTCCGGCGTGCTCCCGGTCAAGGGCGCGCTCAGCCACCCCAGCGCGCTCGTGCTGCTGCGCGACCTGCCCACCGCCAACGCCTTTTTGAGCGGCAAGCTCGACACGTTCGCCGCGGCGGTCACCGGCGAGGTGCAGCTCTGGGGGCGCATCGGCATGGTCGACACGCTCGCCCTGGTGCTCGACCGCGTGCCCAAGTACCTGACGCCGGCGGCGGAGCCCGCGGCGACCGCCTGAGGAGGTCCGCGCAGCCATGGACACCTACTCGTTCACCAAGTCGCAGGAGCTCTTCGCGCGCGCCACCAGGGTGATCCCCTGCGGCATCCCCGGCCATTTCAGCCCGGCGCCTCTGGTACCGCCGACCGCCTACCCGTTCTTCGCCGCCAGCGGCGCGGGCGCCCACTTCACCGACATCGACGGCAACGACTTCATCGACTACATGTGCGCCTACGGGCCGATGGTCCTGGGCTACGACAACAAGGTCGTGCACGACGCCGCCGCGAGGCAGCGCAAGCTCGGCGACACGCTCGCCTGCCCGTCGCCGCTGATGGTCGAGCTCGCCGAGAAGCTCACCGCGACGATCGCCGCCGCCGACTGGGCGTTCTTCGCCAAGAACGGCGGCGACATGACCACCTACGCGACGATGATCGCGCGGGCGGCCACCGGCCGCCCCCTCATCGTCGCCATCGAGGGCGGCTACCACGGCGTCTCTCCCTGGATGCAGGGGGCCGGCCACCACGGCGTCATCGCCGACGACGTGGCCGGCTTCACACGCATCCCCTGGAACGACGTGGCCGCCTTCGTGCGCGTGCTCGCCGAGAATCCGGGCCGGGTCGCCGGCTTCATCGCCACGCCCTACCATCACCCCACCTTCGCCGACAGCGAGCTGCCCGACCTGGGCTACTGGCAGAGCATCCGCGAGCTCTGCGACCGGCACGGCGTCGTCCTCATCGTCGACGACGTGCGCTGCGGCTTCCGTCTCGGCCTGAGGGGTTCCGCCGACTACTTCGGCTTCACCCCTGACCTCGCGTGCTACTGCAAGGCCATCGCCAACGGCTACCCGATCTCGGCGCTCGTGGGCATCGACGCCTTGAAGGGCGACGCCGCCAGGGTCTTCTACAGCGGCAGCTACTGGTACCAGGCCGTGCCGATGGCGGCGGCGCTCGCCTGCCTCGCCGAGCTCGAGCGCCTCGACGCGCCCGTCAGGATGCAGGACTACGGCCGCGCCCTCACCGGCGGCATGCAGCGCCTCGCCGACAAGCACGGCTACGAGCTCAAGGTCAGCGGCGTGCCGAGCATGCCGTACCTGCGCCTCACCGACGACCCCAGCCTCATGCTGCACCAGCGCTTCTGCGCCGAGTGCACGCGCCGCGGCGCCTACTTCACCTCGCACCACAACTGGTTCATGAGCTGCGCGCACACGCAGGAGGACCTGGACCGTACCCTGGCGATCGTGGACGACGCGTTCGCGGCGCTCGAGAAGAGCCCCGAGGGGCAAGGGGGTAGCTGATGCCACTGTCACCGGAGGAGATCAGGAGCCTGCAGGCGAAGGCCAGGCAGCTGCGCTGCGACATGGTCGACGTCACCGTGTGGGCCGGCGGCGCTCATATCGGCGGCGCCCTCAGCATGACCGACGTGCTCACGGCGCTGTACTACCACTACCTGAGCGTCAAGCCCGCCGAGCCCGGCTGGCCCGAGCGCGATCGCTTCGTGCTCAGCAAGGGGCACGGGGGGGTCGGGCTCGCCGCCGTGCTCGCCGACAAAGGCTACTACGACAAGGAGCTGCTGCGGGAGTTCAACCAC
>Ga0194044_10001375_pt1 | contig 12335 bp, 9 predicted proteins | sample JunL4417m_MetaG_FD_155460 | JGI IMG/M metagenome (GOLD analysis project Ga0194044, IMG submission 155460) | Anoxic zone freshwater microbial communities from boreal shield lake in IISD Experimental Lakes Area, Ontario, Canada - Jun2016-L442-17m | ecosystem: Environmental > Aquatic > Freshwater >...
GTGTTTTAGCTCAGACACTAACTACCTGAAGAGTTTCATAACAGCATTTGTCTAAACCCTGTTGGTTATAAAAATATGCTTATAAAATAACATAAGGTAGGTTTTGGTTTAATGGTTCCCAATTATCGATGAAATAGCGGATCTCTTGAGTGGTCGATGCGGTCCGAATCAGTCCCCTCAGTCTGCCCAGAAAAGCCCGTTTGGGGAGATAATATGACGGGTTATTGAGCAATCCACAGATATTATTGGCTTTTTCAACGATTTTGTAGTCAATATCCTGTTCCATCAGACGTTTTCTGGCCAGAATGACCATATCATTTAATTCCGGAAACGGAGACGGTGTTCCTGAAATATCCACAAGTTCTTCCTGTCCATGAGTGCAAGCGGAACACTCTTCATCCTCATTTTCCAGTCCATGCCAGTTGAATGCCAGCCTCCCAAACCCCTCCGCCCGGCGTTGCCCCAAGCCTTCCCACAACAGCGTATGAACATGATTTGAAGGTGTATTCCCAGTCTGAATCACAAACACACTGCCTGCCTGGAGCGCGGGCAGCACTGGCCTGGGCATTTGCCACTTATTGACATAGCCAGAGACCGGACGCATCCCGACAAAACTCACCATCTCAGTGGCCAATACGGTTCCCAGTCGATTTGCCAGCTCAGGGATAAACGCATCCGGTGTCGGGTGACCATTGATATCTGTTCCGATATAATCCGACAGCAAAGTCACCACAAGCCGGGAGTCGGGATTCACTACATCTATATCTTTTCCGGCTTCGATGAAGTTGAAGCATTCTTCCTGGGAAATGACAGATGCCATTGCCCGTCCGTACTGGGCGCTACGGGACCTGCCCAGATACAGCGGATTATTTTCCAGCAACCTAACCAACAGATGCGAATGGGTGCTGTCGTCCATCAAAATTTTTCCGATAAAACGTTCGCCGGAATTAAGCGAAATATAGGAAAATATGGGGTCCTGCTTTTCTTTCGCTCGCCCCAGTTTCCGATCCCGCTGATGGTGTATGGCAGATGTTTGCTGTGCAGACCGATGTTTAACCGCGCCATTGGCAAATCGAATATACCCTTCACGCCAGGTTTGGTACTGATACGCCATTCCCTGGTCGTCCGCTTCCTCTATCAGACAATCACTATAAGGTTCAGCCAAATCATAAATTTCATCTGGGTACCCTTTTCGGGTACAGAGCGACAGCGGCGGTGGCAACAGACGCGAATTGTTTTCGCCCTCGGGATAGGCATTGAGATAGCGCACGCTTTCGTCCAGAAACAGTTGTTGAAAAATCGTCATGCCTCCCGATTCATCAGTTGGCTGACACTGGCCGGCCAGAGCACCGGCAACGGCGCTGCCGGAGATATACGATAAGGTTTCCGCGCTGTTGGGGTCACCACCAGGAATGCTCAGGACAACCGGAGATTCAAGGGTCAAACGGTATGTTATGACCAGTGTCACTATATCGCCTCCTTTGGATACAGGTTAAGCATGGGTTTCACCCATTGGGCCGTCACATCCTGGTGATTGGAATCCAGAATGCGCGCGCTAAGTTTTCCCCATCCCCGGTTTCTGTGCAAACCACCACGGCGAAAAGCCAGAACACTGGCTGCAAAAAGAGCTTTTTCTTTTTCCTTCAATCGGGCGCCGCCGCTTAAATGGCTGTAAAAACTGAGGCCGTTTATCACCAGCCGGGTAGCCCGAAGACTGTGCGGCTCATGGGCTTTTGTGGTGCGGTCAATCTTGGTTTGATAGCGGATGTCTGTCAAGCTGAGCAGCATGTTGCGAGCCGTGAGGATGTTTGCCCTGATATCCTTTTTAACGGCTTCACGGAATGGCTCAGGCAGAAGGGCGTTTCCAATTTTCAGTGTTTCATGTTCTTTGTCTCCGGGTTCACCAAACAGGCGTTTGGCGGCTGCTACCCATTCACCGGAACTGTCAATTGTCTGCAAAGAATTGAGAATCCAGGCGCATTCCTCCACAATCACCCCTTTTAATGTGCGACCACGAATACAGGGAAGCCCAAGGGTTTCCTCCTGTTCGACATCCACATCGACTTCCCCGGCGAATCCGACACCGCCGGAAAAACAGGCATCGTTCAGCAATTCAATTTTCAACCAGTAAGACATAACTCCTCCTTATCACTCTATCGGGACCAGAAAGTCCAACAGCTCCAGGGCATCCAGAAAAGGTGTCTGGTTACCATAGAAGCCAGTGGCCAGATCATTGGAACAGTATTTCGGCAATTCGTATCCCTTTTGTTTCCATTGCGCCAGTACGGGTTGCGCAAAATCAGGCCCCCTGACCAGATGGGGCGACAGGGATTTCAACCGGGAATGCGCGCCTGCCCATTTTTTGCTTTGATCTGTCAACTTTTCCCCCTGAATGACCAAAAGCAGATCATTTCGAAAACTCTCCCAGTCATTCATTCCTTTGTCGGTTTTCGGAAGTACGAAATAAGGCCTGCAAGTGAGTTTGTTTACCTGTGTGGTATATTCCCGTTCTCTAAGGGAATCTATGGAGCGCATCGGACCGCCGCTCACAATCTGCCAGTCCATCGCCGACCCCACTCCCGAGCGATGTTCAATTACCGCTTTTTTGGCATTGCGGCACAATTCTTCCGCGAGGCGATACGCTCTGAAGAAAGGGTAGTGACTTTTAACCAAAGCAATACCGGCGCATGCGTGAAGATTCAATTCAATGTTATTAAATGCTTTCAGACAGGTTACCGCCAGATCCATGGCAATACGGCCATCGCATACAAAGGTGATGTCATCGCCGCCGTAAACCAGGGGGCGAAATGGCAGATACATTTTTTGTGAATTACTATCCCATCCAATAAGGAGTCGTTTCGCATATTTTCTCTCATGAGGATCCCAATTGTGGCTGACCTGTTCCATAACGGATCGAACCGCCTTTGATCCCATGTCAGAAATCGCGGTTGAATAATCCCTTATTGCCTTCAGGCGATCGGCATGACTTTTAGTATCCTGTTTTCGCATCATTGCCTGCAACGACTTGCCTATCCCGTTTCCATCGATATGGACAACCCCTACAAAACTCTTTTCTCCACGGGAACGGCCCAAGTCGTCCAACTCAGATGGAAGGTCGCAATCATTCGGTATTTCCTGATGTAGAAAGTCTGTAAGATGATTTTTCGCTTTAGATTTGTTTTCGATCTTGGCGAACGCTGCAGGGCCAAGAAAACGATTGCTTCGAGTGGTATCCAGAAAAACCGCTGTCTCTTCGTTACCGCTGGCACAACGCTCAGTCACACCTGCGCCGGTAAATGGGGCGCTATGAAGCTGACTGTTTTTAGATTTTGCCATACCGGAAAGCGCATTCCATATTTCCTCCCCTAAATTGAACGCGGTATTTTTTATCTCATGATGCCAGCAGGCCACCTCCAGGCCCGGGACCCGCTCATGAAGAATTTTTGAAAAGTTAGTCGCAAACTGTTTTGCGATATCGATATCCTTGCACACAAACAAGGCATTTCCACCGGCGCTGTAGAGCAGTTCAATTTTAAACGGCTGGTTTTCAAAAATGCCCGGCAATGCAATTGGCTGGTTAGCTGCACTGGGATTGACCTGTCCGGGCGCAGTTTGCAGCGCCGCCTCCAGAGGCCATTCATGCAAAGCCTGATTGACCAGATAGGAAGCCCCGATGTTCTCCGCCAATCGGTTTGATCCAAAAAGATACGTCTGAATCCGTCGTGCGTCAAAAACAGTAATGATCATTCACCGCCTCCTTCATGTCTCAAGTGATTGGATCCATTCTTTCAAACTTTCATTAAAACTCTTTGCGGTCCGGATGTCATTTAGTCCGAACACTTTGATTGTTTGATATCCGGACCAGCCATGGTTCAATTCTTTTTGAATGGCTTCAGGTGTCTCCGACAGGCATACCACAGCAGCCCTTGCATGCTCTCCGCCCAACTGGTTGGCCCGGAGACGCACTTCAAAAAGCTTATGCTTACCCAAACCGCTTTTGGCATCTACTGTACAGGAAAATACAAACGGAGTATGCCCCCGCATGGCGCAAACATCGACTTCGGCCTTTAGATTTGGTACATTGGGGACTTTAAATTCAAAACCTTCATAAACATCTTCATATAGTTTTGAAGCCATTATCGCCTTGGCCACCCAGGTTTCCAACCATTCAGTGGCGATCCATTTGAACTTATTGACACGGCATTGCTTTTTTTCAGCTTGCTTCGTGGGCAAAGGCCCATCTTGAAGCCATTCCGACATGTTATCCAGTGTTGGATTTGCAACATTTATAAATTTGATGGCATCAGCCCATTTCTGAAAAGATGCGTTCACATGGTATGAATTGTCCCTAAAGTTAAAATCGCTTAGAAAGCTTAATTCACCGGATATCTTCATCTGACAGCCATCGATATCGGTGGTAAGCTTTTCCATATATGTGGGGGGCAGGAGATCAAGATACTGCCTCATGATTTCATTGCCCGGTTGGGTGACAATCCAGTGATGTATTTTTTCAGCAAGACAGGCGTATTTGTCGCAAGTAAAAAAATCCCGATATGGCCTGCATGAGTTGGCGGGTACAATCTGGTGAATGTTCAAAATTTCATTCAGTGTCGGTTCAGGAATCGAATATTTTGTATTCGGGTACAGTGGAAACGGCGTGGGGACTGTATCGAACCACAGGGTTGGGCCATCCGAAGAAATATAGGCAGCCCAGTGGTGATTGCTTTTTGGAGTATGATTTCTCCATGTTTCATGGCTGTGAACTGCCATGGCCTTTGTTCCGGCGTAACCGTTCACTCCCACCCCTCCTTTTCAAAGTCGGCCTAAATAAATTCAAATAGTTACAGATTGTGGGGGGAGGGGGGAGTGAACGGTTACGTTCCGGCTGTATAACATAGCCATATATCCCTATTCTCAGCCGGAAGTTTGTTCAACATATCCCTTGTTTTGCATTGAATGTCACAGGAATCAGCCGGATTACAAGTGGCTTTGTGAACTGCACCGCTGGAAAGACCAAGCGCTTCTTTCAAGCACGATTCCAGACTGTCCATGATTGGACTGACAGATGCCGTTCCCAGGAGAAATATCTTTTCCGGTTTCAGTGTAATGCCCGCGACATAGACAGGCAAGGGATTTGACCCTACCAGAAAAATGGCGTTTGTGGGAAGTAATGAAAGATTTGCACTATTAAAATACTCCGTGATGTATTCTTTGACGGTTGGCATTATTCAAAACCTCCCAGATTTGTTATGAATTTGTTATTCCATGGTTGCCATGCACAAGTTTATGTGTTTTATCCATGTCCGTTTCTTTCGTGTTTTGCAAATTTCACTCATAAAAACAACATTTGTCAAGTGGCGAGCTGAGAAGAGGCAGTTTCGAAATGGTCTGTTGTTAAAAGCATATATCAGATAAGATTTCAATAATTTTTCTTTCATTGCGTAATAAATTTCAAAATGAAAAAAGTTATTTTCAAAACAACACCGCTACTCTCTGTTCTTTCACATGTGTTTCTAATCCGTATCCACCCCCATTTTTTCATAATTGTGAAGTCTGTCAAAAATCTGTTGATCAATATCCTTGCAATCCATGCCATATCTGACGCTGCTTCGTTTCAGGATTCTTTTCGCTTCTCCTGAATTATATGAATCATCGTCTTTCAGCGTTCTGAAGCTGAAAGGCAAAAGGGTTTCATTGCTCAACTGAATCCGTGCATAACCCTGAAAATTGGGAAGTCCCGTAACTATAGCCCGTAATGTCTTTTGTTATACTGTTGGTTCATAGTCATAAATCTGTTGATCAATATCCTCGCAATCCATGCCATATTTGGCGCTGCTTTGTTTCAGGATTCTTTTCGCTTTTCCGGAATTCAAACAACCTTAGGCATCAGGTTGAATAACTGTTTTTTGACTGGTTGACTAACCATTTTTTCATAATTGTGAAGTCTGTCAAAAATCTGTTGATCAATATCCTTGCAATCCATGCCATATCTGGCGCTGCTTCGTTTCAGGATTCTTTTCGCTTTTCCTGAATCATATGAATCGTCGTCTTTCAGCGTTCTGAAGCTGAAGGGCAAAAGGGTTTCATTGCTCAACTGAATCCGGGCATAACCCTGAAAATTGGGAAGTCCCGTAATGTCCTGTTTGCTTAAAATCGGCTTTAAAACCTGCTCCATCAGTTCTGCATCTAATTGACCCAGCCGAAAAATGATCATTGATCCCACATTTCCGATAATGGCGGACAACAGACTGTTCACACCTCCAGTTCCTCCGGTGAGTTGCGCCGTGTATTGCGTGGCCAGAATGATGCCCATCCGGTATTTGCGAGCTTCCGAGAGCAGTTCCATGAAATTTTCCGGTGGCAGCGTCTGGCACTCATCCACATAAAGATAAAATTCTCTGCGCTTGCTGGCTGGTATGTCCCCCCGCTTCATGGCGGCCATCTTGAACCGGGAGACAATCTGATTGGCAATCAACGCGCTGATGGTTGGTCCAAAACGACCCCTTCCGAGTTTCATCAGAAGTACCTTGCCGTCATTCATGATGCTTCCAAAATTCAGACTGCTATGGCTCTGACCGATGATGCGTTTTAGGCGGGTATCGTTGGTGAACCGGCTGAATTTTGATGTGATGTAGGGAGAAATATTATCCATACTGACATCACCTTTGACGCGTTCGATTTCTTTCATAAACATGACTGCACTGGGGTCGTCAATGGTTTTGCACAGCCACTTTCTAAAACCCTCCGATTCGAAGCAGTGGATAAAATCAAGCACTGTTGGAATAAATCCTGGCCTGGGTTTGTCGCCCATCAGGAGAATGAGTATCCCCCTGAAATACTTTTCAAACATTGGTCCGGCGTTCACACGGAAATCATATATCCGATCCAGATTCTGATACAGGTCATCAATGATGATATCCCGATCCTCAATCTCCTGCCATTCAATGAGGTTTAAACCCAATGGGCGGTCTTTTTCCAGCAGATCCAAAACGATGACATCATTCATCCGACTCTTGGGAATCTTTCCCAGAATGTTGTCCACCATATCACCATGCGGATCTAACACGGCAATACCTTTGCCTGCCAGAATATCCTGAAGGATCATGGATTCCATCAGAGTACTTTTTCCGGTACCGGTTTGACCCACGATGAACGTATGGCGCATTCTGTCTTCGGTACCCATTAGAATCGGCTGCTGCATGCCTTGATGATCGTTAATAAAGAGCTTCAGGTCCGCCTTTTGGGGATGGTATTGAAACGGCAATATGGCTGGAACGGATCGATGCCTTCGAACCGGCAGAAAAGATAAATCATTGGCCGGGGGGCCAGGTAGCCGGAATGCACAGGCAGCTTCGTCAATTGAGAGGATTTCGGCGTGTTTCCGCCAGTTTGAACCCATCGCTTCGGAAACCGGAATACTCTGACACTTGAATCCACCTGCCATAAAAATATCAGCACCCGAAATGCCGTCGATTCGTGTGATGGATTTTCCGAGTACATTTCCCAGGGAAGGGTCGATTTGGCGTTCAGACAAGATGTAAACCCCGGTATAGATCGCCGCAGAAGAGATATCCGCCAATTGCTGCAGCAGGCAATCTTGTATCTTTTTGGTGTAATCCGCCAAGATGGATTTCGGTGAACGATCTGAGGAAAAATAATCCTGGCAGAATTGTATCGTCTCTTCCATGCTGGCTCTTTCAGTATCGCAGTTATCAGCACTCTGAACGCGGATGATGATCTGGATAGGGTCCAGTTGACCTGTCAGTACCTGCAACAGGTGCGACCAGTCATCCATTGATGATCTCCAGGGAAAACAATACACGTTGGCGTCTGAATTTGAAGAGGTTTCGGTGACCGGCCCAAATCCCATGGAAAAGCGCTTCAGCGGAGCGGCCGACAAAATGGATTCCCTACGGCGTGTTACCATCAGGGAATGGAGAGGCTTGAAGGGAAAAACCCGGAAGTTCAGCTCCTCCAGCTCAGTCACCGATTCAAATTCCGCTTCCGGAAAAAAAGCGTTGAGCAGCGGGCCGATTTCAAGGAAACGCCTATAAACATCGGCTTTAATGCTCTGCTCGACGGCGCCCCATAATCTGATGACAAGCGTGATCCACAATTTTCCCTGCATCCGACTGGCCAGATTGGGCAGAGACAGGATTTGTATTTCATTAGTTACGGTTTCCGGCCATGCCGACACTGCATGAAGAAATTCTTCACGGCACTTCTGAAGATATGCCGGTTCGGCAAACGTCAACTCGAATTTACCCTTATTATCGGCTGCGGGCTGATCTGTCAGCAAATCCCGTTTGAGGATGGATTTCAGGCTGTAGGCCGCAATACCTTCAAATCCTCCGTTTGCTTCCCTGATTATAATTGCTGGTAGTAGGGGCGAATCTTGTATTCGCCCTGTGGTTGGTTTCATGGAGGTATCCTTTTTGTAAAATCTGAATTGGTGTTCAATCGTATTGTGTTCAATCGTTATCAATTTTAAAGACATACCGAATGTCATCATCCGTCAGGCCCCGGCGCTTCATTTCTTCTTTCATTTCCTGTTTAATCTCTTGATTGATTACCCGAATACTCTCAAAAACACCAGCCGAATCTGATGCCTTTTCCTCATCACAGTCAACCTCAACCAAATCTGAAGTTCGTTGAATCTCCAGATTTCTCAACCGCAGCAAATTGATCAAGAACACCTCCCGATGATTGCAGGTTAAATGAATCTTACACCCAGTTTGTCATGGCAAACTGGAAAAAGTGAAAAATTCCTTTTCAGAAATGAATATCCGTCGGTTTTCGCCAGGTCAATTACAGCGGTGTGAAAAGCCTTTTTGCTCATGGATGATAATTGCTTCCACAAGAACGCTTCGTGAGGAGGGAATGGAAGAAATTGATATTTTGGGGTATGCGAAGGCGGGGCAGGTAGTGTTTGCAAAGCGTAAGTAAGAAGGAATCATCCGGTCCTTTCCATCCGAAAGTGCTGATAACCGCGCTTTCCGGTTTTTCCCCGGAGAAATGGACAAATTGGAACTGGTTCCAGTCCGGCGTGCAGATAAATAGCAGGTCATTGCGGTCCCAGATCGGATTATCCTGGCATCTGATGCGCTGGGAACCCAGCAAGCGGAGCACCCGGCGTAGATGCGACAAATATGGCCGCTTTGTCTTGAATTCAAATTGGATGTCGGGTTTGTCGGGTTTATGTCGGATTCTGTGATGAATGGTGTCGTGTCGGGTTTATGTCGGGTTTCTTTTTGATAATATAATATGTGGCCCGACCTGTTGTTCCAATTTTATGAAGCACATCTTTGTTAATCAATTCTTGAATATCGCGAAGAACCGTACGATCAGTTACCTTGCTAATCTCCTGATATTGCTTATTTGTGATTCTGCCATTCTGTTTGATAAACAAAATGGCTGTTTTCTGTCGATCATTGAGCCCCAAAGAGGCAATAAAATCCTCCGTAAACCTATCCCGCCACACAGTCACCACGAAATAGGGGCCGCGCTGCTCGAAGTCGGGCTCCGGAAGTTCGGCTTTACGGCAATCGGCGATCATATCGGTTGTGCCGGTTCCAGCTTTTTCCACATAACTGATCCGGTACAACGGTTCGGCAATCAGTGGATTGCGAGGCATCGGACCATGCGGCTCCCGTAGCAGTTGCGGCGTCAGACCTGGCGGCAGTTCCCCCGGATTCCACACCTCCATCCGGTCGGAAAAGACGATGACCTGGACAAATCCATTGCTGTGGTAATTCCGGTGGGCAACCGCATTGACGATGGCTTCGGTAATTACTGGGCGGGGGATTTCGAACTCGACCGGAGCCTGGGTGCTCATCGCGCGGGTACCCACGCTTCGGTCAATCTTGCCCAGGATGAACTCCACTGCCTGATCAATGACTTCAAACAGTCTTCCTTCATAGGGTTGTTGGGATGCAATGGGTTTGTGCTTTTCCGTGCCATAAAAATGGAAGCAATGCACCTGCACATTGTTGAAAAACCGTTGGGGGTTCTTTCCGAACAACAGTATGGCTGCATTCGTGGGGTGGCCATCTCGCAGAAGATTGAAATTCTGAAGCACCGCTTTTGGAGAGCGTGGCCCTTTGAGTTTCAGCCGGCCAACAGCCTCAGCAGCTTTCACAAAAGCAGCAACATGTTCATTGTCGATATCGTGGAGCGTTGCTCCATCACAAACGCTGCCGTCAAAAGGCGTTGATCTGAGCGCGCCACGATGCTCCAGGCACTCAATGAGACTGGCATATACCTCTCGAATCAGGCCGGGGGTATCTGAAAAACGGCATCGGGTGACCTGGCGGCCTGCCTTGTGTACCAAGTCAGCCATTTCAGGGGCACGTGCCGTGTCTTCATCGCCCTTAACAAAAATCAGGCGTTCACGATGGGTTTTGGTGGCGTGTTCAAACTCCAGTTCGGTTGGCGACATTCCGGCATCGTTCTTCCATCCATATTCGTTACCGAGAATGGCAAGGTAGATGTCACACCCTTCGACCTCACCCAAATAGATATCATCGGGTTTGCGGTCTCCAGCCGGTATATCTTCAAACAGGAACACATCCGATATGAACCGGCTAAACAAAGGATCATGGGTGATAAAATCCTTTACCGCCCGCCGTTCCACCGCGAGCTCCTTCTGAACGCTGCTGATAAAGAGGCGATAATGGTTGGCATCCGGTTTCTTCATTTACGATCCCTATTTGAGACTGAAAGGCCGCTTGTGTGTTTATCAGAATCAACCACATCCAATTAGTGAGTTCGTAAACAACGTGGATCGCTGTGGTCTTGCCGACACCGGCTGGTGACAGCAGCATTACGAGGCTTTGAATACATTATACCATGCTTATGCCTTACGGTTATTGTCAGTTAATGTCAACCGTTTTTCGGAGCTTCGATGATATGGCAAACCATTCATGGACAAAAATGAACCCTCTCACGATTGCTCAGAGAACGAGTTCATAATTCGGCCAGGCTGATTCGTTGTCCATTGTCATTGCCACCAAAAATGGTCAGCATTTGAATCGGCGTATCTATTGAAGTCTGGATCATCCAAAAGGCGGATTCTGTCGATTTCATTGTTCCCACCATTGAATTTAATCACAGTATCCGTGCAGAAATAACAAACCCGGTCACGGGGATTGATTACGACGTAGAACCCCACGGTACCGTCGGGAACAAAGGCTTCTCTCCGTTTCGGTCGATTGTGCCGAGTGAAAGTATTTCGTTAAAAAATATTTGTCATACTTCGCCAAGTCAATCACAGTGACGTTAAAAGCCTTTTTGCTCATGAATGATAACCGCTTCCGCAAGAACGCTTCGCGAGGATGGAATGGAAGGAAGAGAAATTTCCTGGCACCGGGAAATTGATATACAGAGAGTAGGGAAAGAAGCATAAAAGGCTCAAATGGCTGTTTATATTGGAATTAAATGGGCAACTGGGAGAGTGGTACACGTTGGGCGCCTGCACGTGTTTGTTTGAGTGGAAAGGACCCATTTATTTGAGGTTATTTGATGTTTTTTTGGGATAAAGCAGCAGTTTTTTAAAGATTTTATAAGACCAAAATTGACATTGTGATGCGCCAAGAGTGAAGTTCCACTTAAAGAGCAGGCGGCACGCCCCTTGCAAAAAGCAGCAAGGGGCGCGCCGCTTGGACGTTGGTATATGTCTGGAAGTTCTTGCCAGGTTGAAAAATCAGTTTGATGTCTGGAACTCCTCGTTCGGTGCAGTTCCTCCGGTCACTCTCAACTGGTCGTGACCGGCTTCAAGTCCGCTTTTCTGAGCACACCACGAAAAGTCATTACCTTATAAGCGGTGCAATTCAGAAGGGCGAAGTTCCTGTTGATGTGCTGGCATCGCGCCCCTTGCAGAAAATCGCAAGGGGCGCGCCGCTTGGACGTTGGTATATGTTTGGAAGTTCTTGCCAGGTTGAAAAGTCAGTTTGATGTCTGGAACTCCACTTTCTGTGCAGTTCAGCCGGTCACTCCCAACTGGGTGGGGAGGGTCAAAAATGCAAATTGTGACAGTTTGCAGTACACTTGTTGCTGCGCTCTCGTAGCCGACACAAGAGCGTCGGCTAATTTTATGTTAAGAAAATCGGCGATTGGCAAATAAAGCCATAAGAATTGCATCACTCCTGCCGTGCTGAGACTTTTTCAGTTGAAGATTCGGGAAATGCCTTCGTGCTGAAACTAAAGACCTTGTCTTGGTATCCGGTCCGTCAGCGTTGTGAAGCATGGCACGTTGCCAGGTTAAGGGGTGAACAAGTTCGGTATTTACTTTTAGTGCAGCTAAAACGCCTCTGATTAAACCGTAATTGGTACCAAAT
>Ga0194044_10001376_pt1 | contig 12335 bp, 6 predicted proteins | sample JunL4417m_MetaG_FD_155460 | JGI IMG/M metagenome (GOLD analysis project Ga0194044, IMG submission 155460) | Anoxic zone freshwater microbial communities from boreal shield lake in IISD Experimental Lakes Area, Ontario, Canada - Jun2016-L442-17m | ecosystem: Environmental > Aquatic > Freshwater >...
GATCTTAAACAATACGCCGAAAAACTTGAGCATGAAATCAACGCATTGCGAGAAGTAACCTACGGATTAATGATGCTCGCATCTTCAGGGCACAACGAGGATTACCTCGAGGATTCAACTCTATATCTTGAATTGTTCGGGATAATTGCAGTAGCCTGGCAGTGGCTGAAGCAGGGGATTGCGGCTACGAAGCAATTAGAGAGGAAGTTGAGCCAATCTGACCAGGATTTTTATATCGGCAAGATAATGACGATGAAATATTTTTTCCTTTACGAATTAATCAAGACCTATGGTTTGATAGAAAGGCTTTCTGAAGAGGACGGGTTGACTGCGAATTTTGACGACAAATTTTTTGCTGACTAGATTTCAGAGAATTTGGCGTAGAGGAACCGACCTATTATGAGGAGTTTTTATGGGGAAGCATGTTGTTGGAGTAGTGAGATACACCACTCCTGTTGATTCTGTCCGAGAAGTCATTGAACTAGCTGGTGGCTTGAACCGGATTTCAAAATCAGCGCGGGTTTTTGTCAAACCTAATATTGTTTTCTGGAGTAGAGGTGTTGCTTTCCCAAAGTGGGGAGTAATAACAACGTCCAGGGTCGTCGAAGACACCGTCAGGCTACTGAAGGAATATGGAGTAAATGACATAACTCTGGGCGAAGGAACAGTAGTTCTTGATCCCAAGGACAGGGAAACCCAGGAAGACGCATACCGGTATCTGGGATACAGGTCACTCGAAAAACAATATGGCATAAAGTGCGTGAAAGTTTTTGAACGTCCATTTGAAAAAGTGGATGTGGGGGATGGAGTAACTCTGAATTTCAACACTGATATACTCAACAGTGATGTGGTAATAAATCTGCCGGTGTTGAAAACACACGCCCAGGCGGTTGTAAGTCTCGGAGTCAAAAATCTTAAGGGAACCATAGATATCAAATCGCGCAAGAAATGCCACAATGTGGACGGAGACAAAGATTTGCATTTCTATGTCTCCAGACTCATTCAGAAATTTCCCCGAATGCTCACAGTGATTGATGGAATATATTCGAATGAAAGAGGCCCGGGATTTGATGGAAAGGCACGGAGGACCAATCTCCTTATAGCTTCCTGGGATGTTTTGTCGGCGGATTTTGTCGGGGCAAAGATCCTGGGATATACGCCGGAACAGGTACCTCATCTGGCGCACGCCGCTCAATTCTATTCAAAACCTTTTGATATGTCGGATATACAAACGTCAGGCTTGGACGTTGAATCTGTGGCGTCCTTTCATGATTACACATTCCCCTACAACGAGGATAACACTCTTCCCATGCCACTTGTTAAAATGGGTATAAGCGGAATCTCATATCCTAAATATGACTCGAGCCTCTGTACCTATTGTTCTTTATTGACGGGGGCGGTGTTGACCTCCATCGCAATGGCTTGGAAGGGATCTTCCTGGCCAAATGTTGAGGTGTTGACCGGCAAATTGATGAAACCAACCCCGGGCAAGAAGTCAATAATGATTGGAAAGTGTCTTTTTGAGGCTAACAAGAAGAACCCTGAACTCAAAGACACCATTTTTGTCAAGACTTGTCCTCCATCTCCAGACAAAATTATAGAAGCTTTGGCTCAGAGTGGAATCGAAATCAAACCTGACATACTAATGAATCTCGACAAGTTCCCCGCGTTTTTTATGAAAAAATATGTGAACAATCCGGAATTCGAAGAATCATTTTTTCAAATCTAACCGGTCGAACATCCCTGTTTTTTTGGAAAAAATGTAGATTGATTTAGTTTTGAATTTCGTTGACATCTCAATCAATCTCGTTAGGATAAAATCTTTGGCGCACAGACTGTGCGCTCTTTCCGTTCTTATAAGAAAATCCAAGGAGTTTCACGATGGCAAATCAGCCAAGATTAATTCAGAGGACACCTAGCGCGTATGACTATCCACTTTTGATCAAGAATATTTTGATCACTCCAATCCTGTATTCGCCGGATGAGGAAATTGTCTACAGAGACAAGTTCAGAATGACATACAGGGACCTGTACCAACGAATAAATAAGCTGGCGTCAGCCTTGACCAACATGGGGGTAGGGTCTGAAGACACTATAGGGGTAATGGACTGGGATTCGCATCGTTACCTCGAGTGTTATTTTGCCATTCCAATGATGGGAGCGGTGCTACACACCATCAATGTCCGACTTTCCACTGAACAGATAATCTACACTGTCAACCACGCCGAAGATACCGTGCTAATGGTCAATGAAGAGTTCATGCCAATAGTTGAGTCCATAATCGGTGAACTGAAGACCGTCAAAAAGATCATATTACTTAAAGACAGCGACGAAAGCCCAAAAACAACAGTGGCGCTTGCGGGTGAATATGAGGATTTACTGGGAAGAGCGTCCGCAGATTTTGAGTTCCCTGATTTTGATGAAAACACCATGGCTACGTTGTTCTACACTACTGGAACAACCGGTGATCCCAAAGGCGTCTATTACAGTCATAGGCAGCTAGTGCTGCATACTTTCGATATGTCAATGGCGCTCTCCGGGTTCTCGTCCATAGTGAGGTTCCAGTCGGCCGATGTTTACATGCCCATAACGCCGATGTTCCATGTTCACGCTTGGGGTATTCCATATCTAGCCACACTTTTGGGATGCAAGCAGGTCTACCCGGGAAGATACGAGCCGGCAATGTTGCTCAAACTTCTTCTGAGCGAAAAAGTCACTTTTTCACACTGCGTTCCGACAATTCTTCACATGCTTGTGACCAGCCCCGTAGCGAAACAGGTTGATTTAAGCAATTGGAAAGTCGTCATTGGTGGTTCGGCACTGCCAATAGGCCTGGCAAAAGCGGCGATGGATTTGGGAATAGAGATTATAGCCGCTTACGGCATGTCGGAAACCTGTCCGCTTCTAACGGCTGCAAACCTGAAGCCAAAGATGGCGGGATGGAGCCCTGAGCAGAAATTGGATATAATCACAAAAACTGGTTTACCCACTCCTTTTGTGAACTTGAAGGTTGTGGACGCGGAGGGTAAAGATGTCCCGCATGATGGAGTCACGACAGGAGAAATAGTGGTTCGTACTCCGTGGTTGACTCAGGGATATTTCAAATCTCCGGAAAAGTCGGAAGAACTCTGGAAGGGTGGATGGTTACACACAGGGGATGTGGCCAATATAGATTCAGAGGGATATGTCAGAATAACCGATAGATTTAAGGATGTTATCAAGACCGGCGGTGAATGGATTTCATCTCTTGAGCTTGAAAGTCTGATAAGCCAGCATCCAACTGTTTCCGAGGTAGCGGTGATTGGCGTTGCTGACGAGAAGTGGGGTGAGCGCCCGGTAGCTCTCGTAGTAATCAAGCCTGGCCAGACTTTTTCAGAGGACAACCTACGAGATTTCATGAAGGAGCTTGCCGACAAAGGCGCCATATCAAAATGGGCCATTCCTGATCAGTTCTATCACGTTCAGGAGATTCCAAAGACGAGTGTCGGCAAGTTGAACAAGAAGGTGATACGTCAGCAGGTAGTGGAAGGCGTTTACAAGTAATTGCCTTGATTGCCTAAAAGTCAATTTTGTCGTAATTGAAAAATTTCTTATGAGTTCGAACAAAAAGGACACGGAACAATGTCCGTGTCCTTTCCTGTTTTGACAGATGTATTTTCAGAAATCTAAAGCCTCGACAAAGGTGGCCTGCCTATGCGGTGAACCGAGAAACCGATTTGATAGAGTTTCCTGTGGTCAAGCAAATTTCTCCCATCAAAAATGAAGGCGGGTTTTTCCATGGTCTCAAAAATTCTAGCATAATCCAATGAGACGAATTGGGACCAATCTGTAGCTATTACAATGGCGTGGGCTTTCGATGCGGCGCTGTATGGATCTGATTCAAGAGTAAATTGGCCTGCGTATTCTTCAAGGTCTTTAGCTGCGCCATCTAGAGCTTTTGGATCATGAATCGCCAACTGGGCCTTTTCATCCAAAAGCCCCCGACAGACGTTTATAGCTGGAGATTCTCGCGTATCACCGGTGTCAGCCTTGAATGCGAATCCAAATATCGCAATTTTCTTGCCCACGATAGTATTGAACATTTGCTTAATTATGATGTCTACGAATCTTCGTTGCTGGTAAGAATTGATTTCTAAGACCTGTTCCCAATATCTCGCTACCTCCGACAGACCATAATTCTCCGCAATATAGGTAAGATTTAAAATATCTTTTTTAAAACACGATCCGCCAAAACCTAGGCCGGCTTTGAGAAATTTTGGACCAATTCTGGAATCCATTCCTACTGCTTTGGCGACTTCTTCTATATCAGCGTTTGTCTTTTCGCAAAGAGCTGATATGGAATTTATGGATGACACTCTCTGTGCGAGAAAGGCATTGGCCACAAGTTTGGAAAGTTCACTCGACCAGACGCTTGAAGTAAGGATTTTTTCCTCTGGTACCCAATGTTTGTAAATATCTACAACTTCTTTCAGAGCAGCCTGTCCCGAGTCGGTTTCTCTAGCGCCGATAAGGACTCTATCCGGGGTTTCAAGGTCACGGATAGCAGACCCTTCAGCAAGGAATTCAGGGTTTGAGACAATCTCGAAATGAATTTTTTTCTCATTTGAGTCCAGGATGCGTCCTATTGCCGCTGCGGTCCTAACCGGGAGAGTACTTTTTTCAACGACTATTTTGGGTTTAGAACTATTTTTCAGAATCTGTCTGGCCGTTATTTCCCAAAATTGCAGATCCGCCGCTTTTCCAGCGCCTAGACCAAAAGTCTTGGTAGGTGTGTTGACACTGACAAATATAATATCGGCGCCATCTATCTGCTCATCAACATCTGTCCTGAAAAATAGGTTTTTACCACGAACCGCCGACACTATCTCATCAAGTCCCGGCTCAAATATCGGGAGATTATCCGAGTTCCACCGCATGATTCGGTCATGATTTATGTCGACCACCACAACTTGGTATTCAGGACAATGGCGAGCTATGACAGCCATTGTTGGTCCACCTACATAACCTGCCCCTATGCACAGAATATTCTTTTTGAACACCATTCGCCTCCAATCAGGCCCTATCAGCGATCATGCGCTGAAAAAACCTGAGCCCTAACTATTCACAATGCTTTTTGAAATGACTTTAATAATTTACCGGTGGGAATTATTTATTCTTAATCTTGTCGAGAATTTTTTTTGCGTCATCATCCAGCCCAAGTTTTGAATATTCGTCAATTACCCTTTGAGCGGCTATCTTTGCGGCTTTATAGTTTCCAAGGCTAATATATGATCGTGATTTGTACAGTTCTTTTTCAGCCAATTTTCTCTGACATTCGCGAGATTTTTCTTCTGCCTTTTTGCCCCATTCCCCTGGGTCCGCAGCGTCAGAAACTGCCTTGAAGGCGCGAATAGCCTGTTTAACCACTGAGTTGTCAAGGTCTGTGTTCTTTATCTGATTAAAATAGGACATTGCAATTTGGTACCGCGCTCTTGAAGCCTCTTTGTCCCCTGGGTACAACTCCATAAATTGGAGATAGCGGGCAATGGCCTTATCATATGAACCCTCGTCGTAAAAGGAATCAGCAATGGCCAAATAAACCTCTGGCATTTGTTTGAATTCCGGATGAGCCGATTTTAATCTCTCCAGAATGTTTATACCCTCCTGATATTGCTTATCCTTGATCTTTTCTTTTCCCTGTTTGAAGAGTTCTTCCGCCGATACATTCTTCTCTTTGACATCAGCCGTCCACAAGGGCACGCAACCCGTCGCCAACCCTACCAATACCGCCAGTAAAAGCAAACGGACTACTAAAACCACAATAGAATTTCCTCTCAAATGACTTACCGACGAAACCTTTATCAATCTAGCACACTTGTGTCAATAAATCCTCAATATGTTCGATGCAGGATTTTGTCCGAGATCTTTATTAGCGCTCTCTTTTCTTCAGAATCCTCAAATATTGAAAGGCCATCAACCGCCTTGACCAGATATTCTCGGCTGCGAGCAAGTGTTTCGGCTATTCCGTTTCGGCGATCAATGAATTTTTTGACCCACATGAAATCATCGGCCGAGACGCATCCACTGGTAACTATTTCTTTGACGACTGTCTTTTCATCCTGAGTGGCAATTTTCAATGCGGTTATTAGAGGAAGCGTTAATTTCCCTTCCTCAAGGTCTTTTCCGGGATTCTTACCCATGGTTTCCTTGTCTGATCGGTAATCGATGAGGTCATCGGTCATCTGGAACGCCACGCCCAAATTGAACCCAAACATTGACAGGGCTTCCTCCTTTTCGGAATCAAGTCCTCCAAGGATCGACCCACATCGGCAGGCGGCCTCCATCAGGACCGCAGTCTTGTCGGTTATCACCTGCACATAATCTTCTTCAGAAAAATCGATATTTCCGATGTTTGCCATCTGAAACAGTTCACCTTCACTCAACCTTGCGGTAGTGTTTGACACTATTTCCAGAATTCTCAGGTTTTTTAGAGACGTAAGAGCTGAAAAAGCCTTGGCCAGTATGAAGTCTCCTCCGAGGACGCACATCTCATTGGACCACAGAGTATTGGCGGCTGGTCTTCCACGTCTGGTTTCAGCGTAATCAACCACGTCGTCATGTAAAAGAGTTGCGGTGTGTATGCATTCTATGGCCCCGGATAGCTTGATGGCGTCCATTCCCGTGTATCCACCCATTCTAGCCGAGATCACTGTCAACTGTGGTCGAATCCTCTTCCCGCCGCTATTCATTATATGAGCCCCGATTTCAAAAGCTACGGGGACTCGGCTTGTAAGCTGCTGAATAAGCTCAGACTCCAACCTGTCCATTGTTGATTGAATTGATTCTAAAAGATCCAAGTTTGATCTCCGGAATATTCTGGAACCCTGAAAACTTGTTTCATGTCAGTTTTAACGCCGAAAGTGGAGCAACAATTACTGACAACATTGAAAGGCCCATATACAAAATTATTGTGGTTTACTCTATGAATAAGGGATGATTCAATGCACGGCGTAAAAGAAGGCATCGATGGCCTTAACCATTAGAGCGGAGATTATAATCGCTACAAATGCGTGTGGAGCCACACCCTGAATTTTTTTCGTCCATTCTTTCTCACTCCATTGTCCAAGTTTAAATTGGGTCAATAGAGTCCAGAACAACCCGATAAATATGATGACATACTGGATGGCTTGAGTGGTTTCCGGATCGACCGTGATTACTAAACTTCTTAGCGCCTCTATGTCTAGATACTTGCTCATGATAATCGGGATCTGGACCCCCAGGTTAATAAAATAGTAGACATGAAACGCAGTGAAACAGCACAAAGTAAGGGGCAATAAAGCGAGGCCGAAGCGAGCATAGTTCTGTCGAAGCGTGTCACCAAAAACCTGAGACGATATCTTGGCTGAGGCCAAAGTCATGATGTTCAGGCTGATCATGACAGCCAAGAAAACAAAACTGAAAAGAAGAACCGGATGCAACGAAGCGCCTGATGATATGGCCTTATATTCCGGCATCTTGCTAACCATTTCACTGAACAGCCCACCTATCATCCCTAGCACAAGAAACGCCGTGCCTGCGTGTCTCTGGCTAATTTGCCACAACTCTTCTCCAGGAGGCCGTAAATTAAGGTTGATGGCCCCGTGGGGACAGTTCTTGATACACTGACCGCAGAGTTTACACACCCTGTTACTTCTCAGTCGTGGCCCAGCATGCCCGAATTGACATCCTTCGCTTTCCGAAGTTCCCATGTAGCACTCGTTGGAGGAGCACTCCGAGATGCAGACATTACTGTTGGCGCGAAGTTCAATAAAGGAAGTTTTGGACAAAACCCCCACCATTCCCCCCAAACCGCATAAATATAAACACCAGGACTGACGCTCATATACCATGGAAATAAGTATGGCTGAAAGTAACATCGCAAGAAGAAGCAGACCGAGCATCATCGGAGAATTCCTGATATTCGTGGCGGTTTCAAACCATATAATAAAAAGAACGGCGCCTGCTATCAGGAAATCTGAATGCTTTTTTAGAAAAGCAGGGAAAGGTCTTTCAAGTGACACAAGTTTCTTGGCAAGGTTTGCAATGACACCTATCGGGCATAGTGAACACCAGAATCGGGCCCAGAAAAGGGATCCAACAATCAATATAGGCCATCCCAAAGCCCAACTAACAAGCGCTGCAGGGTTTTGCATCGGATCGGACGGACCTAGGAACAAGAGTAACAGTATCAGGAAAAAGAATGGAGTTACGGCGCTTTGCAGCATAGCGGGATAGAGCGGACTCAAGATGGCTTTCTTAATAAAAGAAAATTTAAGTAGATTAAACTTCCATTTACCCTGAATCCTTTGCAGGTCGAAATAGATATCCTGAGGTCGGAGCACGCTCCGCTCGCATACCAAAATAGCCCTTTTCAATGTATTGGAGAGTTCCAGATCATTTCCCGGCCAGGAATAATTGAGAAGAGTCTTCAACGTTTCTTTTGGCAGTTCACCCAATTTTCGCCCGAGTTCCGTTTGATATTTCTTGAGATAATGGCGAATGAGGACAGGGATTTCCCTTCTTCGATTTCTCAGGGGAGGTATTGTTATAGATCGTTCCAAAAGACCAAAAATAAGCGGGTGATTTTCAAGAGCTATGTCAACGGGAGCCAGTCTGGTTGTTGCTATTAATCTGACCTTAGCCCGTAATTGAGTCATCCCCCCACACCTTTTATAGGTTTCCGTTATGATTGCTTCCATCAATTTCATCTGGCAAATGGGTGTCAGTTTTTCAATTCCGCGGATAAGGAGTGTCCCGTCCTCACTCAATTCAAAATAACCGGCGGTTTCCCTAATGGATCCATCTCTACCTGGTTCCTCTGTCCCAAAGAGCAACCTCATTTGCTTATCTGTTAGTGCTTTTTCATCCAATTTTTCTGAGCCACTGTCGAATGGATTTATTATCCAATTCTCTGAGGTCCGGTGTAAATCGAGCACAAGAAAAACCTCCTTACAATGGCGGCTCTTCTTGAATATCTGGTGGGCGATGACTTCTTTGCCGACTCCACTTTCTCCTATGATCATGGCTGGTCCGTCACAGTTGGCCAAGGCGTCTATCTGGGAACTGAGGTTGCGTTTGACATATTCCCCAATGACGTAATCAGGGAATATATGATTTTCCTGGCTGATCAATGAATGCAAGGAACGTCTCTTGAGTTTACTTTTTAGCATGATTCGGTCAAGAGACATTATTTTGCGGACGAGATTCTTTATGAGGCCGACTATAAAATCAGGACTTTCTCGGAGGAGTTTTTCAAAATCTTCCACAGACATGTCCAGAGCTTTTACCTGTTCATCGGCTATAAGCTCCGCGTCAGATTGCCAAGGGACCCCTGTAAAAAACTCAATTCCTCCGAAAATGTCCCCCGGCCCTCGAGAATCAACTACTATTCTTTCGTTGTCATCATTCTTTAGAACTACCCCGGCGGTTCCTGAAATTATATAAACCACCCTTACAGCGGACGAGCCCCTGTCCAGGATAAGATCGCCCTGTTGAAAATGTCGAATGATGTCCTTTTCACTGGCTAGGTGTCTCAAAGGAACTGGAATAAGGTCCATTAAGTCAGTGCTGCCGGACAAACCTGCAGCGAGATTTGATCTGGGAGACAATCGGCAAACTCCAACGCAGCAGTAAGAGATACTGGCTAGCTGAACAAGATAAGAATGTCCTCAACCCTGCCCGGCGATCAGTTTATCATGTCCTGATTATGTAACAAAGCATCCTAGAAAACAATTCTATTCACCGCATGAGCGTGGTCAATTCAAATAACCTATCTCCTTATCAATGCCCGGGCCACCACTAGGTCGCCTACATCTTCAACTCGCGCTTCAATTTCTGGGAGCCCATTATCCTGAATATATTTTTTAACTTCGTTTTGAAATAGCATTTCAGCTCTTCCGAATTTATTCATCGATATCACAGAAACATCCTTCAGGTCATATCGTAAACCAACCCCTAAAGCCTTGAGACAGGCTTCTTTGAGACTCCACATTCGAGTCAGTTGACGCGAGCTGTTGGGCGAATCGTAGGCCATGTTAATTTCGGTTTCAGTGAAGTAGTCTTCTGACCATGATTGCGTTCGATTCTCAACCTTTTCGACATCCACTCCTATTCCCTGAAATGCGTCTGACTTCCCAACTGACGCCATCACAAAACCATTTGAATGACTAAGAGCTACTTCGGCAAACTCTTCATCGGGATTGTCGGAGAAACGCGCCGTAGGTTTACCCAACGTGGTGGAAAAGATGTTGATAGTGTTACCGTTTTTATGATTGTTTCCATTGTTGGACAATAAGCGATTCAAAGCTTTCTTGATTACAATCCGACCCGCTGACCACTCTTTTCTCCTTTTGGGAGAAGCTTTGGCAAGCCTGGTTTCCGAATCAATGTCGACAAAAGTTTTTAAGTTGTCGTCATCCTTTTCCGGTCGATCCAAAAGCTCATCGATACTGAAAAACTCTTCAAAAATTCTGTTCGCAAAAGAGCTGCTTTTCTCAAGTTCGATCATCTCGACACCCCGCAAGAAAAGTAGAGGGGTTCCTTCCGCTGTATTTACAGCACAATCAAATTTGATCTTGGTCCTGCCCTGACCTGATTCTCCGGTTACTATCTCAGATGGTATCAATGTTCCACAGCCAGGAAGACCTTCTGGATCAAGGATTACGACTTCCCCGACCGCTACCGGTAGAGGCATGACACCCAAGGTCTCCAGCGCCATAGCCGCCCCCGCCTGAAACGCGGCCTCAATGACTGGTGGAATAAGGTCAGGGAATATTTCGGGTCTTCGCTCAGTGTCCCTGAATCTAAACCGTGCGCCACTCCCATTGTTTTCAACCGAAACATAATCTACAAACTGAAAAGCCGGGCCGTGGAAGAACTTCGAGTAAATCTCTTTCTCAGGAACAAAAACAGTCTGCTTCGAGTTAAGATCCAATTGAGGCAAATCAAACGGCGCAGCCTCTCCCAAGTACAACTCATGGTGAATTCTTGATTCTCCAAAAGGTTGCCCCTGTTTGTCCAGCATCCGGCTCGATATCCGAGCCCTGAATTTGTTAAGGCCGGTGGAAATTCTCTCTACAGTGATTTCTGCAGTAAATTTTTCAGACTTGAATATTTTCAACGGCTTTAGAAAACGTACATTCTGAATTACAAGTTTAGAAGATTCGGGGTCGAGAATCTCCACCGCTTTTCTCATGATCTCGATTCCCCCAACGCCGGGCAGCACGGCAGCCCTATCTATTCTGTGATCATTCAGTAGAGGATGCCCTGGGTCCAGGTCGATTCTAAATGTAGCCTTTTCGCACGGAATAAGTTTCTCCACTGTGACTTTTTGTCCAGCCAGAATATAAGCTTCACAGGATTGCCGGCTGGGAGTGGAAAAGGCGTCTTTTTCAAAAGGCCCTAATCTACCGGAAACAAGTACTTCCGCCGAACCCAGTGATCTGGCAAGTTCCTGAAGAAAGGCGTCCACTCCTTTATGTGGAGGTATGAAATCTATTCCAGCCTGTTCGAGGGTCTTCTGAACGCTTTCCCTTGTCGCCATACCTATTTCTGCCCATGGGGCCCAGTCTATGACTGAAGCTCGGATGTCCCCACCGTTTGAGTTGATCCATCTGAATAAGTGCGCAATCGAGTCATTGGCCGCTGAATAGTCGATCTGGGCTATGTTCCCAAAACGTCCGGCAACGCTTCCAAAGCTGATTAGTCTCCTAGGGGGCAGCTCATTCTTTTCCAAGGCCTGCAAGACATTTCTGGCCCCTTCAACCTTGACATCAAAAACAGACCGTATCTGTTCAATAGTTTTGGATCGTAGGGATTTACTTATGTCGATTCCCGCTCCATGCACAAATACGTCGACACGTCGGCAGAGCCTGGCAACCTCTTCTATCACCTTATCGACGGCGGAGGGATTGGTGATATCAACGCTTCGATATATGACTTCAGAACCCAAGCTCCTAAATTTTCTAAGGTTCTTAAAAACTTCGACTTGGTTGCGTAGTTCCGCCAACTCCTTTTCCACACGAACAGGCGTAGGAATCGTGCTCTCCCTTTTGTACCTGTCGATTATTCTATCTTTTTCCAATTCCCATTCTATATCGCCGAATGTCGACATGGTTTCAGCTCTATTCGACAGCGATGACCGACCAAGAATTACAAAAGTCGCAGGGACCTGTTCGGCGACGCGATTTACGCATGCCGCTGTTATCCCTCGGGCTCCACCGGTAACCAGGACAACTTCGTCCGAGGCGATTGCGGTTGAGGTATCCATTCGAGGTAGTGGTTTTGAAAATCGTACACATTGAAGTTGGAGATTTTTC
>Ga0194044_10001379_pt1 | contig 12317 bp, 10 predicted proteins | sample JunL4417m_MetaG_FD_155460 | JGI IMG/M metagenome (GOLD analysis project Ga0194044, IMG submission 155460) | Anoxic zone freshwater microbial communities from boreal shield lake in IISD Experimental Lakes Area, Ontario, Canada - Jun2016-L442-17m | ecosystem: Environmental > Aquatic > Freshwater...
CACCCAAACCTCCGCATCTTCCGGATGCGGTATTACCACCAATACTCCTTGCCGACTCAAATTCCCATACACGATGACCATCAACACCAGAAGGCTTAACCCAATTACAATGGCCTTTTTTCTTCGCCATAAGGGAATAGCCGGTTTCTTTTCCTCCTCCCGATTTTCGCTCTCGTCTGATTTTTCGTCCGTTTTCTCGATATTATCCTCAGTATCCGGTGATTCAGTGAGAATATTTTTCAATTCTTCGATGCTCTGCGGACGATCTGATGCGCTTATCTGCAGTGCCAGCTTGAGTCCCTTGCTAACACCCGGAGACATATCCAGCGGTAGTTGTCCAGGTTCTGCCAGCGTATCAGACAGAACCCGGTCCGGCGCAGACTCCAGCAGATTTCCAGTGAGCATATAATACAGCGTGGCGCCGCTGGCATAGATATCTGTACACGGACCTTGTTTACCCTTTGTGCTATACTGTTCAAGCGGCGAAAAACTCGGAGTCACCACCACCGACAAACTCTGGTTGTACTCCCCCATCGCATATCGCGCGGTTCCAAAATCCAGCAATATCACCTGACCCTTGCCTGTCAGATAAATGTTAGCTGGTTTCACATCCCGATGTAAATATCCCCTGTCATGCACATGCCGCAGGCCGTCCAGCACAAACCCCATGATCCTCAGCGCATCCTTCTCCAGCAGCCGGCCGCCCTGCTGTTTCACATACTCCGTCAGGGATACCCCTTCGTAATAGTCCATCACCAGATACGCAGTATGGTTATGCTCAAAATAGTTTTTTACCCGCACAATATTGGGATGGTTAAAACCGGCCACTGTTCGCGCCTCTGCCAAAAACGCTTTTAACCCATATTCAAAAAATTCCCGGCCATTACCACTGTGCGCCAACACATTGCACCGGTCTTTGTCCCGCACCGCTTTGTCTCGTGGCATATATTCCTTGATCGCCACACGGTTGGCAAGCTTGATATCCCAGCATAGATATGTAATCCCAAAACCACCGGGGTTTCCCAGCACCTGGCCCACCACATACTGATTGTTTAAAATCGTCCGTAGCGGCAGCGCCGCCGGGCTGCGGGATTCTCCTTCATCGTAGCCGCAAAACTGGCACTGTTGCTTTCCATCGGTTTTTTCCGAAAAGCAGTTCGGGCAATGATGATCCCAGGTTCCCATCAGTTCTTTCCTTTTCTTTTTCGGTTATATTTTTTTGTAGCATTTTATTGGCTTCTTCATTCCCATCTGGCCTATGGTTGGGAATCATTGGGTGGCAGAAATGATGATTTAAGTCTATTTTGCTTTTCCCGAGACCATGGGGGCTTCGCCCCTTGGACCCCCGTTAAAAACTTCATAAACGCATCAACGTGTCAAACTGGGACCTGCGGTCTTCAAAAAAGTAAAAAGGTAAAAAACCAAAAACTAAGGCATCCTCAGAAGGCGAAAGCCAACGTCGTTGCCCCGGCTGGAAGGGTCGCCGTAGTCCCGGTAGGCGCAACGCACGTTGCCCGGTACGCTGTACCAACTCCCGCCCCGGATCACCCGGTAGGGTCCGCCACTATTATATATAGGATTTTTTTTATCTGGTCGGCTATATATATCGGCTATATATACGTCCTCACACCACTCCCAGACATTGCCACTCATGTCATATATACCCAATCCATTATCCTTCTTTGTTCTCACCGGATGGGTGCTGTTTCCACTGTTGCTGGAATACCACGCCACACTGTTCAGATCACTACCTCCTGAATACTTCTCCGCCTTCCCGCCACTGTGCGCCGCATATTCCCATTCCGCCTCACTTGACAGCCGAAACTTACCACTCCCCATCCCATTTAACTTCCGAATATATTCTTTAGCATCATTCCAGGACACCTGCTCTACCGGATAATTATCCTCTTTTTTAAAATGGGAAGGATTGTTCCCCGGTATCACCTGCTGCCACTGACCCTGCGTCACCTCCGTCTGACCCATCCAAAATCCATCCACACATACCTCATGCACCGGCTTCTCATCGCTTTGACAATTTGCCGGGATGCCGGTTCCATCCCATGAACCGCATCCCATCTGATAACAACCACCAGGCACCCACACAAATACCATCCCCGTTACCGGGTCATTCCACACATCTCCAATCTTCGGGCCTGTGATTGTCACGGTCGTCTCGCGGTCCACCACTATCTCCACAGTCTTCTCCTGGGGCACATACCCAGACTGCTTCGCCGGCACCACCTGCTTCACAGAACTCACTTTCTCCAACCGACCCCAATCCCCATAAACGATGGTCAGAAGCACCAGAAGGCTTGTCCCGAGCGCAATCACCGCTTTCCTGCGCCAGATGGGAATTTGTGGAACAAGCTCTGGCGCCTGGCCCGATTTGGGTTTAGGCGGTATTGGGCCTGGTTTTGGTACAAGCACCGGCTTTGGAGGCTTGCGAGCAGGTTGCAACATACCGAGTATCTTTTTTAATTCTTCGATGTTCTGCGGTCGATCAGATGCCTTCACACACAATGCCAGTATGATTCCCTCGTTAATGCCAGGAGACATATCCGGCAGCAGTTGTCCAGATTCTGCCAGCGTATCAGACAGAACTCGGTCCGGCGCAGACTCCGGCGGATTTCCAGTAAGCATATAATACAGTGTGGCGCCGCTGGCATATACATCTGTCCACGGACCCTGTTTGCCCTTTGTGCTGTACTGTTCAAACGGAGAAAAACCCGGGGTCACCACCACCGACAAACTCCGGCTGTGTTCTCCCATCGCATACCGTGCAGCTCCAAAATCCAGCAATATCACCTGACCCTTTCTGGTCAGATAAATGTTCGCCGGCTTAACATCCCGATGCAGATATCCACTGTTATGCACATGCTGCAGGCCGTCCAGAATAAACCTCATGATCCCAAGCGCAGCCTTCTCCGGCAATCGGCCGCCTTTCTGTCTCACATACTCCGCCAGGGATACCCCTTCGTAATAGTCCATCACCAGGTACGCAGTGTTGCTCTGCTCCAGATACGTTTTCACACGGACAATATTCGGATGATCAAAACCGGCCACAGTCCGCGCCTCGGCCAGAAACGCTTTTAAACCATATTCAAAAAATTCACGGTCTTTGCCACTGTGAGCTACTACGCTGCACCGATCCCTATCCCGCACCGCATTGTCACGCGGCATGAATTCCTTGATCGCCACCCGGGTCCTAAGCATGGTATCCCAACACAGATATGTGATTCCAAATCCGCCAGGGTTCCCCAATATCCGGCCCACCACATACTGGTTGTTTAAAATCGTCCGCAATGGCAGCGCTGCGGGGCTGCGGGATTCTCCTTCATCGTAACCGCAAGACGGACACTGTCGCTTTCCATCGGTTTTTTCCGAAAAGCAGTCCGGGCAATGATGATCCCAGTTTCCCATCAGTTCTTTCCTTCTCTTTCCCGGTTATATTCAGTCTCATGCTGGTGGCAGAATGCTGATTCTCAGCTCGGTTCGACCAAGCAGCAGAATATCATCGGATTCCAACCTGCGCACACCGTAAATCTGGACGCCATTGACCCTGGTGCCATTGGTGGTGTCCAAGTCCCGCACCAGCAGCGTTTCATCTTTACGGGTTAGCTCACAATGCTGGCGCGATATCTTTTCATCTCCAGGAATATAAACCGCACACTGGCTGGAAACGCGGCCCAGAACCAGACTGTCCACCAGAACCACTTCGCAGGCTGAAAAAGATGGATGGACACCAATAGGGGTCAAGCGAAGGCGCAGACCAGGAACGATTTGCTGATCTGCTCTTGTATCATTTTCGCTAGGGGGTGACTGTATGGCAGGAGGCATCTCTTTTTCCTCTGGGATTCCATTGTCAGGTGTATTGTCATCTCCCGGCGGCCCTATCTCCGCTGTTTTTTTGCGGCGATGCCACAGAACCAGCCCTGTGATCAGTACCAGCAACGCCAGTCCGCCACCTGCCAGATAAGGCCATAAGGCAAGCGGATCCTGTGGTTTGGGGGGAATTGTCGGTTCAGGAGGAACAGGTGATTCGGGGGAAATTGTCGGCTCAGGAGGAACAGGTGATTCGGGGGAAATTGTCGGCTCAGGAGGAACCAGTGATTCGGGGGAAATTGTTGGCTCAGGAAGAACCGGTGTTATGACAGGTTCTACACCGGGCACCCGAATCAGCCGGATATCCAACCCGTCGGTAAAGGCTCGCTGACCGGCGGCCAGATTGATCTGCAACCGGTACAGAGCATTGTCTGCCTCACAGGTATCGCAGATCATCTGGGCTATCTGGACCTGCTGAACCCGCTCCCGCAGTTGTGCGATCATTTCTGAAAAAGAGGTGTTTCCGGCTTTCAGTAGGGTGCCGCCCGAGGCTCGTGCAAATTCTCCCAGTTTTTTTAGATCCGCTTCCTTCTGGGGTGTAGCGGGTGGTGGAGAAAACCCGATGGCATAAAGCGGAATACGGTCCGCCTGCATGGCTGCCAGCACTTCTTCCCGGCGCAGACCCGCAGCATAATCGTCCCGGCCATCCGACAGGGTGATAATGACTCGGCGCAGGGGAATATCCGGGTCCATACGGTTTTTGATGGCCATTGCTTCCACCAGGCCCCGGTGCAGTTGTGTATTGGCATCGGTGGGCTTCAGACGAACAATGGCATCTTTCAAAGCAGCTTTGTCTGCGCTGAAATTTAGCACCTGATGGATCTCCGTGCCAAAAGTCATGACCGCAGTGCGGTCTTTTTCAGTCATGGCATCCACCCAGGCCAGCAGCGCCTCGCGCATCTTTTCAAACTGGGCCGGCTTCATGGATTTGGAAATATCCACCAGCAGCACACCGGCAATGCCCTCTCCGCTGTTCGGAAAGGGCGTAAGAGAAACAATCTTGGCTGGCCGGGTGCCAATGGATGCGGTCAACTGATTGGCGGCGAGATCCGAAACAAACTGGTCGCCGGGGGTCAACACCTCAAGCCATGCAGTGATTTGCGGCAGGCTGGCCCTTGCCTGGCTGATTCGGAAAGAACCTGGGTCCTCAGCGTAAGCAGGCAGGGCAATCATGAATAAGAAAAGCGCCAGCAGCAAACCGCAGCGTGAAGGGCGCAGCAGAGAACCACATAGATTCCTGTTGGAAAAAATCATAAAGCGTTTCCTCCTGATAAGCAGTTGAGTGGAACGTTACATGTTTTTATGCTGCGGAATATAATAACGCAGCCCTACTGATGAAATGTGATCGCCCCGGCGCTTTCGAGACCGTAAGTCACTACCAGAGCCGGGAGCATCCCTCTGTTTGATACTTCCTTTGTTAACTCTTTTGTTCAAAAGGAAACGCGAAAGTTCCTCATCATGGAACATTTCCGTTTCCGGATCAAATAGCAATGTAATGATATGTGCAGGCATGGTATTTTCCCGAATTGATCATCAGACCACCCAAATCTCATCTATCCCCCCTTTTTCTATGGTGGGGAATCATTGGGTGGCAGAAACGATGATTTAAGTCTATTTTGCTTTTCCTGAGACCAGGGGCTTCGCCCCTTGGACCCCCTGTTAAAAACTTCATACATGCAACAACGTGTTAAACTGTGTACTGCGGTCTTCAAAAAAGTAAAAAGGTAAAAAAACAAAAACTAAGGCATCCTCAGAAGGCGAAAGCCAACGTAGGAGTACCGGTAGGAAGGGACGTTGTAGTTCCGGTGGGCGCAACGCACGTAGTCCGGTCCGTTGCGCCAACTCCCGCCCCGGATCACCCGGTGGGGACCGCCACTATTACATATAGGGTTTTTCTTATCTGATCGGCTATATATATCTGCTATATATACGTCCTCACACCACTCCCACACATTCCCCAGTATATCGTATAATTCAAACTTGTTTGGCTTGAAACGTCCCACCGGCGATGTGTAGTCATAGCCATCATCACACTCATGAATCGGTGCCCAGTTGAATGTTTTTTTACCTGCCTGATCAGCCACATTCGCATAGATACAAGCCTCGTCAGGATCATTCCCCCAAAATCGGATGGACTGTGTTCCCCCACGACATGCATATTCCCACTGTGCTTCGCTGGGCAACAAAAATTTTCCATTTCCCTTTTGACTTATCCACGTCACCATTTTCTGTGTATCGTTCCAGCTTACACATACCACCGGATGACGATCATCCTGAGAAATCCCAGGATTACGCCAGTTAATCCCCTCTTTTTTCTCCCATTTTCCTCCATCAGATGCACTCCAAGACCAGGACCATCCCTCTTTCTCCGCTTCCGTCTTATACCCTGTAGCTTCAACAAACTTTTTGAACTGGCCACGAGTCACTTCAGTCTTTCCCATCCAGAATCCATCCAAACAAACCTCGTGGGACGGACCTTCATGTGCCAAGTATTTTTCGTAATCTTCTTTTCCAACATCAGCAAGCAACGTCTTTTTTTCGGTTTCGGTCTGGCCCATCCAATAGCATCCCATTGGCACCCACACGAATTCCATCTCCGTTACTGGGTCATTCCACACATCCCCAATCTTCTGGCCTTTGATTGCCACGGGTGTCTCGCGGTCCACCACTATCTCCACAGTCTTCTCCGGGGGCACATAATCAGATTGCTTCACCGGCACCACATGCTTCCCAGAACTCACTTTCTCCAACTGCCCCCAATCCCCATAAACGATGGCCAAAAGCACCAGAAGGCATATCCCAATTGCAATGGCTTTCTTGTTGCGCCAGATAGGAATAGGTGGAGGTGGAGGTGGAGGCGGAGGATCAAGTGGAGGTGAACCGCTGAGAATCTTTTTCAGTTCTTCGATGTTCTGCGGTCGATCGGATGCCTTAACCCGCAATGCCCGCATGATTCCCTTGTTAACGCCCGGAGGCAAATCCGGTAGCAGTTGCACGGGGTCTGCCAGTGTATCAGACAGAACCCGGTCCGGCGCAGATTCCGGCGGGTTACCAGTGAGCATATAATACAGTGTGGCGCCGCTGGCATATATATCTGTCCACGGACCCTGTTTGCCCTTTGTGCTGTACTGTTCAAACGGGGAAAAACCCGGAGTCACCACCACCGACAAACTCCGGCTGTGTTCTCCCATCGCATACCGCGCAGCTCCAAAATCCAGCAATATCACCTGACCCTTTCTGGTCAGATAAATGTTCGCCGGCTTAACATCCCGATGCAGATATCCACTGTTATGCACATGCTGCAGGCCGTCCAGAATAAACCTCATGATCCCAAGCGCAGCCTTCTCAGGCAACCGGCCGTCTTTCTGTCTCACATACTCCGCCAGGGATGCCCCTTCGTAATAGTCCATCACCATGTACGCCGTGTGGTTCTGCTCCAGATACGTTTTCACACGGACAATATTCGGATGATCAAAACCGGCCACAGTCTGCGCCTCGGCCAGAAACGCTTTTAACCCATATTCAAAAAATTCCCGATCTTTGCCACTGTGAGCTACTACGCTGCACCGATCCCTGTCACGCACCGCATTGTCACGCGGCATGAATTCCTTGATTGCCACCCGGGTCCTAAGCATGGTATCCCAACACAGATATGTGATCCCAAATCCGCCGGGGTTCCCCAGTATCCGCCCCACCACATACTGATTGTTTAAAATCGTCCGCGCCGGCAACGCTGCGGGGCTGCGGGATTCCCCTTCATCGTAGCCGCAAAACTGGCACTGTTGCTTTCCATCGGTTTTTTCCGAAAAGCAGTTCGGGCAATGATGATCCCATGTTCCCATCCGTTCTTTCCTTTTCTTTTCCGGTTATATTCCCAGCAAGATAGAAATCCACCTGCCCCCCCTTTTCCAAAGGGGAGAACTACTATCTGCCCTTTTTTCAAAGAGGGGAAGCACATACTATGAGCAGTTATTGGTGCGACTTATCCACAGGCGCTTCGGGTGTTGCGGAATAGGGTTTGTAATCGGTTGCAAGCGGATCTGTGGCGGTAGATGGCGTTGGTGAATCGATAACAACCGGAGCCAGTTTTTCCGACCAGGGCATCAGTAAACGGATGTCCACCTCCCGATACATCACATAAGCCACAAGGCCCATCACTACCATGAACACGGTCAGCAGGCTAAGCAGCAGCGGTTTATGTCTCCGTTTCCTTGGGGCAGAAAGTTCTGTTGTCCTGTCCGGGTCATCCGGATCACAAGCCAGAATGATGGCTGTCATGTTGTCCTGACCCGGCTGGCGTTTTGAAAGGGCGGCTTGAATCAGTGTGTCCGCAGCCTGTTGGGGATGGCCGTAAAGCATCTGCGCCATCTCGCTTTCCAAAAGAGTTTTATAGATGCCATCGCTGCACAGCAGAACACGATCCCCCTCCGCCAGAGTCAGAGGCACCTCGCTTTGATCCACCTCGTCCAACGGTTCCCATCCCAGGCCGCTGGTCAATGCATCCCGGCTTGGATGGGACTGGGCTTCTTCGTGGCTGATCTCTCCTTGAGCGGCCTGGGCATCCAGCACTCGGCCATACACATGATCCTGCGTGAGCTGCGTCAGAGTGCGGCTCCGGTACAAATATATCCGACTGTCCCCTGCCGCAATCCAGTGCAATCGACCATGATGCACCACGGCTGCGACCAGCGTGGTTCCCACCAGATTTTCTTTTCCGGACGCTCTGGCCAGTGACACCACCGCCTCATTGGCGGCAAAAAGAGACCGCTGCAATGCCATTGGAATGCTTTCATCCACAGACTTCTCCTGATATTCATGGAGCATGGTCATTTTTCCCGCATAGCCCGCCTCCTTTCCCATGGCCATGCCCCCCATGCCATCGACCACTACGGCCAGAACGCCCCCATGTCGCACAAAAATCGGGTTTCCTATATCAGAAAACCCGAAATCATCCTGCTGTTCTTTGCGCGATCCCAGATGCCGACTGTTGCCAGGAACAATTCGCATGGCTTTGTGAACTCCTTATTCCCAATGAAATTTTTCCCCGCACAGGGGGATAAAAAGCAGTTTCGTCTTTCCCAGCCGGATGACATCGTAGGGGTTTAACCTGGTTGGCGTATCCACTTCGTCACCGTTGAGATAGACCAGGCCCCGGCTTTCTCCAGGAATCAGCTTGAATAAATAGTTCTCCGGATTGCAACTGACAAAGGCATGTTTTTCTTTGGAAACCGTGTTATCTCCGCGAATACAGATATCCATATTTTCCGCTCGGCCAATGGCGTTTTTCTCGCTTTTGATCCGATAATCCCGACCCCGATCCGGCCCTTCGATGCACACCAGCCAGCCCACTGCCGGATCAAACCCCAATTGATCATCCAGAATCCGGATGGTGGCCGGGTCATCTGGCGTATTGGGCTGTGCAGAACGGTTGGCTGGATGGGCGTTTGGATAAGGTCGTGTCGGAATGCCGGCGCTCTTCCTGTCAGGGCCGGGGGCAGGCATTGAGATTGAACCGTCTGTCGGCTGTATGTGTTTGGTTGTTTTCACATCCAGATCGGGTATCCCACAATGCGGGCAAGTGATGTTTTTAGCTGAGTCATAGCCATGACTGTTTTCACACTGTTTCCATGTCATAAAACCTCCTGTTAATTAGAATTGAAATAATGGTGATACGGATGTCGCCTGTTCACCAACTAAACTGCACGGTACCGTCATCCTTGATCGTAACCACGCCAATCGGCTTTTTGATTTTTACCTCGGTCAATACGATTTCCGGCAAAGGTTTGCTGCCATCCCGAAAAAATATACGACCCTTGACTGTCGGGTTGGCGGTATTGCCACGACGGGCAAACAGGTTGGCATAAATCTGATACCGTCCTGAAGGGGCATCCTTGATTTCCCAGACTTCATTGCCAGGCCCAACCTGACTGTCTTCGCTCAATTCGCCTGCCCGGCCGGGGAACATCTTCTTTTGATAAAAAAACTCGGCCCCGGAGGGATCGACAACATGCAGGTCCACATCCTGATTCGGCGTACTCCATCGAATATAGACCAGCAGAAAGGTTTTGGTCAGCATTTGCTCCGCACGCGCCGCCCGGTGCTCGGCATCCCGTGCCGCCTCCCTGGCTGAAGTTAGTTTCCGTTCGGTCTCCTGGGTACGCCGATCCGCATTCTTGATTTCCTGCTGACAGTCGATATTGTCTTTCTTGTAATAAGGCAGCAGGATAATCATCAGCAGGATAAACGTACCCAGGGAGCCGCAGATGACATCCAGCATGGAGAGATTGAAGATGTTGATTTCCCGGTTGCGTGGTCTCATGAGGATTTCTCGCTGTACAGACGGTTGATGAGATGTTTCAGGGTGTACTGGCCGGCCTGATTGACGCTGGTTTCCTCCTGTTTCTGAACTACATGCAGCAGAAAAACAAGAATGCCACTAAGACACAGCGCCACCAGGGTGGTGTCAAAGGCCACACCCAGGGAGGCGGTGATGGCTTTCAGATCCGGCTTATCCGGGTCAACCCGGTAGATGGCATCCGAAATTCCGACCACCGTACCGATAAATCCCGTTGTGGGGATGGCCCATGTAAGATAGCGCAGCATGGAATAACGTAAATCCACCCGGTGGGAAATCAGCTCCAGGCTGGAATTCAGAACACTGACAGTCTGATCCACGGATCGGCTGGCCTGAAACTGCAGGATGCAGAAATCGATCAAATATGGCAGAAATCCGTTATCATGATCATAATCCGACCGGACCCTGCGCCGGATGGGTCCCAGATCACGGGGCAGCAGCACCACATCGTCTTCTTCCGGCAGATAGCGCCGGGTAAGAAACGCCAGTTCCCGGGTAGCTGTCCGCCAGCGTATAAAAATCTCCCCCACACCCAGGAAAAATAATAGATGCTCGAAGTTCTGGATGGTGAACGGATAGATAAAAATCGTCGTGCGGGTATCCATCAAAATGGAGCCGGCCCGGCTTTTGCCCAATAACAGCGTAAAAATCAGGATAAACAAGCAGCCTGCAATAGCCGACAGCAAAAGGATTAACCATCGTTTCAAAGGGGGACGAATCGCCATATCAGGATTGCTCATTGGCCACACTCCCGGCATGGATGACCTTTTTGCTTGATCCCGCCGCAATCGCACCGCACCAGTTGTGCATCAGGCGGCCAGGGTTTGGGGGGTGGAGGTTCCGGCACGGGAGGATGAATTTCATGTTGTGACCAGGACGGATGTTTCAGCCGGATGACCTCCAGCAGTTCCTTGACCGGAATACGGATGCTGCCGAACTGAACAATATCTGTAAGTGACAGAAATTCCTGGGAAATGCGGCGGGCTTGTCCATTTTTCACGATTGATGTTTTATTCTGGCTGTGACAATCAATCAAAAGCAGGTGGCCATTATGCAAAAAAATAAGTTCCGCATGATGACGGCTGATCGTATCGTCTGCCAACACAATGTCGCACTTGCGGGATCTGCCGATGGTGAATTTATGTTCTTTCATGGATGCCTCATCCGCCAAAGTTGAATTGTTGGGCCTCAAGCCTCGCCTCGTTCCATCCTTAAAGTGACTCAAACTCTTCAAAGTCTTCCCACTGCGCATGAGGGGGAAAAAAAGCACCCTCATCCGTAGCATGGGCAATTATCAAGTCGGTCCATTCCGACGACTTTACGCTTAACTCCACGCTCAAACCGGACCAATACAGAGCAGTCAAAGAACCATTCAATTGGTCCGTAGCCCACATGAGAGTTTCAATTCCGGAGTGAAACCCGTACTCCTGAATTCCACTTAAGCGTGTAAAGAACACGTCCCAGATTGCATCCTCACGAATTTCGGCATTAAGCACCACATCGTCTGAGTTTAGATCCTCTTCTGGAAAGTATGGTGTGCGCGGGAGTTCCTGAATCATTGCCAAGACGAAGCGGTAGGAACTCTTCCACGTTCCACAATTGTCCATGTATCGGCGTATTAACGAAGCATGGGTAAGGGCGCGACGACCATCAATGCCGCCGGACATAGCTTGGAGAAATATCCAGGTTGGCTTTGTCTTATGATAATGAGCAAGACTTTGATTGATGGGGTCAAACTGCTTCCGCTCCCATGCGAATTTCTCACTGTAGTGTAAACGCTCAATCGGTTTGTGCTCAACCAAATCGGCAATGCCCGAGAATCCCGCAAATTCGCTTGCATGCTCCCTCAACCCTTCATCTACTACAAAGCGTGGAAGGTCCTTTCGGTGAAGATATTTGCAGGTCGTTCGTTCTGGATAAAAAAGCACTGTGTCATGCTTCACACAGTAGCCGGCCCCTCTACCGATAAGGAGGCTCTGCCCGCAATTCTGAATGCAGTTCCGACAGCTAAAGAGTTCGTCCACGACTATGCCCTCCTAAAATACTTCTGTATGTTCTGAAACGCCCAACTGATCAAATC
>Ga0194044_10001383_pt1 | contig 12310 bp, 13 predicted proteins | sample JunL4417m_MetaG_FD_155460 | JGI IMG/M metagenome (GOLD analysis project Ga0194044, IMG submission 155460) | Anoxic zone freshwater microbial communities from boreal shield lake in IISD Experimental Lakes Area, Ontario, Canada - Jun2016-L442-17m | ecosystem: Environmental > Aquatic > Freshwater...
CGTGCAGTTCGGGCTTTTTAACCATTCAACTATTTAACCCTTTTCTTTATCCGCCGTAGGCGGGCAATATTAAAGGCTGGCTTTAACACCAGCCTTTTTTGTACCTGTCAAAATCAAAAAGAATTGACCATTTGACTTGTCTCACATTGTATACAATCCAAGACGTTTTTTACCCAACGGTAGAATGCGGGTTTGAAGTGTCTTAAATTATGTCTTATTATTCGTTATTATAAACTCTAAGATTAAATAAGACATAAAACACTACTCGTCACAATCACCAAGTAAGTGAGTCTGCAGGGCGCAGAATGCTTCAGAAATAGGAAGATGCACCTGATCTGCGAGATATTGCAGCATTGCTTGATTGGTCTCATGATAATTATAGTTTGTCCAGGACTTACGGAGTGCGTGACGAATAGGCAGGGCATCGATAATCCCGAGGCGCAAACCATGGGTCTCAAGTTTGATTGGCCAAACCAAATCCAGACCCCAACCCATTGGCGCCCTTTCATCGAACGGTAGCAGGTGCGAATACCCATCACGGCGTAATGAGAAAAGTGGGCCAATTTCTACGAAACGAGTCCACCGAGCGGCTACACCGTCTTGTTGGGTATTGAAATAGTGGCTGATATAGCTGTCTTGGGTGAGTGCAGGCTGTGCTAGGGTGAAGTTATGCACTTGTTGGTAGGTAAGGAATTGATTAAGAAAATCTTCTGGAAGTTCAATATCATCATCGATTACAACTAGAAACGCATAGGGATCTATATCGATTGTGGCTAGCAGGCGATTCAGCATGACGAATTTTGGGATGTGCACCGTAGCTTCTAAGAGGGTAAGATCACGAAGTCCTTCTGGAACGGCACCACCACCTACGGTCGCCCAGCGTAGGTTAACTTGCCAATCCCGCGTGCGTAATAGCTCTGCTGAGATATCAAAAACATAGTTTGCGGTCGCAGGCATGTAGACACCAACGATCAATACTTTATTGTCTTTTATGATCGGCATGTTATACCCTGAGCCTGTAACTGAAGTAATAATTTGGGTAGTGTTTTAGCTGGGAGTCGCTATTTTTGCGAAAGCTCTTTTGGGCATCCCTGCCCAACAAGCGGCAAAAATTACGCGACCGCCAATACCTTCGGCGCCCCCAGCCGTCCTGCTTTACTCGTTGCATACCCAACAAGGGGTATGCAACATAGTTACGCAATAACTCGACGCGATTTCGTAAAGCCTGCATTTTCACTACGCAAAAAACGCTCCGTGAAAACACATGCACTATCGCTTCTGGTGACTACTCGACTCCTGTCTCGCAACGAATATGGATATTATAGGTATCAAACCAAGATGTAAAATTTCGTATCGATTGATAAATCGACCGATCATAATATAATGCATTTTTCCAATTTGAGGTTGTAATAGACACTCTGAAAAAATGTCGCTAAGGAATATAGGAACTAAATCCGGCCTTCTTCAATAGCGATGTAATTGATTCTTAGGAAATATATTCAAAAAGCGGACGGCAAGCTTGCGCCATTTAGGAATACTGGCCATTGCGGATAACCGTTGGGTTATCGACTATTCCCCCGTTAATAGCTGCCGAGGCCAAAAAGCGTAAATGTACTGTGGCGACATCCTGGCGGATGGATGAAACCTACGTTAAAGTCAAAGGCCAATGGATTTACTTGTACCGAGCGGTCGATAAATTTGGTGACACCGTTGATTTTATGCTTTCTGAACAGAAAGCGACGAAGTGGTCGCCACCACGTTCTTTAAACAGGCGATCAACAACAATGGTTTCCCCATAAGTCGTCATGGATAAAAGCACAGCTAAACTATGCTGGCCTTGAGAATATCAATATGTTACTGATGCTGGCAGGATTGATTAGCTTTATAGAAATTTATCAGGTCAAATATTTGAACAATGTGATCGAACAAGATCATCGTTTCATCAAGAAAATCACGAATCCCATGATGGGATTAAAGGCCTTTCATTCGGCACGAGCGACTATCGAAGGTATTGAAACTGCAAGCGTAATTCGAAAAAAGCAGCTGTCAGAAAACAATATTCCGGCTTTTAAGCAGTTTATGGCGTTAGCAGGATAATTTCGTCCGCAGATTAATGGGGCTTGGCCTTTATAAATATTTGCGACAGAACTACACCACGGGGCTTTTCCGTATGGTGTTTTGATGATTTAACCAGAGGAGTTTTCATCACATGTCGATCCAAGATAAGGCGCAAGCGGATCTAGTTGAGCCTAACCATAAATGGGATCCTGTTGAGTTGCCAACACCCGCGTCGGATGCCAAGTTACCGCTCGTTTCGGTGATCATCCGTAGCATGGGACGGGAGACCTTGGGGGAGGCTCTCGAATCGGTTGCGAGTCAGACCTATCCGCGAATAGAAATCATAGTTGTTAACGCCATAGGCGATGGTCATCCGGAACTTCCCTCCCAGTATGGCGGTTTTTCTTTACGCCTGATTCAGTTGGACACGCCGCTTCTTCGTAGCCGCGCGGCCAATGTCGGTCTCGATCATAGCACGGGGAAATATTTGATTTTTCTTGATGATGACGATCTGTACTTCCCCGAGCACATTGCCTCCTTAGTGGTGGCCTTGCGCCATTCAACACATGTCCGATGCGCTTATGCCGGAATCCGAGTTGAGTATTTTATCGGCGGCGAAGTTGTGAGAGAGGGGGTGTTCAATGAACCCTTCGATCAACTAAATCTCAGGATTAATAATTTTATTCCTATCCACGCGGCTCTCTTTGAGCGGTCATTGTGTAGTGAAGGCTGTCGCTTCGACGAAGGCCTCAATGTTTACGAGGATTGGGACTTTTGGATGCAGTTGAGTCAGCATACCACTTTCGTTCATGTCAATCAGATCAGTGCCTATTATCGTAACTCCGGATCTTCTGGACTCGGTATTGAAGTTGATGAGAGAATAATGCGCGAAGGCATCGCGTTTTTTTACGATAAATGGAAGCGCCGCTGGACCGAAGAACAGTTCTGTGATTGGATTCAACGTAACAAAGAAAGTTGCAGGAAATATTAAATGAATTATAGACTTTCAGAAATTAAATTCCCTAAAATTCCGTTAGAATATGTCCATTTAACAAAATTGAGTGATCATATCAATGGCAGTGTTAGCAATATCCTTTTCCAAAGCGCTATTAGAAAAACTACGGGCAAGTTTGTTAACCGCGTTCAAATTATAAAATATTCAAGCATACCGATCGCCGCAATTGCACGCATTACAGGCGGAAATTTCAGATTGTTACATCGGTTGTTTGTGCAAATCGAACGAATCCTTCGCATCAATGATCTGAGCGTAATTAGTGATGATGTTGTCGAAGCCGCTCGCAGTACTCTTGTTATTGGTGTCACATAGCGTTGAAAATTTGGTGCCAATTACCGCTGAAGATCACACCTTTACGTCGCTTGTAGCTTTCCATGATGCACAAACCTATTGAATAATTAAACATTAACGCAATAGGTTTGTGCAGCTATTATGCTCATCTGATACCAGCCATTTTATTGCCGCCTGGGGGGCACTTTAATTTTATTGGGGGTATGATTTTTCAGACAAAAAGCTCCATGTTTCTGTCAACATAACCCCCCCAAAAAAAATACCGCTTAATTGAAGATAAAATTTGGTGACCGTAAAATCATCGGTAAATGCGGCTATGAAAGCGTTTGCAACAAATCCTATGGTGCGTTACGTACCTTTATGCAGAATAACCCAGCAGCGCGTGGGCAACCGTTCCGGCAGGATCGAACCAAGAGCTGTGAATAAACGACCAAACCCTACCCAAGACTGATGAAACCGAGGCCGCAAGCACGCGAAGAAATCCTTAAGAACGGCCACCCTAAGAAGCTTAAGTAAGAGCCATTCAGACCACCCCCCTTTGATCCCCAATCCATCTATCTCTCAAACTTATCAAGATATTGAAAAATTGCTTCAAAATAACTCGCTGCACCCAGAACCAAAAGATCACCGGAACCAGCCATTGCAGCCGCCTGATCGAACGCCATACGCATGTCAGAGCAGATCGTTATGCGATCGCGGGGAATTCCCTCGGCTCCTAGCGCGTTCGCGAGTAAGTTTGGCACTTCGCCAGGGTGACGTCCTCTTAGTGGCGCGAAGTCATAGCAGAAAAAGTGGTCGAAAGATTTCGACATTCGCTTAGCCATCGCCTGAAGATCATCATCGCGACGGTCTCCCAACCCGTGGAACGCAATGATCCTGACAGGGTGGTTTGGGAGCCGATCGACAAAATCACAAAGGGCCCAACTACTTGGCGCAGTTGCACAGGCATCTACGATGACAGTGAAAGGCAGTCTGTCATAGCAGTTAATGCGGCCGGGTGAATCGGCCAGAGAAGACTCGAAACCGGCGAGCCCAGACTTTATAGAGCTTGGCTCCGCCCCCATCCCTATACCAATCGCTGCTGCAAACATCGCGTTTTGAACGTTGTGTTGCGCTGCACCACCCCAAGTAGCTGGGATTTCTCCTATCGAGATAAGCCGTTCCCGAAGCGTGCCTTTTCGCAAGGTAATTACTGAATCGTCTTTATCTTCCTCAAGAACAATTGCAAGTCCACCTGTAGCTAGATGGGATTCGAGAGCGTCGCTACGCGATCTCCTGGTTACCCAACAATGTTGGCGCGCTCGGCTTGTCTTAAGCATAGCCAGGCACAACGGGCAGTCCGCATTTACGATAGCGAACTTGGATGCTTGAGTGATGACAACACCCTTCAGATCGGCCATCTCGGCCACTGTCTCGATGCCCTCCAGTCCGATATGGTCGGCTGTCACGTTGGTACATACCCCGACGTCGGCCCAGTCGTAACCCAGACCCCGTTTGACCAATGTGCCACGAGATACCTCAAGGACAGCCATTTCAACCTGCCTATTAGTGAATAGATGCAATGCGCCGCTGATACCACTAGAAGTGCTGCATGTGATCCTGTTAGACCCGACATATACGCCGTCCGAACATGCGAGGCCTACGGTGTGGCCGGCTGCCGCCAGGATTCGTGCCGCCATCCTGCATGTGGTGGTCTTGCCCTTTGTACCGCTGATTGCAACGATGGGTATCCTGGTTGGGTTATTTTGAGGAATCAGGTGGGCCACGAAAAGCCGCGCGACATGAAGTGGAAGGGCCTCTCCGTCCATTCGGTATAGATTCAAATCCGGTGCCAAATCTACTTGAACTACGGCACCCCTGCTAGCCTCAAGCGATACGTTAAAATCTTCGGTTACCACGTCGATTCCTGCAACATCGAGATCAAAACACGCCGCTGCGCGGATGGCCGTAATTTTAATCTCAGAGTTAAGGCTTTCCAAATTAATCGGTATAGATTCACCGTGAACTGCCGAATGGTTCTTCACAGTGCGCCTAGAAGCAGCAATAACCATCCCTCCTATCACCAAGAGCTGGTAAGTATCGCCGGTAATATAGCGCTCAATGATTACTTCTCGGCTAAAATTAGCAGCCTTTTTGAAAGCTAACCGGATATCCTCGTTACTCCGTATGTCGATGGATACACCCGATGCACTTGCACTTGAGCTAAATTTTGGCTTCAGCACGACGGGATACCCGATCCGTTGCGCACTCCTCACTGCGCGCATCAAGCTATTGATGTTTTTGAATTCGAGATCGCGTGCTGGCACACGAATACCTGCGGCAAGTAGCACAGCATGCGTCATTACCCTATCGGCGAGAAGAGCAAAAGTCTCGGGAGTGATGGCAGTCGTGACCGTCTCCATGAGCCGCTTGCCGTGGATCCCCAAACCAAGCTGCATCATTCCTTTTTGTTCAGACGGTATCTCAGCCCTCTCGGGTAAAATCGGCCACCTGTCAAAGCGTATCACCGGAATCTTGCGCTCATTCGCTACAATTAAAATTGCGGCCTGTGTAGAAGTTGGCCGAAGCGACGCTGCAAACCGCTGGAACGCCTCTAGGTTGGCCAAGAACTGATCGAGCCGCCAGCAAAGCCGGTTTGGCGATCCCGCTAGCGCATCAAGGAGCTCAACAGCAAGCTCGGTAGCTCGACAACCCACCCTCGTCTCAGAGCATCGTATAATGACCTCGAATATGGTGGCATTATGGTTGGAGAGAACTTCGATCAAATCGACTGGCTCAGCGACGAGCCACAAAACCTGTAGAACTGCCGTTTCAATTATCATACCAACGCCATTTTTGGCCGACTCGCTCAAGGCTACCCCGGTCCGCTTGATGAACCCCGCAAGTTTTTTACGGTCAGACGTATGTCTTAGGTATTCAGAAATTCGCCGTTCCAGATCGGATCGAGCGGAGGTTAGGGCCAGATATTCTTCAGCCTTTAGAACGACCACCAGGTAGGCAATTGGGACTGATGCGTAGGGATTCGGTCCGAAGTATGACCTAATGACTGTTAACTTCATGGAAGTACGTAAAGAGCAATTGACAAACTAGCGCCGTGCCAATGCGAAATGTGAACCTTGCCAAAAGCCAAGGACGGATAATTTCCCATGAAATAGCAACGCCAACGGGATTTTCAAAGACCTCACGACCGCTGTTGGGGAGCACTCATTGCCTTCGACTCCTAAACCATCACTTAGTACCTAGAAGAAGAACGTTTTTTTGAAAATGGTGACTCTACAAAACAGTTGGTTGCGAAGTGCTTTCTTCTGAAAAAAGGGGTTTTTCGAAGTGCCATTCAGAAAAACTACTTGTGAATGCCATTCTTATATTTTTGAATAGAGATGGATATTTTATATTCTCTATACATTCGTTGTTATTCTCTCATAAATACCCCATATTGTAAATGTCTTGTCTCACAACCTTTCTTATAGAGCAAATGGATAACTTTTAACTTCACGCAAATTGCCGCAGCTTATATGGTTTAGCGCATTTTCGATCCAGGGTGCCATACGCAGATTTATTGCAACCTCGAAGTCTGCTTGGGATTCATGCCATAGCGATTGAGCACTGCTAAGTAAATTGAATGCTTGTATTGGCTGATCCCTCATGCACATTATTTCCGCTTGGACCATTGCGCTATTAAGACACTCTACCGGGAACATATCTGATCGTGACTCGAATGCGCGACTAAGGTTTGATAGGGCAGAATCCCATTCCCCCGATTTGAACTGCATGTAGCCAAGAAACCAGTTGTAGCGATACCATTCTGGATTATGTTTAAGCGCACAAAGTAGGCGTTGTTTGTAAAGTCGCGTTTTGAGTTCGTGCTTGCTTCGATCAGGGAAATGATCGACGAAAAGTCGATCACACCATTGCGCTCGCGATCCCATTTCTCTGATGTCCGTCTGAACATTCGAGTGGATAAGACCGCGTGCCCTGAAACTTGGACGAAAAATGAAACATTTGTAGTCATCGAAGACATCCTGGCCTCCGACATGGTTTCGCCATAGTCCGAAATATCCAGCCGTGCTATCTGAATGACGCATCGCTTTGAAATCCAGAAGACTTTCAGGGTCAATGTGTTCATCAGCATCGAGAGTAAAAATCCAGTCAGTGCCGGTACACGAAAAAGCCAAGTTTTTTGCGTCACACATCGTATGGCAGCGCTTCTCGTCGGTCTGTCCGTGCAATACCGCAATACCATACTTGCACCAAAGCAATTCTGGAGTACCATCGGTTGAGCCAGAGTCGACGATGATGATCTCATCGAATAGATGGTGGATCGGATCAAGGCATTCCTCGATTCGGTTAGCCTCATCTTTAACAACCATACACAACGTAATTGACACGGATATCTCAACTCCTGATCGCTTTACGATCACTGCATTTTCCTGGCAGGTAAATGATATATTACCAAGCTTTCAATAGCCGTCCTGAATTTGCCTCAGAGGCCAGCAATTCTCATTTTTGCTTATCTTTTATAAAGTGGTTACCATGGATTTTGACTCGAAATCCCATCAATTTCAGAAAAACCGTCATGCCGACAGAGAATTTAGGAAATCCACGGCGGAATGACAGTGTAATAATGGCTATGACGGAGGGCAAGCGCATCCGAGGCCGCAAACGCCATCTGGCGGTTGATGTCTTGGGTCCGTTGCTGGTGGTATGTGTCCACTCCACCTAGATTAAGGACGGGAAAAGTCGAAACGAGGGTTCTAATCGCCATGATTCAGATCATGGTCAGGAGGTTCGCCAATGCGACCTGAAGTTTTCAGACAAGCTAAAAAACCTAAAACACTTCTTTTAAGGCTACTAGGAAGCCTAAAAGCGGCTTGCTCTTGACCATCTTTGTAAAAATACCCCACTTGAGCCGAATTTTCTCGGCCGAAGTGTGTATGATAAATATCCACAGGCCTTTAGAACTGCTCAATCCGTGTCAATGAATTCATTTTGGCAGACAAAAGAGGCGAGATCCTTGTCCAAGTTATTATACCCACTTTGGAGAACAACCAGGCGTTGCTCGATTGGCGGCCACCACGACCCCGTACAATCAACTGTGGCATTTGCAACAGTTAGGTCAAGATTATTTCGAAGATTGAATCTGAAAACCTTAGGAATAGTTACCGATCTGTTTTCTAAAATATCAACATGCAAAGGTGTATTTGGTACTTGATAGTCAATGATTGCTTGTACTTGGTTGTCACCTGCAGTTGGAATAGTAGGCTGGTTGGTAGGCAGGTTGGTAGGTCGTGCCTCGATGAGGCTACCGTTATACTTGTCGCCGATCAACACTCGGTCAACTAGACTAAGACCGGTTCCGATGATGGTAAGCCGACACTTTCCTCCTGTCTTCACTGCGTCCCATATGTGATTATGGTTTCCATCGGTGAATGTTGCAGTACAAATTGCGTTTGTTATTTGCGTGATCATCGGTCCGCTCTGGAAGAAACCTGCAAAGACGGTTTTTGGCACTCCCAAGGCGGCAACTGTCGCTAAGCCGGTTATGCCTATAATCTGATAGGTTTTTTTGGTTAACATATTAAATCCCTCATTAATCGTAGATATATTTAAACGAGTAGCCATTTTTTCGCGATACCAGAAAATGGATCCAATTTGATCTCGGGATAGAAAATTAGCGACTACTTTGCATTCGGTGACCCGCGCTCGTCCTGCTCTCGCCACGAAACGATACTTCGCTAAGCTCACATCGTCCTATGGCTACCACACTGACTTTACGCCGGTTGCCTAATTTTTTGTCTCCGTCTGCGATGGGGCATGGAAAACATCCAGTCATCGCCGTAAAACGGCTCGGCTTTGCTTTCCAGCAACACATCAGAACCACTTCCCGTGCTACCTTACGGTAGGTTTGACTTTAACTTTCCCAGTTGACCATAAATTAAAAAAATTTTCAACTGAGTATTTAAGTAAGTTTCTATTTTTAAATGAAAAATTACTCATTGTTATTTATGATAACAAGTTTTTAGATACAGTTTTTATTAAAAAAACGAACCCTTTTATCCAGTGTCTAAAATGACCACATAGTAACGGCGCGGTTTGCGGGACTGGTAATTTCTGGAAGTAGTTCCACCGGATCGGGTAGTTATCAAACAGGGCCAAAAGGAGGCTGCTATACCTATTCAGCCAGTGGCACTAAAAAATATGTGGCGCATTCCTATTGTGGGCATTGATATACACAATAACTGTGGATAACCCTGTCACTAATTCGCCCTATTTAGTTCTAACCAGTGGTAATGGATGGAGTTTAGTTAAATTGACTAAAAATTGGTCAGCCTATTAAATGGATAACTTTATTAGCAGAAACCGTTGATGATGCGATAGACAAGCTAATAACCGTCCTTCTAGATCAATCCATGTATAAAATGGTGTTTATTAGTTTCTTTTGAACACCAATAAACACCAATAGAATTTATTAAATCTCAAAGGTGTTTTTTTAAACTTAATAATATACAATGGTGTTTAATAAACACCATAAAGGTAACATAATGATTCTACTTGTGGGAGGAAGAAAAGGTGGAAGTGGCAAATCAACTATTGCCATGAATATATGCGCTGCGCTAGCTCAAGCAGGTAAAGACGTTATGCTCGTAGATGCTGACAAACAAGCATCATCTGCTGGATGGTCTCTTGAGCGCTCTACAAATCAACCAACTAAAGGTGTTATACATTGTGTTCAAAAATACGATGAAATACATAAAACGCTTGTTGATTTAGATAAACGTTATGGATATGTTGTAGTTGATGCGGCTGGTAGAGATTCTCCTGAGCTAAGATCATCTATGGTCGTTGCCCATACATTACTCATTCCAGTCAGGCCATCACAACTTGATCTTAATACAATTCCAGATATGCAAAAAATAATCAATGATTCAAGGATAATTAATCCAAATCTACGTGTTTTAGCTGTATTAAGTATGGGGCCTACTAATCCGATCGTTCAAGAAACTACTGAGGCTAAAGAATTTCTTTCAGAATTCCCGGAAATTAAATTATTAAGCACAATCATTCGGGACAGAAAAATATACCGTGATTCAATTCCAGAGGGTCTGGGCGTTATTGAAATTGATAATGTCAGTGACAGTGCCAGAAAGGCAAAAAAAGAAATAGCCGACTTAATAGAAGAAATTTATGGCCATTAAAAAAACAAGTCAACTGGTTACGCAAACACCAGAATTAAATCCTTTAGCCAATGAAGATCAAATTAAAAACTTTATTTATAGCGCTGACAAAACGGCATTAGATGAAACTTATCTTGATCCAGATGCTATAAGAAACTACAAGCAACTTTCAGTTCGACTAAATGAATATGAATATAAATTACTCGAGAAATACTCAAAAAAAGTAAGACGATCTATTGCCGATAGTATGCGTGATGCACTTATAGAGAAAATAAAAACAGACATTGAAGAACATCAATAAAAACCATTGGTGTTCATTGGTTGTTATTTAATGTCATTTGAATTTATTGGTGTTCATTAAAGTACTGACTCATTAACTTTTAATCAAACTTTCTTACTATAAGCTTCCATCTGCTTCTTATACATGATCTCATCGTATTCTTTTTGGCTACCAAAGCCCTGACGTTCCCATATTTCCATTACCTTTTTCTTCACTGGCACTTCCTGCTGTTCCAGTTCCCAATCATGCCCCCAGTCTTCTTTGAGCGCGTTGTTTAAGAATCCGGCGTACGATTTATCTGCTTTTAGCATTGCTGTACAGAATATTGCGTTTAACATAATCGAAGCCATGCTTCTTTTCAAAGACTACTAAGGCTGCCTGTACGGTTTTAAGTGCCTTGTGCTGCTCTGGCACTAATAATAGCAATTCGGTTAATGATGGGCTTTTTTCAGCTCCTGATAAGGGTGAATCAGATACTATGGGAATTACATTAGCCGGTTCTTTGTCTAAGATAACTTCAAGCAGCTTCTTGGAAATAATGCGGAAACGAATAGCGCCGACACGACGACCGTACTTTATCTCATCGAATTCAAAATATAGGTCTGCTTTGGTTTTGAGTTCTTTTTGAACGGGGTTTAAAACAACTTTTTTAAAGTCACTGTATTCAACATTTTGGTCTTTTCTAAGTCCTAGCATTTCCCTCAACAGCGCCAGTCCTATTTCACGTTCTGTTAACTTCTCATACTGCTTTAACATCATGTAAATACGCATGGTGTACTGGCTTTTAAAATTTAATAGCATGTCAAGATTACAAGAAGTAAATTTCCCTTTTAACTGTAATAGATGAGGTTTTAACAAGGGATCACAACTCAAATTCACCATGCCTGAGCCATCAATGTAATCGGCAGATGATACCCAGCCTATTTGTAATAATCGTCCATCTTCTTGAATCTCCAAAACGCGACCTAACAAAGCCTTCGTGATTTTCTTACACTCATGGTAGGCAGAACCCTTTGCTACGCCCAAGAAGTCTGCTAATTCAGCAATACTTATGCGATAAGTTTTAAAGTCTTCATCGCCTGGTTGAACCCTTGCAATCATAGCTAAAACCAAACGCTGCTCACCTAAGCTAAGGTTGTAACGTGCTTCTACCAGTTCGTTTGACTGGGTAACAATCAATGAGGATGGAGCTATTTTCTTTTTTATAGCCATAAACAACAAATTTATCCGATTTAAAAAAATAAGTAGTTGATTATTATTATATTTTTAATTTTAATTAATTTTTTAAAGGGACACTCTAAACCCAGTTTACTGTGCTTTTCTCTACGTAGGGTAATAATAAAACAATGACTTAGACACAGTTTACAACAAATTTATCAGGTTTCACAACAAATTTATCAGGTTTCACAACAAATTTATCAGGTTTCACAACAAATTTATCAGGTTTCACAACAAATTTATCAGGTTTCACAACAAATTTATCAGGTTTCA
>Ga0194044_10001384_pt1 | contig 12309 bp, 11 predicted proteins | sample JunL4417m_MetaG_FD_155460 | JGI IMG/M metagenome (GOLD analysis project Ga0194044, IMG submission 155460) | Anoxic zone freshwater microbial communities from boreal shield lake in IISD Experimental Lakes Area, Ontario, Canada - Jun2016-L442-17m | ecosystem: Environmental > Aquatic > Freshwater...
AAGAATCAGCACTTATGGTAAAGTATTACCGCAATTGGATTTCCGATACTCTTCAGCGTGTATCAGGAATGAATCACGAGCAGATGTCGGGAGGAATTTCATACATATACCTGAACCTGCTTTACAAGCTTGATTATTTCTTAATACCGCAGGGAACAATTCTTAGTGATATCGAAAGAATGTCCTGGGCATATTTTAACGATAAGGACTTACCTGTTTTACAGAAGATAAATAACCTTGAAGAAGACTTCAAAAAACTTCTTGCTTACGATGACGAGAAAGTGAAAAGTAATTTCTACAAAACCAAAGGCACATTCGGAATCGTGCCGCCCACCGGAAAACAAGGTGTGGACGATGTTATAAACAACAACATCAATAACATAAAATGGTATGTAGACAATAACCATCCCGAGATAGCAATGAACATACTTGAATACATATCGGGCTACACACTTTTTACTTACGGACTGAACGTATCTTTAAGAAAGTTGCTCGGACTTTTAATGAGAATAATCAACAGCGACTTCGTTCTTGAAATAAACGGAGATGCTGGTTTAACGATGAATGACGTACCGAACAGGGATATGATAGTGAAAGAATTTAATGAATACATATCACTCGACAAAGGTGAGTACCCTGAAATCGTACTGAATTATGAGAATATAAAATTCGATACAAAGTTCAACTTTGTGAAGACAACTATAGAAGAGATTTTAAAATTAAATTATAAAAACTAATATGCACACACAGGAAATAATTGAAAGTTTCAAATCTGTAATAGTCCAGATTTCAAATGCTTTCGGAACTGGCACAGGATTTTTTGTAAGGGATTATAATTTAATCGTAACGAACGACCACGTTGTAAAGGAAAGTTCGGAAGCAGTCATAAGCGGCACTACATTCCCTAAGGTATCGGCATCGGTCGTATTCTACGACCAGAAATACGACCTTGCATTCATAAGAGTACCTGATGGTATAGAATTGCCCGACAGAAAAATAGGTATATCCCCTGTTCACGACGGTGACAAAGTTATTGCCATCGGACATCCGTACGGATTAAAGTATACTGCGACTGAAGGAATTGTTTCGAAGGCAAAGAGACTTCAGAACGGATTGAATTACATACAGATAGACGCGGCAATAAATCCCGGTAACAGTGGTGGTCCGCTTGTAAACAGTGAAGGAGAAATAGTCGGCGTTAACACATTTATCATATCAGGAGCTGACAACCTTGGATTTGCATTACCATCGGAATACCTTCTCGAATCGCTGAATGAATATGCTCCGTTCAACGGCAAGACTGCAGTAAGATGCAAATCATGTTTAAACGTAGTAACGATTGACAGAATAGAAGACGATTACTGTCCCGAATGCGGTTCCAAGCTTATAATTCCTCAGTTAAAGGACCAGAAGGAATACGTTCCAACAGGTGCAGCATTAACGATAGAGAAAATACTTGAAGCAATCGGCAAGGACGTGAAACTTTCAAGACGAGGACAGGAAAGATGGGAAGTGGAAGAAGGCTCTGCAAAAATTGCAATCACCTACAATCAGAGTGGTTTTATCGTTGGCGATGCTTTTATATGCAGACTGCCAAAGCAGAATATTGCAGCAATATATGAATACCTTCTGAAAGAAAACTTTGACCTTGAGAATGTGTTTTTCAGTGTTACAAATCAGGATATAGTATTGTCGATTATGGTATACGACCAGTACCTTACTTATGAAACAGGATTAGAGGCAGTGAAATCGCTTGTAAAGAAAGCAGATTATTATGATAATTACCTGATAGATAATTTCGGTGCGCTGCCGAGGGTTGAGGAAAGTGAATAGGGGTTAGGCATTAGGCAATTGCCATTAGGGAAATGGGTTTAGGCATTAGGCAATTGGCTTTAGGCAATAGGGATTTTTAGGAGTAGGTTCACAGAGAAGAGATTTAAAGAATGGCACACTGATTTTTCTGATGGAGAATGATTTTCACTGATTAAAAGATTTTTCAGGCAAAGAGCGTTTAGGATTCCGGCAATAGGAAAGAGAGATTTACCAACCGCCGCCACGGACGCACAGAAAACACGAAAAATATATTTGATAATTCACCGGAGTGAGACTAATTATTAAATTTAATATGAGGAATATATTAATTAAATTCATGTTTTTGTAATTAAAATTTATGTATGAGTAAAATTGCTTTTGTATTTCCGGGACAAGGTTCACAGGCAGTAGGAATGGGTAAGGATTTGTATGAGAATTCCGACCTTGCGAAGGAGCTTTATAAGACAGCAGATGATATTATGGGATTACCCCTCAGCAGCCTTTCTTTTGAAGGACCACAGGAAGAACTTAAACAAACCAATATAACACAACCTGCACTGTTTGTGCATTCATTAGTATTAACAAGATTATTAGGCGATAAGATAAAAGCTGACTGTACGGCAGGCCATTCACTCGGCGAGTACACTGCGAATGTATATGCTGGTTCAGTGGATTTTGAAAACGGGCTGAAACTTGTGAAGACACGCGGAATACTGATGAAGAATTCCGGCATTAAGCAGCCCGGAACCATGGCAGCATTGATAGGTCTGAACGAAGCACAGGTACTTGAAATATGCGAGAAGTCAAAAGAAGCAGGAATTGTTCAGGCAGCAAACTTTAACTGTCCCGGACAGATTGTCATTTCAGGTGACATAGCAGCAATAGACAAAGCAGTTGAAATCGCAAAGGGCGAGCCATACAAATGCAGACTTGCTAAGAAACTTGAAGTGAGCGGTGCATTCCATTCAGAGCTGATGAAGACATCGGATTCCGAGCTCAGAGTTGCACTTGCTGAAACAAACTTTACAGATTCAGGAATTCCTGTTTATACTAATGCAGACACTACTCCGATAACAGGAAAAGATGAAATACGCGATGCACTTTCCAGACAGCTCGTATCCCCTGTCAAATGGGAAATGCTGATTAGGAATATGGTTGCAGACAGAGTTACAAAGTTTTACGAAATAGGTTCCGGGAAAGTACTTACCGGATTAATAAAGAAAATCGAACCTTCGGCTGAAGTGTATAACATTTCAACGTACGAAGATATTAAAAACATATAAGGAGTAAAATTGAAAGAATATCCATTAGAGTTCAACGGAATAAAGATAGACCCGATAATATTCACACAGGGATTTGTACCGGGATGCAACATAAAAATATGTCATGGACAGTGCTGTAACTGGGGCGTGTATATGGACGAACCGTTCAAGGAAATCGTAATGAAATTTGAGAACGAAATAAAAGATGTGATGGATGAGCATCAGACCAGAGACACATCAAAATGGTTTGAAACCGAGCACGAACCGGATGAAGACTTCCCTTCCGGTTACGCGATAGGAACTGAGTTGTATGAAACACCACAGGGTATTACGCAGTGTGTTTTTAAAGACAAAAGAGGTTTCTGTTCTATTCAGGTAGCCGCTGTTAAGAATCATATGCATAAATGGGCTATTAAACCAAAGTACTGTATAATGTATCCTTTAACAATAATTGAAAATGTGCTAACGTTTGATGATGACCACGCCGCGAAGCTTGATTATTGCGGAGTAGACAAGAAGGAGAATTTTTCACAGACAATATTTGAAGCAATGACAGAAGAAATAACGTTTATAATGGGTGCAGACGGATACGCTTACCTGAATGAATACTACCAGAAACAGTATAAACATAAGAAGAGATTCTCATAATATGTATGACTTTAAAGATAAAGTAGTATTCATAACAGGCGGTTCCAGAGGTATAGGCCGCGCAATGGCAGTAAAGTTTGCAGAACTTAACGCCAAGGTTGTGATTACTTACAAGAGCAGGATAGACCACAGGTTTTTCAAGCCAAAGAAAATACACTACTTCAAGTGCGATTCGGCTGATGCCAAAAGAGTGAAAGAGGTAGTCCAGAATGTAGTTAAGAAATTCAAGAAGATAGACGTACTGATTAACAATGCGGGTATTACAAAAGATACGCTGATAATGAGAATGAGCGAAAAGGACTGGGACAGTGTGATTGACACAAACCTGAAGGGTACGTTCTTTTTCTGCAAAGAAGTTGCCCGCAATATGGTGAAAAATCATAAGGGAAAAATAATTAATGTAAGTTCTATCGTAGGAGTGAACGGTAATGCTGGACAGGCAAACTATTCTGCATCGAAAGCCGGACAGATAGGACTTACAAAAACACTTGCCAAAGAACTGGGTTCGCATAACATACAGGTTAATGTAGTAGCACCGGGATTTGTGGAAACGGATATGACATCGGTGCTGAGTGATGACATGAAGAAGGCAATTTTAAAGACCACAAAGAAGAAGGCAGCAAAACCGGGTAAGGTTGCTGACTTTGTAGCATTTCTTGCTTCCGAAGATTCTGACCTGATAAACGGTCAGACGTTTATAGTAGAAGCAATACAGATGCGGCAGGAAGAAAGATTATACTTTTAAAATTAATCATAAAAACAAATGGGCAGTTTACAGAACAAAGTAGCGGTAGTAACGGGCGGAGGAAGAGGAATCGGACGTGCTATCGTAACAGATTTATTGAATGAAGGAGCAATTGTGATTGCATACGATAAAGTTTTCCCCGAAGACTTTGACGCATACGCTCAGGAAAAAGAAAAGAACGGAATGAAAGTCAGCAAGAAAGTTGTTGACGTTACAGACACAGACGGAGTACAGAAAGCAATAACAGAAACGGCAAAAGAATTCGGAAGTCTTGACATACTCGTAAACAATGCGGGTATAACACGCGACCGTTTACTTCTGAGAATGACTGAAGAAGACTGGGATTTAGTATTAAAGGTAAACCTGAAAGGTGCTTTTAACACTACAAAAGCAGTTGCCGGAATAATGGCAAAACAAAGAGGCGGCAAAATTATAAACATCAGTTCAGTAGTTGGAGTTATGGGTAATGCAGGACAGGCAAATTATTCTGCATCAAAAGCAGGTATGATTGGATTAACAAAGTCAATCGCCAAAGAACTTGGCGGCAGAAACGTAACAGTTAATGCAGTAGCACCGGGATTCGTAGAGACAGAAATGACACATCAGCTTAACGACGAGCAGAAGGCAGCTTTCTTAACTGTTATACCTTTAAAACGTTCGTGTAAACCTGAAGAAGTTGCAGGAGTAGTAACATTTCTTGCATCACCTAAGGCAGATTATATAACGGGACAGGTAATAATGGTAGACGGCGGAATGGTGATGTAAGTAGTCATTCATGCAGATTATATATTTAATACAATATGAATAATAAAGTAGTATGGATTACCGGTGCATCCACCGGAATCGGAAAAGAAATTGCGAATGCATTTTCTAAGGCAGGTTACGTAGTAGCAGTGACTGCCAGGAGAAAATCGAGACTTGTAAACATAGTCAGCGAGATAAAGTTTGCAGGGCGCGAAGCTGTTGCATTTGTATGCAATGTAGCATCGGAGCGTTCTGTACATTCTACTGCAAAACGCATTATAGAAAAATACGGAAAGATTGACTGTCTGATAAACAATGCAGGCGTTACATCTTTCAAGAGTTTTCTTGATACTAAAGTTTATGATTATGATTACGTAATGGATATTAATCTGCGCGGTTCATTTTTATGTATGAAAACTGTTTTGAAAGGAATGATAAAGAACAGGAAGGGACATATTATTAACATACTTTCAGTTGCAGCGAATACAGTTTATGACAACAGTTCGATATATTCTGCTTCGAAGGCAGGATTGCTTGCAATGTCAAATTCAGTAAGGAATGAAGTAAGAAAATATAACATTAAAGTTACTAACATACTTCCCGGAGCAGTTGAAACTGCGATGTGGGATGCGAAGACACGACAGAAGTACAAGAACAGAATGATGGCACCTGAAGACATAGCGCATATAGTGCTTCAGGCATTTGAACAACCTAAAAAAGTTTTGATTGAGGATATAATTATCAGACCGGTAAAGGGAGACATTTAATTTGCATATAGGATTATGGCACTGGGGAGGATTCCTCCTCTTTTTAGTGATTATGCTCGCGTTAGACCTTGGTGTCTTCAATAAGAAGCAGCATGAAGTAAAAGTACGGGAAGCATTAATAACCAGCGGAATTTGGATAGCACTTGCAATAGTGTTTAACATAGGTGTTTTCTACCTGATGGGACACGAGAAGGGACTTGAATTCCTTACGGGTTATCTGCTGGAAAAATCACTCAGTGTTGACAACATATTTGTTTTCATACTACTCTTCTCATTCTTCGATGTCCCTAAGAAATATCAGCACAAAGTTTTATTCTGGGGAATATTCGGTGCATTAATAATGCGGGCAATACTTATTTTCATAGGCACGGCGCTCATCGCACAGTTCAGCTGGGTCATAATGATTTTTGGAGCATTCCTTGTGATAGCCGGATTGAAGATGGCATTCCAGAAAGAAGAGAAGGTTGAACCTGATAAAAACCCTATAGTCAGGTTTGTTAAGAAGGTAATTCCCGTAACACCCCAATACCATAAAGATAAATTCTTTGTAAGGCTTAATAAAGGCGGCTTGTTTGCAACTCCCCTTTTAATAGTTTTAATTGTTGTAGAAACAACTGATTTAATATTTGCATTCGATTCAATCCCCGCAATACTTGCAATCACAAATGATTCATTTATAGTCTTTACATCAAACGCATTTGCCATACTCGGCTTACGTGCACTTTACTTTGCCTTATCGGGCTTTATGGATAAATTCCATTACTTAAAAATGGGACTTTCCATAATACTTGTGTTCATAGGCGTGAAGATGCTATTAGCTGGAGTTGTACACATATCAACAGTACTTTCTTTAATTGTTATACTTGCAGTTCTAACAATTGCCATTGGTTCCTCAATGGTGAGGAATAAGAGACTGTCGTGATTGAACATTAATTATTAACATATTCTCCCTCCCAAGTTAGCTAAGGAAGGAGAATAAATAAATTAATTCAATTCATCTTCTTGTCGTTAAAATCTCAGTGAGTTTTCATCCATCTTAGTCACAACTTCATTCATAAAGTTGTACAACTTTACGTACGTTTGCGAAGAAGCCTCTGCACTTTGTGGTGTTATCACTACAAAATTCATCGTTGTACTGCCGGCTCCCGGATTATTATCAAGCCATGTTCCCGAGTTTGCATAGATTGATTTTACACCATTATTCATGTGCGGAATGATTTTGGCAACATGTGTATGTCCAAATACTACGATTCTTTTAGTTGAGTTTGGATTAGCAAAGTATTGTGTATTTGCCTGACTATCCAAAGTATTAAAATTAAACTGATTAGCAAGTGCCTGTGCAATCGGAGTATGGATTGCAACATTGTTCATTGTTTGCCTTGCTTCCCAGTTGTCCTGTACTCCTCTGAAAAGATTCATATCAATAAATCCTCCGGGTATTAATTGAAAAGGTACCAGATCGTTAACTGAATACGTCTTTGTAAATCCATTAATATTGGTCACAATAATCTTATCAGAAAATCTATTTGTTATAGGAACAGAATTAATGGTCGCAACACAGCTTTGCCAGTAATAATATGCTAAAGTCTGGCTTTGATTACCCCCGGCATTCGGAGTTATAACAGGCAAAGTATCACCGGGTATTGTACAATTTTGTACCGTATGTGTTGTTGCTATTCTTGTAGAGAAATATGCCGTTGGATAAAAAGAACCCGGCACACTGTCTACGTTTGAAATCGGGTCAGGTGCTGTGATAAAATTATAGCGATGGCTATGCTCAATTGCCAGTACAGGCATACTTGGCGGATTGTAAGTACCTAAACCTTGTGCATCGTGTGCCTGATTTATTCCGGGGAGAATAAGTTCGACATTTGCAGCACTTATTCCCATATCATGATTCCCGGGTAAAAAAGTTACAGTAATCTTATTTTCCTGAATTATCTGTTTAATGGTATTAAATATTTCTGAATTTGTTGATGCTATTCGCTGTACAAAATTACTCTGATTGCTTCCCTGATAAGTGTTCACATCACAAGGAACCCACCATTCATCAATCAGGTCACCTGCAATAACAAGCTCTTTAACATTCGGAGCCGCTTTAATTTGTTGAAGCAACTTTACAAGATGCCCCCTGTTATTTTTACATGCAGTATAGGCAAGGTCTGCCCCCATGTGGATATCGCTGATAACAACGATCATATTCCTTTCAGTCCCGCCATTGCTAAACGGATTTATTCCGGAGTTTGACGGACCTGTAGGGTCTGAATTGTTGCAGGCTGCAAGTGTAAATAAGAACAACATAACAAATATTACGTTGGCAATTCTTAATAATGTTTTCAGCATATTCTTTCTTTTATCCCCTACTCATAAGGCTTTTCGGATTCGCCCCGTTTTTTGAAATGGTTTCTGGATTCCATTTTTTAATTATGCTTTGTTACCTGACGATATTTACTCAACTTCATCTTCTTAGCGCTAATAACGCAATGAGTTTTCTGCCATCTTATTCACAACCTGATTCTCAAAGTTATACAGTTTTACCAGTGTTTCAGAAGTAGCCGCAGTGCCCTGCGGAGTTATGACCACAAAATTCATCGTTGAATTGTTTGGATTATTGTCAACCCATGTACCCGAATTCGCATAAACACACTTCTCATTAAGATAATTCTGATACACAGAAATTTTAGCCGAATGAGTATGACCAAATACTACAAGTCTTTTATCTGAGCCTGGATTCATAAAATACTGCAGAGATGTCTGATAGTCTATAAAAGTATTCGAATTAGCAGAATCCATTGCAGTAGCAATAGGAATATGTACAGGCACATTGTTTCGGGTTTGTCTTGCTTCCCAGGTATCCTGAATCCCGTTGAAGATGTTCACATTTATAAAACCGCCTGGAGTTAATTGATAAGGAACAAGGTCTTTAATTTTATAAGCTCCGGTAAATCCATTAACATTGGTTACAATAATATTCTCATCAAACCTATTGGTTATCGGGTATAGATGCAAAGTTACATACCACGACATCCAGTAATTAAAAAGTAATAGCTGCGAATTACCGCCCGACGTGTTTGGAGTAATAACAGGCGTCGTATCACCAGGATGAGGATTTCCCTGTGTAATGGAGAGGGCTGCTAATCTTGTGAAAAAATATCCCGGAGGCAAAATTGTGCCCGGTGCAATAGTTTGGTTAGATATTGGGTCTGGTGAAGCAATGAAATTGTATCGGTTACCGTGCTCTATTGCAATTTTAGGCAGTCCTACAGGAGAATAAGTACCTACACCCTCACCATCACGTGCCTGATTTATTCCGGGAAGAACACCTTCAATACTTGCTGCCGTAACTGCTAAATCGTGATTGCCCGGGAGATATGTGACTCTAATCAGTCCTTCCTGAATTATACTATTTAATGCAGTAAACACACCGCTATTTGCAGTTGCAATATTCCTTACAAAAGAAGCCTGATCTGAACCCCCATATGTATTTGTCGTAGCAGGCACAAACCACTCATCAACTAAATCTCCGCCTATAACAAGTTCTTTAACATTCGGTGAAACTTTAATCTGCTTAATCAGTTTTTCAAGAGCGGGAAGGTTATTTCTGCACTGAGCATAAGTGAGGTCTGAACCAAGATGCATATCACTCATAACAACAATCATATTCCTTTCAGTCCCGCCGTTACTAAACGGATTAATTACAGGAGTTGACGGACTTGTCGGGTCTGAATTATTGCAGGCATTAAGAGTAAATAAGAAGAACAGAACAAAGATTACGTTGGTAATTCTTAAAAATGATTTCATATACTAGTTTTAATTAATTTTCCTACTCATATGGCTTTTCGGAAGCGCCCTGTTTTTGAAATGGTTTCTGGTCTCCATTTATTATTACTTTAAAAAGTGCAGCAATATTAATGAATTTCTTAAATTCTTATTACTGCTGCACTTTGTTATCTGTCGAAGTTAAATGAACCTCATTTCTCTGTCGTTAAAATCTAAGTGAGTTTTCATTCATTTTAGTAACAACTTCATTCTCAAAGTTATACAGCTTTACAAGTGTTTCTGAAGTAACTGCAGTTCCCTGAGGTGTTATAACTACAAAATGCATCGATGTCAGGTTTGGATTATTATCAATCCAGGTTCCCGAATTCGCATAAACACATTTCTCGTTTGCAGTATTCTGATAAACAGAAATCAACGGTACGTGAGTATGACCAAAAACAACGAGTCTTTTGTTTGAGCCTGGATTCATAAAGTACTGCATAGACGACTGATAGTCGGTATAGGTATCTGAATTAACCGAATCTATTGCGATAGGTGCATCAATATGAACAGGCACATAATTTTGTGTTTGTCTTTGCTCCCAGTTATCCTGAGCTCCATTGTAAAGATTTACGTTTATAAAACCGCCCGGAGTTAACTGATAAGGGACAAGGTCGTTTACTTTAAACGTCCCTGTAAACCCATTCATATTCGTTACGATAAGATCCTCGTCAAACCTGTTTGATATCGGGAACATATTCAGTGTCATATACCAGTCTTTCCAGTAGCGATAGAGTAAATCCTGTGAAGTTCCGCCCGAAGTGTTTGGTGTAATAACAGGTGTGGTATCGCCCGGAGGAAGATTTCCTTGTTGTTGAGCAAGAGCGCCTATTCTTGTGAAAAAATATCCCGGAGGCATTATAGTGCCCGGTGCAATTGTCTGGTTAGAAATCGGGTCAGGAGCACAGAAGAAATTGTAGCGGTGTCCGTGTTCAATTGCTATTTTAGGAAGTCCGACAGGTGAATAAGTACCTAAACCCAGCACATTATCGCGTGCCTGATTTACACCGGGAAGAATTGTTTGAATACTTGCTGCCGTAATTGCTATATCGTGATTACCCGGAACGTAAGTGACTAATATCAGACCTTCCTGAATTACACTGTTCAATGCAGCAAAAACACCGCTGTTGGCAGCCGCAAGACGCGTAACAAAACCTGACTGTCCCTGACCCTGGTAAGTATTTACAGGAGCCGGCACAAACCACTCATCAACCAAATCTCCGCCTATAACAAGTTCTTTCACATTCGGAGAAGCTTTTATCTGCTTAATAAGTTTTTCAAGGTGTGGAAGATTATTCTTGCACTCGGCATAAGTGAGGTCAGCACCAAGGTGCATATCGCTGAGAATAACAATCATATTTCTTTCAGTCCCGCCGTTACTAAACGGATTAATCACAGGAGCCGACGGACTTGTCGGGTCAGAATTATTACAGGCATTAAGTGTAAATAAGATGAACAGAACAAAAATTGTGTTGGAAATTCCCAATAATGTTTTCATAGAAATCTTAAATTTTATTCCTACTCGTAAGGCTTTTCGGATTCGCCCCGTTTTTTGAAATGGTTTCTGGATTCCATTCTTTAAAATTGTGATTATTACTTTATTCAGTGAGAAATATATTTATTCTAATATTTTTAACAGAACGTATAATTTTTTTAAGAGGTCGAAACTTAATTCTCATATATTATTAATTATTTTCAACTTATTGATTACAAGTTCTGTGCCAAACAAAAAGTGCATTTAAAGACTCTAAACGGGATATATTTCTAATTACTTTCTCATTTTGAGACTGCTTTTCTCATTTTGAGACAGATTTAATATAGTAAGGTATAGCTAATTATATGCACTTTGCTTTTCAGTTTTCACATATAAATTTAATTCGTTAAGCTGGGACTCTCCATAATACTTGTATTCATCGGTATAAATATGCTGATAGCAGGAGAAGTTCATATATCAACGGTACTTTCTTTGATTGTTATGATTGCAGTTCTTACGTTAGCCATTGGGGCATTGATGGTGAAGAATAAAAGAACAACAAGAGCTGTGTAGAAGTAAATAAAATCTCCTTCCCAAGATATACTCAGGAAGGAGAAAAAGAAATTAACTCAACTTCATTCGCTAATCGCTAAAACCGCAACGAGTTTTCATCCATCTTAGTTACAACTTCATTCATAAAGTTGTAAAGTTTTACGAACGTTTGAGAAGTAGGCTCAGCACTCTGTGGAGTTATTACTACAAAATTCATAGTTGATCCGGGATTATTATCAAGCCATGTTCCTGAGTTCGCATAGATTGATTTTATCCCATTAAATGTGTAGGGAATGATTTTGGCTATGTGTGTGTGTCCAAAAACTACGATTCTTTTAGTGGAGTTTTGATTACTAAAGTATTGTATGTGCGCCATGCTATCTAAATTATTAAAATTAAACTGATTAGCAAGTGCCTGTGCAATCGGTGTATGTACTGCCACATTGTTCATGGTTTGTCTTGTTTCCCAGTTGTCCTGTACACCTC
>Ga0194044_10001385_pt1 | contig 12308 bp, 9 predicted proteins | sample JunL4417m_MetaG_FD_155460 | JGI IMG/M metagenome (GOLD analysis project Ga0194044, IMG submission 155460) | Anoxic zone freshwater microbial communities from boreal shield lake in IISD Experimental Lakes Area, Ontario, Canada - Jun2016-L442-17m | ecosystem: Environmental > Aquatic > Freshwater >...
CACCTCCGTTACACCTCCGTTGCACCTCCGTTACACCTCCGTTACACCTCCGTTACACCTCCGTTACACCTCCGTTACACCTCCGTTACACCTCCGTTACACCTCCGTTACACCTCCGTTACACCTCCGTTACACCTCCGTTACACCTCCGTTGCACCTCCGTTACACCTCCGTTACACCTCCGTATCGCCTACGGAGGTACTACGGAGGTGCAACGGAGGTACTACGGAGGTGTAACGGAGGTACTACGGAGGTGTAACGGAGGTACTACGGAGGTGCAACGGAGGTACTACGGAGGTGTAACGGAGGTGTAACGGAGGTACTACGGAGGTACGACAGGGATGGTCTATATGCAATCCGGGCTGCGGGTGGGAGGCACTGGTTGATTGTCGCAGTGCTAAGTGGTTATGAAGACGAGAGATACGTGCAAACAGGCGAGGGCAGAGGCGGGTTTTCGTTCTTGGCGGAGAATAATGGCCAGGCGGGAGGCATGACCTACGGCGCGGGGACGATGGCGGTGGTCTGTTTGGGGAGGTCGTTTCAGCCGTTGATATGCTGCCGAGTGCGTATCCAGAGAGCCTGGCCGACCGGCGGCATTACGTGCCAGTCAACAGAGTGTCTCTATTCTCTTTCTCTTTGCTTCACCGAGAATCCGTGAGTTCGTCAATCAGCCCTAGAAACGGCGAAGGGTTGTGACGCGAGGTTGGGGCGCGGTTTGCCCCCCTGAAACGCAGCAATTCTTCCATGAACCGTGTGGGTTCATGGTCCCAACTCGCGTCAAACATTGAGGTTTTTGCTCACTTTGGGGAGCAGCGTGGGGCAGATCTCTTGCTCTTGCTCTCGCCCTGCACGGAGTCGGAGACTCCGTGGACCGGCAGGGCGGAGACCTGCCCCACGCCGCGTCAAAATGAGGTTGGCGCCTCACCGGCGGACAAGTCGGCCAAGCCAACTCTCCGTTATCTCTGTTATCTCCTGTTCAAACCTGAGCGCTTGGGTGTCCATTTTTCTATAAACATGCCGCTCCTACGGAGCTGGTGGTGTCCCGGCGATCCCGTTGCTATAAACATGCCGCTCCTCTGGAGCTCCGTCAGGAGTGGGATGTGAGTAGCTCCGTTGGAGCCTGGAGTTTGGACATTTTCCACGGAGCTTCATCCTGAAAGGATGGGATCACTTAGCCCAGCCAAAGTCTCGCATCCCGGCATCCCGCTCTTTGGCCCAAAGCGACGAGCTGCGCTTGACCTCTTTGACGATTTCCGCGGTTGTGAGGGTGCGCGACAGGCTGGTCAGCAGGTGGACATGGTCTTCCTTGTCGTTCGGGCAACCCTGGCCGTCTGGTTTTCGCGCGCGAATTATTGCCTTCTGTCGAGCGATGGTTTGCGGTATGAAGGACGCTAATCGCTATGTCACCAACTAGAAAACAAACGGCTGAGAAGCTCAATCGCAGGAATTTTATCAGGTCCACCTCACTGATTTTGGCATCCGGCGGGATCCTGAGGCATGGTTTGATGAACGGCCTGGGCGGGGAAATGGCTGCCGGGAAAGAGACGGCCCTGACGGCGGCCGAGTTGCCCAGGGGCAGCGAGCCGAAGCCGGCGTTCTTCCCGCATTTTCCGGATGGCCTGCACGCATTCGTGTGGCGCAACTGGCAATTGGTTCCCGCGCGGCGGATGGCGGAAGTCGTGGGTGCCCGCGCCAGCGATATTGTGAGCCTGGGCCGGAACATGGGGCTCGACGGCCCGCCGCGGATTACCGCCGACCAACAACGCCGGTCCGCCCTGACCATCATTCGTCGCAATTGGCATCTGCTGCCCTACGAGCAACTGCTGCGACTGCTCGGCTGGACGGCGGAACAAATGGCCTACACCCTGCGCGAAGACGACTTTCTGTTTGTCAAGCTGGGCAACTTGAAACCTCGCTGCGAGTTCTTGAAGTACCAACCGCCCGACGCACGCACTCTCGAATGCGAACACGACATTGCCCGGATTTTGCGCACAGAATTTCCGCAAGGCACCGGTCAACTCGATGAACCGCTGTTCGAGTTTGTGAAGGAACTCTCGCGCCCCCCAAAGACCCCGCCGCTGCCCTTGGCCAAAGCCAGCGCCTTTTCCCCGAGGTATTGTTATTCCTACTTCGCTCTCTATGGCGATCCCCTGCTCGATCCGGCGTTGGACCCCTATCCGGAGGGCTACCTGGCGCGGTTGGCGGCGTCGGGGGTCAATGGGGTCTGGTTGCAAGCGGTGCTGAGCCGGATGGCGCCATTTCCCTGGGATCCCCGGCAGAGTGAGCATTATGATACCCGGTTGAAGAACCTGCGGCTGCTGGTCGAGCGCGCCCGGCGGCACGGGATCGGAGTCTATCTTTACTTGAACGAGCCGCGCGCATGTCCGGTGAGTTTCTTTGGCGCCCGGCCCGGCTTGAAAGGTGTTGCCGAAGGAGAGTTTGCCGCGTTATGCACAAGCGTTCCGGAAGTGCGCGAGTACCTGGCATCGGCAGTCGAGTCCATTTGCCGTTCCGCGCCGGGGTTGGCCGGCTTCTTCACGATCAGCGGTTCTGAGAATCTTTCGAGCTGCTGGTCGCACGGGAGTGGCGCGGGATGTCCCCGCTGCGGGAAGCGCATACCGGCCGAGGTGATTGCCGAGGTGAATTCGACCTTTTACGAAGGCATCCGGCGGGCGGGCAACCGACAGAATTTGATCGTCTGGGATTGGGGATGGCAGGATGACTGGGTTGAGCAAATCATCGCCCGGCTTCCAAAGGAGGTCATGTTCATGACCGTGAGCGAGTGGGGCATGCCGATCAAGAGAGGCTCGGTGGAGACAGAGATCGGCGAATATTCCATCTCAACCATTGGTCCCGGGGAACGAGCCCGCCATCGTTGGACCCTGGCTCGCGGCAAGGGCCTGCGGACAGTCGCCAAAATGCAATGCGCCAACACCTGGGAGCTTTCGGCGGTTCCCTACATCCCGGCGCTGGCCAACGTGGCCCGTCACGGAGCTAATCTGCGCGGGCTCGGCGTCAATGGACTCATGCTAGGCTGGACCCTCGGTGGGTATCCGTCGCCCAACCTGGAGGTCATCGCCGAGGTGGGAGCGGCAGCGACCCCCGAGGATGCGATGATGCGCGTTGCCGAGCGTCGATTCGGAAAAACGCTGGGGCCCCTGGTCGTGCGCGCCTGGCAGAGTTATAGCGAGGCGTTTAGCGAATTCCCGTTCCACGGCGGCCTGGTCTATAGCGGCCCGATGCAAGTTGGGCCGGCGAACCTGCTTTGGGGTGAGCCGACCGGCTATCGAGCCTCGATGGTTGGCTTTCCTTATGACGATCTGGATGCCTGGCGCGCGGTCTATCCGGCAGATGTCTTCGTCGGCCAATTCGAGAAAGTGGCCTCCGGCTTTGAACAAGCCCACAGCACCCTGGCCGCCGCCTTTGAAAACTGCCGCCATCACCTGACTGCTGATCAAAGAGCAACCGCGTTGAAGGAACTCAGTGTCGAGGAAGCCGCCGCCCTTCATTTCCGCAGCACCGCCAACCAGGCTCGCTTTATCATCGCTCGCCAACGCCTCAAGGGGGCCAAATCCCCGGCGGAGGTCGAATCGGCTTGCGCCGATCTCGAGCGCGTCTTGCGCGCCGAAATGGAATCGGCTCGCCGCCTGCACGCCATCCAAATCCGCGACTCCCGAATCGGCTTCGAAGCTTCCAATCAATATTACTACGTGCCCGTGGACCTGGCCGAGAAGATCATCAATTGCCATTACCTGCTGGCCCACTGGCTCCCATCGCAGCGCGGGCGCGCGTAGTCTCGTGAAAAGACCATTCGTGACGATCATTCTCGCGGGCTGGAAGGGAACTCGGATGGGGGCTGGGGACAAGCACAAGGTTGCTGGTGAGTTCATTCAGGCTCCCGAGCTTTGCCCGCGGGGCTGCTGCTGCTGCTTCAAGGCTTCTGCCGCCAACTCGACTTCAAGCTGGTCCCGCAGCGCGGCGAAGAATGCTTTCATCTCGGCCAGTGTCGGGGCATTCGGCAGCAGATGAGCGTAGCCCTCATCGTCTCTCTGCGGCACGCCGCTACAGAGTCGGCTGAGGCCAATGTCGCATTGGGCGGCAAGGCCCGCCTCGCAAAAGGCCGCCCGGTAGTCGCGTAATGTGAACCCGTGGTCCCGCAGGAGCAGGTAGAGGTCAATCCAGTCTCGTGTCTTGGATCGCACGGCGGACACCAGGCACTTGGTCTTGAAAAGCTCCACCAGCGTCGCGACCCGTGCCGTGGGTTCTGGTGAAGCCTGCAGCAGTCTGACCAGAGGCGCCTCCGGCGCGAAGAACGAAAGGCGGACACTGCCGTTGACAAGATAGTTTTGCTGGTAATCGTGCAAGTCCAGCCCGGCGTCAGCAAAGTGTTGCACCGAGGCTTCGTCGTCGTGCCATTGAAAATCGAAACCGCCCGCGCCAGCCAGACGAGAGACCGCCTCCAGCCGGGCGCGAGGCAGATGAGGTTCCATCCAGGCAAGATCGAGGTCTTCACTCAGCCGATGTCGAATCCGCAGCGCCAGAGCCGATCCCCCGACGAGGACGAACCCGGCCAGCGCCGGCTGTTCCTTGAGGAAATCCCAGACTCGCTTAGTGTCGGGTGGCAGCACTGGCAAATCCCTCCGCGATGTGACACAAAATCCGTTCGACCGGCAAGCGGGCGCGGTCAAACTCGGGCGCGTGCTCGGCCTGCAAGGTCGTCCACTCCTCCCGAACGCGTTCCAGCCCGAACTCGACCGCGATGTCCAGCAACTGGGAAAAGCGTGGCCGCAGCAACGCGGCCCGGATATGAGCGGCGTCGCCCGCGGTCGGATTGGACCAGATGAGTCCACGCTGAGTTTGCCAGAATCGGCTCGGACCTGCGTTCATGCCGGAAAGATGCCGATACTCGACGGTTATGGCAATGCTGGCGTGGGGTCAGGGTGGTTTCAAGAAATCGTAGCCGCCGGCGGCAGTCGGCGCTAACACTCCGATAATCGAGGAAAAGTGCGCCGACTGCCGTCGGCGGCTACGATTTTGCAGGTTCTTGAATCCGCCCTGTGGGGTTGGGGCGAGGGAGCATTGTATTTCGACATCCCGCCCGGCTATGCTATTATTTTGTATGAACCGGGTGAAACGAATTGGCTGGCGCATAGCCGCGGTCGCGCTGGCTGCCGCAGGACTGGTCGGCTGTTCGCAAGCGCCATCGCAGACGGGGGCGACGAGTCGCGCCGTCGTTTCGACACCTTTTACCAATGCCAACATGGAAAACTTTAAGAAACCAACCAGCGAAGAGCTCAAGCAGAGGCTCACGCCGATGCAGTTTGTCGTGACACAACATGCCGCCACCGAGCCAGCGTTCCAAAATAAGTTTTTTGACAGCAAGAAGCCGGGCATTTATGTAGATATCGTATCCGGAGAACCGCTGTTCAGCTCACTGGATAAGTTCGACTCCGGTTGCGGCTGGCCGAGCTTCACCCGGCCGGTGGACAGCAAGGAGCTCGTCGAGCGCTCAGATCGCTCTCACGGCATGGAGCGCACCGAGGTCCGCTCCAAGACTGCAGATTCACATCTCGGGCATCTGTTCAATGACGGACCGGGGCCGACGGGTTTGCGCTACTGCATCAATTCGGCTTCTCTGCGCTTCGTCCCTGTCGAGGAGATGGAAAAGGCAGGCTACGGCGCCTATCTCGAACCGTTCATTAAGGCAGGGGGTTATACACCAAAGGACGTTAAAAACGGGGGTGCATTAAAGCCTTAAAAGGGTTGAAGCGGTGCCAGGATTGTCTCATTCTCAGATCGTGCGCGTTGGAACGTTTTGGCGTTTCAACCGTTTAACGGTCTAACGGATATGTTGATTGTTCACGTTCATGTTCACGTAAAGCCGGAGTGTGTGGAAGCGTTTAAACAGGCGACGCTTGCCAATGCGCGCGAGAGCGCGCGGGAGCCGGGTATCGCGCGGTTCGATGTCGCCCAGCAGCAGGACGATCCGACACGCTTCGTGCTCGTGGAGGCTTACCGGAATGCGCAAGCGCCCGCGGCGCACAAGGAGACCGGCCATTACCAGGCTTGGCGCGACGCCGTCGCTCTAATGATGGCCGAGCCGCGTTCGAGTGTGAAGTTTCAGAATATTTTCCCTGGCGACGAGGACTGGTAGGCTGTGAGCGCGCTCGTAACATTTGAGTTTGCCACCGCAACACGGATTGTTTTTGGCGCGGGCAAGTTGCGCGACCTTGGCCTGTTGGCCAGGGAGTTCGGACACGCCGCACTCGTCGTGACGGGCCGCGACACGCGTCGCGCTGAACCATTGACGGCTTTATTGGGCGCGCAGGGCATCAGAGCCACCATCTTCCCTGTTCCCGGCGAGCCGGAGATCGAGAGCGTGCGACGAGGCGTCACGCTGGCGAAACATGAAAACTGTAGTCTGGTCATCAGCTTCGGTGGGGGCAGCGCCTTGGACGCCGGTAAAGCCATTGCCGCGATGCTCGCCAACGAGGGTGAGCTGCTCGATTATCTTGAAGTCATCGGTCGCGGCAAAACCCTCCTGAAACCATCGGCTCCGTTCATTGCGATTCCGACGACTGCCGGGACAGGCTCGGAGGTTACGCGCAACGCCGTGCTCGCCTCGCCGGACCACGGCGTCAAAGTGAGTTTGCGCAGTCCGATGATGCTGCCACGGATAGCGCTGATCGATCCGGAGCTCGCTTATGATCTGCCGCCGGACATTACGGCGAGCACTGGACTCGATGCGCTCACACAACTGATCGAGCCGTACGTGTGTCTCCGCCCAAACCCGATGACCGACGCCTTGTGCGTGGAGGGGATTCGCCGGGCCGCGCGTTCGTTGCGGGCAGCCTTTGCCAATGGCCGCGACGCCGCCGCGCGCGAGGACATGGCGGTGGCCAGCTTGTTCGGCGGGCTCGCGCTGGCAAATGCGGGTTTGGGCGCAGTGCATGGCTTTGCCGGGCCGATTGGCGGCGCCTTTGCCGCGCCGCATGGCGCCGTCTGCGCCGCGCTGCTGCCGCGCGTGATGGAGGCGAACTTGCGCGCGCTCCGCCAGCGCCAGCCCGAGAGCGAAACTCTGCAGCGCTACGATGAGGTGGCTCGGCTGGTCACCGGCAGTGCCAGTGCGACGGCAGAAGCTGGCGTCCATTGGGCAGAGAAGCTGGTTGAGGAGCTCCAAATCCCGCGCCTCGGCGCTTACGGCATCAAGCAAGTTCATATCGCCGGGTTGGTCGAAAAGGCCGCCCAAGCCAGCAGCATGAAAGCGAATGCGATTGCGCTCACGCGCCAGGAGTTGGCCGGGGTCTTGGAACAGGCGGTTTAAAAATTCGACAGCCAATGGACGTGGTAAAAAGACTGCAATAAAAGCTCTTTTATTCTTGCGCGCCCAATTCGCATGGTTAATGTTCGCACGCATGAAACGAAATCTATTTCACGCATTAACAGTGACCTTCCTCCTTGCCGCTGCCGCGCAGCCGTTTGCAGCGGAGGTTGAACCCGGTTTTACCGCCCTTAGCGACGGCAAAACTTTTGATGGCTGGAAACTCGCAGATGAAAACAAAGACACCTGGACCATCCAGGACGGCGCTTTCGTCGCCCACGGCAATCGATGTCATCTCTATTACGTGGGAGATGACAAGCCCTTCAAGAACTTCGATCTGAAAGTGGACGTGATGACCGGCCCGGTTTCCAACGGCGGTATTTACTTTCACACAAAGTACCAGGACCGAGAATGGCCAAAAGGTGGCTTTGAGTGCCAAGTGAACAACACCCACGGCGACTGGATCAAAACCGGCAGCCTCTGGGGCATCGTGAACGTCGGTTTATCCGCCGCGCAAGACAACAAATGGTGGACGCAGGAAATCATCGTCCAGGACAACACCGTCACGGTGCTCATCGACGGCAAGAAAGTGATTCAATACACCGAGCCGGCTGGCGCGCAGGCGGGCAAGGATTTTGAGCGAAAGCTCAGCGAAGGCACCTTCGCTCTGCAAGGGCATGATCCCAAGAGCATGGTTCGCTACAAAAACATCCGCGTGAAACGGCTCAACTGAGCCGGGCTACTTCACCAGTGCCAGAACTTGCTTGAATTCGTCGGTGCCCGCTTGTTCAAGCAACTCGAAGAGCACCATCTCCGTCGAGACGATTACCGCCCCGGCGGCCCGCATTCGGTCTATGCCATAACGATAATTGTCCGGCGTCCGAGATGATACGGCGTCAGCCGCCACGAAAACCCTGAAGCCCTGGGCGAGAAGATCCAGGCAAGTCTGTGTGACGCAAACGTGGGCCTCCATGCCGCACAGGATTGGCTCTGAAATCTCGTTCTTTTCGAGTGCGGCGGCGAAGTCGGCGGCCCCGTGGGCGCTGAAGGCGACTTTCTCCATTGGCGCGAAGTCCGGAATGGCCGCCGCCACTTCCGGCACGGTCGCGCCCAGTCCTTTGCGATATTGCTCGGTGGCGATCACCGGGACGCCGAGAATGGCGGCGCCTTTAATCAGGCGCAGGGCGTTTTGAACCAGGCGTTCCTTCTCGAAAATAGCCGGGAGCAGCCGCTCCTGGATGTCCACAACCACCAGGCCGGCTTTTGCGCGCGTGAGACGAAGAGACTGCTTTTGCATATTAAAGACCTTTCCCACTTCAGTTTCTATCCAGAACGCCCGGAGTCGTAAACCACGATTCCAGGAACTGGGCCACCGGGCCGTTGAATGCAGCGCGTTTGATGTTCATCCAGGTGCGCTGGTCGCCTACAGTGTAGTAAAGCCAGGTCTTCCCGTCCACCTCTGCCAAATCCGCATCGGAGGTGTTGATGCCGTCATCGATCGACTGGGGCGAGAGGACGGGGTTGGCCCCGCTGAGTTCCCAGGCAACCAGATCTTTCGAGCGGGCAATGTAGGTCTCGAAGAACCACCGCGGCACGCGATGTTCGGTGTAGAGCAGATAGTAGTAGCCATTGGCGAACCGGATTGTGGGGCACGCAGTGTACCGCTTCTTGCCGAAGATCGCGTCGGGCACAGCCGTCCAGTGGTCGAGATCCTTCGACTGCGCAAACTTCACCGTGAACGCCGGCCAGGCGCGATCATCGGATTCGTATGCCATGACAAACCCGTTGGGGCCGGCGCAGACGCTGCTGTTAAAGAGATGTTCCCGGGCGTTCTGCTCGATAACGCGTTTGCTGCTCCACTGAACCAGGTCGGAAGATTCAAATTGGGTCACGTCGTTCCAATTGTTGCTCTCGAATCGCGAGGCGAATGCATATAGCTTGTCATCATGCACGAGCGCCGAGGCCAGGCTGTAGCCCTCGGCGAACCGCGCCAGTTCCTTTCCGTCGGCGGCGTCACGAAGGGTCAGGTAATAGTCTTTCTTCGAGCCGCCGGAAGCCGGGCGAACGCAGACGAACAGGCAGGAGCGTCCTTTCCATGCAATCGGCGTGACCTCGCAAGCATCGCGCAGAGCCACTTTGTCGTCGCGAACAAGCCCGGGAATCGTGCGCTGGACGGACGGCGGGGCCAGGGCGGCGAAGGTCTCGGTTGGCCAATGATCGAGCCGCAGAAAACCGGCGGGCATTTCCTGCTGAAACTGAATATAGGCATTCACGGAGCCTTTGGTCGTGTATTGGATTTCGTTCTGCGTATTGGTAGCAACCTTGACGCCGAATACCTTGTAGCCCATCAAGGTGCAGTCTTCGAGATCGACATGGAGGAATTTGCCCTGCTGCACGCTTTGGATAATTCCGTCTGTTGGCGTGCCGGCCGGTTGCGAGAAGTTGAGCGTGATCAAACGGCAACGGTTGAGGCTGGCCCAGGTGAACGTCTTGAATCCATAATTGCCCGCCTTGAACGAGCACTGCGGCCCAACCAATGTGCAATCCTCGAAACGAACGTCCGGGCGATTTGGCATCGTCTGGTTTTCGACGCGCACGTAGGCGCCCGAAGTGTCGCCCCAGAAGTCCAAAGCCCATAATTGACACCGCCGAAACGTAATCGGCTCATCCGTCCGCGAGAGACAGTTGCCCACTCCACCGCCAAACGCCCGGCCAATGCTAACGCAGTCCTCGACCAGGACGGTGAACGGTTCGACCTTGTCGGTGCAATCCCAGAACAAGCCCGCATCGCCGCCTGTGGCGTAAAGCCGCCGCAAGATCCACCGGTCCCAACCGATCGCCGAAAAGGTCGCTTCCGTGTGCCCCGGCGACCAACCCTTGCTGGTTGCTCGGATGGTTCCCCACCAGTCGTAGCTTTTGAACCCTTTCGCCGGGTCGCCGCTGTCAATCACCACCCACCCCGACGTGCCGGAGCCCAGCCTGCCGTCGAAATCGCCTTCGAGCGAATTGTAAGCGCCCAGCGCGCCCTTAAATGCCGGGTAGAGATTGGCTTCAACATAAGTATCGGGACGAATTACGACGCGGCAGCCCCCGGACGCATCCGGCAGAGCGAGCAGCGCTTTCTGAATCGTAGCAAAAGCGGTCGCCCAACTGCGGCCATCTGAATTATCGCCCAGCTTCGAGACGTAAAAGGTCTTCTGCAACTCCGCCGCATTCGCCAGCAAGCCTGCAAGCGTGAACACGCAAGCCAGCACCGGCGCCAGGCCGGGTGCGAACCTTCCCCTGGCCTGGAAACGGTTGAAGCGGTTAAGAACCGGGTTGCCTTCGCCTTTACTTCGTTGAAGCGAGGGGTTAATTAGCGGCAGTCGTAACGAGGGTGCCGAGCCGGGCAGTCGGTGATCCCAATGCGGCTGATGAAGGGTTGGTTGTGGTTGGCGATCGGCATTCAGCATGGCAGACTTGTTAGCCGGACCAAGGGGGTCGCGTCAATCACAGAACCATGCGCTTGATTCACAGCAACCCTTTTGTACGCCGGGTGCCCGGCTGCCCAACGCCACGTCAAAATGAATTGCTGGTGCCGGGGTGTTTGTTTCTATAAACATGCCGCTCCTGACGGAGCTTGCGGAGGTCGTTGTTGGTTGCGGTTTCTATAAACATGTCGCTCCTGACGGAGCTGTCGGTGGCGGCCCGTCGGGCTTAGCTCCGTTATCTCTGTTATCTCCTGTTCAAATCCGAGTCAACTTCGGCAACCGGGTATAATGACAATTGCTGCCGGAAAACGCGGACATATTGACTCAGCCACCGCAACGCCACTAGAATTCAGTGCTCGCTCTCGAAGCTTCCGCACTGAGACGACGGGCACCGAACCGAAATATGCCGCAATTGAAAAAGAGAGTGCGCCGGCCATTGCCACACCGTAAAGTTCGGCCGCAAGCGGCCGCAAAGCGAAACCAGGTCGCATTCTCGCGCGCTGTCGGCAGGCGGGGCGGCGGTGCCAGGCCAAGTCCCAACATCATCGGGAAAGGCGAACGGCGCGTTGATGCCCTCGGCAAGGTCACCGGTCAGGCAAAGTTTGCCGCCGACTACAACCTTGCCCACCAGCTCTGGGGCAAAGTCCTCCGCTCCAAGCATCCCCATGCCCGCATCCTGCGCATCGATACCTCCAAGGCCAAACAACTGGACGGTGTCGAAGCCGTGCTTACTGCCCAGGACATCCCCGGCGAAAGAGTCATCGGCATCGTCGTCAAGAACCAAGCCATCCTTGCCAGCGACAAGGTCCGCTACCTTGGTGACGGCCTCGCGTTGGTCGCCGCCAAGACCCGAGAAATCGCCGAGGCCGCTTTGAACCTGATCGAGGTCGATTACGAACCCCTGCCCGTCGTCTCCGACCCCGAAGCCGCGCTCAGGCCGGACGCCCCCAAGATTCATGGCAACGACAACGCATTTGTCCACCACAAAGTGCGCAAAGGCGACATCGAGAGAGGTTTCGACCAGGCCGACTTTGTCATCGAGCGGAGGTTCCGGACGCCGTGCATTGAGCACTCTTACCTCGAGCCTGAAGCCGTGCTCGCCGAACCCGCCGAGCAGGGCGGTGTCATTGTCACCGGCAGCGTCCAGAATCTCTTTTCGACCCGCCGCTCGGTCGCGGCCGCGCTTCAGCTCGACCTCAACCGCGTCCAGATTGTCCAGGCCACTCTGGGCGGCTCCTTTGGCGGCAAAGATGAAGTCATGACATCGCTATGCTGCCGCGCCGCCCTGCTCGCCCTGGCCACCGGCAAACCGGTCAAAATGGTCAACACTCGCGAGCAATCCATGCTCGAATCCTACAAGCGCCATCCCTATGTCCTCTATTACAAATGGGGCGCGAAAAATGACGGCTCGATAACTGCCATGGAAATCCGGTGCATCGCTGATGGTGGCGCTTACGCTTCCATGAGTCCATTCGTGACCTGGCGCTCGGTGGTCGAGGCCTCCGTCCCCAATTATT
>Ga0194044_10001386_pt1 | contig 12304 bp, 7 predicted proteins | sample JunL4417m_MetaG_FD_155460 | JGI IMG/M metagenome (GOLD analysis project Ga0194044, IMG submission 155460) | Anoxic zone freshwater microbial communities from boreal shield lake in IISD Experimental Lakes Area, Ontario, Canada - Jun2016-L442-17m | ecosystem: Environmental > Aquatic > Freshwater >...
CGAGAAGATCGAAAAAACCCTTTTATCAAACGGCGTTCGCATCCTCTCTCAGAGAATGCCGCACGTTCAGTCCGTATCCATGGGGGTCTGGGTCAGTATCGGATCCCGGGATGAGACCAATGCCGAAAATGGATTGTCTCATTTTATTGAGCACATGATGTTTAAGGGTACGCAAAAGCGCTCGGCTTTTGAAATCGCCAAAGCCTTTGACGCCATCGGCGGATATACCAATGCCTTTACTTCAATGGAAAATACCTGTTACCATGCCAAGGTCATGGCAAATCATCTGGGTACCATGTCGGAAATTCTGACGGATATTTTCCTTAATTCCTTGTTCGACGAAACTGAAATCGAAAAAGAACGCCCGGTCATCTTTCAGGAAATCGGGATGATGGAAGATACGCCGGACGAATACGTCCACCAGTTGGCTGCCCGATCGTTCTGGGGAGATAATCCTCTGGGAAGATCAATCCTGGGTACCCACGACAATATTCTACAATTCGATTCCAAAAACATTCGAAGCTTTTTTGATAGGCTCTACCAGCCGGATCGGATTGTGGTTACAGCCGTTGGAAACATCGAACACGATCGTCTGGTTGACCTGGCCCGTCCGGCGTTTGAAGCTATTCAGACCGGCCAATTTTATGTTAGACCCATTCCAGCTCGCGACGTTCCGCAAGGCCACTTCAATGTGGGCCAAAATATCCATGTGCATTCCAAGGATATCGAACAGGCTCATATCTGCCTCAATGCGCTGGGATTGCCCACAACCGATCCCAGGCGCTATGTATTGTCCCTGATGAATACCATTCTGGGCGGAAACATGAGTTCGCGGCTTTTTCAGCAGATCCGTGAGCAGCGGGGCTTGGCGTATTCGGTTTACTCGTTTGTTTCATCATTTGTGGATACGGGCATGTCCGGAGCCTATGCCGGCGTGGATCCTGTTAATGCTTTTGAAACCGTGGAGCTTATTTTGGATACGCTGCAAAGCCTCAAAGATATCCCGGTTACAGATGATGAACTCCAGCATGCCAAAGAATTTACCAAGGGAAATCTGCTCATGGCCTCTGAAAGTAATGAAAACCAGATGGCGCGGCTGGCACAGGGTGAATTTCATTTTGGACGCTATACCCCGTTGAAGGAGATTCTGGCCGAGATTGACCGGGTCGCCCCTGCGGATATTCAGATACTTGCCGAAGAGCTTTTTCAAAAAAATCTTATGACCCTGACGCTTTACGGGCCGGAGCCTGAAGCTTCTCAATTTGAACAGCTCATGATGGCATGATGGAAGTGAACCATGAACACTGAAACACCCCCAACCATTCGCTTCTGCCGGATTGATCCGAAGGCGAATGCGGATATTCCACTGCCCCGATATATGACGCCTCAGGCTTCCGGCATGGATATATGTGCCGCCGTAACGCAGGAGTTGGTCGTGGAGCCTGGCGCGATTCATCTAATACCCACCGGATTTATGATGGCCATTCCCAATGGCTATGAAGCCCAGATACGACCTCGAAGCGGGCTGGCGGTCAAGCACGGGATCGGGCTGATTAATTCGCCGGGAACCATAGATGCGGACTATCGCGGAGAAGTTCAGGTGGCCTTGATCAATCTGGGAAAACACGATTACACGATCCGGCGGGGCGACCGGATCGCTCAGATGACCATTCAGCGTGTGTATCAGGCAGGGCTTGAAGAGGTCAATTGTCTGGATAAAACCAGCCGCAATACGGGTGGGTTTGGTCATACGGGAAAGTAGTTGTTCATAATTGATCTGACAATGCAGGTAGAGGATGTCTGACAAACCGTTGTTTTCATTAACTGAAACAGATTCGGTAGTGCCGCATGATACCGGCATTTCCCTTTGCATGCTGGCCAGTGGCAGCAAGGGGAATTCCATTTACGTTTCTGATGGCTGTACCGCCATTCTTGTGGATGCAGGACTTTCCGGAATTGAAATCGAACGTCGGCTGAAATCCAGGGATATAAGCCCCGAATCTATCAATGCCATTGTGGTCTCTCATGAGCATGAAGATCACATTCGTGGTGTGGGCATCCTATCCCGGCGCTACAGCCTTCCCGTGTATATCAGCGCAAAAACAATCGAAGCCGCATCATCCAAGCTAAAAAATCTCAAGCAAACGGTCGTATTTAATTGCGGCACATCTTTTAAAATCAATACATTAAATATTCATCCATTTTCAATATCGCATGATGCTGCAGATCCGGCAGGATTTACGATCTCGCTGAATCAAAAAAAGATCGGAATCGCCACAGATCTGGGGATTGCAACGGCAATGGTCAAGCACCATCTGCAATTGTGCGATTTGTTGATTCTGGAAGCCAACCATGATCCGGACATGCTGATCAGCGGCCCGTATCCATGGCATTTAAAACAGCGTGTAAATGGCAGAACCGGTCATCTTTCCAACCGGGATTCCCGGATTCTCCTTGAGGAAATTCAGCACAGTCAGCTTCAGCATGTCATTCTGGCCCATTTAAGCGAAACCAACAACACCCCGGAAAAAGCCTTGGCGGAAGTCTGCATGGCCATCAATCCCCTTTATACGCAATTGACTGTTTCATCTCAAGATATCTGCAGCCAGCTCGTAGGGGCGAAAGATTTTTCGCCCACATTTAAAGTAGGGGCGACCGGCCGGTCGCCCCTACCTTCATCACCATCTGAATCTCTGGAGGTTTGTAATGTTTAAAATTGTTCAACGCAAGGAAATGGCAGGCGGAACCATCGTCCTCAATGAAATTGAGGCGCCCCTGATTGCCAAAAAAGCAAAACCCGGACAGTTCGTGATCCTGAAGGCCAATGAAGCCGGGGAGCGCATTCCGCTGACAATGGCGGATTCAAATCCGGAAAAAGGGACCATCACCATCATCTACATGGTGGTCGGAAAAAGTACTGCTATATTTAAAGCCTTAAAAGTCGGAGAAGGTTATCAGGATGTCATCGGACCACTTGGCAAGCCCACTCACCTTGAAAAACTGGGAACCGTGGTTTGTGTGGGCGGTGGAACAGGAATTGCCGTTCTTAACCCCATAACGAGGGGCCTTAAGGAAATCGGAAACAATGTCATCAGCATCATTGGCGCTCGAAGCAAGGACATTCTCATTCTGGAAGATGAGATGCAGGCGGCTTCCCACAAGCTTCATGTGTGTACGGATGATGGCACTTACGGACATCACGGGTTTGTGACCGAGGTGCTCAAACAGGTTCTGGAAAAAGAGGATGTCAAGCTTGTGGTCGCCATTGGGCCGGTTCCCATGATGAAGTTTGTATCCAAAATCACCAAAGACTTTAATGTGCCAACAATGGTCAGCCTGAATCCGATTATGGTGGATGGAACTGGCATGTGCGGCGGATGCCGGGTTTCGGTTGGAGGGGAAACTAAATTCGCCTGTGTGGACGGGCCTGAGTTTGACGGACACAAGGTGGATTTTGATGAGCTGATGCGAAGGCTTCAGGCTTACAGCGAAGATGAAAAAAAATGCTATAATGATTATTGCACCCTTCAGCAGGCATAAAAACATAATTATGAATTACGAATTACGAATTCGTAATTATTCAGGAGGATATATGGCGGAAAAAGCAGAGACAAAAAAAACGACTCCACGGCAGGCCATGCCGGAGCAGAAACCAGAAATCAGAAGACGAAATTTTCAGGAAGTTCCCGTGGGCTACACCATGGAACATGCAATGACAGAAGCCAGTAGATGTCTTCAGTGCAAGAAACCCGGCTGCGTCGAAGGTTGTCCGGTGGGTGTGGACATCCCGGGGTTCATCAACCTGATTACCAAAGGGGATATGACTGGCGCTATCCGCAATTTGTGGACGAAAAACAGTCTTCCTGCTGTCTGCGGCCGGGTGTGTCCCCAGGAGATTCAGTGCGAAGGACTCTGTATCGTTGGCAAAAAAGGGGATGCAGTCGCCATTGGAAATCTGGAACGATTTGTAGCAGATTACGAGAGAATGCACGGCTCCGGCGAGCTTCCTCCCAGAGAGAAACTGACCGGCAAAAAGGTTGCAGTCGTGGGATCAGGGCCATCGGGACTTACGGTGGCTGGCGATCTGGTGCGCAAAGGCCATGATGTTAAGGTTCTGGAAGCGTTTCACAAACCTGGCGGCGTTCTGGTTTATGGCATTCCTGAATTCAGGCTTCCCAAGGAAATTGTTTTTTCAGAAGTGGCTTTTCTGGAACGGCTCGGCGCGAAATTGGAATGCAATCAGGTGGTAGGAAGAACCGTATCCCTGGATGAACTCTTTGAAGAAGGGTACGATGCTGTCTATCTGGGAGTGGGCGCAGGTCTTCCCAAATTTATGAACATACCTGGTGAAAACCTAATCGGCATCCTTTCCGCCAATGAATATCTCACACGGGCCAACCTCATGAAGGCATATCTGTATCCAGAGGTGGATACCCCGATTCCCATAGGCAAAAACGTCGTGGTTCTGGGCGCAGGAAATGTGGCTATGGACTCTGCGCGAACCGCCATGCGTCTGGGTGCAGACAGTGTCCGCATTGTCTATCGCCGGTCCCGCGATGAGATGCCTGCCAGAAAGGCTGAAATTCATCATGCAGACGAAGAAGGCATTGAATTTTTTCTCCTGACTGCGCCCACCCGTTTTGTTGGAGATGATAAAGGCCGGCTGACCGGCATGGAATGCCTCAAGATGGAACTGGGCGAGCCGGATGCATCCGGCAGAAGACGACCCATTCCGGTAAAGGGTTCGGAGTTTATGATGGATTGCGATTTAGTGATCGTTGCCGTTGGAGCTGGCGCCAATCCGCTGCTGACCCAGACGACTCCTGATCTGGCGCTAAACAAGTGGGGATACATTAACGCGGATCCTGAAACCGGCAAGACCACCAAAAAAGGGGTCTGGGCCGGAGGCGACATCGTCACTGGATCTGCAACAGTTATTCTGGCGATGGGCGCCGGCAGAAAGGCAGCCGACTCCATTCATAATTATCTGACTTGGGGATGGTAGTCAGCCGACGCTCTTGTGCCGGCTACAAGAGGAGGCTTCCAGCCACCAGCCACCCAACTTGTGACTCCCTATCCCTAATATCGGAATAGGGAGTTTTTTTTTGCGATGGATTCGTGTTGAATGACAACCAGAGCGGACAGAATATCTTTTCCGCTGTGAATTGACTATAATCTGCTGTGTTCCCTGTGCTGTTGGGATGTCAATCAATTGACATTTCAAAAATCTTTGTGATATTATTCCGACATCATTTAAACGATGTCTGTTTTTTCAATACATATATACTTCTAATCGGCCATGATCTACACTTCTGTTAGTTCCCAGGCTCCAACTAGGAACCGGCGAAATGCCTGCAATGCTGCAAAATCCTTTCTCAAATGGAAACCTGATGACAAAACAGAGCCTTCCAAAAGCACGGTTTATGCTCGTTTACTCAAGCAGAAGTCTTGTCAAAGGAATCTGCTTTCTGCTTCTGCTTATATTTCTGGCCCGACCTGCCTTGGCTGCTGATGTTATCCGCATCAACGGTTCGGGCAGCGGTGTGGAAATGATGAAACCCCTGACCATGGCATACTCCAAGGCCCGTCCAGATGTCGAGTTCGTGATGGAAAAGCCTCTGGGCAGTTCCGGTTCGATCAAGGCGCTGCTGGGCGGGGCGCTGGATATTGCCATATCGAGCCGGCCCTTGAATCCAAAGGAAATCACGGGCGGTGTAATTCTCCAGAAATATGGACAGACCCCGCTGACCATCGTTACCAACAAGGATGTCGGTAAACGGGATATTACCACCCAGGAACTCGTGGCCTTCTATAATGACAGGACTGCGAACTGGCCGGATGGCAAGAAGGTGCGCCTGGTTCTCCGACCGCTGGAGGATATCGATACCAAGATTATCCGCAAGCTCTCGCCGGAGATGGATGCCGCCATGACCAGCGCCCAGGAACGGCCGGGGATGACGGTGGCTGTAACCGATCCGGAGGCGTCGGAGGACATCGCCAAGACCCCAGGTGCTTTGGGGGCCTCAGGACTTACCGGAGTCATTATCGAACATTTGCCGCTGAATGTGATGAATCTGAATGGAGTAGAGCCGACTCCCGAAACACTGGCCAGGGGCTTATACCCCCTTGCCAAGGAGCTGGACATTGTAACCCTCAGCACTCTGTCGGAGCCTGCCAGGAAATTCCTGGCATTTGTCTATTCCCTGGAGGGCAAAAGCATCGCCCAGTCCGTTGGTGTCCGGATTACGGCCGGGGAAAAATCACCCTGGTGACCTCAGCAAAGTATCAATTCTCCGCCGTTTCCCGGGTCACCACCCTGATTGCCGGGGTCATTGCCGCCACTATCACCCTGCTGGCGCCTTATGGGTATTATCATATCTCCCGTCAATACATTGAGAACAATATGGCGGTTGACAATGAATTCACGGCCAGCAGCATTACCGGGATCGTGGCCAAAAATCCCAAGACCTGGCGCTTCGAGGAAATACGGGTATCTGAGATACTACACCGCCGTATCAAGCCCAACATGCTTGATACGCACCGAGTCATGGATATGCAGGGCATGGTGGTGGCCGAGGTCGTGGTTGAGATGCCACAGCCGGTGATCGTCAGGCGCGATGAAGTCTTTGATGCAGGGATGCCAGTGGCCTGGGTCGAGCTCAGTCGTTCGGTCCGTCCGCTGGTCGATCGCACTATCATAGTCGCCCTCCTGTCCGGCATGATCGGGGTGCTGGTCTTTGTCGTGCTGCGTCTAATCCCAATGCGGGCTGTCGCCCACTCCTACCAGAATATGATCCGCAGCGAACTCCGCTACCGTTCCCTGTTCAACGCTATGCGGGAGGGGCTTGGGCTGTTTGAACCCGTTCGTGACAAGAACGGGAGGATGGTCACTTTTCGCCTGATTGACGCCAACCCTGTTTTCGTGCAGATCAATGGCCGTGGCTTGAGCGAACTGCTGGGCGCCAATGGGGAACACATCATGGACGGGGCCTTCCTGGAGTATCTCGTTGACATCGCCTCTGTGATGGATCACGATCAGACCTTCCAGTTCGAAAATGAGGATGCCGCTCACGGCAGACATTATCAAGTTTTCATCTTCGCACCCACGCCCGATACCTTTGCAACCCTTATTGAAGATGTCACCGAAGGTAAGGCCGCCAAAGAAAAACTGCAGGTTTTTTCCAACCAGTTGAAGCAGAAAAACGTCGAACTGGAAATCGCGCTGGTAAGTGCCGAAGCGGCAACCCGAGCCAAAAGCGAGTTTCTGGCCAACATGAGCCACGAAATCAGAACACCGCTCAACGGCATCATCGGCATGACGGAGGTGATCTTTGACACCCGCCTTGACGATAACCAGTGGAACATTCTTAGTACCATCAGCACTGAGGTGAATGCCCTGCACGGCATTATCAATGACATTCTTGATTTTTCAAAAATTGAGGCAGGCAAGCTTGAGTTTGATTCGATACCCTTTGACCTGCGCGTTGCGGTTGAGGACGTGACTGCCAGCCTTGCTGCGCGGGCATACCAAAAGGGCCTGGAGCTTGCCTGCTTTATTTCGCCTGGCATTCCACCTCACCTGATCGGTGACCCCGGACGACTGAAGCAGATTCTGCGAAACCTTGCCGAAAATGCTCTTAAGTTTACCCATGCGGGCGAGATCAACATCTCAGTGGATCTGGCCGAAGACACTGGTGAGACGATACTTGTCCGCTTTACGGTCAAGGATACTGGAATTGGCATACCCAAAGATAAGCAGTCGATCATCTTCGAGAACTTCACCCAGGTTGACAGTTCGACCACCCGCAAATACGGCGGAACCGGGCTGGGCACCAGTATCGCCAAACAACTGGTGGAGATGATGGGTGGTGAAATAGACCTGAAAAGCAGACCTGGTGAGGGCAGCACGTTTTTTTTTACAGCGGTTTTTGAAAAACAGGTTGCACCAAAGGCTGCCCTGTCGCTTTGTAAAGCGGCTGATCCGGAAGGTAAGCGGGTGCTGGTGGTGGATGATAACTGGACCAGCCGGCATATCCTGACAGAATATCTAAAGAGTTGGGGTTGCCGGACGGCTGAAGCCACTGGCGGGCGGGAGGCGTTGGGCAAACTCAGTCAAGCCTGTCTATCGGCGAATGCATTCGACCTTGTTTTGATGGATATGCAAATGCCGGACATGGATGGGTTTGATACGTCGCGTGAAATCAGGAGAACTCCTGGGATAGAGGATATTCCGATTGTGATTCTTACTGCAGGCGGCCGGCGCGGAGACGGGTTGGACTGTAAAAAACTGGGGATTCGTGGATACTTGACCAAACCGGTGCGGCGCAATGAGCTGTACGATGTCTGTGTGACTGTTATGGGCGACTGCAGAGAGGGTTTTTGTGCAGCCCCGCAGATAATTACCCGGTACGCCATGGCCGAGAATAATAGAAGAGATGTACAGATCCTTTTGGCGGAAGATTATCCAGCCAGCCAGCAGGCGGTCATGCAGCAACTGCAGAGTGTAGGCTGCAGGGTTGACCTGGCATCTGATGGACGAGAGGCGCTGGCCGCCGCCAGACTCAAGCAGTATGACCTGATCTTCATGGACGTGCAAATGCCGGAGATGGACGGTTTTGAGGCAACGGCGGATATCCGGGCGCATGAAACGAAAATATCAACCCCTGGCAATGCAGTCCATGTGCCGATTATCGCCATGACAGCTCACGCAATGAAAGGTTATCGCGAGCTTTGTCTGGAGAAGGGAATGGACGATTATATTGCAAAGCCCGCCCGCAAAAAGGATGTCCTTGCAATGGTAGAGATGTGGACCGGAAAAGGGGCATTATGCCATTTGTGCCATATACCTGCCATGACGCAATCGTTGGCCGTTGATAGTCCACCAGAAAGGACCGTCCCGATGGATTACGACCGGGCGCTGGAGGAGTACGATGGAAACCGTGAATTTTTGATGGAGCTTGTAAACGGATTTCTGGAGAGAGCCAGCCGGCAAATTGAAACTTTATGGCAGTCTTTGGCCGACGGAAATGCCGAAATGGTGATGAAAGAGGCCCATGCCATGAAAGGGGGCGCAGGAATTCTTACCGCTGTTACACTTTCAGGGGTTGCCATGGAGCTTGAAACAATTGGCAAGTCGGGCAACCTAACGGCAGGCGCCGAAGTACTGTCCAGGCTTGAGCATGAGCTTAAACGGTTGGCGGACTTTGTGAACTCTGTGATCAGGAGAAATCATGAAAATATTGATTGTTGATGACGAGTTTGTCAGTCGCATGACACTGCAGAACCTTCTGGCAAGTCTGGGCGAATGCACGACTGTGGAAAGCGGTGAAGACGCGCTGAAGGTCGCCTTGTCGGATGATCCCCCTGACCTGATTCTGCTCGACATCCTGATGCCGGGCATTGACGGTTTCGAGGTTTGTGCGCGGCTTAAAGCCGCTTCACAGACAAAGGATGTTCCCGTGATATTCCTGTCCGCCAATACGGAAGTCGAGGACAAAACCCGTGGCATAGAGCTGGGGGCGGTTGACTATATCACCAAGCCTTTTCATAAGGCTGAAGTGAAAGCGCGAGTCCTGGCGCACCTGTCTATCAAGAAAATGAGAGAGGACCTGCGGGATAAGAATATCACGTTGGAGCGTCAGGTAGATGAAATCAAGGAAAAGACCGAACTGCTGCGGGAAAAGGATATTCAGCTCATAGAGATGGATCGCATTGTCGGCATCGGCACCCTGGCTGCTGGCATCGCCCATGAGATAAACAATCCCTTGGGCTTTCTCAAAAGTACGCTCGGCACATTAAATAAAAATGTGGATAAGATGCGTGACGCCCTGGGATACTGGAAGGACAAACCGGCAACAGATACACTCGTGCAAGGGTACCTGGAATATGTTGCGGCGATAAACCTTGACCGGGTTGTCAACTCCTTAGACGAAAAATTTGACCGGGCCGGCAGGGGCCTGACGCGTATAATGGATATTGTGAACAGCCTGAAGCGCTTTTCCGGGATCGACATGGAGCCACTGGCCCAAATAGACATCAACAATAATATAACCGAAATTCTGAAGGTTGCGCCCAACCAGGAGGAGAAAAAGGTCGATATTGTTACGCAGCTCCAGGAGCTTCCCCTGATTGAGTGCGCTCCATACGAGATAAACCAGTGCCTGCTGCAACTGCTGAAAAACGCATTCGATGCTCTGGACAATGGGGGCACGATTAAAATAACCTCTGAATGGCGTCGCAAAGACGCTCAGATTGTTATTCGGATAGTTGACAGCGGCCGGGGTATGTCGCCTGAAGTGCTGCGGCAGGCGTTCAATCCATTTTTCACCACCAAGCCGGTTGGCTCCGGAACGGGTGTTGGGCTGTCGCTGACCGAAAGGATCATCAGGCGCTACGGCGGCGTGATTCAGCTTGAAAGCACGGCGGGCCGGGGCACAACGGCCACCATAAAACTGCCGATATCTGCGCAGGAATAGGACGCAAGGGTTTCTACCTGCCTCCTGATATCTGTGTCCTGTACCCTGCCTTTTATGAGAGGAAGCTCATGCCAAACGACAGCCAGTTTTTCCCCCCTGACCAATTGAGCGTTTGCCCTGTCTCGGGTTTGTCCATCATAACCAGGCCTGAGTGGACAGAAATCAAGTTGGATTCCGATTACTATGCGACATACAGCGTCATCGGCAAGGCGATTCTCCTGATAACCCCGAAAGGTAATTTAAGCGAAAAGGGATCAATATCTCTTCTTGAGAAAAGAGCGGAGGTCATCGACGAGGCAGGTCTGTCTGACAGGAAATATGCCGAATTAAGAGATTATCGGATGCTGGCTGATACCTCGTCAAAAGGGGGGCGGATGATCTTGACAAATTTTTTATTGAAAGAACAAACGAAGGGACATCTTCAGGGATTCTGGGTGTTTGAGGCCCCATTCCTTATAAAATTCATGTTTCAGGTCGGGTTGAGACTGCACAAAACCGTCATACCTGTCGTTGTAGCGAAAGACTACAGCGAAGCTGTCCGAAGTGCGTTGAAGGTTCTGCGGCAAGGCGGTGTCGATGTGGGTTCAAGGCTCTATCCCAGGCTTAAGAAGGATGGATGGGCGCTGGATATTGAAGAGTATGGAATATCATTTGAACTGATCGGAGATGATATCCTCTACACCATTGCGCGGGGAAAGCAAAGAGAATCTCACATTGATAAGTACTTTGAATTGCACGAGAAGGTGCTTCATGAGACCGGTCTGTCTGAAAAGGGCTACTATTATCGGATAATCAATTGGGAAAGATTTGAGAGTATCCCCTGGAGAGCAAGATTGAAGTATATGAGTGGGTTAAAGGAGTTAAACGAGAAAACTCCCTGCCGGTTATCGGTGATTTTTGGTCTCAATAATTTCATGAAAGCACTGGTTGCGATAAACAGGCCATTTGTTTCAATTCCGGTAATGGTCGCCAAGGACCTTCAGGACGCTCTGGAGATTACGGAAAGAGAAAGAATACAAGAAACCGGAGCAGATTCCGGCGTGAAACGTCAGAAATCGGAGGTCAAAACCTATACGGATGAGCAGCTCAAAGGATTTGCCAACGAGATGCTCCAGGTGATTGGAGGAATTAACTGGGATCAGGCAGGAATCTCGTTAGACAGCATGAACGAGGAACACCCGTTGAAACCAGTCCTGGACGCTCTATCTGTCATCAAACTTGATTTGGACAATCTAATCCAGGAGAAAGAAAGCTCAAAAAAAGACCTTCAAGAGAGCGAGGAGAAGTACCGGCTCCTGGCGGAAAATGCCTCCGACACGATCTGGATGTTAAACATGGACGGGGCCTTCACCTATCACAGCCCGTCCATCAGGAAGCTGCGTGGGTACTCCCCGGATGAGGCTAACCGTATTGCCTTGGAGCAAACAATCACGCCTGTATCCATGCCCTTGCTCCTGCAGATAGCCGAAGAAGAACATACCAAGCCGCTGGCCGACCAATGGGCCGACCGCATCGTGGAACTTGAGATGTACCGAAAGGACGGAGGCGCCATCTGGACAGAGTCGTTGGTCAGGGCTGTCCGCGACACCGATGGAAATGTAACTGGTCTGCAGGGGAGTACGCGCGACATCACCGACCGCAAGAAGGTGGAGGATGCACTAAATAAAAGCGAAGCACAGTATCGTTTGCTGGCGGATAACGCACAAGATCAGATATGGCTCATGGACCTGAACTTAAAACCGACATACATCAGTCCATCTGTGGAGAAGATACGGGGATACACATTTGAGGAGATTGTGCAACTTCCGCTGGATAAGCAACAGGGTGAT
>Ga0194044_10001387_pt1 | contig 12302 bp, 7 predicted proteins | sample JunL4417m_MetaG_FD_155460 | JGI IMG/M metagenome (GOLD analysis project Ga0194044, IMG submission 155460) | Anoxic zone freshwater microbial communities from boreal shield lake in IISD Experimental Lakes Area, Ontario, Canada - Jun2016-L442-17m | ecosystem: Environmental > Aquatic > Freshwater >...
GGCTTAGGGGTGAAGGAGCGCAGGGACGGGCGATTCTTTGCCGTCCGGGAGGATCAGCAGCAGTTCGCAGATGCGCACGATGCCGTCAACATCTGCGCGCTCCGATTTTGGCAAGTCGGACGCGGGCACGAGAATGCGCAGGGCTTCGGGGGTGACGACTTGCGGGAAATCAACCGTTACGGTTTTTGTTGTGGCATCCTTCAGCTCGCCAACGGTTTGCCAGCCGCCTCCGTTGCGAACCTGGACCTTCAGGTTCCGCTGCAGCGGGATGATGGGGCGGTCGTCGCCAATGATTTTCACGCCCCGGAACTGGATATTTCTGCCGCCGGGGAACTCGATGGCCCACCAGACATCGAGGGGCTTGTCCTTGGCGCCGCCTCCATAAGGCATGGAAATCCATGCGGCGAACGGATTGGGATCGCCGTCGATGGCATTCTCCGGTCCGTACTCGGGTGCATAGACCGATTGAGCGGTAATGTTCCCCGGTGCAGTCACCGCGGCTTTGGTCCGCAGGGAGGTTTCCAGGGAAAACGGCCCTCGCTGACCGGCCGTATCAACCGCGCAGACCCGATAATGATAAACTGTGGCTGGCTGCACGGCGTCATCCCGGAACATAATATGGTCGTAATCCCCCTGGCGATGGTCGATGGGCACATGGCCATACACCGTCGAGCCCTTCACGATCGCGTCGGCATCGGCAACCCCAATGCATGTTGAGGTGTCAGGCTCAAACCCGGCCCTGGTGGACCGGTGGATTTCATAGCGATGCACATCCGATTCGCAGCTTGTGCGGAACAGCAGGTTGACGAAGTTGTGCGGGCTGATGGGACTAACGAGAATGGCGCGCAGGCCCTCCACGCGCAGCGGCGGCATGTTCTTCTGGCTCGATTCGCGGGTGGTAGCGGCAAAGGGCGCTGAGAGCGGGCCTTCGTTATTCCAGCGGTCCACGGCTGCGACGCGGTAATAGGAAGTCGTTGCCGGCTCGAGGCGGCTATTGATCCAGCCGCCGTAGTGCAACTGCGGTTGATCGACATAGGCCGCCGAGGCTGGCCTTGCTACGAGGTTCAACAGCGAAGGTTGGAAGTCGGGCTGGCTGCCGCGGTAAACGTTGTAGTGGCTGATGCGTTTGGCCGCGCGCGGCTCGGTCTCCCAGGCAATTTCGACCTGCATGTCTGAGCGGGGCGAGATCTTGAATCTCGACAGCACAGGAACGGGACTTTTTGGCCGGGCGAGCAGCCGGATGGTCTTCACGCCAAATGGGCGCAGGGTGATAGTGACTGCGTTATCGTTCTTAACCGCCAGCCGCGCGGGGCGATCGTTCTCGACCAGATCGGTCTCTGTCGCGGCGGTGATTCTGCCGATGAACGGGAATGTCATGGTAGCGGTGGTGGCGGTGCCTTGCGTTTCGTTGAAGCGGGCAATAAACCCAGCGCCATTCGCTTCGGCGGGTTTGATCGAGCTGCAGATAATGTTGGGTTGGTCGATGCGCACGAAGCTTGAGGTTGGGGGCAAGGTTCGCTTTTTCTTTCCTGTCACCACTTTCGCCAGGAGCGGATTCAGCACGTCCCAGCCGAACTGATCGGCTTTGCCCGCCTGCCAGCCGCCTTCGTGGCTGCGGATTGACCAGGTGAACCGAACCGGTCCCTGCTGGTCCCAGCGGATGTTCACATCAAACATGTTGTCCATCAGGTAGAGGTACATCCGGCTGTTGGCGGGATACTCCATGACCCTCTCGAATTGGCTCTCGAGTCCTCCGGGAATCAGGCACGAGCGCGGGTGGCCGTACTCGAAGAGGGACGCATCGGGGCAGGAGACCGTCACTCCAAAGTGGTCGTTGGCGACATCGGCGAAATGGCGTGTTGCGTAATAAGCGGTGCATGAGCCGTCAAACTGATCACGAATCGGCTCGGCCACTGCGCCCGGCAACTCATGATGAAACCGGAAGTCCGGAACAGCAAAAGGCAGTGCCACATAAATCGATTCCTTGTTCAAGACACTCGAGTTCGGGATGCGGCAGGTTCGTCCCGAAGGCGATTTGACCAGGTCGAGGGCAAAGTCGATGCGTTTGAGCGCGTGATAGAGAATGACGGTTTGTGCAAGCTGATCGACACCCACCGCGGCTGCTTTAATGGTCATCAGGCTGGCAACCGGGCCGTTGATGGCTGACATCTGCGCCGACTGGACACGATACCATTTGGAGGTGCGCGCCTGCGGACTCTCGTAGCGTTCGTACAGGTACTCGTTGAACTTATGGGGCGCACTCTGGTCAACCAGTTCGCGGTTCAGTTGCTTGTCGCGGATGCTGGTGATGGCGCCGGTGGCCGTGTCAAACAGGATGCGGTAAAAACCATTCTCGAGGCTCGCAGCAGCCGGCGGCTGCCGGCTCTGTTCCACTTCGGGCTTCCGAGTCAGAGCCTCCTCACGCCGGCTGTTACGAGGGGCGGACGGCGGCAGCAGGCTGAAAGTCTTGTATCCGAGCGAGGGCACGTCGGCGGCAACGAACACAATCGTGCCATCGGCCAGGGTTTGATGGGGCACAGCCTGGCCAGTAACGGCGTCTCGCAGGCAAAAGGGCTGTCTCAGCTCTGCCGCCGCCAGAAGGACCACGTCGCTGCGATTACGGGTCAGCGGATTAAAAACAATGATGCTCTGGTCGGACCGGGTGGTGATCATTTCCGCCAATTTGTCCAGGGCGCTGCTGCAGGCGCGGTCGCTGAACTCTTTGGATTCGACGACCATTTCCCGGTTTTCCTCCAGCTCGGTCTCATACTGCCGCATGCGCTCGGGATCACAGTTGATGAAATCAATGGCGTCAGTGTGCTCGTGATATTGCAGCAACCGATGGTAAGCCTGGTAGATGTCGGCCCAGGGGTAGCCGCCGCCTGCCAGGGTCGTGGCGATGGTGCAGAATTTCTCCGCCGTGGGAATCGCCTCGCCTTGCCGTCGCGCCAGGGCCAGCAGCCACGCATCGGTCGCGTCCTGATCGGCCCATTGGTTATTGCTGTCTTTGGCGAAGGTCTTGATTTTCGCCGGATCGGCCTGGCGCATGATCTCCTCGAAGAACATCGTCATCGTGGCATAGACCAGGTGCGGATACGCGTAGCGGCCGTTCCAGCGGCGAATCTTTTCAGCGTTGTCGAGTGTGATCAGTTGGAAATCCGTGCCGTCCTGGCACAAGAGCGTGTCGTAGGGCCAGTTGCCGCTCAGGCGTGTGATGAGCGATTGTATCTGTTTTTCGCTGCCGTCGCCGAGATTATCGCCCGCATATCCGCCGTAATCGATGGAGCGGACCAGCACTTTGCTTTGGCCATCCGGGCCTTGCCAGTAGAACACCGGCTCGGCCGAGGCGGGCTGGAGGCACTGCCCGACCCCGTTGTGGCCGTGAAAGAAGTAAGGCACGCCGGCCTCGGCGCAATAGGTTGCCAGCGGCCAGGTCAGGCCGATGACATCGTCGAGCTGGGCGGTCTTACTCGGCGCCACCCCGAGCAAATCGGGTGTGTGCCGGCCGGTCAGGTAGAAGAGTCGCGCCATCAGCTCGCAGCTCATTTGCTCGGTATTGGCGGTATTGTGAACCGCGCCGATCTGTATCCGGCCTTCACGGACGCGACGCGCAAGCTCGGCGGCTTCGGCGTCGCTGTGGCTGCCCAGGAAGCTGGTAATCGGCTCGCTGGTCTCGATGACATAACGGAATTTGCTGTCCTCGTCCCAGTTGTCCGTTTCGCTGCAGAACTTCAGGGGCCGCTCGATGTTGGCGTGGCGAATGTTCGTGCGCAGCCGGTGGGGATAATCCCCGAAACCCAGGTCGTGGTGGGAATAGGAAACGCAGTAAATCTTCCATTTCTTTTGCGGCTGCCAGTTGAGTTGGTGCCGGGCGAGCACTCCGTCCCCGTCTTTGGGAAGCAATTCAATGATGAGATTCGCGGGCGCGGCGATGTCGGGGACAAGAATGGTGTTGGTTGACTGACCGGTGGGCACCTGGCCGAGGGCTTCGGCGGTGCTGGATGTGCCGAGGGTGATTCTGGCGGTGAGGGCTAACGGCGCGCCCGAGTTATTGAGGTAAAGGAGTGCGCGCTGGCGCAAGGGCTGGCCTGGCTCGGTCTTCGGAAACAGCGGTGTAGGCTCAACCTTCACGATCTCGAGTTGCCCGGCGGCTCCGACATGGAAACAGGAGAGCAGAAAGGCACCCAACACGCACAGATTTATTTGCCACTGCTGACGCCACATAGTCATAGAATTAATTACCATTCATCCGGCGCGATTCATTCGCTTACCTGGCTGCATCCGCTTTGCTGAGCTTGGTGGCACAGCCCGGACCAGGGGGAGGGACCGCCGGGATCATCTCGGTTTTGGGCGCCTTCAAGAGGAAGGCCAGAACCGCGCCGACCAGGAGCATAATCCCGCAAGTAATGAAGGCATAGGTGTATGCGCCGAACAAATCCCGAACCCTGCCGCCGAGAACAGAGCCGGTGACGCCGGCGACCCCAAAGGCGGTGAACACGGTGCCGTAATTGACGCCCAGGTTGCGAATGCCATAGAAGTCGGCGGTGGCGGCGGGAAAGAGCGTGAAAATTGTGCCATAGCAGAGGCCCGTGAAAGCTGAGCCGAACAACAACAACGCGGGAGTCCGGTATTGGGTGAACATGAACATGTTGACCGCCTGCAGTATGAACGCGAGAATCATTGTATTGGTTCGTCCGATACGGTCGGAGAGGAACCCGCTCAAGAAGCGTCCGCACGTGTTAAAGATCGCCACCACCATGACCAACAAAAATGCCTTGTCCCATTTCGGCGCCTGGTCCTGGGCAATGAGGGTGATGTTTCCAATAATCAGCAAGCCGGCTGAAGCCGAAAGCACGAACATGAGCCAGATCTGGTAGAACTGTCCGGTTCGGAGCATTTCATGCCAATCCAGCTCCCGCCGCGAGGCGGCCGGCGGCCTGGCCTTGGAACCTGTTGATGCGGCCGCCTGGGCGGGGACGTAGCCCGTCGGCGGGTTAGTGAGGAATTGGGCCAGGATGGAAATCAGCACGATGGTGCCTATGCCGAGGATGAGAAAGGTTTGCTGAATGCTGGTGACCTTCAGCAAGTAGTTGGTCAAAGGCGACATATATACTGCCGCGAGTCCGACGCCGCTGACGACGATCCCGGTGATCAACCCTTTTTTTGCCGGCGGAAACCACTTGATCGAGGGGGGAGTCGTGGCGCAATAACTCAAACCAATGCCAATGCCGCCGACCAGGCCGAAGGTGATCATCATCAGCCCGTAGGAATGCACAAAAGAGGATAACACCAGCCCCAACCCGAAGACGATACCCCCGAGCATCGCCACGTAGCGCGGCCCGACCTTGTCCTGCCAGCGGCCGGCGAAGATCATGGTGACAGCAAAGGCAGCGGTGGAGGTGGCAAAAGGCAACATGGCCTGGGTTTTCGTCCAGTGCCATTGGCCCGCCAGGGCTTTGCCCACGACGCTCCAGGCGTAGAGGGCGCCGATAATCAGGTTGACGCCGAGTGCCGCAATAACCACGGTCCAGCCGCGAATAGGGGAGTTTGGTTGTTGTGTCATATAAGTGGGCGGTATTGGTTTGTCAGCTCTCTGAGCCTTATGAGCGGTTAGCCTAATGCATCGCTTGATTTCAGACAAACATAAATCTGGTGCAAAAACGCCAAGAATTCCTTCGCGATTCCTGGGCTGGGCAAGATCGTCCTGGTCAATCGCAAAGCTCGCATGGGTCGAAAATGAAATTCACATTCTTTCCGTTATTCCGAAACGAAGTTGAAATCGTGGCATCGTGCGGTGAGGCTCGTTTGATCAAGCACCTGGACGGCAAGGTGGAATTGAAGGGCGGGTCAAGAGATGATCGTCTGGCTGCTCACGAATGGATCTCGCTGTTTTGGCATGAGGCGGTGGTGGGAGACGGGTCTGGACGGCGGGGTTGAGACTATGGTGGACGTGGGACGTCGTCTTGGCAACCAAGGGAAAGTTCAGGCTGGTGGGTTTGAGATGATGGAAGCCATTGAGATCCAAAGGCTAATGCAGCAAGTCCGGGGTTCGAATGATTTTCCACACAATTCGTCTAATCGTAACTGTTCAGGTGTGGCACAGACCTGCGGTCCAATGCCAGTAGGATTTCATTCCCAAGAATACCCGCGAAACCGGTCCAAGCCTTTGTCCCGGAGGGTCATGAAATAATAGCCCTTATGGGGAACTCCCCATAAGGGCTATTGTCGGCCATCTCTCCGGGATGAGGAGGGTCAAATCCTAGCGGCATTGGACCGGAGGTCTGCCCCAAGCTCGGACCTGAACAGTTACAGAAAATCAACCTCCCAACAAATTACAGTTTCTTTTTTCCCTGTGCTTTTATCTTGGCCCATCTCGCCTTGGGAGAAGCAGAAACCGCAGCTTTCCAGGCAGCACTCCTCTGAATCTTGGGTTTCATCGTGGGTGCTGATTCATCTGACATGCCTGGGAAGGTCGTAAATGCGATCCCTTTGCGTTTTGCCCATCTTGCCTTTTGAGCCGCTTTCATTCTCGCCCTCCCCGCTGCACTCACCTGGCGTCTCTTGGGTTCTTCAATCGGTTGTGGAGCAGGAGTGGGAACCTCGCCGCTCAGGATTTCATTCAGTTGTTGTTGCAGCGACTGGATATGCTCCTGGAGATCGGCTGCTTTTCGAAGTTGTGCTGGTGTTATATTGATCATGTTCGACGTAATGTAAAGCAGATCGAGGAATAATGTCAAGAGAAAGAAACAACGCAAGGAATAGCCGGCGAAGCCACGGTCAATACGGCTTTCTGGGCCTTCAAATACTTGTTGAGCGTCCCAATCCCTGTGGTCTGCGTCCTCACCGCCCTCATTCCCGGCTCCTTCATCATCTTGTATTCAGATAAAGATCAGGCCGATGACCAGATGAATGATAGGAATGCAGGCAAAGAAAGCGACCGCACCACTGACTACATAATGGTAGATGGAAAGAAGCCTGATGTGCTCGTTGTCTGTATTCTGCTGCGGATTTGATGCTGCATCTCTGTAAGGACGGGGAGCAGACACATCCTTGAGAAAGACTCATTGCCTTTCGATGTTCTGCTCCCCGGTTACCAAGTCTTCCGCTTCCAAACGGATGCGGACAACTCTGGCACGAAACATGGATTATGGCTGCACTCTATGTACGGTGGCGTCGATGCGGTTTGCTCGTTCATTCAACATTTGCTCCAGAAATGCGATGCCAGAGCTACGTGACCTTCGGTGAGAGTGAAATCACCCTTTTCCACTTCTTGCTCACTCTCGAGGGAAAGTTAGTATTGCCGTGCAATCTGCCTGCCATCAGCCACGAAGGCTCGCCAGGATGCGGACGGTTTCACGGGCTCCGAGGCGGGGGAGCAATGCCGTCTTGGCAATGCCTGAGACCACTTTGGTGATGTTGTGATCGACTTTCCCGGGCTGGCCCCAGACGGTGCCGCTCGTATCCGTCAGGTAAACCGAAAAGGTGTGATGCCCGGTTCCAGGGCGTTCTCCAATTGCGTGCAGGATGGCCCGGCGACCGGGAAGACCGCCAAACAGATGTTCGCCGACATGGTATCCGGCGCGGACGCGCCCGGAGGTGAGCACGACGTGCTCTCGGGCGGTCCGAAAACCTCCGTCGGCAAGCCGGTTCCGTAACTCCTCCAGGAAGGCGTCGAGGTGCCCCGCATCCATAATAGCCAGGGCGTTAAGTCCGTCGGAAATGACAATCTGCACATCGCAGAGGGCGTTTTGCTGTTTGCGCAGGTTGCGCAGCGCGGCTACTGCTGCAGACCCAAGTTGCTCGCCGGAGGTAGGGTGCAGGATATAATCGTTGCGGTTGACGGACTTCGTCGATAACAGCAGTGCCTGGGGAATTCCGGCGATGAATACCGGGGTGAGTTCTGCCCAGATGCTCTTCTTGGCGTCGCTATAGATCCGCCGGATGTCCGTGTCCAATGCCGGCGCTAAATCGCCTGCTTTTGCGCCGTGCCCCTCGGCCAAGAACACACCGTGGCTGCGGACCACCGCCATGAGGGATCGCGCCTCTGCCAGAATCTCCTGGTTGGCCCGCGAGTCCGCCTTCTTCCGGCGATACTGAAGGTATATCCAAGCTGGGTCGCCAAAGTGCGAACCGGGCTTTCCGCCGGCATCGATCACGCCTAGTGACTGGAAGAACTCCCGCATCGGGTCGTTCACCTTGTAGTCGAACTTCTCTCGCAACCGGACATGATCCTGGAAACCGGTTGTAAGGTAGCCAAGCATCGGATCAATCTTCGTGGGCAGTGCCATCAAATAGGCGGGATTAGCCGGCATGACCTGATCGAGACACCAGTCGAGGTCATCGAGTGAAACGTCCATGTGCAGGGTCGAACAGACGTCCAGCCCAATGGTCAGGCCGTGGAGCTTGCCCATGACCAAATCCTCCAGGCAACACCGGACGAGTTGCTCTCGCGTCCGGAATACCTCGGGCCCAATAAACCCGGCCACATCGTTGACGTGGAGCCATGGCGAGGGTTCGCGGCCTGCCTTAAGCTGCGCTTCGGCTACCTTCACCTTGAGGGCACGCGCCAGCCCGTACTTGCGAGATTCATGGATCACCATGTCGTACCCATGACTGTGGCCGTTGGTGAAATCCGCCCCCTGCCCGGTTTCGAAATAGAGGCCGTATTTGCCGGACCGGGAGTCCGCATACTTGACCATCTTCTCCAGGCTGATGTCGAAAGTCGCATTCGCCGAGTCGCTCCCGGCAATGCTCTGGAACCAGATGCCCGTGCTGCCGGGTTGCGACCGCTCCACCTCCGCCTGCACGTCGATGTGAGCGAGCACGGAATGCGGCAGGACATCCTTCAGCCCGAATGTCTCAATGAGATCCTGCAAAGTGCGCTCAATGGCTTCAACCGAACGGGGATCGCTTGAGACAGGGTTGGTGCCCAGGACGACGTCGCCAACGCCATAAGCCCAGCCGTCCAGGACTTGCCAGCGGATGTCATCAAGATTGTCGATCGGCGAATTGGGTTGGATTCGCGCACCCAGATAGCCGCGGGCGCCGATACGGCTGCCGGGGAGCGCATTGAACACCTTCGCACTGAGCACGACAAGTTCGGGATTTGACATCAGCCTGACGAGGCAAGCAATCACATCGCTGGACAGCCCGGGGCAGAACTCATGGACCTTGTCGTCCGACTCGGTGAGCAACTTTTGTTTAAGCGCGCCGAGCGTCAGGTCGGCGCTCTTGGCGACAGCAGCAGATGCCCTCGCGCGGGTTTCTTCAAGCAGCGCATATAGCTCGTCCTTGAGCAACGGGTGGGTGTCGATATCCCGGACACGTGTGTTCGCCAGCAAGTTGCGGGCGTGAGCGCGGGTGGTGCCATCGGCCGCCGCAACACCGAGGCTGCGGTCGCCTTCCTTGAACTCGTTAGCCGCCCCGAGGATTCGGGCGTAGAGAGTAGGCTCAAACTTGCCGGCAACCCGCTGGATGTAAGCGAACACGTCTTCGCCGGGCAAGGGAGCTTCGAGGCGGACGTCCGTGTCGCCAGCGACCGCTGGTGACGGCTCGTCGCCGGCTCCTGCGTTATGTGAATAGCTGATGAGCGTGAGCAAAAACGCGGAGCCCCCCACCATAACACGAGCGAATCTCCTTCGAGTTATTCTCCTTTCCCAGCACTCAGATTCCCTTGATGGATCGAGTTGTGCGCGTCGAGTTTCCTGCATAGACATGAACCTTTCGGTTTACCTAATTCCCAGCCAACTTCTCGATGATCTTCTCCGCTTCGAGCCGACGGAATCGGGCTGCAGTTGTTTCCATAAGTCCACACGAGCGTAGAGATTTGCCGTGGGACAATCAAGCCGTGCGCAGTCGATGGCCTCCGGCAAAGCCAGTGGGTTGTCTCATGGCCTCAAGGGGCTTACTCTCCCACAAAAACCAGCACTTCTTGGGGATGGGTACTGGGCTGGGCTGTAAAAGGCCTGGCTCGGTTCCCATCCCCATGCCATTCGTTAAACTTGGGGACTGGGGCGTTTAGCCGTGAGGCAAAATGCAAGTGGTTAGGTTGATTAACGGGCGGCCACGATGAAATCCGCAACGTTCACCGTCGAAACTTGCTGGGTGTCGGTCTGCTGAACTGAAAGTTGGCCAATGCGGTTTGCCAAGGATTCGCTCACCAACAACTCAAGTCCCGCGATGCTTAGCAGGGCCAGGCAGAGCGAGACGATTCGGACTATTGCCATGCAACTTGCTGATCGGTTTGTTTTCATGATCACACTTTAGTCCTCCATCTGCTGCGGGTGTTAATCGATAAAATGTGCCTGTTCATCGAAGGAAGTGATGACGGCAGAATGTGCGGCGATAGGTTGGTAATTCATCAATCCTCAAGCACTCCATCAACCATCAATCATCAACCAAAAGGAACAACAACAATGAGTCACTTCACCGAAATCAAAACACAAATCAAAGACATTGAGACCCTGCGGTCGGCGTGTCGGGAGTTGGGGTTAGCCCTGCTGTAAAACGCTGACGCCCGGGGTTATTATGGCAACGAAACCAAAGGCGATTATGTGGTCCAGCTTTCGCCACCACCAACAAAACGGGTCCATCAAGCTCATCATCACTGGGGTGGGCAAATGAACAGAACAAATGAAATCATCATCGCTTCAACCGGGAAATCCAAATTGACGCTGTGGGATTCAAGGGACCGGATTGCGAGAAAGCCACCGAGTTCCTGGAAGATGCCCTGGGTGTGGTTAGGAAAACAATCAAGAAGCCTGAATATCACCAGCAAAGCAAACCCCGCAATCAGCAGAGGATTGGGGGATAACAAAAAAATGGCCGCCAGAATTTTCACTGGCGGCTCGGTGGTTTGATGCAACCACTTTTTTGGTCAGGGGTTTTACGCCGTGCCAATCTTCACCCAGGGTATCGGCAGATTGGGAAAACACTTGAGCCAGAAAAATGTCGATTAATCTGAAACCATCAACCAAGATCAAATCATGGAAAACAAAACCAAAACCGTTCAGTTCCAAAAAGAGAAAGACACGAAGAACACCGTGAAGTTCGCCGAGGTTCAGGTCCAAGGCGAAGCCCCCATCATCGGCAGCCTCTACGTTCAAAAATGGTACGTCGGGAATGCCGCCAGCCTGAAGGTCACGGTCGAGGTGGAGTAAAGCGAAGGGCACATCCCAGGAGGCAGGGCGGGCACCAACAATGTCCGCCTTTGCCTTTTTATGGAGCGGATAGGCAGACGCACCCGGCCAAAAAGTGGCCAGTCGCAAAACGTTGACGGCCCGACCAATCATGGCCAGATTGAGAATCCGGAGAAACTGATGGCGATGCACAAACAAACAGCGCGCCGGATAGGTGGTTCTGCTGAAGGCATCGCCGCCAAAGTCCACTCGTTTTCCCGCACGATTGCGAAGGCACACGGGGAGAAAGAGGCTGTTCTGCTGGAATATCTGGCCCACCATGTCAGCAAAAGCAAACACGTTCATAGACCAAGTGCGCCAGCTTGGTGGTTTGGTTGGGCCCCCCGGGTTTGTCCAGGCCCGGACTACTCGATTGCGTGGTAAAACTTCGCCGCGTTGACAGCCGGCACGGTGTACGGGGCGGCGTGCGCGACGTTGCTCCATGGGCCGAACGGGGTGTCGGCGCATCTGGCGCTGGCTGTAGCTGGTCATGCGGTGCGGGTCCAACGCCAGGAGCGTGCCTTGGAAATGTCCTCCCGCACGGCGCAATTTACCCAAGGCGATTTGGAGTTGTTGGGCCTGTTGGAAGGTGTGACTTTGCAACAGATCGTGGGTCGCCAGGTCGGTAGGGACGAAGGGCAGGTCGTTGGCCAGCTCAAGAATCCCGCGAGGTATCAAATCATTCGGCCCAGCTTCAGTGTTCTGAGTTGTCCGTGTAATCTTGTGCTCTTTGTGGTTGGCCAACTGCTTTCTTTAGGTTGAAACGCGTTCCCGATTGGCTGGATGTTGTTGTCGAGGAATGGCTCACATTCAGGCTGCTTGCAGCACGAGTTGGCGCGCCGAGGTGTCCAGCCGGGCGGCCCGAATCCCGAGGCGCAAATCTCGGTGCAAGCGGAACCTGGCCCAGACCATCAGCGCCACATTCTTCGCCAGAAAGAAGAGCAGCGCTGGGATCACCGCCGGCATTCTCCCCCGGGACCCCGTCGCCGACCACGAGTGGTCCGCCGCCAAGGCCCAGCACCCCATCAAAGCCACCGCCAGCGCCAGCGGAAGCAATTGCACCAGCACGACAGTTCGAGTCACCGCGCCCATCAGGTTGCGCGCGCGCAGCCCAAAACACTACCC
>Ga0194044_10001389_pt1 | contig 12292 bp, 6 predicted proteins | sample JunL4417m_MetaG_FD_155460 | JGI IMG/M metagenome (GOLD analysis project Ga0194044, IMG submission 155460) | Anoxic zone freshwater microbial communities from boreal shield lake in IISD Experimental Lakes Area, Ontario, Canada - Jun2016-L442-17m | ecosystem: Environmental > Aquatic > Freshwater >...
TGGAAACGCAGGCGCTTTTGGCTACGAAATAGGGGATTTCGTAAAATCTGTTACTCTGCTTGTGCCCAAAGATGATAAGATGGTAATAGTTCGTCATACTGCCGAAGGAATGCATTTTTCATATCGCAGTTCGAAACTAAAGGAGAAAAGATCTGGCGATAAGCCTGTTATCCTTACGGCCACAATCCAGCTCGTTCAGCGTCGCAAAGATGAGATACTAAGAATGATGCAAGAAAATATTACTCTAAAAAAGAAAAGCCAGCCCCTAGACGAGGTATCAGCAGGCAGTTTCTTCAAGAATATCGGTCTCGGCAGAGATAATGCTGCGGGCTACCTTCTTGAATCGGTTGGTGCAAAAAGACTTAGAGTAGGGGGCGCGGGCTTTTCGAAAAAACATGCGAATTTTTTGGTCAATAAAAAAAATGCTACGGCTGCAGATATAAAAGCATTAGCTGAAACAGCAAAGTCTTTAGTCAAGGAAAAGTACAATAAATATATAGATGAAGAAATCGAGTATATCGGAAGATGGTAAGAATAAGAAAAACAGATTATTCGAGAATGAAATCAAGAGGCTTTGGTCAATTTCGGAACCCCTCGCTTTATAATTCTCGTAAGAAACCAGAAAGAAAAAAGTTTCATTTTTCTTTTGCCATATTTAAATTAGTATTGTTTGTGGCAGTGCTTATCGTAGGTGCGTACTACCTGTTTCTCTCACCAATTTTTATTGTTAAAGAGATTCTTGTCGAAGGGGTAAGTTTGGTTTCAAAAGAAGACGTTGTCAAGATGATTCCAAAGAACCAAAATTTGCTTTTGATGGATACGCAAAAAATCATAAATAATATTATTGCAAGTCATTCTGAGGTTTCTGATGTTCAAATCTTTCGCGGACTCCCTGATGCGGTAAAAATTATAATTCTTGAAAAAGATGGCAGTATCGTTTGGCAGAGTGGAGAAATCAAATATTTAGTTAGCACTCAGGGGGAAGTCGCGAGACAAATAAAGGGTGACGAGGGAGTAAATCTACCAGTCGTCATAGACAAGAAAAATGTTCCAGTTGTCGCTGGCCAAAAGATCGTCTCCGCAAACTTTATTGTGTTTGTAAAAAACGTTTTTGATTCTTTTTTTACTGAGACAAACATCAAGCCTGTAAATTTTGAGATAAATGAGACAACATTTGACGTGAACTTAGTCACCGATGCAGGTTTTTACATTAAAATGAATAGTCTACGTTCTAGCAAGAAACAGATCGACAATCTAAAGCTAGTCTTAGCAAGCAAGAGATCTGAAGTACGAGAGTATATCGATCTCCGTATCGACGGCTGGGCTTATTATAAGTAGTTACAGAGGGATCAAGAGAGAATACTAAGATAATTGAGTTAGGGCATATATGGATAAGATTTGGGAGCTTGCTCCGAGAAAATTTGATGATTTGGTCGATCAATTGCTTTTCAACCGTGGAGTTATTTCTGGTAATCAAAATGATGAAGCTGTAAAAAATGTTTTTTTTGAACCTAATTTTGAGTACGATTTATACTCTCCAGACGAATTAAAAGGTGTTCCTGCGGCGGTGGAAAGAATTACAAAAGCCGTTGAAGAAAATGAGAAAATTGGTATTTTTTCTGATTATGATGCAGACGGAATTCCTGGCGCCGCTCTCCTCCATAGAGCTTTGCAAAAAATTGGCGCAAAGACCGAAGTATACATTCCCAACAGAGAGGTGGGATATGGTCTCTCAAGAGACGGTGTAGATTTCTTAATATCAAAAAAATGTTCGCTTATAGTTACTATTGATTTGGGAATTAGAAGTGTTACTGAGGCAGTATATTGTCATGAAAAAGGAGTGGATCTGATTATTACCGATCATCATCTTCCTGGCGAGGAAATTCCAGCAGCAACAGTCGTTATCAATCCAAAACAACCAGGGGACAGATATCCGTTCAAGGAGCTTTGTGGCTGTGGTGTAGCTTTCAAGCTGATCACTGCTCTGGCAAAACATTTTCCAAAAGAGCTGGATTCAAAATATTTGAAATGGAGTCTAGATTTAGTTGCGATTTCAACTATTGCAGATGTAGTTCCACTCCTAGATGAGAATAGAACTTTAGCAAAGTTTGGCTTGCTCGTGATTAATAAAACACAGAACATTGGTTTGCAGAGTCTTATAAAGGTGATTGGTCTAGACGAAAAGAAAAAGATTGACGCTTACCAAATTGGTTTTCAGATTGCGCCAAGAATCAATGCTCCTGGTCGTGTGGATCATGCCACGAAATCTTTTGAACTTCTAATATCTGAGGATAAGAATGAGTCTTCTGAGCTTGCAAATTGGTTAAATGAAAAGAATACAACTAGACAGGACCAAATGGATAAGGCACAAGGAGAAGCAGTCAAGCTTATTGATATAGGCAAGCTTTATCAGAATAAGATTATTATCGTTTCGGGCGACTGGCAGAGAGGAATCATCGGACCTACTGCAAGCCGATTAGTCGAGAAATATGCTAGACCGGTGATAATGTTTGCAAGAGAAGAAGAAACAATGACCGGCAGTGCTCGTAGTGTTTCCGGGGTGAACATTGTGGAGATATTTGAGCTATGCAAAGAAGAGATTGCAAAGTTCGGCGGACACAAAGGCGCAGCCGGAATTACTGTAGTAAAAGATAATTTTGATAAATTTTTAAAGAAAATCAGCAAAGTTTCTGAATCAATTATAACCGATGAAGCGCTGATTAAAAAAGTGAAAATAGACGCAAAAGTCGATTTGTCTGACCTGACAATGAAGCTTTATAATGATTTGATCAAGTTCGAGCCATTTGGTATGGGTAATAGCCGTCCAACTTTTCTTGTTTCTGGGGTTGAGTTCTCTACCTTTAGATTTGTGGGAAAAGAAATGAATCATTTCTCTGCAGTCATTGAAGGACCCGGCCATAAGTTCAAGGTTATTTGGTTTAATTGTCCACGCAAACCTGACTTTTTCGATAAAAAGAGTAAATATGATCTAGTTTTCACTCTATCACTCGATGAGTGGCAAAATCAGAAAACATTATCTTTCAGCGTACAGGATCTCCAGGTAACAAAGGAATAAAATGGCTAAGAAAAATTCTACTGTTTATCTTTGCAACAATTGCGGAAATGAGTTCTCTGTTTGGGCAGGCAAGTGTAGCGCTTGTGGTGAATGGAACTCCTTGGTCGAGATGAAGGAAAGTTCTGCAAAATCAGAACACTCAGAACCACTCGAGATTGTTAGTCTATCCGACATCGTTATTGGTGAAGGATTCCGCGTGAAGACAGGTATCACTGAATTTGATCGAGTTCTTGGCGGCGGTATTGTCCCTGGCTCCGTGATTTTGCTTGGCGGCGAGCCTGGCGTTGGTAAATCCACACTTATTCTCCAAGTTGCAGATAGTGTGTCTTCTACTATATATGTTTCTGCCGAGGAGTCATCGGCGCAGATTAAAATACGTGCAGATCGACTAGGCATATCTGGTCAAATAAAAATTGTTTCCGAACCAAATATTGAAAAAGTTTTAGCAAATGTTTCTAAACTTAAGCCCGGACTACTGATTATTGATTCTATTCAGACGGTATTTACCGATACATATAATTCAACTCCTGGAAGTATTGTTCAAGTCCGAGAGTGCGGGATGCTGCTTCAGCAATATGCCAAGACTCACAACATTCCAATAATCATCATTGGACATGTGACAAAAGAGGGAAATCTTGCAGGACCAAGGATCCTCGAACATCTGGTTGACGTGGTGCTTTATCTTGAGGGTGATCGTTTCAGCGATGCACGTCTTCTTCGTGGTACCAAGAACCGTTTTGGTGCGACAAACGAGGTCGGTATTTTTTCTATGCAAGAAAAAGGAATGGCGGAGATAAATAATCCCTCGGAGATGTTTCTTTCTGAATCCAAGCCAAGTCCTGGAAGTTGTATCACCGTGACGCTTGAGGGGACTAGGCCGATCTTGATTGAGATTCAGGCGCTTGCGATACCAACACATTTTGGCTATCCGAAGAGAACAAGCTCTGGTTTCGATCTGAACAGACTAAACCTACTCGCGGCAGTTATTTCTAAAAAAACCAATATAAATTTGGCCAATCATGATATCTATCTAAATGTCATCGGTGGTATCAAACTAAGTGAACCTGCCGTGGACCTCGCGGTTTGTTGTGCAATCATTTCCTCAATTGCAAATAAAAGTTTACCAAAAAATATATGTGTCTTTGGCGAAGTTGGTCTTCTCGGTGAAATTCGGAAAGTAAGTCGACAAAAAGATCGAGAGAAGGAAGCTATCGCTCTCGGTTACAAGATATTAGATCAGGTCAAAGGTATCGATCAGATTGCTGGACTACTAAAAGCAGAATCAGCCTCCTAAGGCGTGCTATTTGCAGTGGTAAAGTTCAGTGTCTCGCTAGTCGCAATATTTCCATCACTATCGACTGCGCGGATGCTTATGAAGTATTTGCTACTTGGCAATAAATTGCTAAGAGTCGTTTTGTGTAGCATGGCAAGCTCCGTGCTTTGTATGGTTGTAGGCGTCGTAGATCCATCTGGATAATAAATCAGTGTTGCTGTTGAGTCTTTATCTGTTATCCAAGAAATTTCTTCTGAGGTGGCTCCTAGGGCCTTGAAGGTGACTTGCGACACAGTTAGGGGATTTAGGTCTTTGGTCGTTACTGTTACCTCTGAGGTTCCTGTTGTTCCTGAGTTGTCGGTTACGATGGCTGAGATTTTATGACTGCCATCAGCAAGCAGGGTAAAGTCATAGCTTTTGCTGAAAGGCGCCACAGTTGATTCTCCAACTGAGATTCCGTCGATAAAGTATTCAACTTTTACGATTGGATTTGCACCGCCAACAGTTACTGTAAGATCTGCAGTACCTGAAACTACTGCATTGTTTGATGGCGAAGTTATTGTGACTGTTGGAATCATGGCCGCAAAGTCGCAGGTTTCCGTAGGCATAATCCCTGTCATACCATGTTCGTTTGCCCAAGCAATCACTGGGTTTTCCCAATTCGAATTATCAGGTTTCTCAGAGTGAATAACTGTTACAATTTTTTCTTCGACTAGGCTTGCTGGTGCACCTTCTGGTGCAATTTTATCAGTTCCCTTACAAACAAGAACCTTCTTATGAATGTTGTCTTTCTCCTTTGGCACTTGCCAAGATGCAAATATGTCGGTTAGCGTTTCGGTAGAGCCGGTATCTGGTAGCTTGTTTGACCATTTTTCTACCAAGACATCCTGAATTCCTGCTGGTCTGACAAACTCTTCATTCGGTGTGTCGCCAAGAGCGCTTACCATAAAGCTATGAAAAATTGGCGCAGCCAAGACGGAGCCGTCAGCTCCTGATTTCATTTTTTCGCCCTTGCTGTTACCAACCCACACTGCGACTGAGAGTGAAGGTGTATATCCGACTGTCCAAGCATCTTTGAAATCACTTGTTGTACCTGTCTTTGCAGCAACTGTACGATTAGTGAAAGCGAGAGCAGAGCGTGTTCCAAAGACTAAGCTTCGAGCGTTATTATCTGACATGATGCTGGCCATTTCATAGGCGATTTGAGGGTCAAGTACTTGTTGGTTTTTGTCTTTGGCAGCGTCGTACTCAAAGAGAGTTTTGTTGTTTGAATCGGTAATCTTCAGGACTGAATTTAGCGGATGCTTGATTCCGCCTGTAGCAAAGACTGAAAAGGCACCAGCCATTTCGACGGGTTTTACTTCTCCGGCACCAAGAACCAAGGAAAGGCCATAATCTTCTCTATGTGTGAGCGTAGTTATTCCCATGTCGCTTGCGGTTTGTAGGACATTGTCGATGCCTGCTAGAGCCATGACTTTTACGGCAGGAATATTTAAGGAGTTGGAAAGAGCTTGGCGCATTGTTACTGGGCCGTTGGTTTTGCCGTTGTAGTTTTGCGGAATGTATTGAGGATTGCCGCCAAAATCTGTTTTCACGTCAAAGATTAGCTTTGATGGTGAATAGTCAGGGCTCTTAAAGGCTGTGGCGTATGCGAATGGCTTGAATGATGATCCTGGCTGTCGAAGTGAGTCAGCAACATTTACCTGGCCATCTATAGAATTGTCAAAATAATCCTTGGACCCAACCATCGCCAGTACCTGGCCATTTTTTGGGTCAACAGCGACTAACGCAGCGTTACCTGCGTTATATTTTGCGTTTTTTGGAACACCATCAGTGACTGACTTTTCAGCAAATTTTTGTTTGTCATAATCTAGCGTTGTGATGATGCTCAGGCCTTCTTTCTGGATCTGATCTTCACCATAATCGCTTGCGATTTGTTCTAGAACATACATGGCAAAATGAGGTGCCAGGATCGAGTCACGCCTAGGTTTGACCACAAGTCCGATCGTTGTGGTGTCCTCGGCTTTTGCTTTTATGGCATCGTCAGCAGTAATTTTTCCAGTCTTAACCATTTGATCAAGAACATGATTTCTGCGAATAATGAGACTATCAACATGAGTACCATAGATAGAATAATAAGTAGGGGACTGAGGAATCGAAGCCAAAGTCGCTGCTTGTGCAAGTGTCAAATCTTGTGCGGTTTTGCCATAGTACATCTTTGCAGCTGCTTCTGCTCCGGCTGTGCCGTTACCATAAGGAATTTCGTTTAGATACATTGTAAGAATTTCATCTTTGTTGTACATGAACTCAAGCTCAACGGCTAAAATCGCTTCCTTGATCTTTCGGGTGATTGATCTGTCTGAAGTCAGAAGAGCATTCTTTACATATTGCTGAGTTATTGTGGACGCGCCACGAGTAACTTTGGTTCTACCAAGAACCTTTTCTGCAACTGCTGCGAGTATTTGCTTGAAGTCTATACCATGATGCTGATAAAACTGTGCATCTTCGATAGAAACTGTGGCATCTTTCAGCGACTGTGCGATCTGGTCTGTTTTTACGATTGTTCGTTTCTGTTCACCTGTTTCAAAAAGTAGGATCTGGCCAGTTCGATCATAAATCTTTGTGGAGACAGCAGGCTTTCTTCCAGCGATTTTCGATGGAGTTGGTAGATCTTTTGAGAACCAGGCAAAGGCGGCAGCTGTGCAGAAAACTAAGGCCAAAACTAGATACATCAAAACTAGCATGGAGCGTCTGAAGATCTCTTTCCATGATCGTTTTTTCTTAAAAGTTCTTCTCGCAGCGTTACTGTGTTTTGAAAAACCAAGCTTCTTTAAAATGTTTATTTTCATATTTCTCCCTTTCTTTACATTATACGAGTATATTGATATTCTGTAAACATTAATCACGAATGAATCGTTACAAAATTTCAGCTCTGAGCAATACGAATCAGATTAAATCACGAGCAGAGAGATTTTGCACTAAATACAAATTAAAGTCAAGGAATATATGAATGAGGATTTTTTTCAAAAGGGAATAGCAGAAATAATCGACGAAAAGTCTCTTCGGGAAAAACTAAAATCTGGAAAGAAGCTTCGAATAAAATACGGAGTTGATCCAACACGCCCTGACATACATATAGGTCATGCTGTTTCTATGTGGAAATTAAAAGAGCTTCAAGAAGCTGGGCATACTGTTATCTTCCTGATTGGTGATTATACGACTAAGATTGGTGACCCAACTGGCAGAAATTCTACCCGTCCTATTCTTACCGATGAAGAAATCAAAGAAAACGCCAAATCATATTTTGATCAGGCTAATCTCATTCTAGACCTAAGCAAAGCTGAAGTTAGATACAATTCTGAGTGGCTAGCAGAGCTTACCTTTAACGATATTCTCCAAATTGCTGGTAAGTTTACGGTTGCACAGATTATTGAGCGTGACGATTTCGAAAAGCGGCTAAAGTCTGGTAACGACGTAGGTCTACACGAAATGTTTTATCCTCTTATGCAGGCATACGATTCTGTGGTTCTAAAAGCAGATGTCGAGTTCGGTGGAACAGACCAGAAGTTCAATATTCTTGCAGGTCGCGAGCTTCAGAAGAAAATGGGACAAGTACCACAAGATATTATCCTGGTAAAGCTTCTTGTCGGAACTGATGGTAAGATAAAAATGAGCAAATCCGTGGATAACTATATAGGCATCACAGAAGAGCCAAATTCAATTTTTGGGAAGACCATGTCAATCCCAGACAATATGGTTATCGAATATTTCAATTTAGCGACACTCTTGTCAAAAAATGAGGTTCAAAAAATTTCTGACGAGCTTCATTCCGGCGTAAATCCTCGAGATATAAAAATGAAATTAGCCTCTGAAATTGTTGAGCTCTACCACGGAAAAGAGGCGGCGAAAGTAGCGAAGGAAGAATTCATCAACGTTTTTTCCAACAAAGCTTTGCCATCTGATATTCCTGAGGTGGAGATTGAAGTCGGTACTTATGACCTGCCATCTTTCTTGGTAAATTTGGGGGCATGTGCCTCTAATAGCGAGGCCCGCAGATTAATTGAGCAGGGTGGGCTGAAGATCGATGAGACCAAAATCTCTGATTGGAAAGCACAGATTGGCGTAAAAAGCGGAATGCTCATACAGGCCGGAAAAATGAAATATTATAGGATTAAATAATGATTACAAAACTTAAAGAAAAAATATCAAATAAAATTGCCAAGATAATTGAGACTGAGTTTGGAATTTCTAGCCCAGTAGTCTCCTTGTCTTTTCCTCCTGATCTTCAGATGGGTGATTTTGCTGTCGAGTGTTTCTCTTTTTCTAAAGAGCTAAAAACAGCACCAGCGGCTATTGCCGCGAAAATCGCAGGTTCTTTTTCTGTCGACGATTTAATTGAAAAAGTTGTAGCAGCAGGCCCTTACTTGAATATCAAAGTGAAAAATTCTGAATTATTTTCTTCGGTAATTGGCGAAGTGCTAGAAAAAGGCGATAAATTTGGCGATACGGATGTTAATGCAAAAGAAACTATCATGGTGGAGTATCTCTGTCCAAACACTAACAAACCATTGCATGTCGGGCATTTGCGAAACGGTTCTCTGGGAATGGCTGTCTCGAACATCCTTGCTTCGAGCGGTGCCAAGGTAATTAGAGCTAATCTTATAAACGACCGTGGCGTTCATATCTGTAAGTCGATGATTGCTTGGGAGAGATGGGGCGAAAATTCAACGCCGGAATCGATGAATATGAAAGGCGATCATTTCGTTGGTCATTGGTATGTTCGTTTTGCTCAAGAGGCAAAAAACGATCCTAGCCTTGACGATCAAGCCCATGAAATGCTGAAAAAATGGGAAGATGGTGATGAAAATGTACTCGCTCTATGGCGCAAGATGAACGGCTGGGTTCTGACAGGTCTTGAAGACAGCTGTAAGAATTTCAACTTTTTATTTGAGAAGATTTATTATGAGAGCAACACTTACAAACTAGGTAAAAAGTTGGTTATGGATGGTTTGAAAAAGGGTATTTTCGAGCGCGATAAGAGTGGCTCAATAATAGCCAATCTTCCTGCTGATATATTCGGTTTGGAAAAAGATGGCTCAGAGAAAAAATCTACAGTTATTCGTGCTGATGGTACGAGCCTATATATCACACAAGATCTTGAGACCGCGAAACTGAAGTTTGATGAAAATGCGCTAACGCAGTCAATATATGTTGTTGGTTCGGAGCAGGAGCATCATTTCAAAATCTTGTTTAGTCTGCTCGAGAGACTTGGTTTTGATTGGGCAAAAAAGTGTTATCATCTGTCATATGCACTAGTCACTTTGCCTGATGGCAAGATGAAGTCTCGTGAAGGAAAAGTTGTTGATGGCGACGATCTATTTTCACTTATGCAAAAAATTGCCAAAGAGGAGATACAGAAACGTGAGTCGAATGAGGATATTTCTGATGCTGATCTGGAAATTCGATCCCACGCAGTTGCTGATGCGGCGATAAAATACTACCTCTTACAATTCAACCCTAAACAAGAAATTCATTTTGATCCAAAAGCATCTCTCGCCTTCGAGGGAAACACTGGTCCGTATTGTTTATATACATACGCTAGAGCAAAGAGCATTTTGAATAAATCTGAAGCGCCGTCAAAAGCACATATCGATTATTCCGTTTTGGGCGAAGCCGAAGAAATTGCATTAGTTAGCTCGATAATTAGCTATACAGAGCTGCTTGCTAAGGCTGTCTCCGAGCTTAATCCTACGAAAGTGGTTCTGGGTCTTTATGAAGTTGCAAAAGTTTTCAACCAATTCTATCATGCACAGCCAGTCCTCAGTATCGAAGACCAAACGAAAAAAACTGCTCGACTTGCACTTGTCGAAGCAGCAGCGATCGTGATCAAAAAAGGTCTAAATCTTCTAAATATTGCTGTTATCGAAAAAATGTAGAGCAGTTAGCAGTGTTTCTTCACTCGTCATCCTGTCATTGACTCTGAGGTGAGCGACCTCATCGCTCGGGATCGAAGAGAGTGCAAGCGACCTGTGCTCCGTGCCGTGCCGTGCCGTGCCGTGCCATACGTAATTTTAATGGAGGATGGTGCGAAGGAGGGAGGATCTCCTAACAGCGAACATGCAATCTGTAAGATTTCTCCGACCGTTAGACAACGCTCACGGGGTCGAAATGACAAAATTACTTTCTGTTATCCCGGTCCTGAATCAAGTTCAGGATAAACTCCGGCTAGGATTAAGGCGATATACATATAGATTCCCTAAGACCTACGACCCAAGTCCTTAGAACTCTCTACAGATTTCCCTCGTAGATTTTTCCTTGTGAGAGAACCCAGAGTTTTTGGAGCTTAGGGTTTACTACGAAGTCTTCGATCCGTACACCATCAAAATAGTATTGGTTCAGATAGCTACCAGTTTTATCAAATTTTAGTACTCTGTTGTTGCCTTTGTCTAAGACAAATATATTTGCTGTGTCTTCGTCGGTATACAATTTCTTGGGCTCTACAATTTTGTTTTTTGGTTCTGGGATTCCCTTTAGCGAGAAATCTTGTTCCAGCGAACCTTTGACAAACTTTGCAACACTTCCGTCGCTCATTAGAACGTATATATTTCCATCAACAGCAAGGTCGACAGCATTTTTCAGGCTAATCTTTCTGGTGTCTACATATTTTGTTCCCTTCGCATAGCCGCCATCTCTCACAACATGTTTCCAGACCTCACCAAGCTGTGCATCCAATATGTAAATGTTGGAGGAGTATGTGCCCATAGAAGTGCTGTTTTCCCATTTTTGGCCTTCGTCGACGATAACCATGTTGTCAAAAGCTTTTGTGCTAGGATCAAATTTGTATAGCTGATTAAGATTTGTATTCACTACAAATTTATTTTCAAAAGTTGAAAAATAAAGATTGTCGGCAACACCGTACTCTTTGTTGAATATTGTGATGAGTTTCGACTCTTTGTCTCTCATGTCTATGGCGTAGAATTTGCCATCCTCGCCAAATCCATAAATCGTGGTACCGGTCACAGAGATGTTCTTAACATTCTCCTGCAACGTTGCTGGAACTACGCTGTAAAATCTTACGGCCTTGATATTTTCATCGAGAATCAAATTTATCTCCTTGACCAAGGCCGTAGCCTTGTCATGATCTTTGCTCGAGTCGAGAGCCTTGGTGGCTAAGGCTAGTGCCTCGGTGAACTGATTATCTGTATTTGGTTTACCAAGATTGAAATCTGTTTTCGCATCGGCAAAAATCTTTGCGGCTCTGTCGTATGAAGTGTCTACCTGGATTTTCGAGAGAGTTTCCTTTCGGTTGCTATTATTTTCCTTGATCTTGTTGTAGCTAATCGATAAGACAATCAGGATTAAAATAGCATAGAGAAATTTTCGATTTTCTTTTTTGAAAAGTAGAGAGACAGCAGTAAACCCGTCGCGAATGAATTTCATAACTGTTGTAAACGCAAAACCGGAGTTTGATTTGGAGTAATGAATAGCTGAAATTTTTACTTTTTTATAATGAGGATGATCTTTTAGTTTCTCAAGCTGTGGCTCGAGCATCAGTTTTGTCTTGTCTGCGCCCTTGCTAATCTCGCTACCAAGATTTCCAAGTGCCCTAGCCAAGTCTTTGCTATATCGCTCCTGCCAATCTTTATCAAGCTTTTTATAGGTGGCTTTGGTTCCCTTCCAGGCCTTTGCGAGAATCGGTGACATCACTTTTACACATTGATCATAAGTTGGTTTTGTGACTTTACTTACTTTTTGTAGCAAAGTTTCATCTGGCTCATCTAAGAAAAATTTATCTATCTCTTCATTTTCTGACTCTGCAATGATCGGGTCGCGTGATTCGATAAAAATGGAGTTGACGTTTGCGGCTTTGGCTTTTCGAAGAATTTGATTTAATCCTGAGGCTGCTTCGGAGGCAGTCGGCAGCTTAAGCAGCTGTCTAAGCT